>OBLW0100002407.1_pt1 | contig 15120 bp, 15 predicted proteins | sample 1520161 | NCBI WGS metagenome assembly OBLW01 (sample SAMEA3539309, study PRJEB22396) | soil metagenome | biome: tundra; feature: field; material: soil | place: USA | collected 2010-05 | depth 0.15 m
CTGCCGGCTCCACACGTTCCACGTACCGGCCCAGCCAGAAAAGGTTGTCGGCCACCCGGCTGGGCAAGTCGAAGGTGGCCCGGCTGACATCCAGGCGCGACGGGGCAGGCGGCAAGAGGCTGAACTGCGAAGTCGGCTCTCCCGCTAAGACCCAGGTGTCTTTGCTGCCGCCACCGCTCTGCATGGATGTCACCAGATCGTCCAGTGATGCGGTGACGCGTGTCAGTCCACCCGGCATGACGGCGTACGATCCGGCCGAGGCAACGGCGTAGACCCGGAGTACCAGGCGGCGCGGGCGGAGGCCCCCGTCGTCCCATACCGGAACGGTGGACAGCGGCACCTGTTCCTGTGCGACAAAGGCGCTCGGCGTGGCGCGAATCCTTTTCACTAACGCCGCCTTTTCCGCTTCGCTCAGACACGCGCCAAAAACCGGCTGCACGCCGGGCGAGGGAAAGGCCGGCTTGATCACCAGATTCGACAGATTTTGGGCAACATAGGAGAGCGCCGGCTCGTCGCCGCACCACCACGTGGCCACCGCCGGCATTTTGAGGTCTTCGCCCAAGATGCGGCGGCACAGTCCCGGCAAGAAACTGGCTGGAGCGGCTGATTCGACCAGACCGGAACCGAGAGCGTTGGCGACGGTGACCGTCCCGGAGCGAACCGCTCCCATAAGACCCGGCACACCCAGCATCGAGTCGGGCCGCAGTTCCAAGGGATCGCAATAGGTATCGTCCTGTCGCCGCACGATCACATCCACCGGCGGGAGTCCGCCCAAGGTCTTCAGAAACACCCGGTTGTCGCGGACTGTCAGGTCTCCGCCTTCCACCAGCGTGAAACCCAGGTACCGTGCCAGAAAGGCATGTTCGAAGTAGGTTTCGTTATACGGCCCCGGGGTGAGCAACACGATGCGCGGATTTTCCTTCCGGCCCGGTGCGAGCGAAAGGAGCGATTCCTTATAGGTCTGGAAAAATCCCGCCAGCCGGTGAATATGCGCCGTGCGAAAAACATCCGGCAGCACGCGGGCGGAGACCAAACGATTCTCCAAGGCATAACCGGCGCCCGATGGCGCCTGGCTGCGATCGGCAATCACCCACCAACGGCCGTCCGGGGAACGGGCCAGGTCGGCCGCATAGACGTGCAGGTGGATCTCGCCGGGCACCGGCACGTGGCAGCAGGGTCGCAGGAAAGCTGGATTCGGAAACACCAGTTCTGGCGGCAGACCGTCTCGGAGAAGCTTCTGGGATCCGTATAAATCCGCGAGAATCGCGTTCAGCAGCTTGGCACGCTGCGCGATTGCGGCAGCGATGTAGGACCAATCCTCGCCGTCCAGAACCATGGGCAAAGGATCGAGTGGCCAGGGACGGCCGGCGCTTTGCGGATCGCTGTAGACATTGTAGGTGGTTCCGTGCTCGTGGATGAGGCGCCGGCCTTCCTGCCAGCGCCGGGCGAATCCCGCCTGGCCCATCTGTTCCAGCGGCTCGATCAGAGGCCGCCACCGTGACCGCATCGTCCCGTCCGTGGCCACCATCTCATCGTAGTAGCCGGGGGTCGGCTGGTAGAGCCAGTTGCGATGGAACTGCTCTTCCGGCTGGGCGGTGTCTGGATTCATCAACAAGCAGGAATACCTATCGTGTGCTATCAGCATTCTTGCATATCGGCGCCTCCTTACGGATATTGCCTGGTTAGCCGCGATGGGTCGCCCCGCGCCGGCCATTGCAGTCCACCACGCAACAGTCGCCGACGAAGACCGCAGCCTCGACCTCAGACCCTCCGCGGATGTCCTCGCGGAGCATCTGAGTGCAGCCGTCCGACACGGCTCCCTTTGTTGATCCGCCGGGTACGTCGAAGCCGGCCTTTGCGGCCACGGCTGGCAACTTCCCCAGGCTCATTTTGCATTATCCTGGTATCATTAACACTAACGATGTTGGACTCGCGCGGGCGCTAGGGTGCGTAAATGGCCTTTGAAGTGCTGGCCACATAATCGATTCAGACTGAACCTGCCGAACTTCGCGCCGTGGATTGAGGGTGTTTGCAAATGCAGCTCCGGATCGGTTACGAACTGATTTATAACTTTCCACAACCCACGCCTCTCATCCTCGTTGTGAATGTCCACGATTCACGGATGTCCGACATCGTGGTTGCCGACCACCTCATTGCCGAGCCAACGATTCCCATTAGCTGCTATCGCGACGCCTTCGGAAACCAGTGCCGCCGTGGCCTCGCGCCTGCAGGCCGCCTCCGCCTTGCGGCCGACGGGGTAATCAGAGATAGCGGACAGCCAGATGAGATTGTGTCCGGCGCAGGCCAGGACGCCGTGCAGGATTTGCCGGAAGAGACCCTCGTGTTCCTGTTAGGCAGCCGTTATTGCGAGACCGATCTGCTGTCTCAGACGGCTTGGCAACTCTTCGGCGGCATGGCTCCGGGGTATCCGCGCGTGCAGGCCATCTGCGATTACGTTCATCGTCATATTACCTTCAACTACCAGAATGCCCGCGCCACTCGCAGCGCCGCGGAGGCCTTCCACGAACGGACGGGTGTATGCCGCGACTATGCACATCTCGCCATCGCCTTCTGCCGGTGCATGAACATTCCTGCCCGATACTGCACCGGCTACCTGGGCGATGTTGGAACGCCACCTCCTTTCCCCCCGGGCGATTTCGCGGCATGGTTCGAGGCCTGGATCGGCGGCCGATGGCACCTATTCGACCCTCGCAATAATGTGCCGCGCATGAGCCGCGTCCTGATGGCGCGAGGCCGCGATGCGTCGGATGTCGCGATCGCCACCACGTTCGGACCCTACGTGTTGGAGAGTTTCAGGGTCTGGACCGATGAAATCCCCGGAACAGTCAACTGATGTCTTTTCTCACGGTTTACCATTCCACCGTCTACCGTTACCGCGAGCCCGTCGGCTTGGGCGAACATCGCATGATGTTCCGCCCGCGCGCCAGTCACGATCTGCGGTTGATCCGCACCGCCCTGGCGATCACGCCGCAACCCGCTCGGTTGCGCTGGCTGCACGATCCGTTCGATAACTCCGTCGCCGTTGCCACTTTTGAAGGGACCACGTCCGAACTCCGCTTCGAAAGCACCGTAACACTGGAGCATTTCGAGAACTCCATGCCCGAGTATCCGCTCGAGGAGTATGCGCGGACGTATCCCTTTCGCTATTCCGGCGATGACTTTCCCAATCTCTCGCGCGCTCTGAGTCACCACTATCCAGACGAGCACGTGTCCCAATGGGCACTGCAGTTTCTGGATCCGGCGGATACTACCGACACCATGGAAATGCTGCGCGCCATGACCTGCGGCATTCGCAGAGAGTTCACCTACACCCGCCGCAGCGCGAAAGGCGTGCAGACTCCCGAGGAGACGCTGCGGACTGGGCAGGGGAGTTGCCGGGATTTCGCGGTCCTGATGATGGAAGCCGCCCGGTCGCTCGGCGTCGCATCGCGGTTTGTCAGCGGGTATATCTTCGTGCCCAACAATTCTGGCCTCGCAGGTAGCGGCTCCACACACGCCTGGATGCAAGCTTATCTGCCCGGCGCCGGCTGGATCGACTTCGACCCTACCAACAGCATCATTGGCAACCGTAATCTCATTCGCGTCGCCGTTGCGTGGTCTCCGGAGCAGGTACTGCCCTTGTGGGGCACCTACGCGGGATCCCCGGGCGTCTTCGTCGGGATGGACGTCACCGTAACCGTCAGCGAAGTCGCGGGGTGACGATGACGTGACCGGGCCTCGAATCCTTCGCCCTCTGGGGTCCGGCCGCTTCGTTTTCTTCTGCGACCATGCCACCAATACCATTCCGGCGGAACTTTATGACCTCGGTTTGGCGGCGTCTGAACTCGCGCGCCACATCGCGTGGGACATCGGCGCGGCCGGCGTGACGGAAGCGCTGTCGGAGATCTTCGATGCCCCGGCGATACTCTGCGGAGCCTCCCGTCTGGTGATCGATTGCAATCGCCATCTCGACGCCTCGGATCTGATCCCTGAAGTGAGCGACGGGACGGTAATCCCGGGCAACCTGCATCTCGACGAGCTAGCCCGAACGGCGCGCATCGAACGCTGGTTTCACCCGTATCACGACGCGGTCGAATCGACCTTGCTGGAACGCGAGGCGAGAGGCGTGCAATCCATCGCGGTTTCCATTCATTCCATGACTGCTTACCTTGCCGGCGAACGAAGACCCTGGCAAATCGCTCTCTCCAGCCATCTTGATCGCCGACTTGTCGATCCTGTGCTCGCTGCCCTGCGACGGCCAGGCGACGTAGTTGTCGGGGACAACCAACCCTACGATCTGGATCCGGAGGTGGATTATACTATTCCATTTCATGCCCTGCGCCGGAGACTGCAGCACCTCCAAGTGGAATTCCGACAGGACGAGATACCGGACGCGGTCACCCAGCGCCGATGGGCTTTGCGTTTCGCTCACACTCTGATGTTTAGCGGAAGGTAGAGGATCCTTCAGGGCAGAGATGATTCTCTTTGCTCCCTTTCGGTCGCAGAGGTGTTCGCCAAAACTCCGCTCGAGCATGAGTTGCGGCGGGCGTGTGAGCAGCAGGTAGGAGTCGCCGACCGCGTGCAGTGCATCCCCTGCATCCCACGGCTTGCCGGAGCGCCAGACCGACGATATCCTGCGCGAGCTTCGTGGACACGCGCTCGAATTGGCGGAAGGAAAAGGAGTTGAGGCAGCGCTCGCATCGCTCGGCGATCGGTGGATCTGGCGAAGACATACCGGGCTGAGAGCCAGATTGTTCGGGCGGAATGTAGTAGCTCAACGCTGCTGATCTTTCTCGGTCTGCGCCACGCCGGTCGGACCCGGACAGGGCGGTTCCTGGCTACGGTGCTATATGCATCCGGTATGTGAATGTGGTGGCACTGTGGCTGGCGGCCGTGGATAAGCTCCTCTGGCCGTCGCGGACAGGGCGGTGGTACTCGCCCGGCGACTGGAAGTCGTTGGCGTTGGTGACCAGCGGCAGCGCTCAGCTCGGCGCACACCCCGCAAACCGTCGCCGGGCCCTTGACTCCCGGCGCTGGTGGGCGTGAAATGGATTCGGCGCTGAATCGGCGCTGGGAGGAATCGTACATGCCAGTTGCGATCAAGAAGATTCTGTTGTGGCGGGCGGACGTCGAGAACAAGCCGGGAACGCTTGCACGAGCCATCGGACCGCTCGCCCAGGGCGGCGCGGACCTGAAGGTGCTGATGGGTTATCGCCATCCAGGCGCCGCCGGGGCCGCGACCCTTGAGGTGTATCCCATCCTGGGCAAGAAATCGGCCGCTGCGGCGCAAGCCGCGGGCTTCAGCGCGTCTTCGATCCCGGCTCTCCTGGTGGAGGGCGACGACAAGCCGGGACTCGGATGCGCCATCGCTCAAGCGGCCGCTTCGGCGGGCATCAACTTTACCTTCTTCATCGCCCAGGTCGTCGGCAAGAAGTTCTCGGCCATCCTGGGATTTGAGACGGCGGAAGACGCTAAAAAAGCGGCCCCATTGATCAAGAGAGCAGCCACCCCAAAGCGGCGCTGACCCTGCGCGGGACTGTTGAAACAGCAGGCCAATAGATGGAGCGGCGATGCTTGCAAGGCAGACGCCGGGTCTGGTGCTTTTGTCGGTACGCCTTCCCCCCGATCTAAACGGGCTCACGGACTATGCAAATCGGCTCGATCTTTCCCGCCGCGAACATTAGGAAAGCGGCCAGCACGTATGCCAGCCCCGCTCCGACAAAGACCGACTGGTAGCCTAAGGCGTCCACTACTGGACCAATGATCAGTTGAGTCAACGCTCCCATCAGGGCGCCGGCAGCGCCCGTGATTCCATAGAGCACGGCGACATGAGCGGGTGGCGAAATCTCCGAAATGGCGGTGTGGATGTTGGAGGACCAGGCCTGATGTCCGAACAGCGCCGCGGCCATGATGGCCATGGCAAGCATCCGACCCGGAGCGAAGTACACGCCGACGCCCATCGCGGCCAGCAATGCCGAAGGCGCCATGACGATTTTTCGACCCCGGTCTACACTGTAGCCACGATGAATCAGGGCGCTGCTGAGCCAGGCCCCAACCAGGGCTCCGAGCCCTGCCGCGAAGTAGGGAATCCATAGAATCTGCCCTACCGAAGCCAGGCGCATGCCGCGGACCTCTTGAGAATAACCTGGCATCCAGAACAGGTAGAAGTACCAAGCTGCGTCGGAACAACTCCGCGCAGCCAGTGTGCATGCGAACTTGCGAGTCCTCAGTACACGCGCCAGAGCCACCGCGGGAACGTGCTGTTCGCCGTGATTCAGCGCCGGAGACGGATCCGCCGTGCCGTAGATACGGCCGATGCGGCGATGCAACTGCCACCACGGAGGAATCAGCGCCAATCCGCATGCGCCCGTAACCATAAAGGACACCCGCCATCCCCATCGGCCGGTCACCCACGCTACCGTCGGTGCGCTGAGCAGTGTTCCGACACTGAGAGCCGAAAGGAACAGCCCCACCGCCTTGGCGCGGTCCTTCGGCTGGAACCACCCGGATATGCCTCGCATCGCTGCGGGGTAGAAGCCGGCTTCGCCCCAGCCGAGCATGGCACGGACCAGCGCCAGTCCGCCCAAGCCCCGAACCAAACCGTGGGCTACTCCCGCCAGCGACCAGAATGCGACCGTCCATGTCACTAGACGCCGACATCCAAAGCGGTCTGCCAGCCTGCCTCCCACAATGTAAGAAACCATGTAGGCAGCCAGGAAAGCGTTTACGGCCCAACCATACTCTTGATTCGTGAGATGGAGATCCCGCCGGATCTGCGGCATCACCACGCCCAGAACCGCTCGGTCCAGGTAGTTGATCACCGACCCGGCGAACAACATAGCGGCGATGCCCCAGGCCAGATGCTGCTGTTGCGACAAGCCGGCACGCGCGCACAATGCGAATATATAGTAGCAGCACGCTACGCCAATGACCGAACGCGAACGCATTTTGGCGGCTATCCGTGGCGATATCCCGGACCGCATGCCGTGGGTTCCTCGCCTGGAATTCTGGTATAGAGCCTGTTTGCGCAACGATACCATGCCCGCCGCCTTGCGCGGGCTCACCTTGATCGAAGTAGCCGAGCGGTTGGGCGTCGGCTATTATTCCTCCATCCCGGACTTCACCCAGCGACAAGAAGAGATCGATATGCTGGATCGCGGACTCGGAATCTTTAACCTGCCCGTTCTTCCCTACCGGGTAGTGCTGGATGGAGTGGAACGTCGTGTCACCCACGCCGGTCGCCAGACCGCGGTCGAATATCGCACGCCGGTCGGATGCCTCCGCACTGCCGAGACTTTCACGGACGAGATGTTGGATGCGGGCGCCTCCATGTCCTGGATGACGGAGCACGCCATCCGGCAACCGTGCGATTTCGATACGGCCGCCTGGATCTTCTCCCACCTCAAGGTGGAGCCGCGTCCGCAGGGCTATGAAGCGCTGCGGCGTGAAGTGGGGGAGCGCGGGGTCGCCGTGGCTTACGTCATTGGGACCGCCTGCCCGGTTCACCACGTCATGAAGGAACTCATGCCGGTAGAACAGTTCTTTTATGCGTTACATGACTACCCGGAAAAGATCGAACTGCTGGCGGCCGCTATGGAGCCCTACTACGACAGCATGGAGCAAATCGCCGCTGAATCATCGGCGGAGGTGGTGCTGCTGGGCGGCAACTACGACGATTCCATCACCCATCCGCGCTTCTTTGAAACCTACATCCTGCCGCCGCTGCGCGACTACGCCCAGACCTTGCACCGCCGGGGTAAGTATTTGATGACCCATACGGATGGCGAGAACCGGCGCCTGATACCGCTCTACCTCCGCGCCGGCTTCGACATCGCCGACTCCGTCTGCCCGGCGCCCATGACCCGGATGACACTGGAGGAAATCCGCGCCGCGTTGGCTGATCGCGTCACGATCTGGGGTGGCATTCCCTCGGTTTTACTCTGCGAGGACAGCGCCGGCGACGAGCAGTTCCGCACCTGGGTCGCCTCCCTGATCGAACGCTACGGGCGCCAAAGCCGCTTTGTGCTTGGGGTCAGCGATATGGTGACAGCGGACGCGCTATGGGACCGGCTGGCGTACATCACGGAAAAAATCGTGTCTCTATAGAAGGCACGATCTCCATAATTGTCCCAGGCATGCCGCTTGCCTTCATCGATGATCTGGTCGCTGCGGCCACGCGGGAAGATTCCGCCGAAAGAGACGCGGTTGCCCATATCGCTTCTCTGGGCGCTCAAGTGGCAAGCGGTGCAATCCCGCGGGCGGGTGGGGGCCCCAGATCACCGGCCTTGGTCCTTTCGATTCTAGTCCGTCCTATCCGGCGGTTCAGTGGATTCCCGAGCCATGGTGGGCCGCCGCCGCGGGCTAAGTTCGGCCTGGGCCGGCGGTGCGAGTACCCAACCACCCGACTCAAAGCAAGTCGGACTCGCGGACGCGGCGCCCGGCCAGCAAGCGTCTTTCTCGCACCTCTCATACGGCCTTCTTACTTCTCTGCGGCCATTCTGGCCGAGAACTTGCGCCAGGCGGCCATGGAGCGATTCAGGTTCTCCTCCATGTCGCCCGGCACCTGATAGCACTGAAGGCCAATGGGACCCTTGTAGCCCATCAACGCAAGTTTTTTCAGAAGGCCGTATACATCGAAATCGCCGCGGTCGAGCGGCTGAATCAGCCGGTCCCAGCCGCCCTCGTGATCCGCCCCATTGATGCCCACCATTTCCAGATACGGCAGAGCTTCCTTTAGCCGCAGGTCCAGGTTGGGTTCGTCTTGAGCGGCGAGAAAGTGCGCCAGGTTGAACGTGACTCCGACATTGGAGCGATCGGCAAGCTTCCGAATCCGCACCGCGTCTTCAACGTGGCTTACATAGAAATCGCATGTCGGACAGGGCGCATGCTGAGAGATATGCGGATATAGAACCACGCGCAACCCGGACGCGGCTGCCAGGTCGGCCACCTCGCGGACGACCGCAACGGCGCGTGCTTCGCCATCGGGCGCATGCCCCTGGATGATCATCCAGATTACGGTATTGTGCCCTTTCAACTGCTGGATCGCCTGCGGCAGCCCCTCATCGTAGCTCGGCTTTTCACCGTCGATGCGCGCGCTTACATAGATGCTGAACAGCCTGAGACCACGGCTTTCAAGAGCTTGCAGCATTTCGGGAACCCGTCTCGTGCCCGTGAAGCCGAGGCCGGCGAAGCCCGTGCGTTTGACCAGTTCAGCCTGCTCTTCCAGCGGCAACTTCTTGTCGCGCCCGGTTCCGTTGTCAAAGACGAAGAATGGGTTTTGGATTCCTTGCGCCCCGGCGAGCGCTGCAAACGATGTCATCAAAACAATCGATCGAAGACTCATGATTTGCCTTCTTAACTACGTCGTGACTCCAGAATCGGCGCGGACAGGAACGCGTTGGCCTGATCGTTCTTGATAAACCGCTCCTTCAGCGGATCCCACTCGAGTCTCTTGCCCAGTTGCAGGGCAATGTTGGCCAAATGGCAAACAGACATAACGCGGTGCGCGACTTCCGCATCCTCGAGTGTCCGGCCGCGCGTTTTGACCGCATCGATGAAGTCCTGCTTGTCGGTCTTGAACGGAAAGTGGATCTCGTCTTCGCGGATCTTGGAATCGAGAACCGCGGTCGGCTGGGCCTGCAGAGACCCTGGGTACTCGGCCTGAATCCAGCCGTCCGATCCCTCGAAGCGTACGTAAGCTCTTTCCGTCTTGTAGTAGAGGCGCACTCCGTTTGCGTACCGGTATTCAGCCTCGAAATCGGCCAGCACGTTCCAGAAGCTATCGGCGGCCGGGTAGGCGCCTCGAGCTTCCACTTCCACGGGCCCTGTGTGCTCTGTGTTGTTGCCCCATTGCGTAATGTCAATCATATGCGCGCCCCAGTTTGTCAGCATGCCGTCGCAATAATCGCGGCGCCGCATCCATCCCCCACGATCGTAAGCCCGAGGTTTGGTGACGCGCTTCTCGGTGTAGGGCGCGCGCCGCGCCGGTCCCTGCCAGCGTTCATAGTCGAGATCGGGAGGAACTGGCATCTCCGGCTGCGGCGGGCATCCGATAGCTTCCCTGGGATACTCCATCGGCACTCCTGTCCGTATGGTGTTCAGCTTGCCGATGCGGCCGTTACGAACCAGTTCGACGGCGCGGTAGAAAATCTCCAGCGAGCGAAACTCGCTGTCATTGCGGAAGACCCGCTTGTGCTTCGTCACCAAGTCGCTCAACTCGCGGCCTTGGCCGATGCAGCGCGTAAGGGGCTTTTCGCAGGAAACATCCTTACCGGCTTTGATCGCCTCGATCGACAAGGGGACGTGCCAGTGGTCCGGAGCGCCGATAAAGACAGCGTCGATGCTCTTGTCGGCCAGCACTTCGCGAAAGTCCTTGCAGGTCTTGCACCCTTTATAGGTGGCGGAGGCGGCCTGTTTAGCGTAGCCGTCCGCAATCTGCTTCTGCGCGTTGTCCAGACGCCAAGCGTCGACATCGCAGACGGCCGCCAGTTGCACGTCCGGCATCCCGAGGAACTGCGGCAGGTTGACCTGAACGGTCTGGCGTCCGACGCCGATCACGCCGACCGAGACGCGATTACTCGGAGCGGCTTTGCCGGACAGACAAGCGACCGCCCCGGTCCCCAAAAGAAATATCCTTCGCGTAGAATTCATATCACTGCTCCTTTTGAAAGAATCCGACAGCCGAGATTGCCCGGAACTCGGTGGAGAGTAGCGGCCCTCGGTAACCTATAGACTAAGCGACGACGACGCCGAATACCACCCGTGCATCGTGACCGCCCGCCGGATGCACTCGATGGCCTTGGCGATCTTTGGCCCCTGTGTCCGGCCCCCATTCGTAGCGCGAGGAGATCCCGTAGGGCGCCGAGGCGTCCGGTGATCGATAGCGATGCTGGCGCTCGCTGGTCTCGCCGCCGACGAACAGACGTTGCCCGGCCTCTTGTTTCACGGGGCCACCATTTATCCGCAATCGATCGCCATGGCAAGCACATGGGACCCGGAGTTGATCCACATGGTGGCAACCGAGCTTGCGGACGAAGCGAGTTCCGTCGGCCTTTGCCAGGCCGCTGGCGCCCACCGTGGATGTGATTCGCGAGCAACGCTGGGGGTGCGTGGAGGAGGCTTACGGGGAGGATCCCCACCCTGGTGAGCCGGCTAGCAGTGGCGTATATTTTGGGCCTGCAGGGGCCGGTGGAGCAAAGCCGGGCCGGCATCGGCCAGGGACGAATCGGCGCGCGCAGGCTTGGCTGCAAGCCAAAGCATAGCCGGCCGTGCGCTCCTGGCGGGCGGCTTTCGCAGAGCCTTCCGCTCTCCTAATTCGCGGTCAGGGTTACCTTGCGACGGCTAAGGGTCGGCTCGATGGCGGTTCGACCGGCCGGGTAAGCTGTTGCCTTGAGAATAAATCGTCCCTCGACCTCAGGAGCGCGGAGTTGGAGTTCGTAGCTCTGCTGGCCAAGTCCTGGAATAATGAATTTCGTTTCTTGCCGCGCTACTTCGCCGCCTCCTTCGCGCTCCAGCGAGAGCACGAGATTCCCTTGCGCCGTTTCGTAGTCGTCGTTCACCATCATTACCGTGTACTTGCGGTCCGTACCGGGTTTTAACTGCGGTTGGAAGAAGTTGATGTAAACGCCGAGAGGCTTGAAGGCTTCGCGAACATAGTCCGCAAAACCGGGCTGAAGCTTCAGCGATGGGATGTCCTCAAAATGATCGCAGGTATACGCGTTGGGGTAACAGAAAGTCAAATAGACGAAATGCAGCACTCCCGCATATTGCCGGTGCGCGCGGAAGAACTCGGTTTCTCCCGCGACCAGATACGCGTCCAGCGCGAGCCGGTCCTGCGGTTTTGCATCGGCTCCCAGCAGACGGTCGTAAACGGGCTTGCCCACCACCGTGGGCGTGCCGTCGCGCAATAACCATAGCCACCCGTATTCATCGACGAACTGGGCGTGGCCATTTGGGATATTCCCAGAACGCCCAAAGGATTCTATGCGTTCCAGATCGGTCATGCGGAAAGTCGCGGAACTCTGGAAATATGGGTGCTCCTCCTCGGGGTCGTCCGGACCCGCAGGTCCGCTGTAGCTGTTCTCCCAAGGCCGATTTGAAAGATCCAGGCCGCGCACAGCCGGTATGATCTTCTCCGCGAACACGGGATCGTAGGTTTCGTTATTCGCGTCCCAGATGGCCACGCTGGGGTGGTTCCAGTTGTCGCGCAGCCACTCCGAATACTGGCGGATAAGCTCGTCGGCGTCCCATGGAACATGGCTGTAAGTCGGCGACGGGCGGCCGGTCCATACAGCAAATTCATTGTCTATCAACAGGCCGGCTTCGTCCGCGATATCGAGCCATTTGTCGGGAACCGGTCCGATGCAGAAACGAAAGCTGTTCCAGTTCATGCGTTTGGGAATGTCGATCAGAAGCTTGCGCACCCAGGCCTCGTTCCAGGGCAGCGCGCCAACATCGGGATCTTCGAAGAACCGATGCAACGTGATATTCGAACCACGCATGAAATAGACTTTGCCGTTGAGGTAGGCGCGGCGAGTGGCCGTATCAAAGCGGAATTCGCGCATACCAAAACGGGTGGACGAACTGTCACCGCCTGTGCTGGTTTCGAGCACGTAAAGAAAGGGCTTCTCGGGCGTCCAGAGCTGCGGAGAAGGCAGAGGGATGGTTTCGGTCACCGTCTTCTCCTCGCCGGGAGCAAGTTGCACTCTCTGCGGGGCCGGCCGGGCCACCTCGCGGCCCTCCTTCCAAGTCTTGACGCGCTGCGTCAACTCGAAGCGGGCGGCCGTGCCGCCGTAGTTCTTCAGCTTGGTCTGGACTACAACCTCAGAGGATTGAATGCGAGGCGCAATCTGTACCGTCTCGATAACCGGATCATCGCTGAGCAAGACGGCGACGCTGTCGTAGATGCCGGGCGTCCATTTGGTCTTCTCGAAATCCGTTCCGGCCGGATAGTTCGGGGGAAGCACGCCCGGATGCGCGCCGATGCGCACCACTAGGCGGTTCTCGCCGCCCCAATCGAGGGCCTTCGTGACATCGAACACGCCGGCGGTAAAACAGCCCGCGTGCTCGCCGACCTTCTGGCCGTTTACCCACACAGCCGTGCCGAACTGCGCCTTGTTGATACGTAGAATAGCGACCTGCTTGCGAGCAGGGACGTGGAATGTCTTCCGATACCAGAAGTAATTGCGGTTTTGGCGTGGACCCGGCGTGGGCAACGGGGCGCCCTTAGGGATCAGCCCAAAAGACATCTGTGATGCGCTTGGGCGCTTCGCCGAGAGCGAACGCGAATCGTCCTCTCGAAGCCCTGTTGGACGGTGCCGAGCGCGCCGATGCGTGCCGACGCGGCCCGGCCACCGGGGTCGCCAACGTAGCGTCCGACGGTACCTCCCTCAGAAGTTTCTCAGGAATTGACGATACGCGCCGCTGTTGAACGTGGTCCACGGTTCAAATCCCCGCTCCGTGTATAGCTGGTACGCAAAGTCGATGTTCGCTTTGCAGTCCAGCAAACCTCGAAGATTCACTCCCGCGCGCTTCAAATGCACCGTATTGATCTGGAAATACCCCCAATCGAGTGTGCCGTCGGAGTTGTAATGATAGACCTCGCAGGCGCCACGCGGGTTTTCGGCGCGTTGAACCGCCAAGGCGATGCGGCATGCCGGCCCGAATTTGTTGCACGCGTATTGCTGGTAGGCCGTTAGCCTTCGGCCAAACTGGTCGCCCTGGGCGGCGCCGGTTTCTTTCGCCGAATCTCTCGGCGCAATTACCAGAGGCCACTGGAATCGGACTCGCAAGGGCGATTGGAGCGTAAACGTGTACTCGGCCTGGAGCCCGGCTGCGGCCACACCGATTCCCACAGCCAAGACGACAAGCAGTGCCGGTAGCCTTGTCGGGATTCGCTGTGCCTTTGATCGCCTGCCTCGCGCTCGCTTCGGTGCCATCGCTGTCAGAGACATCGGAGGGCACCTTTAAACTGCCGGTACGCTGGGGCGGAAGTGTTTCGCAGAGATCGCCGAATTGATCGCAAGGAGGAAGGCCATCGGTGAAGCACTCTTCGATCAGGTTACTACAACGGCTTGGCAAGCAGAACCAGAACAGCCGTCAACCGTCTATCGTCTCCCGCACCCGCTCGGTGATCGTCGGCGGGGCTTCGTCGGGAGCGAACGTGACCGTGCGCTCGAAGCCCTGGAGCCCGGGACGGGTCCGCGGCGGTCCAGGCTTCGTACGGATGCAGCAAGGCGCCGTCCGGCGGCCTCAACGGCCGACGCACGGTACTGCTTGCGTTCGATCTTCGCCGCCGCGAAATACCAGTCGTGCTTCGTGGGCGCCCGCCGGATGCGCGCGAGGCCCGCCGCAGTCTTCGGCCCGGTGCCGAGACGCGGCGGACGCCGCTCCCGCTATTCCGTGGCAGCGCCCGGCGCGCTCACAGGTGCCTCCGCCATCGCCGCAGCCTGCCCGCCGGCCTGGGATTCTTGGCGGCGCTTGTTTGAACAACGCGCTTCGCTCCCGGTTCGGCCGCCGCGGGCGTCGCAGCCGCTTCGGCCTTCCTCCGCGCCGCCCACCCTCGGGGATCAGGCGGCGCTTCCTCTGGCGGCTTTCGCGGGTGCTGGTGCCGCCGCCGCTGCCTTGGCTTTCCGCCGACCCGCCCAGCGTTTCCTCTGCGCGGCGGCCATGCGCCGGCGCGCGGCGGGGCTCACGATGCGCTTGGGCGCTTCGTCGCGCGCGAACGCGACCGGCCCCTCGAAGCCGTGCGGCCCGGTGATCAGTACCCGGACGCCGCCCCGGGAGGAGTCCGCGGCGATCCAGGATTCGTACGGCTGAGCGACGTGCTGGCCGGCGGCTTCCACGGCCGGCTCGACGCGCTCGCGCCGGGCGGCGAAAACTCCCTGGCAGTCGAAGGCGGTCAGGAGCAGGGAGTGCGGGCACCTGGCCGGCAACGCCAGCGGCCGACAAAGCCGAATGTGCCGGGTGGGAATGGATGGCTCGCAGGCGCACGCTTCCCAGATCGCCGTTTGTGGCCCTTGAGCCGGGTCGGCGGTGCTGGGCCGAAGCGGCAGGCTTGGCTGGGTCCAGCGCCTGTATCTGGCTCTTCTCATCCACGCTCAAAACGATCGCCTTATCCGG
>OBLW0100002408.1_pt1 | contig 15116 bp, 13 predicted proteins | sample 1520161 | NCBI WGS metagenome assembly OBLW01 (sample SAMEA3539309, study PRJEB22396) | soil metagenome | biome: tundra; feature: field; material: soil | place: USA | collected 2010-05 | depth 0.15 m
CTGGAAGCAAGAATAGCTCGTGCAGCAGTTGTGCAGCAGGTCTCGGTGAACTGATCGCAAGTGCTTGAAAGAATGGAGCCGACGAGCGGACTTGAACCGCTGACCTGCCGATTACGAATCGGCTGCTCTACCAACTGAGCTACGTCGGCCTGCGTTCGATTCTAAATGGGAGAGCGGCAAGCGTAAAGCGAAGGAGAATCTGGGCAGGATGGGAATATTGGGTGCAAAGTTGCGCGGGCTTAGACGCAAGTTCAGGCTAGACGGCGCGAGCGTTCACCAGCGCCTCGTATTCCTGCTCAGATTCACCCGGCAAGAGGACCCACATCGTGTACACACCGACCGCCGTCCCTACGGGAATATTAATGAACAGAACGAGGAACGCCAGAACCAGTGCCAGGACTCGGGCCCACGGTTCAAAGTGCAGCAGGCCCCAACCCGCGGAAAATCCCAGCGCCGCTCCACCGAGCACACCGATCGCGACCACACTCAGCAGAGGACGCAGAAAGACTGGCGCTCCCGCCGATCCGCCGGGCGCGAGTAGCGTATTGGCAAGAATATACAGAACGACGCCGCAGATTGCGTTGAAAGCCGAAATGGCAAACCAGAAAATCGCGAGCAACTGAATGTGTCCCTGCACCCGCTGACGTGGCTGAACCGCCGCGATTGGTCCTAAGATTTGTTTGCCGCACCGGCTGCAAAATGCTTGGCCCGGTTGCACAGTTGCGCCACATCCATCGCAGAACATAATTTCCTCTGCGTCGATTTGTGAAATGGAGCCCATCGCCACAACACGCTGCTTAACGGCTGCTTAATACTTCACGGCTGCTTGATAGAAGATACGCAATTTGCGCTGTGCGAGTTCCCGCTGCGCACCGCTCGATCAACTAATCTTCACGCAGCTCGGGGTGGCGAACAAACGAAAAGGCCGCCCGGCAACAGGGCGACCTCTTCTTTTCCAAGGGAGAATAGTTCCAACAGAGGTTGCAGATTCCGTCGAAACTTTCTGCCGAAATCTTATGGGCCGAAAAAGGGGGGTGTCAAGCGATTTTTGTCAAATAAATGTCTTTGTTGTCAACCACTTACGTAATCGGTCAATACACGCACGAAACGTCCCAATTTGAGACGGCTGATGGTCAAAAAGTCTGTAACCCAATAAACCTGCAGGACTTACGAAGTGTTTAATGCTCTGACGGGTCCGCAGGGCGAGGAGAAGAGCCGCGCGCAGCTGGCTCACCCAAGTCCAGAGAAATGAACTCAGTTTGTTCGGCGCGACCGAAAACAGGACCAGGAAAATAGCGCCGCAACAGCACGCGCGCGCCGCCGAAGGCAACTCCCGCCGCCAGAGATATTGCACCCACGATGATGCAGAGAAGAATGATATTGACCAGCAGGTTGGCGATATTGTCTTTCTTGTCGAAATACGTATTCTCATTCCACGTCACGCTGGCGTCGTAGTTCACCGCGCCTAAAAGCGTTTGCGCATCATTCTGTGAAAGCGGACCCGCGGCGATCGCGACGATGGGTCCGGTACGTTTGTCGAAGAATGGACCGATGTTTTCTACAGCCTCCACGCCAGCCTGCGGTTGAGCCGCATGATTGGCGGCATCGATGCGGCGCAAATGTTCAGCGGCCAACGCCGGCGTAGGGTACTCGATTAACATCAGCGTAGATTCGCCTCCAGCAACCGAGTAGCGCCCGAGCACTACTTCGGGGTTCGCGCCGAAATCCACGAGTTCGGCAGGGAGCGGAGACGTGATCGCGCCCAGACCCAGCGGCCCCTCCGCATACTTTTCCGTGTTCGCCTCGTAGCCGCGGTGCGGCATGAAGGCAAGAATCGGGGGCAGGTTGCCGGCATTTCCGCTGGGACGAGGCAACGCCCCTGCTAGTTCACGCAATCCCGCCGCGGACATTACCGACAACTCATTGAACACAGCATCTACCACGATGTGGCCGCGATAAAATAGCACACGTCTGTCAGCCGATGCACCCTGGTCTCCGATTTCTTCCCGCGACATCGCTGGCTGCAGGTAGAACGTGTATGCGCCGAAAGCACCGCTGGCATCGCCAAACCTTGCGGCGCGGATCTTCAACGTGCGGCCGTCATCACTCTTGTAGGTAGCGGCTTCGAAATCCGTGAAGCCATATTCCTTCAGAAGCGCCGCGTTCGTGGGATCTGCAGCCGCGGCGTCTTTGCTTGGCTGAGCCACCCCTTGCATCTGCCATCCGGCGAATTGCTTCGGGAGGATCGGCGGCGCGGGCGAAACCGCACCGGGGGCGGCGAAGACGACGCTCTCGAAAAGAACGATCATGGCAACGATCAAAACAGACTTGGAAAAAGGCATGGTTGCACCGGATAAGACGAAGTACCTTCTATAATTAGACCACAAGGGATGGGAAAAAGTTTCCTCGTAACCGGTTCCCGGCTACCTCTTCCCAAGGTATCCTAGCGGGCTCATCGGAGACACCCGTGAGGCGGACGCTACTTGATTAGATGAGGCGCGATAGGGCCACTGAACTCCCGTGGCGTTGTGATCTTGGTTTTCTTCCAGAATTTCGGAAATGTTTCTGATTGCCCGTGACCAGGTAGTCCGCGCGGGCCGCAGCGGCACATTCTAGGAAGGTATTGTCGTCGGGGTCGCTTGTGACCGTAATCCGCCGAGCCGGAAACACCGAATAGTTGTGGTTCTCGATAAACTGTAGTAATTGCTGCCGAGAACCCGTGCGAATGCGCGACTCCGGGCGGCTAAGCACTTCGCCGTAATTCCTCCAGGATAGGTCCCGACACGTAAGTAAAGGAGTAAAGGTGCGCCGGTTTGGAAACGGCGACCCGGAGAAACGGTGCGCTGGAGCCCAGTCGGCTGGAGGGCTGCGGAAATCAATACGTTTGTGTCGATTTATCAGACGAAGGGAAAGCATTACCTCTTCGGCTTGCGCGACCGGGAAGCCTTGATGATCTGGTCAATTTCACGCGAGCTCATCTTGCTCGTCCCGTTCCGTTCCGACTCTTCACCAATAACTCGCAATACCTCGGGCTCGGGAGCGGCTAGCTTCACGTAATCGCGAATGCTTAACAATACGGCTTTGGGGCTACCGCGCTTTTCGATAATCAGGGACTGGCGCTCGTCGTCGACCCGACGCAGTAGCTTCCCAAAATTTGCACGGGCGCGTAAGGCCGAAACTACAATCGTGCCATACTTACCTGTGGTTGTGGTGGTGGACATAAATCTCCATTTCAGCTATCCGAACTGTACGGTTCCCCACACCTACAGTCAATTAAGGTTAGTCGGATTGAACCCTCGACGGCCCACGTCTGCATCGACCTCGTTCTGAAATATCAGTCTGATGAATCTGGCGAACCTACTGACCCGCGCCCTTGTCCATCTTGCTGGCGACCTTGACCCCGCTCAGCCCATTCGCATACTTGGCGATGCCACGATAGAGCGATTCGGCAATGCGCTCGCGGTACTCGCTGGAGGCAAGGCGATGCTCGTCGGTAGGATTGCTGACAAAAGAGATCTCCGCCAGGATCGATGGCATGTTGGCGCCGATCAGCACAATAAAAGGAGCCTTCTTCACGCCGCGGTCGCGAATTGCGGGGCTCTTCACTGCGAGGCCGCTATGCAGCGATGCCTGGACATCTCCGGCAAATTCACGCGACTCTTCGATCTTTTCTTTGAGCGCGATCTTCTTCACCAAGTCCTGCAGTTCGTAGATGGATTTCTCCGAAACTGCATTCTCGCGCGCAGCCACCTCCAGCGCTTCCGACGACGAAGTGAAATTCAGGTAGTAGGTCTCCACTCCTCGGGCGGCAGAGTCGCGACTCGAGTTGGCATGAATAGAGACGAAGAGATCGGCGCGCGCCTGGTTGGCGATTGCCGTGCGGGTTTCGAGCGGGATGAATGTATCGTCTTTGCGCGTATAGACTACCTCCGCGCCTAGCCGAGTCTCGAGGAGTCTGCCTAGCCGGCGGCTCACTTCGAGCACCAGATCTTTTTCTTCCAGCCCGTTCGGTCCGATCGTGCCGGTATCATGGCCTCCGTGCCCAGGATCAATTACGATCTTTCCGATTTTCAGTCCGAGAGCGCGAATCAGAGAACGCTCGCCAGCCGCGGTAGGCTTGGCTTCGCGAGTACCCAGATCGGAGGCGCTTGCCGACCTGCCCGAAGCGAGCGTGCGTGCGGTAGTTCTGTGCCGGGAGTTGGTTGGATCGCCTCCGCCAGTCTGGGCAAGGCTTGAATCCAAGCCTTCTGATTGGTCGGAGAGATCATTATCCACAACCTTTTTCGTAGCGACGACATTTCGCTGTGTGATCGACTCCTGCCCCGGTCGTACGCTCCGCTTCGCGGAGTCTGAGGCGGGGACTGCAGCACTCGCCTCGTCAGTATCGTCGGCATCGATTATTTTTTTTACCACCCCGGCTCGGGTCTTGCCGCGAGAGGAAACCTCTGGTCCCGTTACCATCGAGGCTTTATTTACTTCTGGATCCGTTCCCAAAGCTCTTGCACTTTCCGCTGTCACGGCAGGTGCGAAGACAGTGACGTCGTTCTCCGAGGAATTCGAATCCATTTCGTCTGTGGATTTCGGCGCGACCCCTCGGGCTCGCTCTGCTGAAGAGTTTTCGCCAGCGTCTTTGCGCTGTCTGGTCCGCCCATTCTTGCCATGGATGTCGATGATCAAGCGGTAGGGGTTGGGCAGCAAGAAGGCGTCGTAATCGGAAAGATTGTCAACCTCGAGCACAACCCGCGTGCGTCCCGGCGCAAACTGAGCAACGCGAACTTTCTTCAAGAAACCATCATCCACGACGAAGCTCTTGCCCACTAACGTCGAGGCCACTTTGGTACCACTCAAATCGAAAAATATGCGGGCGGGTGTTGCGATTCTTTGGGAGGAGAATTTCACATCGCCTTCCACATCGATGGCGACGCGCGTGTAGTCAGGCGTAGACCAGTGTCGGATGCCCGTCACGCGTGACAACCGCCCGGGGTGCGCTTGCGATGACTCGTCTTTTGCCAATGGCGCTCGGAAGGCACGGGAGGCGTGATTCTCGGGACCCAATCCCGCGTCTCTTAGGCTGGTGGCGTCTTTCGGCGATCGCGCCACCTCGGGGGCCGGTTGGGTTCGCCCTGCCTTCTCAGCCGCTGCTTGCTGGTCTAGCTCCAAAATGGCCTGACGCGCATCGTCCGCCAGTCGATTGTGAGGATAGTGACGCAGAAACTCCTGGAAGGTTGAACGAGCTGCTTCAGAATCGTTGAGATCATCTTTGTAAATTTCAGCAACTGTGAAGAGGCCATCGGCGCGGTACTTGCTGCCGGGATATTCCCGGCGCAAAAACTTGTATTGCTCGATAGCTTTGTTCAGGATTTTGTCATCTTCGAAACGCCTCCCCATTTCCACCAGCATCTCGGCCACTGCAACCACGCTGGGGTCGGCCTTCGTCGACGCAGGCGCGCCTAGATAAACCAAGCGGTAGGCATTCACCACGCGCTGGTAACCGCGGCGCGTCCTATCGGCGGGGGGACGGCCATTCAGCGCCTCACGCATCCGCTCCGCGGACGCGAAGTGCTCCCGCGCCCAGCCGTCGGAACGGTGCAACCGCGCCTGTGCCGGCTGCGTGGCGAATAAGGCCAGCACCAGCAATGCTCCCCACAGACCACGCTCCCGCCATGAGCTTTTCAAAATCACCAGCCCGCGCTTTCGTCCCTAGCTCGTTGAGTCAGTTGGTGAACCTAACCTGGGTGCCCGAGAGATAGACAAGTAAACAGATGCCGCAAACTTAGTCGGTGTTGCTGATGTAGAGTACGCCTCGCGCATCCCGTTGAATTCTTACGGGATCGTGCGCAACGCCGCTCCGGCCAAAAGGAGAACCGCCGTAGTACAGATCGGTGATTCGCCGAACGTAATTCTGGGTTTCGGCGTACCGGGGCACGCCCGAACTGCGCGCCACCGCGCCCGCGCCCGCGTTGTATGCGGCCAGGGTCAGTTTGATGTCGCCACCATAACTTTCCAGCAACTGCTTTAAATGACGAACCCCGGCGTCCACGTTTTGTTCCGGATCAAACGGATTTTTTACGTTCAACTGTCGCGCGGTTGACGGCATCAGCTGCATTAGTCCCATCGCGCCTTTGCGCGACAGCGCGTTAGGATTGAAGTTCGACTCCACTTTCACCACTGCGCGCACAAGATTCGGGTCCACATTATGCCGGGCGGCAGCCTGCTCGATGGCGCTATCAATGTCAGCCCCCGTCGTCGCCGTCGTCAACGTGTTGCTGAAGTTGGCGGCCACAATCTTGGCATTCGCCGACTGGTTCGATTCTCTGCCTACGTACTGGTTCACCTCGGCAGCCGCGGATCGTGCCGCTCGCATGGCCGCGGCATTCGGTGGCGGCACGGGCTTCCAGCGATTGTCTTTGGAACTCCAGTACATCAGAGTGCGCCGGGGTGTCTGGGCTTCCTGAGTATGCCGTGCTGGGCTCGTCGCCGCAGAGTCGTTGACGTAAATCTTGCGGCCATGCTCATCAGTTGCGGTAATCTTTTCGGAAGGTCCGTCGCCATCGGCGGCACGGAGTTGGGGTGTGAGAGAAAGAGAGCTCGCGGCTAGGGTGCTGGCCATCAGGGCGATTTGCAGGCGCTTTCGCATACCGGGTTCTTAGACCTCGCTTACTGGCGAAGACGGACCGCATCTTTGCGTGTTGCTACCCGGAACCCGACGGAGAATTCTTGAACCAGAGTAAGACGATTATAGGCGCGCTGAAAAGGACGGGCAATCGCCCCGAAGGGCGTAGAACCACCGAAGTAATCTGGGTAAACGATTGATAAAACAGGGCTTTCCGGTTTCGGTAAATTAGAAGTGGCTCATGCACCCTTTTCTAAAGCCAGCTCGAAGGCATCCAGCGACAAGGATCGCAGCAGATTGCGCCGCATGCCGCGTTCGACGTCGGCCAGTCGGTCGGAGGCGGCGGTGATCCAATCAAAATCAGCGACCTCGGCCAGCCGCAAAAGCTGGCTCTGAATGTCTGTGTTGTGCACGAGCCCAGGCGCTCCTGAACTCAAAAATATCAAATCCTGCAATAGCGAATACAGCGTGCGAAGCAGGTGTTCCGTCTTTTGTCGACCCTCGGCGCCAGCGCGATAAGATTCCGTGATTTTGAATAGCGCACTGTGTTCGCCTCCAAGGAGAGCGGAGTTGAGGATCGTCAGCGCATCGGCGCGTGCAGCCACATAGCTGTCAAGATCGAAACCGCGAGCCCGGCCCAGCGCGCCTTCGCAGAGCCGGGCAACTAAATTCCGTTGCTGAGGTTTCCACTCCGGGCGATGCTTGGCCAGGTAGCGTTCCACCTCTTCCACAGGTGAGGCGGCCAGGGCAAATGCCGCCGATCGCGAACGGATCGTCGGAAGTAGTTCTCCCGGATTCTCCGAGAGCAGGAAAATGGTAGCGAACTGCGGCGGCTCTTCCAAAACTTTTAGCAGAGAATTCGCCGCTTCTTTCATGAAGGCCGAGTCGGTGAAGATATAGACGCGCTCCCGCGCTTCGGACGGACGGTAATAGATGGTCTCGATCACCCGCCGGACCTGATCTACCTTGATCATCATTTGCGGAGGGTCCGGAGGGATAATCAGCACATCCGGATGGGTCTGCACGAACAGCCGGGTATCTTTCTTGTCGGTCTCGCGCATGCCGTCGCGCGTCTCCACCGCTTCGGCAAAGCGAGCATCGAGATCGGCAGCTTGCGCGATGCGGAGACAGTTCGCGCATTGTCCGCAGAAATCAGGCAGGCCGTCGGTCTCCGTCGGCGCCAGGCAATTCAACGCCTGCGACAGCATCAGCGCCAGAGTGTACTTGCCCGACCCTCGCGCACCCGAAAGGATCACCGCATGCGGAAATCGCTCCCGCGCCAGCATGTCGCGCAGGCGATGGACAGTCTCGGCGTTACCGTGAAAATCGGAGAAGCCCATCCTTAATCCCTTTCCCTTCCGGCTCCCTATCTCTTAAAACAGCCGGGCGATCGAACAAAGAAGAAGCGCTATCAGCGTACAGAGCAGGACGTTTGTCCAATCGACGTCCACCAAACGCACACGATGGCCGCCATCGGCGGTTGATTTTCCGACACTATGAGGCACAGAGAGCCCGGCCAAAAGATGTCAAAAGGTAATGTTGCCGCCTGCTTGCCGCCGCCGAAAACGGGAGACAGCAAGGTATCCAAACGGAGTGATAAAGCTGGCAATGATCCACCCCTGACCCATGCCTTCAATTAACTCCCTCCTTGTAATCGTGCGCCTGCCGCCTTATCGAATAACGTGAATCGAAACTTTTAGCCGCAGATTTTTCCAAGTCCGATCCGCCGTGTAGACTGGCGCTTTGAGGGCCATTCCGAGAGCCAAGCATGCGCGGTCTCCCAACGATAATCCCACGGCGCGAGTTTGGGGCAGCAGCCAGCCCGCAATTCTCGCCTGTTCCTTGTCGAAGTCCACAATCTCGGGGACCGGGGAGATTACAGCTTCCCATGCATCTTTCGCATCAATACCCAGCCCAACCAGTTTTCCATACGCTTCCGCTATATTGACCGTGCTCATCGATGCATTTTCGAGCAGATCAAATCGCTGGGCGAATATTTCCGCACCCGGCTCTTGGTGGAGAATGGCGAGCAGCGCCGAAGCGTCCAACACAATCCTATTCACGCCGCTCGGCCTCGCGTCGCTCTGCAATGATCTCGTCGGCAAGAGAAGTGGTTGGCGGAACGTGCGCGCGCACCAATCGCTGGGCTTTGGCTAGGCGCTGGCGCAGAGTCGTAATTCGCAACTCATCATTTTCAAGGCGCAGCACTACGGTCTCGCCCGGATTGATGCCAAGAGCACGGCGAAATGAAGCGGGGATCACCACCCGGCCGTTTTCATTGATTCGGGTGTGGCGCTCCTTCACCTTCATGACATTCTAGAGGTTATGTCATTCTAATCAGACATGTCAAATCCTACGCACGTGACAAAAGAGGCGGGAGCTCACCGCTTTTTCACCCCCAGATTGAGTTTTCGCCCGACGAGCTCCATAATCCGCCCATGTGTTTGCGCGGGCGTGCCTCTCGCATCCACTGCGTTGACGCGTTGCGGCTCTCGTGCGGCAATCACCAGGTAGCCTTCGTGCACACGCGCAAAGAATGCCCGCGTTTCCTGCTCAAAACGGTTCTCGTCGGTGTGTTTGCTGCCATTCTTGCCTGCACGGACGGCGACGCCTTGGTTGCGCTTCCGGGCGCGCCCAACGCTCTTCGCCGGATCGGAGTTGAGCAGGATGGTCAGATCAGGCTGTAAATCTCCGCACAGGACACGATGAAGTTCGAGTACCGCTTCACTGCCCAGCTTGCGCCCGCTGCCCTGGTAGGCTTCCGTGGAATCGGTAAAGCGGTCGCAAAGCACGATGTGCCCTTGCTCCAGCGCCGGCTGAATCACTTCTGCGATGTGCTGTGCTCGCGAAGCAAACATCAAAGCCATCTCCGCCATCGGCGATAGACCCTGCGTCGCCGAGTCGAGCAATACACGCCGAATCTTCTCGCCGGTCGCAGTCCCCCCTGGCTCACGCGTCTCAACCACTTTATGCCCGGCTCCGCGCAGCTTCGCTGCCAGCTTTCGCATCTGCGTACTCTTGCCGGTTCCGTCTAGACCTTCGAAGGTAATGAATTTCCCGCGCCGTGACATCGTCGGAATGATAGCAGCGCTGAAGCGCTGATGCGTCCCTGTACCGGCCCTTTGATGACTGTTAGAATCTAAAATTCTGCAGTGAGATCCATTCGTCGACACCATGGGGGCCTTATAAAAATGAAACTCTCCAGATTTCTGGGAGTGATCTGCGTTCTTTTCTTCTTCTCTTTCTCACTGTGCAGTTGGTCAGCGACGCCGACAACCATAGCCATTTCTGTCGACGCTACCTCAGCTCCGCGCAAGATCTTCCACGCCAAGCTCAAGATTCCCGCGAGCCCTGGAGACCTCACCCTCTACTACCCGAAATGGATCCCCGGCGAACACGCTCCCGATGGACCCGTGATTGACCTGGCCGGGCTCAGATTCACTGCCAGCGGCAAAATTTTGAAGTGGCGCCGCGATCTGCTCGACGGCTTTACCATCCATGTCGACGTTCCTGCCGGCCAGACGGAAGTGAACGCCGAACTGGATTTTCTTTCTCCTGCAACCTTCGAAGGCGGCTTCTCCGCAGGTTCTTCCGCGACCGACAAGATGGCAGTCATCAGTTGGAATCAGGTTCTGCTTTACCCGAAAGGCTGGAAGTCCGACGATCTAACCTATGTAGCAACTCTAAGACTTCCCGCCAATTGGAAATTTGGAACACCTTTGCCCATCGCGTCCACCTCTGGCGAAAACGGCGAAACGCAGATTACATTCAAACCATCGTCCCTCACCACGCTGGTCGATTCGCCCGTAATCGCCGGCGAATTTCTTAAAGTCGTCAAGCTTGCCGATGACCCGCTTACCGAGATCGACGTCGCCGCCGACAGCGCCGCCGCTCTCGATCCTCCGCAGGAAGTCTGGGACCACTACAAGAATCTGGTCGAACAGGCCAACAAGCTTTTCGGCGCACATCACTATCGCGACTACCACTTCCTGCTGAGCTTGAGCGATCACGTGGCGCATTTCGGCCTGGAGCACCATGAGTCCGACGACAGCCGCATCGACGAGCGCGGTCTAGTCGACGAAAGCTCCCGCAAAATGTCAGCGAGCCTCCTCCCCCATGAGTATGTCCACTCCTGGAACGGAAAATATCGACGTCCCGCAGATCTCACTACGCCTGACTATCAGCAACCGATGCAAGACGATCTGCTCTGGGTCTACGAAGGTCTGACGAATTATCTCGGCACCGTGCTCACGGCCCGCAGCGCATTGCTCACTCCTGAACAGGCGCGAGACGACTTGGCCCTGACCGCTGCCGCTCTGGATCACACACCGGGTCGCGCCTGGCGCAACTTGCAGGACACTGCTGACGCTGCCCCCCAACTTTACTTCTCGCCGCAGGCTTGGCACTCCTGGCGCCGCGGAACGGATTTCTACGACGAAGACACGCTGAACTGGCTCTGGGTTGATGTCATTATCCGTCAGCAGAGCAAGGGCGCGAAAACCATCGACGATTTCTGTCAGCTCTTCCACGGCTCTCCCAGCACAGGGCCGATGGTGAAGACTTACACCTTCGATGATGTCGTTTCCGCATTGAACCAGGTCGTAGCTTACGATTGGCGCAGCTTCTGGACCGAGCGCCTCACCAATCATGGTCCCGGCGCCCCGCTCGGCGGAATCGAGGGCAGTGGATGGAAGCTCGTCTACGACGAAACTCAATCTGAAATGGAACGCGGCGCCGAGGCCGGCTTTCATACCGTCGATGGCTCATTTTCGATCGGCCTCGAACTCCGGGATGACGGCCTCATTACTGAGGCCATCGAAGTCATGCCTGCGGCGATCGCCGGAATCGGACCCGGCATGAAACTGATCGCAGTAAACGGCCGGCAATACTCGGCGGAAGTTTTGCGCGATGCCCTCAGATCCGGCAAGGGTGGCACCGCACCGCTCGAACTTCTGGTCGAGAATACTGACTACTACAAGACCTACAAACTCGACTACCACGGCGGGGAGCGGTATCCGCATCTGGTGCGAGATGATTCCAAGCCTGATTTGCTGACGGAGATTTACAAACCCAAATAGCGTTCGGTACGAGGAGAGCAAAGACTATGAACTTCGACTTCGGCGAAGCGCCTCTGGACTCGCCGCGGAAGTTCTCGGCAAAACTGCGGAAGAAGAACCTGGGAGTCTTGCTGCTCGGTCTGAATTTTATCCTGCTTTGTACCAGCTTCCCGGTTCACACCCAAACTTCCATCCTCGGCTTCACTCCCGCATCCGCCGCGCACCAAGCTGAGATCGAAATCAAGTTCAAAGCCATTCCCTCCCCCGACGAAGAGCGCCGCCAGCATCACATCTTCACCGCTGAACCTCACGTCGCCGGCTCCCCACGCAACAATGAACTCGCTCGCTACATCGCCGACCAGTGGCGGCAGGAAGGGTTGGAGGACGTGGTCATCCGTCGTTACGATGTCTACGGTTCCAATGCAAAGTTCACTTCGCTCGAAATGGTCGCGCCAATTCATTACCGCGCCATTCTGCGCGAACTGCCCGTCCCCGGCGATCCTGACTTAAAGAACAAAAGCATCAGCTCGGCCTGGAGTGGAATGTCGGCCTCCGGCGAAGTAACGGCTCCGCTTGTCTACGCCCATAGCGGCAATCCCGAAGATTACGAGCTTCTACGCAAGCAAGGTATCGACGTTAAAGGTAAAGTCGTCCTCGTTCGCTACTCCAACCCCTACAGCTATCGTGGATTCAAAGCGCTCACCGCCGAGCGCGAAGGCGCGGCCGCCCTCCTCATCTACAGCGATCCCGCCGAAGACGGATATAAAAAGGGCAAGGTTGTTCCCAGCGGCCCCTGGGGCCCCGAGTACCACATTCAGCGCGGGGCGATCACATACGACTTCATGGTGCCTGGCGATCCTCTCACTCCGGGATGGGCCTCCATTCCCGGCGCGAAGCGCATTCCCGTCGATGAAGCAGTTTCGATCCCGAAGATCATGGCGCTGCCGCTTTCGTGGCACGATGCCAAGCCGCTGCTCGCCAATCTGGATGGTCCGTTGGCTCCCGACGATTGGCAGGGCGGACTGCCTCTCAAATATCACCTCGGTGGAAAGCGTGTGCGCGTGCACGTGAAGATCGAAATGGACAACTCCACTCAGCCTTATTACGTAGTCGAAGGCCGCATTCGCGGCGCGCAGTTGCCCGACGAATGGATCGTGCTTGGCAATCATCGCGACGCATGGGTCTTCGGTGGCGTCGATCCCTCAAGCGGCACCGCATCCATGATGGAACTCACCCGCGCACTCGGAAAACTGGCAAAGTCAGGAATGCGCCCGCGGCGCACAGTTGTGGTTTGCAGTTGGGACGGAGAAGAAGTCGGCCTCACCGGTTCCACCGAATGGGGAGAGCAGTTCGCCGACGAACTCCGCAAGAAAGCCGTCGCCTATATCAATGTCGATGAGGCCACGTCTGGACCAAACTTCCATGGCCAAGCCGTAGCGTCGCTCGCGCCCATGCTGGTCGAAACTGCGCACATGCTGCGGGATCCGTCCGGCAAAACTTTGTACGAGGCGTGGAAGGAATCATCCACGCGCGAACGCCATGAGTCCAAACAACCGGAAGAAGTCACTGACTCGAATCTCGCCGACACCCGCATCGGCAGCGGTTCGGACCACACCGTCTTCCTCAACTTCGTTGGCATGCCCGTGCTGGGCTTGGGGTTCGAAGGTCCTTATGGCGTGTACCACTCGGCCTACGATGACTTTTTCTGGATGAACCACTTCGGCGATCCCGGCTACCGCTATCACACTCTGATGTCACAGCTATGGGGAGTGCTCGCGCTCCGCCTCGCCAATTCCGACCTGCTTCCGTTCGACTTCGCCAGCTACGCCTCCAACATTCGCCAATTCGTGAATGAATTAAGTAAGAGTAAGAACCTGTGGGGACAGCAGCCCTCGGTTGTCCAGCCGGGCGAAGCCCGGCAGTCGCCACCACTGGATCTCAAGCCAGTGCTCGATGATATCGACGACTTCGAAGCCGCCGGCAAGCGCCTCGACGACTCCGCAACCCGCGCCCTCGCTTCCGGCGCAATCGATCCCAAACTCGCCGCGATCATCAATCACGGCACGATGCAAGTCGAACGCAACTGGCTCAACCCCGATGGCATTCCCGGACGTCCCTGGTTCAAACACATTCTGTACGGCGCCCGCTTCACCTACGCGCACCTCGAGTTGCCGGGATTAACCGAAGCAGTCGAAAAACAGGATTGGCCCACCGCCCAACAGCAAGCAGAAATTCTGCGCCAGGCGCTAGCTGGCAACACGAAGCTTCTCAATCAACTCAACTCTGCACTGACTAGCGAGACCGGCGCTGGAAAGTAATTTCCGAAGAGCCGATTTTGGGTGGCGCAGCGCTGTCAGCGTTGCGACCAGAATTAAACAAATGTGAATAGCGGCTCTTAGCTCGAGCGGCGCTCGACAACAATTCCCTCTTGAGACGTTGCTCGCTGATCACACACGCACCACTTTCAACCCAAGTCGCTTCTCGAAACAATCGAAATCGTGGTCCCGGTGCAGTAATTCGTGCTTAGCCTGCAAACAGAAAGTGGCGATCAGGCAATCGATCGTCTTGCGGACGGTGTAGCCCTGCTGGCGCAAGTCCCGGTGGTTTTGAGCGGCAGCAACAGCCAGTTCGCCCCCGCCAGTCTGGAAAACGTGGAACCTCAACAGATCGGCCCGCACCCGCGCGAACTCGCCGTGATCGCGAATTCCCTGCAACACCTCGCAAAGGGTCAGGTCGGTTAGTCCCAGCCGCTGACGTTCCAGGTGCCCGTCCAGCCACCGCGTTTCGGAGTTTTCAGCGCCGCGCAGGTAATCGATCCATACGGTTGTGTCGACGATCACCATCGCTCGAGCCTAAGCTCGAACCCGGCCTAAGCGCGACTCGTCAAGGTCGCCCTCCCACCGCACTTTCCCCCGCAGCCGACGAATGGAGGCCTGAGCGTGGGTCTCTGCAAGCAGTCGCAGCCCCGCTTCCACCGCAGCCTTCTTGGTACGAGCGCCGCTGCACCGCATTGCCTGCCGCATCAAGCGGTCGTCGATCTCAATATTTGTTCGCATCGCACACCCTCACGGCAAGACATTCGAGATAAACCTCAATGTGTAAATATCTCGCGTTTATGTGTATCACTCAAGCTGTTACCCTTCGGGGGAATTTCCCAGGTTTCAGCCAACTGGCAGGCCGATCCATCAAGTTCGAATCATAACGTCAGTAAAACTCGAGAACTTCCTGCCCCAGCGGATTACTCCACACCGGGGCGAACGACTGGCGATGCAGGGGGGTCGGACCGTACTCCAACAGTGCCGCCAGGTGCTGCGGCGTGCTGTAGCCTTTGTGTGAAGCCAGGCCGTACTCGGGGAACACTGCGTCCCACTCGCACATCATGCGGTCGCGCTCGACTTTGGCCAGAATCGACGCCGCCGCAATCGACGCGGAAAGCGCGTCCCCAT
>OBLW0100002414.1_pt1 | contig 15094 bp, 14 predicted proteins | sample 1520161 | NCBI WGS metagenome assembly OBLW01 (sample SAMEA3539309, study PRJEB22396) | soil metagenome | biome: tundra; feature: field; material: soil | place: USA | collected 2010-05 | depth 0.15 m
AGTTGGTCCGACAATATTCCCCCCAGGACCGACACTTGTCTCAAATCCCGGTTAGCGTCACCGGTAACTTGGGTACTGGTCTTGATTTTATCGTGTCGTGGTTCTTCACTGAATCAGGGGTTTCTATTTCGCGTTTTCGTCGACCTGAAATAGTCCGAACGTATTGCCCTCGGGATCAAGAAAGTAGCCCTGCCAGCAACTGCCAGGAACGGCAGACTTCTCGAGTGCGACTTGGCCGCCGTTTTTCAAGATTGCTCTTGCCGTTCCATCGAAATCTGTCACTTGCTTTGAGCAGACGTATGCGTTCGTGCCGCTCCGAGGGGGCGGCGCAATTGTGGGACGCTTCAGAAGTCCCCCGCGCATGTCTTCGGCCTGAATCCGCCAGTAGTCGATCGGCAGGCCTGTCACGTTCGTAAAACTCCATCCGAAGACGGCTATGTAAAAACCAATAGCTCGTTCAGGGTCGTCGGCTTGGATTTCAAAATACGCCGGACTATTCATGTGGCAGCTCCGCTGGTGCCACGAACTGCGTTTTACTTCATCCCGAGTCCCATGACCGGGTTCATCGTCTGCATCTTTTCGTTTCGAAACCGCGTCTCCCCTAAAGAGGCGTTCGAAGGGCTTGAGCCGGGTGAAGGGAACCTTTCACGCCCGGTTCTGAGAGGGCTGGGCAGCCGCGAGGCTGCCTGGCCACTCGATAACCGATCCCCTGCCCGCATCCGCGAGTGTGATTTACGTCGGTCCCATTGTCTGGCAGCGAGGCACTGCCGCTTTGCCAGACTGGATCGCTGCGCTGAGTCGCGACACACCTCTCATCTGGGTCTGCTCCGGCAATCCTAGGCTATGCCAGCACTCCAACTCCCATCGACTCGATCGTGGTGATTCGCGCGGCTATCGACGCCCTGCGTGATGCACCGGTGCAGGTTGTGCTGACAACTGGCTACCAGGAATTGCCTTACGAATTTGGCGCGTTGCCAGCAGAGTTCTATCACGCTGCTTATCTACCGTCTTGCGATGGCTGCGCGCTGCGACCTCATGATGCATCATGGTGGTCATAGCTCGGTCATGACTGGGTTGTCCGCCGGCACGCCGGCAGTGATCATCCCGACCATCACGGAACGCGAAAGCAACGCCCGCCGCCTTGCAGCGTTGGGTGCTGGCGAGGTGGTGATGCCGAGTAACGGCGCCGACGGCGAGAAGCACATCGATGTGGCCGACTTCCGCGCCAAGGTGAACCGCATATTGAACGAACCGAGCTATCGCAACTCGGCTCTGCGAATCGCGGAATCCGTGCACCAATATGGCGGGGCTCGGGAGGCCGCCGACCGAATCGAGCGGTTCGCAGATGACCTCGGAAGCTTCTCAAAAGGCCCGCTGCTGTCATGAAACGAGGGCTAGAATTCTCGGGTCTACGCAGCATTTGTGCATGCCGTGCTGCAATCATCTACTTTACCAAATGAGGTGCCGCAAGACTGACAAATTCCCGCGGGGTTACGACCTTTGTTTGCTTCCAGAATCTCGGAAAATGTTTTTGATTGCCGGTCACCAAATAGTCCGCACGGGCAGCGTCCGCGCATTCCAGGAACATATTGTCCGCAGGATCAGCGGTTGGTTCAAGGTGGCGCGTCGGGACCACGGTATGACCGTGGTTCTCGATGAGTTGCAGCAATTGCAGCCGAAGACCCTTTCGGATCCGGAGCTCGGGACGGGCAAGCACCTCGCGATATTCCTCAAAGATGGGATTCGAAAGATACAGGCGAGCTGGCCGAGAAATGGCGATCAGCAAAACGGTACGTTGCAGGCCGGCGGGCTTTATTGCTGCAGAAACCAGAACATTTGTATCGATCACCAGACGGAGGGGAAGCATTATCGCTTCGACTTCTGGGAGCGAGCCTTCCTAATAATTTTGTCAATCTCACGCGAGTTCAATGCATTCGTGCGGTTTCGCTCCGATTCTTCACCGAGGATCTTTAAGACTTCAGGTTCCGGCGCGGCCAGTTTGACATAATCACGAATGCTGAGAAGAACGGCTCGGGGGATCCCGCGCTTCACGATAACCAGCGATCCCCTCTCGTCATCTATTTGGCGCAGTAGCTTTCCGAAGTTGGCGCGGGCGCGCAGAGCAGATACAACAATCGTGCCGGTTTTGCCTGCTCGCGAAATGATGGGCATAAACTCTCCATTTCAACTATCTGAACTGTACAGTTCATTTGAGGCGCAGTCAATGGACTGGTTGGGGTGCTTGCCGGGAGAATGACCAATCCTCGCCGCAGTTCGCCAAACGATACAAGCTCAAGTGGGGCGTCGGCAACGCTATTTGTCGCCATGCCAAGCCCGACTACATGCGAACTCGAGCAATCGCAGTGGATCGGACTACCTCAGGTGGTTTTCCGAGGCGATCCTACAATTGCGAACTTCACTCCAAGGGCGTGCAGGACAGAATTGATGGTTTCAAAGCGTGGATGGGCACCCGCACTCAGAGCTTTGTACAGGCTCTCCCTGCCAAGCCCTGCGTCTTTGGCGATCTGCGCCATGCCTCTCGCTTTTGCCAGTTCACCGAGCGCGGCAACGAATACATCGGGGTTTGGGTCTTCAGCAGCCGCAGAAAGATATTCCGCAATGACCGCGTCGTTATCGAGATACGCCGCCGCATCGAATGCTGTGTAAGTGGTTTTCATCGTTTTGCCCCCTTTTAATTCTCGCGCCATTTTTTTCGCTCTGGAATGTCTTTCGTCTGTGATGCTTTCACGCCGCCAGCCAGCAAAACATAAACGGTCGATCCTGTTCGCGTGTATAGACCCGCTACCCTCCGACATGAATACCCATCTCGGAAACACCTTCGCCGACGGGTTCGCAATCGAGGAAATTTCCAAACGTCGCACTACGAATGCGAGATAAGATTCTGGCCTTCGCTTTTTGGTCGGCCAGATCGGATAGCCACGCATCGAAATCGGACGACCGAACAAATGTATTCATGCCCCTTCATTGTATCCGAGTGGATACTTTCCAGCAGGCCGAAGTCGGCACCTGCGGCCTCTTGGTTGGAAGCATATCAACCTAACCGGCGACCGCGTCTGGAGGCAAAACCACAAGGTTAGGCAGGGAAAACCGCCGTAGCGAAGTCATTTTCAAACCATCCCTCCTACTCGGTATGCCGTTTGCTTGCAGGAAGAATGATCGTCCTCCGCCGCGACAGTCAGCCCGGACTTCGATGTCAAGAATTAGAGGGCGGGCAGGCCTGCGCCGGGATCTCCCAGAAAAGAGTTCAGGGGGCCGATCCGCGCACCTTTGGCGTTCGGAATTTCTGCAGACGTTCGGCCAGCAGCAGCAAGTAGCCGTAGACCGTCTGGTGCAACACGAGACTCAGCATTCACTCCCGGGTTTGTTTGACGTATTTGTCGAGCCATGAAATAACCCGATTGCACGTGTCCACTTGATTCGCATATCCGGAAATCCAGTGAGGTTCACCCCGATACCTCGCATATTCGACCGATTTTCCGAGCCTTCGTAAAGCCACGAATAGCTCGTCACCAAGGAAAGCAGCGACGGCCGAATCCTCGCTTCCGTGGAGGATTAGAAGCGGTGTGTGTATTCGGTCCAAATAGAAAAACGGAGAATTCTCAATATACCTGTCTCGCACCTGCCACGGAGTTCCGCCGAGGCGTGCCTGCCCCGTCTCTCCGATGGACGCTCCAAAGGCAGTACCATCGCTGTCCATTTCCCCATACGTGCCGACAAGGTCTGCAAAGCCCGCTGCCTCAATCGCGGCCTTGAAGCGTGCCGTCTGGGTGATGAGGGCAATCGTACTATAACCGCCATAACTGTGCCCCATTACGCCAAGCTTTGATGCATCGGCAATACCCATGTCGATGACCTTATTCACACCTGGGAGAATCGCCTTCGCGAGATCAAGCATCGGCGTTCCGAGTTTTTGGGGTGCGTCCGGCATGAGTACCGCGTAGCCGCGGGTCGCAAGCAGTTGAACGTTGAAGCAGGGCGTCCCGATTTCGAAACCACCAAATCGATTGGCCTGATTCGATATTGCCTGCCCACCGTACACCAGAACGATCAAAGGATACCGTCGACCGGCCTCGTAGCCAACCGGCAGCAGCAAAGCCCCACGCAAGCGTTCACCATCATCGTCGAGCCAGTCGATGATCCGGACGCTGCCCATCTCCCGCTTTCTAAGCTTCGGGTTCAGATCCGTCACGCGCGAGGCGTTAGGAACAATCGGATCTAGCAACCAAATCTCCGGCGGATGCTTTGCGTCCTGCGCATAGTAGGCGAAGGACTGTCCATCTTTTCCAACCACGACATGTCGGCCCTCCGCTGCCCGTACACATGTGTAGCACTCGCCTCTTTCAAGAATTTTCTTGCTTCCTCCATTCGCTAAATTGACCGTGTAAAATCCATCCTGCTTTTCGCTGTCGTCGTGCGCGAGGACCGTGGTCGAATCTACTTTCGGGTCGAGCCACAGGGTAGTTCCAGAGGCGGACACGAGCTGCCTGATTTCCCGGCCTTCGATATGCGAGATCTTGCTGGTCGCGCCACTCCGGCTGGCGGTCCTCCACAAGTCTCCCTCATGGAGAAAATAGACATACTCACCTCCTGGATCCCACAGAGCCGCAGAGGAGTCGGACGAAGCCAACTCCGCGACCCCTCGATCCCTTGTTTCGAAGTGAGTCAGATTCGTTGGCGTGCCTCCTCCCGTGCTCACGACCCAAATGTTTTTATCTCTCTCCGCCGCTCCACCTGCGCGGTAACTAAGTTTCGAGCCGTCCGGCGAAACCCCAAACCGCCCCGCCAGATCCAGGCGTACCTTGGACGCGACCAGCTCCTGCTTTCCGGTCAAAAGCCCCACCACCACCAGGTTATAGAGAATCTGCTGCGAGCCCGCAGCCTCAAACTGCTGTGGACTGGAAAATGCCGCGCGCGCGCCATCTGGGAAAATCCGAAAGAAGCTGACTCTCTGGTTCCGGGCGAGAACATCCACAAGCCCGCTCGAAACGTTTACCAACACTAGATCCCGTAAGTGAGAATCGAGACCCCAGGCGTCCGACACAATTCGACCCTTATCTGACTCTTCGTCCGGATGCGCGACATAGAGCTTCACTGTCGAACCGCTGATCTCGGGGACCGAGGATTTCAGATCGGATACTGGGGAGTTCACATTCTTCGTGCCGTCGTAAGTCGCAATGTCTTCGGGCGCCGCTCCAATCAGCAATTTTCGGCTATCTGGCATCCATTCGATTTGGGCGCTTCGGATCGGGCGATCAGATGCTTTGCTCGAGCGTTTCACCTCGCTGTTCCACACCCAAAGCTTCGCCTGACCGCTACCGTCTCGCGTCGAGAGAAAGGCGAGATACCGGCCATCGGGTGACCATGTTGGCAGCCAGCCCGCACCGACACGGACGGCGATCTCTTGTCTCTCATCGCTGATATTGACGATGGAAATTTCGGCTTCCTGATTTCCCGTCGGGACACCCGTGTCGAAATACCTCGAGCCATTAGCCGGGAACTCGCGAGTGTTGCCGTGAACGGTGTACGCCAACCACTGTCGGTCTGGCGAGAACGTGAGCGGAGAGGTATCTACGGGCGTCCGCATTCGAAGGATATCTTCGACAGGCAAAGGGCCGGTCTCCTGGCCGAAAGTCTGTCCGAGCTCGGCGGCGAAAGACAGAATAGCTAGCGCCGCAAGAGGAAACACCCGGATGAGTTTCTTGCACACGAACGAACTCCTTCTTCCGTCGCGAAGGCACACGTCCCGCATCGCCTTGTTCGCCAGTGCTTCTAGGCATCAAAGGCGGATCGCGGCGGCTAGCCGCACTGGTTCCTAGAAAAGGAGCTTTAGTGCAAGTTGAATCGACCGTGGACCGCCGATCTGATAGAGCGGGTTGAAACCGCCGCTCCCGGCTGTCCCGTTCGAAAGGCTCTGCGCGAGAGTCTGCTGCGAGAGGCCAAACCCCACAACCCCTAGTTCATTGTTGGGCGGACCAAAGTTCGGGTGATTCAGCACGTTGAACATCTCGGCGCGAAATTGCAGTCTTAAGATTTCATGAACGGGAAACTCGCGATGCACCGCAAAGTCCCACTCTGTGGCCCCGAATCCCCTCAGTGAGTTTCTGGACAAGTTGCCTTGCCGGAGAGGGCTCCCCGTGTTCGGGTCCGAAGGCGGGTCCGCGAACGCTGCGGCATTGAGCGCCTTTCCCCCGGCATATTGCGCACCATAAAGGAAGGGAGATTGTCCCGGAACCAAGTCTGGCCGAATATTGGCGTTGATTCCTCCGTCAAAAAGGTAGAGGTTTTCATCCACCAGATCCACGGGCGGGGCGGAGCGCGCCAAGATGAACTGGTCGATCGACCAACCTCCGAGAATTGTCTTCGTGAAAGCATTCCGGCGACTCGTCGGTATATCCCACGTCACTCCAGCAGTGAATGCGTTCCGAATGTCAAAGTCCGAGTTGCCGCGATTCTGATGGCTCCCAGGAAGGCCCAAGTTAGAGCCCACTCCAAACGAGCCGGCCGAAGCGTCGTCGATCGAATGGGAGAACGTATACGAAGCAAGAGCCTGAACACCACGAGATAGTCTTCTTTGAAATTGGACCTGAAGAGCGTTGTAGTTTGAGCTTGATGTGTTGTCGATTAAATTCGCGAGTTGTACGCTGGGATTCGTAGGCGGGTCCACAATCTCCGTTGTTTGCAGAAGCCGGCGACCCACTGCCCCGATGTAGGATAAGGAAACTTTTTGTTGTCCTCCAAGTGCCTGTTCGAGGGCAATATTCCACTGCAATGTATACGGCAAGTTCAGTTCGGGATTGAACGTGGTAAAGGACGAAAGCTCGGCTGTCGCGGGGACGCTTGGAGCCGCTATCTGATCGGGTGTCCAGGGATAGGGCTGGTTCGAATTGCGTTTTAGGTTTCCAAACGGCGGCTGATTGCTTAGAACCGACCCTGTTTCAGAATTGACCAGATCATAAAAGACCCCAAAACCTCCTCGCAATACCGTCTCCCAATTGCCATCAGGAGAGAGCTGCCAGGCGGCGCCTAGGCGCGGTGCGATATTTCCATATCTTGTTTTAAACGCCTCCGTTCCCGCGGGCGCAATGGCCAAATTCGACAGGTCCACCAAGTTATAGCCAGTAACCGCAGGAACCTTTGGACCCGTCAGAGAGGACGGCGCCCAATCCACATCCCACCGCAAGCCATACGTCACGTTGAACCGTGGCATGATCCGCCAAGTGTCCTGGACAAACGCACCAAGATTTCGAAAGAGAAACTGCTCGGGGTTGTAAGCCACGACCGAACCTGATGCCACACCGGTCGCGAATGTTGGCACGTCCGAAAATGAGACCGTCTGCTGATAAGGCGCGTGCGTAACAGAAGGACTCAGTCGTCGCCAATCCACGCCGAACTTTAATGCATGAGATCCTCGCTGCCAACTCACGTTGTCGACCAAATTGACTTGCCGCTGCACATTCTGGGCCTGCTGCCCGACAAACAGAGACTGCCCTGTTCCGAGACTGAAAACATATAGTTGCAGCAATCCATCCTTGGCCGTGTAAGGGCTTGGGAAAGGCAGGACGGCAAGAGGGACGGCACCGCCAAACCCGTCCGTTTGGTAGTGGCTCGACGCGGCGGTCCAACTGTAGTTGAATCGCAGATCGTTCGTTACTGTCGGCAAGGCATTCCACGTGGCTCCCGCTGTTCCCGTCTGGGTTGTGATCTGAACGTGTTGGATATCGTTCAAGGGACCCGCTCCACTAGCAAGACTTCGATCGCTGAATTCAGATGGCGAGTAGTTGTAGCGTCCGAACAAACTCCACTTCTCTCCCAATCGGTGGTCGAGCCGAAGGCTGTATGCATCGAGGCTCGCTGGGTTCGCGTAGCTCGCATTGAACGCCGCTACGCCCGTCGATGGATTGTCTGTCCCATTCGGAAGCGGGAAAACATTCATGTATGGCTGAATTGTGGAGACTGCTCCCTGCCTTGCTGCCAGATCAGGAACATTGCTCAACGTAGTTTCGGGCAGGCGGAGACGAAGCCCCTCGTAGGAGAAAAAGAAAAACGTTTTTTCCTTCACAATGGGGCCGCTGAACGTCCCGCCGAAATCGTTCTGACGTTCTCTCGGTTTCGAGAGGCCAACACTGTCCGCGAACCAGTTGTTCGCATCGAGCGCGTCGTTACGAAAATAATCGAACGCTGTTCCGTGAAACTGGTTCGCACCTGACCGCGTAGCGATCGAGATTTGTGCCCCTGGGGTCCTCCCAAACTCGGGCGCATACGTGGACGTTTGAATGCGAAACTCCTGCATCGCGTCTACCGACACGAGGCTATTGGTTCCACCTAAGGCGCTAAAGGATCCCATAGCGCCACCAAGCCCATTCCCTGGTGAAGATCCGGCGCTTACCCCCACTCCGATGTTGGCGCTCACTCCGTCCACCATCCAGTAGTTCGAAGCGGGGCGTTGCCCATTCACACTGAATTGTCCGTTGTCCAAGGTGTTGGTCGGAGTCGCCACCACTCCCGGCGTAAGATAGATTAGTGTCTGAAAACTTCTGCCGTTCATTGGAAGATTTTCCGCGAACTGGCGGTCGACCACTGTGCTCACGGTAGCATCCGTGGTGTCGATCATCGGCGCACCGCCTTCGACCGTTACCGCAATAGAGGTCGCGCCGATCGGGAGCGTGAAATTTACAGTGATCGCGTCCTGCACGTTCAGAATGATGTCCGGCTTGATGAGCGTCTTGAAACCGACTTTGGAGGCTTGGACGCGGTAGGGACCCGGCGGAAGATTCGGCACCGCGTAGATGCCTGCTTCGTTGGTTTTCGTTTCGTATCGCACGCGCGTCAGGTCATTGACGACGATGACGTCCGCGCCGGGAATCGTTCTCGCGTCGGCATCGAACACGATGCCGCCGATCGAGCCGGTGGGAGACTGTGCGAACACGGAAGCGACGAGAATAGCTGCAAACAGACCCACGAGGACTATGCGCACGAGAACTCCTTTTTCCACCAACTATGCACAGTTAACCCCGCGGCCCTCCGGTGTGTACCGAGTTGCAGGAAAATCAATCGCGAACGAAACCATTCGTCCATCGGTAGCGACATTATGTTCAAGGCCGCAGGAACTTCCTGCTTTGCTTAGAAAGTGTCCTCAATTGCGGACACCAGAGCGCGGGGAGAGAATCGCAAAAGCCTGCTTGTTTGCTAGTTAGGGATGGTTCGGAGCTACTTTGAGGTAGGCAAACAGAAGTGGTTTTCCGGTGGGGCGTTCGCTTCCGCCATCGGGCTCAACGGTGATAAATACGGCATCAATCTGGGCGAGTGCTTTTCTGTCGTTGGACTTCACGACCCAGCTTTTCTTCGCGGCGTTGTCTTCATAGAAGATGCCGAGCTTCGAAGCTTGGTGCCAGTCGGATCCTCTTTGCCCCCACGCTTCGAACGTGCTGGCGTCCTTAACGCCGGGGCTCTCGTTCAAATCGTAAGCGTAGAAGACGAGAGACTTTCCTTTGGTGTAGAACACCCGTCCAGCGGCTTTCCGGGTGTCGCCGTTGCGGGCTACGTCATAGATTTCCGTAATGTACAGGTCGCGCGCTCCGATCAGATCCCGAATGTCGCGGTCCTTCGCAAGCAGATCCTGTTGTTCGGTCGTCACGCGCTCGCGCTCCTCTAGAGAACGCGAAAGGTCAGCAATGCTCGTTTCAAGACTGGCCGTGTGGATCACGTACTCCGAGCGTTCACGTTCGAGATTCTCAAGACGCTCTTGGGTCGCTCGCAACGTCTCTTCGTCCGCGGAAATCTGCTGGAGCAAACGGTCACGTTCTTCGATGACGCTGTTCCTATCGTCGGCGCGCGCTTGCAAGGCAAGCTGTTGCGAGGAGGCCAGGGCTTTCAACTTCTCAAGCTCGCTTGATTTCTGGGCCATTTCGCGGCGTAGTTCGCCGAGAGTGGCATCGCGCGCGACCAATTCTCCGTTCTGCAAGTCCTTATTCGGTTGAGTCAGGTTACGCGCCAAAAACGTTTCCGCCGCCGGCGTGCTTCTCGGTTCGAGGCGCGCCCATTGGATGCCGTGATTTCGTCCCGTACGGTAGCTGAGGATCCCGAACGTCGCGCATAACACGGCGCTCGCCACCAAGGGAATCCAGATCTCGTACCGGTGAAAATACTTGCGAAAGGGGTGGCCTCGTCGCGCGACGCGCGGTAGAAGTGACGAGCCTGCTTCCACTCCGCTCTGTTCTCGTTCTTTTTCGACCGTGAGACGCTTCTGGAAGGAAGCTTCGGCTTTTCCTTGCGAGAAGGAGGGATCGAGGGAGGATTCTCCCTTGAGTTCCGGCGTCAGCTCGGGGATCATCCCGTCCACAACGGCGTTGAACTCCTGGATCGCTTCCCGGCATTCGGAACACGTGACAAGATGTTCTCGGAGTTTTTTCGCTTCGGCCTCATTCAGGCTCCCTGAGGTGGCCAATGCGCAGAGTTCCAGGAATTGCTCGTGCTGTGAGCCAAGGCGCGCCGGCTCGTCCCAACTTCGCTTTCCTTCTAACATGGTGGGTCTTGAACTCGCACGGGATCCGTCTCGACTGAAGAGTACCTAGAGACTCGCACGATCTGCGGGGGATGCCCAACCGTTCGGGCGGACTCGCGAATCGTTACGTACCCTACCACTCTTCGGCATTCGCCTCTACCCTCTTCTCAATAAGTCCACAATTGTGGACACCCCACATATTGAGGATCGGGCTGCGAGGGACCATTTCGGCCTCCCCTCGTCCTTTGGGGGACGTCGCCCCGGGGAGGCGATGGACATTCCCGTTATCTTCCTGCGGCCCCCGCTTGCCGTCACAACCCATTGCCTTTCAAGTGTTTCCGCAGTTTGGCAAGGCCGCGATAATAATGATGCCGGACGTTTCCGTAAGATTCGTTCAGGCGCACCGCAATCTCTTCGAGCGTGTGCCCCTCAAAGAAACACAGGCGCAGCGTCTCCCGCTGCTCAAGCGACAAATCTTCGAGAGCCCTCTGGAGCCCCGTTCTCCCGAAGCGGGCTTCGAGGCTTTCGTCGTAGAACGGCACGGAGAGAGGGCGCTTTCCAGCCGTGGCGCTCTCGGTCACTTCTCCCCAGCAGCAAAAATTCCGGCGCGCCAGATCCCGCCGTCTGGAAAACGCGCGTTGGTAGCACATTTGGATAAGCAGCGACCGCACACTTCCCTTCGAAGCGTCGAACACCGAAGCCCTGCGACGGACCAGCAAGAATAGATCCTGTAGCAGATCGTCCGCTTCCTCGCTGTTTCGGAGAATTCTATGTGCAATGGTCCAGACCAGGCGGGCGTATCTGCTGAAAAGAAGCCCAAGCGCGTCGGAGTCGTCGGCGCAAACGCGGGCAATTAGCGCTTCGTCGGACAGCTCCTCGGCCGGCCGAACCGCGCTCGTATCCTTATATATAGGTTGAGCGGCTTTTTTCCCCTTGTTGACAGGCAGGGCAGGAAAACGTGCGGCTGACAAGGAGCTCGACACCGCTATTCGCTCCTCGGCAGGGTCATGGAACAATTTGAGTCGGCCGCACGGCTATTCGCCACTCGTGGATTCGCCGGCAGGATCAGAGCCAATTTCATTTCTCCCTAAACTGAGTGGATCATCACGGAGGAGATGTCAGGAGTCTTGCGATCGGCCGCGCCGCGGGCCTCTCGGGCTAACCTTGGATCTCAGGAGCCGCTCGGTAGAACCTGCAACTTTCAGTTGCTCAAAAGCCCACTCGAGAAGCACCTCTCCGATGTTGCCGAGCTTCCGTCTCTCGCGTTCCGCAAATGCCTCTAACTCACTTCGCAGGTCTTGTCGGATTCGAATGCTGATTTGTGCTTTCCACTCGCCCATTGAACGTCTTATTCATTACCTTGCGCGGCACGCTTTCACAATGAAAGGAATGCCCGCCGACAATGGTTTCCGTGATTTGTTCGCGCACTTACTGCACGACATCGTTGCGATTTGCGTCGTCTAGAGCGTTTCACTAAAGGCTGAGCCCCATTGATCCGCTTGCTCACGCGTAAGCATCGATTCGAGAATCCTGCCGTTTAAAACAGATCTCAATTCTTCGAGCCGGATCTCGCATTCCTTCAGAGTCGGCTCGGGCAAAATGCAGAGGACTTCCAGCCGTTGCAGAACGCGAATCAGATAAAACTCAGCGTAGAGACTTTGGTTCCCACGGTTCTTCCCATTCGGTTCTCTACAAGCGCTTTTGGGCGACGAGCAGGCCAAGGCGGTCTTCGCCTGGACATACCTTAGGCTTTCTTCGCTCTGTGGCGGGGATTCCGCGACCGGCTCAGGGGGGAGGAGAGCCGGAAACAGCAGGCGCATGGAGAGTTGCGCCCCAAATGGGAAATGGATAACTTCCTTTGCAGCCATTGTTGCCTCCAGTTAGGCGACTTTGGTCAGGGGCGCGTCGGTGTTAGTAGCACCTGCGCGTCCCGCTAATATCGCTTGATCTTCGTTGTTTTCCTGTTCCTAATGTCGTTCCTTCTTCCCTGCCCTTCGCCAAAATGTTTGTCCTTGTACTCTTTCACTTTGGCGAATCCATCCTCGTTCCAATATCGAAGCCGTGCACCTGCTATGTTCTCAGCAATCGGTTGAGGAATAAGGCCAGCCTTAATCCACCTGCGAATCGTTCCTCGATGAACTCTCAGCAATCTCGCGGTCTCAGAGATCGAGAATCTTGCGCCTGTCAACTTATGCACCATGGTGGTCTACATGTCAAGTAAATAGTGAACCCGGACGGGCGCGTCTTCTCGTACGCCAATCCGGGTCAGTAGCGAGAATATCTTATTTCGTCTCAATTGCCATACAACAGAACGGAGTTCTCGTAGGTGTCCAACTCATTGTGTTCTTTTAGGCGTTCCTCTTGGCGGTAAACTTAGCACTGCTAAGCTTCTTCAGTGCAGATTGTCGGCAAACATCTGATAGAAGCTGCGCAAAGGAAGCATGCGAACTGGAAAGGCTCCCTTGGTTCTTGGGTCAGGATCGTGGAAGGAATGGACCCACCCTGAAACAATTTGCCCGCTCTCAGGCGGGCGCGCCAAGACGGGGACCAGGTTGGAGACTGCGTAGTGGTCGATATCAAGAGCAACGAAGCTAGACTGATATCCCACATAAACTACGAGCTGGGCACGGTTACGGTGTTGGCGGTGTTGACTTACAAAAAGTACGGCAAGGAGGGTGGAAAAGTGTCTGCAACTGCTGAACGGCTGCCATCTAAATATCTTTTGAAAGACGAGGCTCCGAAGACCATTTCTTCGCCCCAGCAACAGATGGAAAGGCTCAGCCACCGCTTTCACATTTCTCCCGCGGTATTTTTCTAAAGCCCAAGTGCACCTCTCCGCCGTCGCTTGTACAAAGGCTGCGGAGTTCAGCCGGCCGCCTTCGGGAATAGGCTACCCGCCGGGCTCCCATGCACCGCCATGCAGATAAATGGGGATGCCGGGAACCAAGTCGGGCGCGTAGAAATAGACACAGAATTTATTTAACGGGCAGGCACAGCCCGGGCAATTGATGTCGAAACCGCGACGCGGGAGGTCACTATTGACTCACATTCTGGTCCGCGCGTAGCATCGCTACTTAGAGTTGAACGGTATCAACTGCTAACCGCTCTTACTCGATGACAGCGAACCGTATGTTCGACGAACCATCCCGAGGTTTCGATCCCGACGCCCGAACGCCGCTTTGGTTTCAGATCGCCTCCCGTCTCCTGCTTCTCCTCGCCGGCGCCCTCCTCCTGCTCTCGCTCGGAACCCGCGTGTATGGTTCGAGTCTTGTGGTGGCCGCGTTCGCGGTCGTCTTCCTGGCACAAGGAGGCGCTGCGTTTCTTTACGCCCGCGCCTGGTTTGCGGAACGCAAGCGGGTCGATGACACCAGGCGCGAACTTAGCTCGATCTACCGGCACGTACTGGACGGCATCCTCATTCTCGACGACCACGGAGTCTGTCTCGACGCCAACCCCGCTGCGTTCGCGATTTTAGGAGCTCCTCCCGCCGTGCTCGTCGGCCGCTCCTTCGGACAGTTTTTGAAGGACACGAATCAGTTCGAGCGTCAGTGGCGGGCGTTTCTCAATGAATCCTTTCAGCGCGGACGGACGGAACTTATTCGTCACAACGGTTCGAGGGTCGTCGTGAACTTCACGCTCACGGCCCATTACCTTCCGGGCCGGCACGCCATGATTCTGTGCGATATCACGGAGCGCGTCGAGGCACAACACTCCGCGCGTGAAATGCGGAATCTGTATCAGCACATGGCCGACAGCATCGATGAAGTGTTCTGGCTGCTTGACGCGGCCACCAGGAGAGTGATCGCCGTCAATCGCGCTTACGAAACTGTGACCGGCAGATCGCTCGAAAGCATCGAGACCTACCCTTCATCGTATGAAGACTTGATTCACGCGGATGACCGCGCTCATGTGCGCGCGAAATTCGAGGACGCCGTTCATTCCGGACATTTCGACGAGGAGTTTCGCATCGTTCGGCCGGACGGCGAGGTCCGCTGGGTGTGGGTAAAGGCGTCCCCGGTACTGGCTGAAGATAATGCCATCCGGCAACTCTACGGAACGGCACAGGACATTACGGCGAAAAAACTTGCCGACGCGCAGATTGCCGAGCATTTGGTTGCGGCCGAAACGGCCCGCGCCGAGGCCGAGAGCGCCAGTGCGGAAGCCGAAGTCCTCCGCCGGGCCACGCTCGCCCTCACGCAGAATTTACGCATGGACGCTGTACTCGACACACTGCTGCAGACGCTTTTTCAAATCGTGACCTACGACAATGCCAGCGTCATCCTCACGGAAGAAAATGAGCGGCTGTTTGTCGCGCGCGAAGCTCCTCCCCCAGCGGCGAACCGCCCGGTGGTCACCCTCGAAACGAGCGACAACCCCATCCTCGAACGCATCCTCATTCTGAAAAGGGCGATATACGTTCCCGATACGCGGGTGGAAAACGACTGGGGCGACCACAAGGCGTTTTCCGGTGCTCGCTCCTGGATCGCCATTCCACTCGTGGTGTCGGACTCCGTTGTGGGTTTGCTCTCGATCGGCAGCAAGCAGCCACGCGCCTTCACGAGATCGGAAGAG
>OBLW0100002415.1_pt1 | contig 15081 bp, 10 predicted proteins | sample 1520161 | NCBI WGS metagenome assembly OBLW01 (sample SAMEA3539309, study PRJEB22396) | soil metagenome | biome: tundra; feature: field; material: soil | place: USA | collected 2010-05 | depth 0.15 m
GGAGTTCAGACGTGTGCTCTTCCGATCTACATCGATGCCGTAAAGGCGAAGGTCCTTGCACACGTGAGGAATTCCATGGGTACATGCATGACAATGACCACACGAGATGAGTGGGTACATCGTAATCCGATCCCCGATTGCAAGTGCGCTAGTGGATGTTTTGATCTGCACGATTCGTCCGGAAAGCTCGTGACCGAGCGTCAAAGGCGCCTTTGCCCGAGGATGAGTTCCGGCGACGATGTTGATATCCGATCCACAAAATCCGCAGGCTTCGACTTCGATCAAGGCTTCCCCGTCTCCAATTTCCGGCAAGGATACTGTCTCTGGCCTCATGCGGTGGGGTCCCAAGTAACGCGCGGCAAGCATCGTCTTCATCAAGGCTCCTTACTGAGCGGTATATCCGCCGTCCATCATGAGAACCGCTCCAGTAAAGAAGCTGGCAAGGTCGGATGCCATATAAGCGTAGAAGCTCGAAACCTCTTCCGCGCTGGCAATTCTGCCGATCGGATGTGCGTTACGCAGCATGGCCCAGTACCCCTTTGGATCACCCGATGCCTCTGCTGACCTATGCACAATAGGGGTATCCACCGTTCCGCACGCCACCGTATTGACCCGAATCCCGTATTGCGCATACTCAATTGCCATTTGGCGGGCCATCTGGTGTACTGCAGCCTTTGACGGCGCGTACGCTCCCTGGGTCGGTAAACCTACTTCGCCGGAAATCGATCCGCTCACCAGGATGACACCGCAATTTTGACCAATCATCACCGGAATAACGTGGCGCGCTGCCCAGTAAAGTGCCTTCACATTCGAATTCATCACGTAATCCCATTCTCCAGGCGAATGCAAATGAAGCGCCTTGACAACGCTTACTGCGGCATTGCTGACTAAGATATCGAGTCGGCCAAACTGCTCCAATGCCGCTCTCGTGAATTCAACCGAGGTCTGCTCTTCACCGACGTCGCCTCGAACGATCGTCAGTCTCTCCCGATATTCCCTCTGAGCTGCCTCGAGTTCCTCAGGGATCTCCTTCCTGCGAAATACGGCCACAACACCGAGCGCTCCACATTCGAGGTAGGTTTTCGTAATGGCAAGGCCTATGCCTGAAGACGCGCCAGTTACCACAGCGACCTTACCTGTAAGGGAAATCTCCATGAGCCTCCGTTATCAGTCTGCACTTTCATCGCTATTTGCGGGTCACGGCGGAGACTGAGATTCGTCTCTCCGATAGACCAATGGCTCGTAATAGTCTATCAAGGTAAAGGCTGCGTCGGTACCAATGAGGTCCAATGCTGCCTGAAGCATTCACCGGTGCCAGCCGCGGTTTAGGGCAACATCTAAGTCAAGCTCTCGCAGGTGCGGGCGCTGGTTTTATTATCATGAGTCGGCAGGTTTCGGACTTGAAGCCATTTCAGTCGGAAATCGAGAAGTTGGGGCGACTGCTTCTCCGCTCGAACTCGATGTGCGTACACTTTCCTGAAGTTCTGAATTCAGTGTACTATAGATTATAGATAACAAGAGTTCCATTTGCGTTGGTGAGACGAAAATGCTTGACAATAAGAAAAATGACCGACAACTCGTAATTCAAACTGCCCCCGAAGCCGCCGCTCAAGCGATTCGAGAGTCAATTATCTCTGGTGAATTGAGGGGCGGCGATCGAATCATCGAGCAGAAATGGGCCGTCCGTCTCGGTATTGGTCAACCAACTCTCCGCGAGGCACTGCACGAACTTGAGCATCAGGGGCTTTTGCGCAAGACGCCTGGGCGCGGCACATATGTCACACAATTGAGTCCCGAAGACTTCCGCCTCATTCAGGAGGTTCGCATTCCTCTTGAGGCTATCGCTGTTGGCAAGGCGGCTGAGAATTTCACGCCCGCTGACGATGAGGAATTCACTGCGATCATTCGTTCCATGGCAGGGTCCGGGGTCTCCGAAATCGACGTCAAGAGCTTTCACGAAAGCGATGTGTCATTTCATCGCAAGGTTTGGGAGTTAGCTGGCAATGAATATCTGCGCAGCACTCTGGACACAGTAACGTTTCGTCTTTTCGTTTTCTCCATCGTCGATCGATGGCCAGGTAATCCCAGGGCGATGAGCGAACGGCTCGCAGCAGTGCAAGAGCATTTGGGAATCCTCGAAGGGCTTCGGAGTGGCGACAAGAACACGGCCCGTAAAGCATTTATCAAACATACGGTCCAGTATTGGAATACTCAATATGGGCTCAACATTAGCGAAGAAGAGATGGATTTGTCATAGTCAGCCGATTGTGAACTCTTAGAACAGGACGGCAGTTACCCAACCCCTCTTAAGATCGATCTCACGGGATCTCTTGTTGATCAATTAGAACAGATTCGCGTGCTCGAGCCTAAGAATGTTCGGCGGGTCTCTCCTCCGATGCTGCCAAATGCCACGGGATCAGCGGCGCATCCGATTCGTCCCTGGCAGGACGTCCTTATGTACTCCCAAAATGATAATCAAAACTTTATACCCTCATCATCACTTGCAAGATGGCGGTCTTCCCGCTCTTGATTCAGGCTTTGCGGATTCCGCTGAGTGATGAATTTAGGGATCAGCAATAGATTCGCGAATTGAGATACAAGTTTGACATTTCATCTATAATCTATTATTGTTATTTGCGATTAGGAAAGCAGTATCCGGAATCGCGGGCGAGAGCGGGCCCCTTCCGGGCCCCTTCCGGCACCCTGATGCTGGCAAAAGAGAATTCAACATTTGATTTCGGAGGATTTCTGATGACGCGTAGATTCTTGAAACTACAGCTCATTGCGTGGCGAAGAACAACGCAGCACTTGACAACTAGGAGTTGGCATTCGATGCGAAAACTACTTCATTCCGTTCTGTTCTGCCTGCCCATGTGCTGCACCGTTGTCAGCCTTGCCCAGAACACAAATTCTGCCGACATTCGGGGCAGCGTAACGGATACTTCGGGAGCGTTGATCCCTGATGCGGCGATTACGGTGCTCAATGTAGACACTGGCGTATCGAAGGATTACTTCACTAATAATGATGGCCTGTACGATACATCTTCTATCCTGCCCGGACACTACACTCTCACGTTCAGGAAAGCAGGATTTGAGGCACTCGTGCGAGGCCCGCTTTCTGTCGATGTTGGAACAATCGCCGTCAACGCTCAGATGCGTGTCGGCTCTGCCGAGCAGACAGTGACAGTTACCGGCGATGTTTCCCTGCTCAACACTGAAGCAGGTGATCAGGCGACCACCCTGGAATCCAAGGACATGTTGCAGCTACCAAACTCCGGAGACTGGCAAAACTTCATGATTCTCCTACCGGGTACTTCTGGAAATGCCATGGCATCGGCGGGTTCGGCAAATCCAGGGCAGCTCTTCTCGGCGAATGGAAATCTCCCCTACACCAACATCCTGGCCGATGGCGCATCGAGCACATTGCCAGGAAGTCAGAATGCCAATCCGCAAATTCTTGAGACTGTCGGTGAGCTTCAAGTATCTCTATCCTCCTTTTCTGCGCAGTACGGGGTAGGAGGAGTGATTATCAACCAAATCACAAAAGGTGGCACCGATCATCTTCACGGATCTGCATACGAATACTTTCAGAACAATGACCTGAACGCCGCAGAGTATGGCTTCGGAAACCAGGTGCCAGTCCCATTTCTTCGGTTCGACAACTTTGGCGGATCTATCGGCGGCCCAATTTTAAAGAAGAAGATGTTCTTCTTTTTCGACTACGATCAGATTGTCAATCATGGCACATCCGGAAATAACTACAATACGGTTCCCACCAGCGCAGTAATGACTGGGGACTTTTCAGGCCAGAAGACTATTTACGACCCAACCACACAGACCATCGCTTATGATTCGGCTGGCAATCCCTACCCTGTTCGGCAATCGTTTCAAAGTGAATACGGTTCCAACGCAGTTCCCGGCGCCATGTTCGATTCAGTCGCCAAAAATACACAACAACAATACCCGACTCAGGCGAATCATATCGCCGGTGGAAGATTTGTCCCTGGAACACTCAACTCGAATGGTTTGATCCAGAATAATTTCTTTGCGAGCATTCCAGCCAGTTATCCGCACAGAAGATATTTCGGACGCCTTGACTACGACGTCACGCCCGGGAATCGACTCACCCTCTCGGTGTTGGACCACGATACTCCAACCTTCGCTGCCAACCCGGTATTCGCTTGCCCGGTCGGCTGTCAGCCCGCCGACGGAGAAGATATAAACTCGCAGGTAAGCGATGTGTGGAACATCAGTAACAGCACCATCAACGAAGCGAGATTCGGTTATACATACGAGGTGAACACTTATGTCGACTCGACTCTAGGTAAAGGCTATCCGACCCAACTGGGATGGCAATTCGCTCAAGGCAACGATATTCCCACGATTTACCAGGCAGATTACGCGCCAATCAGTCCCAGCGTCAACTCCACCGGCGCCCAGAGCGTCTTCGATATCTCAGATGTCCTGACCATGGTCCGCGGAAAGCATATCCTTCATTTCGGCGGAGAGATGCTTGTCCTTCGACAGGACTCCACCACGTGGGGAAATGTCAACGCAGGGACTTTGCAATTCACAGGCCAATACACCCAGAACTGGACGGTGGATTCAGCTACTGGTCTGGCTTCGCCGGATGCTACGACGGGCGTCGGTTATGCAGACTTCCTGTTGGGATTCGCCCAAAGCTGGAGCGCAGCATATTCACCTGAGTATGGGGGACGGATGAAGAGCCCTCAAATGTTTATTCAGGATGACTACAAGATCCGTCCTAACCTCACCGTAAACCTCGGATTGCGCTATCAGATTAACCATGGCTGGAGTGAGGTTCACGGCAACGAAGACAGCTTCGATCCAACGGTGATGAATCCGGCAACGAACACCCTGGGTGCGGAGTGGTATGGTACGACGCACGCGAATGGACGCACCGCGATGGAGGCGGATGTCTTCAACACCGCACTACCTCGAGTGGGATTTTCCTGGTCGCCATTGCACGATATGACGGTGCGCGGCGGATTTGGCCTCTACGCCTATAGCTGGAGCATGGACAACTATGCTGCCGGGATATACTCAGATCCCTTTGGCGCGAGCGGCAATTTGTCCGACCAGACAAATGGCATCGTTCCGGTCACGCTTTTTGACGGTCCAGGTACAATTTACGGAACCACTACGAGCTTGCCCTACTCGGTTGGATCCGCAGATCCCACCCGGTTTAACGGGCAGGCTGTGAGTTATACCCAATACCACGCCCCTGTTCCGAAAATCTACGAATGGAATTTTGCACTACAGCGCCAACTTGGTGCTAACTACATCGCGCAACTCACCTATATAGGAAGCCATGGCTTCAATCTTAGCTTCCCAACGGATTTGAACCAGGTCCCAAAGCAGTATCTGTCATCGAACGATGCGCAATACCGCCCCTATCCGCAATATCAGGGTATCTCAGGAAGCACTAACAACGCGATCTCCAACTATAACTCCCTACAAGCCTCGATCACCAAGCGAATGACTTCGGGAGTAAGCCTCAGCTTTAATTATGTATGGTCCCATTTCCTGGACGATCAGGACTCGTCCGGGTGGGGTGGCCAAGCCGGTCCACAGCCACTCCAAATTGCGAATGATCCCAGCGCGAATTATAGCAATTCCAGCTACGATGTGCGCAATGCGTTCAAGGGATATGTGATCTACGAACTCCCTTTCGGCAAGGGCAAGATGCTCTTGAACACGAACAACCTGTTCCTGGATGAGTTGGTTGGTGGCTGGCAGCTTTCTAGCAGCCTAGTTTTGTCATCCGGAAATCCATTCACTGTGTATTCGACTCAAAATACATTCGCTCAGGCAGGGTCCTCATTTCCCAACTGGTCTGGCGTGAACCCGAAGCCTTCGAATAGGAGCGTGAATAACTGGTATAACCCAGCTGCGTTCCTGCTTCCGGCTAACGGGACATTTGGCAATGTGAGGAGAAACAGTCTCTATGGGCCTGGCTTGGAAGAGGTGAATCTCACCTTTGGAAAGACATTTTCCATTCCTTGGGAAGGCATCAAGCTCCAGTTGCGAGGGGATGCGACGAATGCTTTCAATCACCCCAGCTTTGGAATCCCGCAAACACAGCTATCCGGAGCAGCTGCTGTAGGCCAGCCATTTACGAACGCCACCAATATTACTTGGACCACCGTGGGTGGACGCACGCTCCAGATGGAAGGCCGACTGACATTCTAGCCAAGGTCGAGGTTCGATCTTCCTAGAGAGAGACAGATGAATTTGTCGTCTCTCTGGTCATGACAACGGAATTCCAACCATCATCCACGAAGGAGCTACCACAATGGAGCACGAAGAAAGAGCTGGGCTCAACGCGCTCGGTGCTAAGGCGCTCAAGCTACCGGCGAAATCGACAACCGCAATGATCGCGACAGCTTTCTTGTCGCTGGTGTTCTTCTGTGCTGCGAATGCACGGGGGCAACATGTTGGCATCTGCTCGCCCGCCAGTGGGACGACGGTTTCATCGCCGTTCCAACTGCAAGTGATTACCACCGGCTCGCCGACGTCCATAACTGTCGACGAAAACAACAACCTGCTTACGCAGGCAATAGGGACCAACTCACTTCAATCCTGGGTGAATCTGCCGACCGGGAACTATACGATTCTGGCGACAGCCGTATACTCTGGGGGGAACAAAACCGCCACGTCCACGATAACGGTGGCACAAGCAGCGGGTTCCGGTTCCTTTCCGTTGACGGAGCCGGCGCAGATTGCAGGCGACCAACTGGGATTGAATGAAGCATTGCCGCAGTCTCCCGCGGGTTCGAGCATGAATTTTTGGGATTGGACGAATGGGCCGGTCTACGGCTTGGGAAACAATCCGCCCCAACCTACCTCCGGATACCCTTGGAACTATGCCACGGCTTGGGGCATTGTCTACCAAGCTGCTCAGGGGAATAATTCGCCCAACACACGCGTGAATATCTGCTGTCATCAACTGTGGGTGATGAACCTGAGTGGCCTGTGGTCACAAATACAGAGTTACCCCACCTACAGCGGCGGTACTACCGGAGACGGCATGACCGTCCAGGCCTATCTTGAAGATCAAAGCGACGGCGGCTGGGGCGCGGATGTTCGTGTAGAATCCGATGGAACATTCTCGGTAACGGCGGGAATGAACACCACCGCTGGAACATACAACCCAGGGGTAAGAGGCAACTGGTCAGCTCCGTGCCTAGGCAAAGCAGGCGAAGACTATAGCCAGAACTGTATGGTTCATTTCTACCCAACCGATCGCGCCGAGATCACAAATACAAACCCAACCTCGATTGGTGGTGTCATATCTTGTTTCGAGGCCCGTCTGATCCTTGGAAACCCAAACCTGACGGACGACAGGAGCACCTCTGCCTATCTTGCAGGGGCAGGCGCTGATTACTGGTCCTCGCAGAACGGGAGTTTGCCTCCGCCGTATGGCGGCGTTGCTCCGCCTATTGCGAATGGCAAGATGAAATATGTCACGAACAATTGGCGTTCTTTCTGCACAACATCGCTGTCCCAATCCGATATTTGGGCGTGGAATCCGCCACAAATACAGGGGGCAGGAACAGAGGGTCTCGATTTCACTGACCCCGCACAGTACCAAAATACTAACCCTGCCGCACTGCCGTAAGGAATCGGTTGGCCGGGCATGACAGCGGCCTGCTCGGCCAGTCTTTGCGGGATTGAGTGTCGATGTGGCGTAGTGGAGAGGTTAGCCATTCCGTCGCAGCAGGGACACAGTCGAGTCGTATTGTTGAACGATAGAAGGGCACATTGCAAAGAACATATATTCGGAGTTGGTTTCGCGTTCAACCTCTGCGATCTCTAATGATTGCGCTTCTTTTCTGCACTTGGCTTGCTGCACTCTCGCAGGAAAGTTCAGTGGCTTCGGCAACTCCGCCGATGGGATGGAATAGCTGGGACTCACACGGGATCATGGTAGATGAAGCGCAGGTGAAGGCTAACGCGGATTGGATGGCGAGTAACCTGAAGGCATTTGGCTGGCAATATGTAGTGGTCGACATCGAGTGGTTTGTAACTAACCCTGTGCCTGCCGGAAACGCGAAGGACTCGCTTTACAGCTTGGACGCAGCGGGCCGCTACATGCCGGATCCGAATCGGTTTCCTTCCGCAGCCGCGGTCGGATTCAAGCCTCTTGCCGACTATGTTCACTCGCGCGGACTGAAATTTGGCATCCATATTCTGCACGGCGTTCCCAAGGAGGCCGTCAAGAATAACGACCCTGTCGAAGGCTCCGCATTCCACGCGGCGGACGCGGCCGATACGTCGGGGACCTGCCAATGGAGCTACGATAACTACGACGTGAAGGATACGCCAGCGGGTCAAGCCTATTACGACTCCATCGCCCGGCTTTACGCGAGTTGGGGAGTGGACCTTATTAAGGTGGATTGCATTTCGCTTCCATACAAAGGCGATGAAATTCGCATGTTGAACATCGCGCTTGGCAAGACTGGCCGCCCCATTGTCCTTAGCCTTTCTCCTGGACCAGCGCCGATTGAAAAACAGGCGGAGATGGAGCACTACGCCACCATGTGGCGCATCTCCGACGACGTTTGGGACATGTGGCATAACAAAGAGAGCTACCCGATCGGCGTTAACGACCAGTTCGCAAATGCCGCTGCATGGGCCTCTGCTCCGCGAAACGGGCACTATCCTGATGCGGATATATTGCCTCTTGGCTACCTGGGACCGACCGTCGGATTGGGAAAGCCGCGCCAAACACTGCTTACCCATGATGAGCAGAGAACTCTTCTGACCCTTTGGGGCATCTTCCGCTCACCATTGATGATGGGCGGCGATCTCCCCCACAACGATGAATGGACCACTTCGTTGCTGACCAATCGCGAGTTCCTCGATGTCGATCAGCATTCACGCGACACGAAGGTAGCGGTCTCCTCGGAAAGGGACGCCGTCTGGACTTCGAAGCCGGAGACCGGCGCTGGGTATTACGTTGCTATCTTCAACCGCTCAGACGAACAACGGACCTTGCACTACACGTGGACTCAACTTGGTATCCCTGAGGGCAGCTACCGTCTGCGCGATTTGTGGGAACACAAGGAACTGGGTACTGTGAAGAGAATTACCGTGACCATCGCTCCGCACGCAAGTGTGCTCTACCGTGTGCGCGATTAGTTGCCGATGGCAGCAGTTCCGACGGCTTGTACCGGGAGAATCTACGGTGCATTTTTTGCGCTTGCTCATAAGCCAAGGTTTGGTCTTTCGGAACGGTTCAATTTTCGAGTCACCCTAAGACTCACATGTACAGAAAAGTGATTATCTATAGTTTGTGATGTTTCGATTCGTTGCCGGTCTGGCCATTGGCGGCTCTTCCGTACTCGGACCGATGTATATAGCTGAAATAGCGCCGGCACGCTGGCGCGGTCGTCTCGTCGGTTGTTTTCAGTTCAGCATCGTCCTCGGAATCCTGGTCGCCTATTTCTCGAATTATGTCATTGGCACTCTCCATCTGGGCGCGCTGGAGTGGCGATGGCAGCTTGGAGTCTCCGCTCTGCCCGCAATCCTTTTCTTCCTGATGCTCTTTCACATCCCTCGAAGCCCTCGCTGGCTGGTCAAGAAAGGCTATCTGCACGAAGCTGAACAAGCTCTTAAGCAGCTTGGAGAGGACAATCAAAATGCACTGGCGCAGATCGTAAGGTCTTTGCGCACGCAGCACACGGAGGGAAGTGAAAGACTCTTCCAAAGACGTAACCGGTTTCCGATTTTTCTGGCTGTGACCGTAGGAATGTTCAACCAACTTGCTGGCATCAACTCCATTCTCTATTACGTTAACGATATCTTCGCCCGGGCAGGATTCAGTAAGGTCTCCGGCGACCTACAGGCCGTGGTGATTGGGGGAACGAACCTCCTTTTCACAGCGCTTGCCATGCTCGTGATCGATAGGGTCGGCCGTCGAATCATGCTTCTCGTTGGATCGGTTGGCACCTTCGCGTGTCTCTCCATCGTGGCATCTATTTTTTATAGCGGCAAACACGAGAACTTGCTAATTTTGCCCCTAATTGGATTCATTGCCTTTTTTGCTTTTTCTCAAGGCGCTGTAATCTGGGTTTACATTAGTGAAATCTTCCCGAACCGCGTACGTGCCAAAGGGCAGAGTCTGGGCAGCTTTAGTCACTGGTTCATGACGGCGATTCTCGTCTGGGCTTTCCCCATCTTGAGCGCCCGGTCGGCTGCCGCTCCATTCGTTTTCTTCTCTTCGATGATGGCTCTACAATTCGTAATTGTTCTTTTCTTCTTCCCGGAAACTAAGGGTGTCCCACTGGAGCAGATGCAAAGCAAATTGGGGATTGACTGACGTTGGACACTCCTTCTTTCGGACTTGTTCCCGATGGCAGAGCCACGGTTGCGACGGGAATCTCAGGCCAGCCAACACTGATCTCTCGCTACGATTTTGCAGCGAAGGGTGGTTTAACATCATATGCTCGTAGCAAACTCGTCCACGATCACAGCGCGCAAGCCGAACTTTTCAACACCCTTGGATGGTTTGTCGGGGCACGTGAAGTGCTGATGCTCTTTGGTTATCAATGGGCGAAAGAACGGAGGGCATATGGGTGCTCGATTTAGGATTCTTTCGGTGGCGTTGGTTCTGGGCTTCGGAACGACATTATGTTCGTCTCAAGCGACAGAAGGCAAACAGCAGGAATTCTCAAAGCACGTGCAGAACGCCCAGGACTATTTACGAGAATCTCGGCCTGATCTGGCAATTCCTGAACTCCAGGCAGCTTCGGCGATTCATCCAGAAATTGTTGAGTTACAAGGAAACCTCGGCGTGTTGATGTACTTTCAAGGGAAGTTTGCCGATTCGATTCCGCATCTTCGCGCAGCACTGGAAGAGCAGCCTAGTCTCACCAAAATTCAAGGTTTGCTGGGAATTGCCGAAGAACGTACGTCGGACATTGCGAACGCACGCAAACATCTAAAAGCATCTTTTCCTCTGATTCAGGACAAGGAATTCAAAACAGAAGTTGGCTTGGAACTAGTGGGGCTTTGTACGCAAGGCAACGACCTTGATGACGCGGCGGGCGTGATCGCTCAATTACGAAAAGCGGATCCGGAGAATCCGCAGGTACTTTACGCGGCATACCGCATCTATTCTGACCTTTCCGGGGAGTCGATGCTGACGCTGTCGCTGGTTGCACCCGACTCGGGACAGATGCACCAGGTATTGGCCCACGAGGAGACAAAGCAGGGGAACATGAACGGCGCGATCGCGCAATTTCGCAAGGCGATTGTTATCAATCCTCATTTACCGGGTATTCACTTTGAACTGGCTGAGGTACTGAATTCCTCGCAGGACTTGAATATTAAGTCAAGAGCAGAGCAGGAGTACCGCGCAGCGATAGTCGCAAATGGCCTGGATGAGAAGACAGAATGCAGACTGGGCGAAATCGAAGCACAGAAGGGAGACACCGCGCAAGCGTACGAGGAATACTCGAAGGCAGTCGAGTTGCAACCGGCCGATGCAGACGCGAGACTGGGCTTAGCCAAGACGCTCATCGAGATGGATCAGACCGACAAGGGCGCTGACACTGCTGGAACAGACGGTACAACTGGATCCTACGAATGCGGTTGCACACTACCGTTTGAGCACACTGTACAGGACAAAAGGGCGCGCAGAGGATGCGAAGCGCGAGGTGGAACTGTTTAAGAAGTACAAGGAGATGAAGGAGAGGCTCCGGGCTGTTTACAAAGAACTTCAGATACAGCCCAGTCAAATTCGCGCAGATGAATTGGATGAAAAATAGTGTTAGATCGCGAAACACCACTGCATTCGAAAGACGGCATGGCCGTGGGCAGCACTTCCCAATATGCTCGTAGAGCCTATATTGTTCGCGCGATTGTTCCCGCTACTCGGGTTTGTACACCTGCCGATTCAAAAATCTTCAGGTCAACATGCACCTCTTGACTCTCGTCATAGGTAGGGCAGAACGTTTTCCCCAATGCGGAATACTTGGCACCTGCTGCCCTGTTATACGGCAGCAGGTCAACCCGGACCAAACCGGCCAATTGTTGGGCGGTCCGAGCGATTGCTGTAAAATTTTCCTTCGTGTCCGTGAGCCCTGGAATGAGCGGAACCCGTATTACACATGGAATGCTCATCGTCGACAGCAGTTGCAAATTACGAAGAATCTGGGAATTATCTACCCCTGTATGGAGCAGATGCATCGCTGGACTCATAAGCTTGAGGTCGTAGTAGACAAGATTGCATTTTTCAACGACCATTCGAAATCTATCCTGTGTCGCGAAACCGGAGGTATCCAGGAGAACATGCACCCCGTGTAGACGAGGAATTAAATCAGACAAGAAGGGCGCTTGCGTTAACGGTTCACCACCGGAAAACGTAATGCCACCGCCATTCGCGCACAAAATCGGGACCAGGCGGTTAAGAATATTTGCCAGCTCTTCCGCGCTGTAAAGCCGGCCGACGATTCGTTGTCCCGAGGCACTCTGCATTGTCTCGGGAAGAGGACACATTCCCTCGGGATTATGGCACCATGAGCAACGCAGAGGACACCCTTTTAGGAAGACCGTAGTACGGATGCCGGGTCCATCGTGCACTGTGAATTCGCGTATGTCGAAGACTATTCCTGACTGCATGGCTAGCCTCTTGTCAATCCCCATAGAGATGTCGAGCTATGATGTGTTCCTGATACTCCGGCGCCAGCTCACAGAAATAGCCACTCCATCCCCATACACGCACGATTAAGTTCCGATGGCGTTCTGGATTGTTCTGTGCGTCGAGAAGCGTATCCTTGTTGATCGTATTCAACTGCAGTTGCTGGCACCCCATCTGCGCGAAGGAACGCACGAGCATCGCGCACTTGGTCAGTCCCTCCGGATCGGCAAACACAGAGTCAGAGAGCTCCATTGTGATGGGGCCGCCATTGCAAATGCGGCGGTAGTCCAGATGGCTGAAAGCCTGCAATACGCTCAATGGTCCACGAACTTGGGCCTGGGGCGACGGCGCGAGGTTTGCACTGAAGAACTCACCTTTCTTACGCCCGTCTGCTGTCGCTCCAATCGGAGCCTCGCCACAATCCCCGGGCTTCACGCGCGTCAGCCACACATAGTACATCGCAGATCCTGTGCCAGGGCGAATGCGGCCACCTCGGCCATTGTCGCTTACAGCTTTACATGCATCGGCAAAGGTATCGAACAGAAGAACGAGCAGTTTATCCGCCTCTGGATCATTGCCGACCTTAGGAGCCTCGTGCAACAGTTTTTCCTGCAGAGCCTCATGTCCATCAAAATTTACGTCCAGCGCTGCAATCAGCTCTTCAGGAGCTACGCTCTTTTCCGTAAAGATCAGGTTCTGCACAGCAGCCAGCGCATCCGCCGCGCTGGACGAAGCGGCGCCATGGATCCCAAAATTGTTGTATTTGAGCCCTTCGCTAAGATCGTGGCCAGTCTCCAGGCAGCCTTCCATCAGAACCGAATAATAGGGGGCAGGAGGCAGTAACAATCGTGAGTAGCTTTCAGCTAAATCGCGAACCTGGTCACCGATATATTGAGACGTGCGTGCCAGGATGCTCTCGAAGTTTTCTTGACCCGCTAGCCCAAGGCGGATGGCTTTGTCCGCTGCGAGAGGCATTGAGACTGCCCCTATATTGACAACCTCCATGCCTCTTCCAGGGATGATGAATTCCCAACACGCCGCCACAGAGTAGTCCGATGCATCGTCCGGATCGTAGCCATTTGCAATCAGTCCGGGGATCACAATTCGGTCATTCGAGTACTGCGGAAAACCCAAGCCTCTCCGTGTTAGTTCAGAAGCCAGTGTCAGCAGCGCAAGATCAGTGTCCGGAGTGATCCGGAGGTTTATCTTTGGGTCGATCATGTTGGTGTAAAGAGCAACACGAATCGCCATGCGTGTGAGTTCGTTGACTGCATCTCCTCCATCCCGCCTCTGACCACCTAACATGACAGATTGGCCGTTGTCGCCCTGTTGAACCCCCGGATAGAGATCGCTGTCCTTGTTGAGGGAAATGAAAAACTCAGCGAGCAGTTCTTCTGCACCGGCAATGTCAAGACGGCACGTTTCCAGGTCCCGGCTCAGATACGGCCAGAGATATTGATCAAGCCTCCCCAACCCAACGTGGTAATTGCCGCCCATCCACACGACTGCATGCAAGATCCGAAGGGACTGGAGTGCCTCATGAAAGGTCCGAGGAGGAAGAGCCGGTACGCGTCCTAGAATTTCGCCAATTTCGTTGTGGCCACTCTGGCGAGCTTCGTTTGCGTATCGCTCTGCCAGATCGAGCACTGCGTCGATGCACTCAACAGCACAATCCAGGAATTCAACGGCCTCTGGCTCCGATGCAAGCTGCAGACGCACCTGCTTCGCGAGGCGCTGGCGCTCAAGCAGGCCTTGTGAGAGGATCATGCCCCAATCAGCACAGATGTTGCTTATGGGACCAAGCTCGTGGAGTGTGCGTCCCGAAGTCTTCAGTTCCCACTCTTCCCGGCTATAGATTGGTGGCACAAAAGGGGTTGTGCGGGTGAAAACAATTCTCTCGTCAGGATGGATGACTGGTTTCTCAGCTTCGCACATGCGGCGCACGAGGCGTGCCGCGCGGCGAGGCCAGGTCAATTTCTCCGCTTCGCACTCCGGCAGCACATGCGGGGCGCAGGGCAGACGCATACTTTTGTGCTCCGAGTTGCGAATCCGCTGTTTCTGCGCATCGAGGCGCGCAGTATTGAAACTAACAGAGGAATGCAGGGCGGGAGAATTGATCAAGGCAGGTTGCATGGGCACCTCCAGATAATCTTTAATCTATAATATAACAGATTGCCTGGCACTGTATGGCCTCCGCGTACAATCTGAAGATGATCTTGGAATTCCGAGCTGAGTGCGTGAGCGTGGTCGCAAGCTGGGTTTTTGAAGAAGCCAATCTGTTGGGCGTTGTTGCATGGATCGAGTCTCGGCCGAGCTCTCCCATGACCCGGATGGATTATGCCGCAATGTTGAGGCGGCGGACAGAGTCGGGGCGGCCTGCGTAGAGCATTCGATTGAGTACGGCCACGCCGACA
>OBLW0100002417.1_pt1 | contig 15080 bp, 13 predicted proteins | sample 1520161 | NCBI WGS metagenome assembly OBLW01 (sample SAMEA3539309, study PRJEB22396) | soil metagenome | biome: tundra; feature: field; material: soil | place: USA | collected 2010-05 | depth 0.15 m
TGATGTTTTGCCGGATGAGGTCGAGCAACTGGCTGCGCGAGGTCTCCGCAAATTGCGGTGACGAATTGATTTCATTCACCTGCGGCAGTTCCGCCCAGACGAGAATGCCCGCCCGGTCGCACAGGCTGTAAAAATAATCGCTGTGCTGATAGTGCGCGCAGCGGATGACGGTGCAGCCCATTTGCTTGATGAGCTGGATGTCCTCGTCCATGTCCGCCTCGGAAATCGCCCAGCCCTGGTTGAACCGGTCCTGGTGCCGGTTCACCCCGTGCAACTGATACGGCTGGCCGTTCAGGAAAAATCCCTGGTCGGGGTCCACCGAATAAAATCGCAGGCCCAGCGGTTGCCCGACCGAATCCACCACACCGTCCGCCGAACGCAACTCCACGACCGCCTGGTAAAGATATGGGTCTTTACGTCCGTTCCATAGATGCGGGTTGGGCACCACCACCTGCAACGGATACGGCGCGGTCACATTGGCCGCGAGCTGGACGGGTTGTTCGCTCTTCGCCACCAGCTTTCCGCCGGCATCGAACACGCTCGCGACCAGCGTCAGCGGCTGGTTCCGCTGTGTGCCATTGGAAATTTGCGCCGTCACGTCAATCACCGCCTGTTTTGTCGTGACACTCGTCTGGAGCCAGGCGACGCCGGGCGAGCCGTGGTCCGTGAGCGTGAAATTTTCACCGCCGGTCACAATCAAATGCACCGGACGATACAACCCGCCATAGACCGAAAAGTCACCACTCAACGGCGCGATATCCGGCTCCCACTTGTTGCTCACGCGCACGGCGAGCAGGTTGGTGCCGGTGGCGGACAGGTTGGTGGTGATTTCAAAACCAAAGGCGCCGAAGGCGCCGCGATGTTGGCCAAGCCATTCGCCATTCAAATAAACGTCCGCCACCGAACTGGCCGCCTCGAACCGCAAAAAATATCGTTTGCCGGATTGCGGCGCGCCGGGGTTCAGGTCGCGCCGGTACCAGCCGGGTCCGCGATAAAAATCCTTTCCCTGTTGCGCCTCTTCCCAGCCCCAATTGTGCGGAATTGAAACCGCCGGCCAGTCGCCGTCATTGAAGTCCGATTGCGCGGCGTTGGCGGCTTCGCCCGATTTGAACCGCCAGCCGGAATCGAGCAGCGTGCTTTCGCGCGCGGCCAGGTTGAAGGCGAAGATGAGTGCAAAAATGAAAATGAAAAACTTGCGCATGGGCGAATCATGCCGATGGCCTTTCCGGGAAACAAGGCCGGAACAACGGCAGGTTTTTCAGGATGGCCGAGTCGGTATTTATTGCCGGGTCATGCTCGGTTAGATTGTTGCCGGGAGTTGGCTCCATTAAATGGAGCCAACGGATTGAATCCTTAAATCCGTTTAGTCCAATCATTGGACAAAACTTGCCAGCAAAATCCGTTAGATTCAAGTCTTGAAACCAATGTGACGATTTAAGTAATGCGCAAGTAATACGCATTACTTACGCATTATTTTATTTTCGACAATTTATTCAACGTATTGAATATAAGCCATTTATGTAAAGTCACACCGCAAATAAAGTGTTGACACTTTAGTAATGCGCTTTACTGTGTGGGGGTGTGAGAGTGGTGCATTCTACACCATAGGAAACGAAAGACTGAAACTGAACTGAATGTGGTTTTCTGGTGCTGTTTATAGTGCATTTGGATTGTTGTGAATTTTAGCGGACATCACTCGCTTATTAGTCATCCGATCAAAGAAGCGGAGATGACCCAAATTGCGTGCCGAATCGTGGAGGCTTACGGCGGCCACATCAACTCTTTCAGATTGGTAAAGTTGCTTTACATTGTTGAGCATGAATCTTGGAAAAAACTCAGCCAGCCCGCAATGGGGGGTGAGTATTTTTCGATGGAAGCCGGGCCGATGATCAGCGAAACATCCAACGCCGCAAAGCCGGAAAATGCGGAAACATTCAAAATTTGGTCAGAGCATCTGAGAACAAAGGGATACGAAAAAGCTGGTAAAAAAGTAGCCACCGAAATCGAAATTATCAAACCCGCTGAACGTGATGAAATTTCAGATGCGCTTCTAAAAATTGTTGATGAAGTGGTCATTAAAACAAAAGGGTGGAATAACGAAACACTCAAACTTTGCGTTCACAAGTTCAAAGAATATAAAGAACAGCCCAAAGGGGGTCGGTTTCCAATTGAGGCTGAGGAAATTTTGGAAGGTGTTGGCAAAAGCCCTGAAAAAATTAAAAAACTGCAATCTGAATCCGAAGGATGGAGGAAGTTTGAAGCTGCGTTGGCTTAGGCAGGCTTTAGGAGTGTTCTGTATTTTGGCTTAATCACGGTGTCTGGCAACTGGCTTGCCGTAATTATTTTATTGAATGCTGCGACAGCAAGCTGTCCGAAATTTTTCAATTTTGCATTTTCAATGGCCCGATCCACAGTCGTAACGCTCCATTCTGATATGCTTTGAAAACGGAAAGTTGATTTTATTGTGATAATGCGCGGGTCGTCCTTCAGTTCAAGGACGCATGGAACAAAATCCTCGTTTTCTATGTCTGTGATATTGCTAATGAAGGCCGTATCGCCTTCTATGAAAAGAACCACGATAGGATGAGCGCCGAGAGGACAAACGCCATTCTCCAAAACTTTAATCACGTCTCCCCGTTTTAGGCTCATTTTTAAGTCCAGTTCAATTGTTAAGGTTATTATGTTCTGCTTCCACCGTTTTCAAAAAATCTCCTACCTACCCTTTGCCCCGCCCTATAGGCTAAATATACACCCTTTTTAGCAAAAGTCAAGTCGGGAATATCTTCTTTTCCCATTTCACTGAAAATCCCACAGTTCTTCTTCAATCATTCCATCAGCCAATCCCTTCATCAAAATATGGCACAAATAACAATGGTGCCGACAATGTGATCATCTTGGCATTTCTCGCTCAGCCTGGGACGGTGTTGGTTGGCAGGGGGGCGCCGTGGGAATTTTCGCTTCCACGGCGCTTTTACTGCCAACTAACAGACCGGGTCCCAAATCCAGAAGCAGTCCGCGCCGGTTTCAGTTCGTTGCCCGGACAATTCCGAGACCACGAACCCGACCGGCAACGGACGCCAATGGGGGCCAGGACAAAGAAGTGATTTAATGATCACAACTTTCCTTTCGTTTTGTGGGAATTGTTCTTGAAGTCTGCGAAAGGCCGTCGTATAAAGACGGTGGTTATTCCAGAAATTTAAGACAACTCCCGTTGTTTTAGTTTCGAACCAGCCGTGAGAGTCTCAACACTTTCACGGCCTGTTCGTTTCAGCCCATTCGGGCCAAAATTCAAAAAATCATTTCGTCGGTGCATCCTCCTCGATGATGAGCTGCACGCCCAGCCAAGCCCGGATGCGTTCCAGTTCCTTCGCGCTGATTGAATGTGGTGCTTGGATGACTACCTTGCGCTTGGTTTTGGCATCCAGCACCAGCGTATAGCTGTCATGGCCTTCTTCCACCGGTGGCGTTGCTGGCATTTGCGCGACCAGCCCAACCCTGGCCGGTTCCGCCGGCTTGTCGCCCGGCTTCGACGCTGAGGGTGATTTGACGATGCTCCCATCCCGCACAATCACGCCGGCGAAGGCCATCAATTCCAGTAACACCAACAGGCGGTCTTGAAATTTTTTCTCCGCGCCACAGGCTTCCGCCAGCACTGTCAGCGCTTCTTTTTCTTCGTATGCACGGAATTTCAGTCGCGGCACCAGCACTTCGGAAAACCACATCCGCTCAAACGCCGGACGCAGTTTTTCGCCAGCCGTGGTCGGGTCCCATTCGTATGCCTTGTGATAGGCCAGCACCTCTGACGACGGGATAAACGCCGCCTCATCCTTCTGCCGTGTCAGCAGTTTCACGTCGCAGAAAAAGGCGTTGGTCATTACGATGGTTGTGTCGGCCAACCCGATGATCGCGCCCGCCTCGTCATTCTTCACCGGCTTTCCGCCATTGGATTCAAATACCACGGCATAGGCGCGCAGTGCCGCCTGCCATTTCTCCGGTGACAAACGTTCGGTCGGCAAAATCTTATGCGGCGCGGAGCGTTTTGGCTTCACAGTTTCGTTCGTCGCCTCGCTGGGCGTTCCATTTTCAATTTTATTTTCGTCTGGCATAATTGGCCTTTCGATGATCACTGTGCGTGCAGATATGCGAAAGCACAAGAAAAAAATGCAATAAAGTTGCTGGAAAGTTATTCACCGCTTGAAACCCCTTATTTTGTTATATCATTTGATTGTTCCTGTTTCACTGAACTTACATTTTATGCCACTTCAGCCAGAATTACCGAAATCCAGAAATTTGCTGATCTCCCGGAACCGCCTAAAACGACACCACAATCCACAAAATCGAGAATTGCGTTTTAAAAGGATATTTGTCGTTTAGAATTACTTAATGTCATTATTACCACAATATGTAGTGGTCTGTTCTGACCGTTTGAGTCGGCCAATGTTTTGATCTATCAATATGCGTTGATATGTTCCATGTGAAACATTTGTGATTAGTTTCTGCAAGTGTTTGTAACCTTTTGTAACAGCCGTCCAGACGTTTGGACTGGCAGCACGATACAATGCCAGCAAAATTAAACGACTGAATGTTGTATTTCAGAATTGACACGAATTATGTTATAGCATATACATCACGTATGCGCAATTCTGAAAGCCTTGGTTCCGCCCTTCGCGATCTCCGTTCCAAACTCAAATTGAGTCAGGAGGAACTCGCCCAACGCCTCAATGTCTCCTTTGCCACCGTCAATCGGTGGGAGAATGACAAGGCCACGCCACAGGGCACGGCACGCGACTCCATCAACAAATTGATGGAGGAAGCCGGTGCCGAGCCGCTCGTTGCCCGGGACGCTGGCGAGATCGCCGCCGCCGAAGGCGACCAGCCACGCCGCCGCAAACGCGGCACGGCCCGCAGCACCGTCTTGAGCACCAAATCCATGGAGCAGATGCTTTGGGATGCCGCGTGCTCGATTCGGGGCGAGAAGGACGCGCCCAAATTCAAAGACTACATCCTGCCCCTCATCTTCATCAAACGCCTGTCCGACGTTTTCGATGATGAAGTGAAGCGGCTCGCCGAAACCTACGGCGACGCCAAAACGGCGATGGCTGTTTTGGAAACCGACCATTCCGTCGTCCGCTTTTATCTGCCGCCGGAATGTCGCTGGCCGGTTGTAAGCCGCCGCGAGCAAATCAAATGGCCCAAGGATAAAATGCCCAAGACGCTGGGCGAACAACTCACCATGACCGTTCGCGCCATCGCCAAGGCCAACACCGAAAAACTCTCCGGCGTCATTGACATCATTGATTACAACGCCGCCCCGCACGGCGAACGCGAAATCAGCGATCAGGCATTGTCCGGCGTCATCGAAACGCTTTCCGACCCGCGCTATCGTCTCGGCTTGCGCGATGTGGAGCCGGATTTCTTGGGCCGGGCCTACGAATACCTGCTCCGCAAATTCGCCGAGAGCCAGGGCCAGAGCGCCGGCGAATTTTTCACGCCGCAGGAAGTCGGCTGGATCATGGCCTACATCGTCCGCCCCCGGCAGGGCGAAGATGTCTGCGATTTCGCGTGCGGCTCGGCGGGCTTGCTCATCAAGTGCGAACTCGCCCTTGTCCAGCGCGACCGCAAGGTATCCAGCCCGCTCAAGCTTTACGGCCAGGAACTCACCGGCTCCAGCTACGCCATTGGCCGCATGAACATGGTCATTCACGACATGGAAGGCGAAATCGTGCGCGGCAACTCCATGACCAATCCAAAATTTCGCGATAACGACACCAGCCTCAAAAAGTTCGACATCGCCGTGGCCAATCCCATGTGGAATCAGCCGTTTGACGAAAAGACGTTCGAGAACGACCCGTTTGACCGTTTTGAATCCCACGGCGGCAAAACCAGCGGCAAGGGCGATTGGGCATGGTTGCAGCACACAATTTCGATATTGAAGGACAACGGACGCGCCGCCGTGGTGTTGGACACCGGCGCGGTCACGCGCGGTAGTGGCAGCAAGAACGAGGACAAGGAAAGGAAAATACGCCAGTGGTTCGTCGAGAAAGACCTTATTGATGGCGTGATTTTATTGCCGGATAATCTTTTCTACAACACCACCGCCGCCGGCATCATCATTGTGCTGCGAATGCAGAAGCCCAAAGACCGCCGTGGAAAAATCACGCTGGTCAACGCCAGCGCCGAGTTCAAAAAAGGCCAGCCCAAGAATTACATTCCCGACGAGAACATCCGCAAAATCGCCGACGCCTTCAACGAAGGCAAGGACGTGGAAGGCTTCGTCAAAGTCATCACCAAATCTGAATCCGCCAAGAATGATTACAACCTGTCACCATCGCGCTATATCTCATCAGCCGACGCTCAAGTCATTCGCGACCTGCCAGACGTAATCAAGGAACTCAAGACTTTGGCAGCCGAACAGAAGGGGATTGATGACCAACTGCGGCCCATTTTCACCCAACTCCTCGCATGAGCATTTCCATTTGGAACAGAACCACCTTGGCGGATGCCGAAAAATTCGAGTATCTGAATGGTCTTTGGAAAGGCAAAAAACCGCCGTTCGAAAAGGCTGTCGTCGTGCGCAACACCAATTTCCGTAATGACGGCATTTTGGATTTGAGCGATGTGGCAGTTCTCGACGTGGAAACCCGCCAACTTCAAAGCCGTCGATTGCAAAAGGGTGACATTATCATCGAACGCTCCGGTGGCGGACCTAAGCAGCCCGTCGGTCGCGTCTGCTATTTCAATGTGGACGATTCCCGTCCGCATTCCTTCAGCAACTTCACAACCACCCTGCGTGTCAAAGACCGTGAAGTGTTTCTGCCCCTGTTCGTTCACTACAATCTGCTGCATCTGTATCAAACCGGATTTACCTTCCCGCTTCAGCGTGCAACGACGGGCATTCGCAATCTCGATTTTGGTGCTTACCAAGAAGCTGAAATCCCAATGCCGCCAAAACCAGAGCAGGAAAAAATTGCAGCGGTGCTTTGGAAAATTCAAAACGCTATTGAAGTCGAGGAAAACTTGATTGCGACAACTCATGAGTTAAAGCAGTCCACCTTGCGCAAACTTTTTTCTTATGGCCTCGACAAGCAGTCTCAAAAAGAAACCGAAATAGGGCCGATGCCAGAAAAATGGGATTTGTTGCCTTTGAGCAAAATTTGCAGTTTCGCAAGTGGTGGCACGCCGTCGAAAGCGCGTCCTGATTATTGGAAAGGATCAATTCCGTGGGCTTCGCCAAAAGACATGAAAAAACCGCGTCTGCAAGATGCCCAAGACCACATTTCCCAAACCGGGCTTGAAGCTGGTAGCACGCTCGTCCCTGCCAACAGCCTATTTGTTGTCATTCGCGGGATGATTCTGATGCGAGACGTTCCCGTGGCATTGACCGAAGTGCCTATGGCTTTCAACCAAGATATAAAGGCAATCCTGCCGGGCGAGCGCGTTGCCGCCGACTATTTGCTTTATGCCTTTACCGCTTACAAGGGAATGCTGTTTCAAAAAGTCGGGCGTTCAGCCCACGGCACGAGAACCTTAATCAGTCCAGAGCTTGCAAAATTTTTCGTGCCTGTCCCACCACCAGAAGAGCAAAAAGTAATCGCCACCATCATGCACGCGATTGATCGGAAAGTTTCCGTCCATGAGCGGCGGCGTGCCGCTTTGTCAGATTTGTTTCTGACCTTGCTCAATCAACTGATGACCACGCAAATCCGTGTGGATAAACTCGACATTGATACATCGGAAGTCACCGCATGAAACCTGCCCCGCGCAACATCGGCCCCGCCGTTAAAGAACTTTATGCCGCCCGCAACAAGCTGCGGCAGGCGTTTCCTGAATTGCCATTCACTTTGGACGGAAAACTCATCGGCGACATCGGCGAGGCCATCGCCATTGCCGACTTCGGCCTGACCATGCTCCCCGGCAACAGTAAGGATCACGACTTTCGTGCCCCCGATGGCCGTCTTGTGCAGGTAAAGACCACCCAAAAAACGACCAGCAACAAATCTGTCGGCTTGGGACTGGAGAAACAAACCTTTGAACACCTCATCGTCCTTGAAGTGGCCGAAGACGGCAGCTATCGGATTTTATACGATGGCCCCGGCACCTACATTGACGAAGGCCGCACCCACAAGTCATCCGCGTCCTTGAGCATCAAACAGTTGACCGAAACCCAGCAAAAAGTCCCCGGCCACCAACGGCTGCTAACCTAATCACAAAAACCTTATCGCCTAACCCCTCAAAATTATGCTGATATTCTTTGACGAAACCTTTCGCGCTTACGAACGAAATCCCGCCATCTCGCTGGGAGCATTGTGTGGGATAGCGTTGCCGGAGGACAATCTGGCGCGGATTTCGCAGGATGTTTTTGCTTTGAAGCGGAAACACCTGGGGGCGGATTACGCCAATGAGAAAGAAATCAAGGGCAAGGAAATATTAAAGCATTTCGCCTTCAAGCTGGAAAAACGGGGCATCCCTTCCCGGAATCTGGCTTTTGCCAACGACCTGCTGGACTACATGCACCAGCGCAGACTCCGTGTGTTTGGTTGTGTGTGTTTCGAGAAAAAATTGCAGAAATTCCAGGTCGAAGATGTCGCGTCGCTGGATAAAACCTTCCGTTATGTGTTCGAGCGGGTGGATATGTGTCTCAAAATCGAGCGTCCGGGCCGCTTCGGCAAGCTCGTGTTCGACGACCGCGATTTCGATACCAACCGGAAAAATGCCGAGGCCATCACGCGCTTCTTTCAACGCAGCGCCACGGGGCTGGCCTTGGATTCAATCATCGCCACTCCGTTTTTCGCCATTTCCCAGGCGCAAAACGTCGGCCTACAACTGGCGGATTTCGTGACCACGATTATTGGAATGCGCTTCCAATCCAATGAGGACATCAAGCCGTTCTTCATAAAATTGCAACGGCAGATGTTTGAATACGTCAACAATGGAGGCGTTCGCGTGAGCGGACTGAAAGTGATCCGAGGATGAAAAAAAGTAAGCGCCAATTGTCCTTGCGGACTGCGTCGGGCTTGGAAAGCCCAACTCTTGGCGCTGCGTCACTATCGTCAATCCGCGCGGCCTTTGCAACGTTTTTTTGCAAGTTTTTTCAAGCATTTACCTGCTTTTTCGTATGTTTCGCCAATCGTAAATCTCAAATCGTAAATCCCTATGCCCGCCAATCTTGGAACTGAATCGGTTACCGTCCAGCACCCGCTCACCCGCTACGCGCGTGACGCCGGCTGGGCCGTCGTGCCGCAGGAGCAGGCCACCACGTTCCGGCGCGGTGAGTCCGGCCTGTTTTTCTACGATCTCTTGAAGCAAAAGCTTCAAGCCCTCAATTCCGAATTCATCACGCCAGAAATGGCCGATGACGTCATCCACAGCCTGGAGTCTGTGCGGAACAACATCGAGGGCAATTCTGAAATTCTCGCCTGGCTGCGCGGCGAGCGTTCGGTTTTTGTCGATGCGGAAAAACGCCACCGCAACGTGAAGCTGATTGATTTCACCGATGCCGCCAAAAATGATTTTCACGTCACCGAGGAATGGCAATACACCAACGGTAGCCACACCAACCGGGCGGATGATGTTTTCCTCATCAACGGCATCCCCGTCGCTGTCGTGGAATGTAAGAGCGCAAAAAAACACAACGCGATGGAGGAGGCACTGATTCAAATCCGGCGCTACCACAAGGAGACGCCGGAAATGGTCACGTTGCCGCAGGTGTTCGACTTCACCCAGATCATGGAATTTTTCTACGGTGTGACGTGGAATCTGGACCGCAAAAACATTTTCCCGTGGAAGCACCTCGATAAATCGAATTACGAAGCCAAGGTCAAAACTTTCTTCGCCCCGCTTCGCATGTTGGAAATGCTCAAGGAGTGGATTCTGTTTTACATCAAGGACGACGAACTGCAAAAAACCGTCCTGCGCCAGCACCAGACGCGCGCCGCCGTCAAAGTTATGGCGCGTTGTGCCGACGAAAACAAAAAGACCGGCCTTATCTGGCACACGCAGGGGTCGGGCAAGACGTTCACGATGATTACCGCCGCCCGGCTCATTCTGGAGCGGCAGGACATTTTCGGAAAAGCCACCGTCATTCTCGTCATTGACCGCAACGAACTGGAAGGCCAGCTTATCCGCTGGATTGAGCGTTTGCTGGGCGAACTCGAAACGAAGGACATCAAGATTGAACACGCCAACAGCAAGGCTCGGCTGGTGAAGTTGTTAAAAGCGGATTTTCGCGGCCTCATCGTCACGATGATTCACAAGTTTGACGACGCCGATAAAAATCTTTCCACCCGCACCAATGTCTATTGCCTGATTGACGAGGCCCACCGTTCCACGGGCGGCGATCTCGGCACGTTTCTCATGGCGGCGCTGCCCAAGGCCACACTCATCGGCTTCACCGGCACGCCCATTGACCAGACCGCCTACGGCAAAGGCACCTTCAAGGTGTTCGGCAAGGAGGATGCCGACGCCTACCTCGACAAGTATTCCATCAAGGAATCCATTGAGGACAAAACCACCTTGAAATTGCGCTACACCCATGCGCCCAATGAAATTTGTGTGCCGGATGAATTGCTGGAAAGTGAATTTTTTAAGCTCGCGGAGGAACAGGCCATTACCGACGTGGAGGACCTGAATCGCATCTTGGACCGGGCCGTCAAACTCAAGGCGTTCCTGAAATCCGACAAGCGTGTGCCGGCAGTCGCCAAATTCGTCGCCGACCATTTCAAAAAGAACGTCCAGCCGCTGGGTTACAAGGCGTTTCTTGTCGCCGTGGATCGCGAGGCGTGTGCCCTCTACAAGCAGGAACTCGACAAGCATTTGCCGCCGGAGTGTTCCGCGCCGGTGTATATCCATGTCCACAACGATTCGGAAAAAGTCCCCATCGTCGCCAAATACCAGTTGAGCGAGGACGATGAGGAAACCGCACGCATACAATTCACCAAGCCCGGCAAGGAGCCGCAAATCCTCATCGTCACGGACAAATTGCTCACCGGCTACGACGCGCCGATTCTCTATTGCATGTATCTGGACAAGCCCATGCGCGACCATGTGCTCTTGCAGGCCATCGCCCGCGTCAACCGGCCTTATGAGGAATCGAACGCCGACGGCGGGGTCCGCGAAAAACCGTGCGGCCTCGTCGTGGACTTCGTCGGCGTCCTGGGCAAATTGAAGAAGGCGCTGCGGTTCGACTCCAAAGAAGTGAGCGGCGTCGTTGAAAATTTGGACGTGCTGTTTGCCGATTTCTTCCAGCGCATGGCCGGCCCGGCCAAAGCCTACATCGCACTCGCCACCGGCAAGATGGACGACAAGGCCGTCGAGCGCGCCGTGGACGCGTTCGAGGACAAAAAGAAACGCGAGGCGTTTTACAAGTTTTTCAAGGAGCTTGAAAACCTCTACGAAATCCTGTCGCCCGATGAAAAACTGCGTGACTTCTTACAGGATTATCGCCGCCTTGCCGAACTTTACGAAGTCGTCCGCAATCAATACGGCGCAAAAACCACGTTCCTTGGCGACGTGGCGAAAAAGACGGAAAATCTCATCCGCAAGGAATCATCCTACACCGGCCTGGATAAATTGAGCAAGGCGGTCGTCATTGATGAAAAGATGCTGGAATCGCTACGGCGCAGCCAGTCGTCCGATACCAACAAGGTCATCAATCTCGTCAAAAGCATTGAGGCCACAATTCAGGAGAAAGGCTCGGTTGCGCCCTATCTGATTTCCATTGGCGAGCGCGCCGAGGTCATCCGCGAGCAGTTTGACGAGCGCCAAGTCACGACCGAGCAGGCGCGGCAGCAGTTGGAATTGCTCGCCGCCGAGTCCATCGAGGCCGCGCAGGCCAAAAAGGGCAGCGGCCTGGACGATGCCACCTTCACCCTGTTTTGGGAATTAAAGCGGCATATTTACAAAGATCCCAAAAATCTGGCCATCTCGCTCGCCGTGCCGTTCAACCGTTTCCCGAATTTCGATTCAAACGCCGAGCAAATGCGGCAGTTGAAGGCGGAACTTTACAAGGTGTTGCTGCCGGTGGTGCAGGGCAAAAAAATGGTCGAGATTGCCGACCGCCTCATCAAAGTCCGCACGCCATGAAGTCGAAACTGCTAGCACCGGCGGCAATCGCCGCGTTCAAGGCCCAGGTGACGCATTGGGCCGGGCGCATTCGTGTCCGCCCGCGCCAGTTGCGCTTGCAGCGGATGCGGCGCAAGTGGGCATCCTGCTCCCGGCGCGGCACGGTGTCATTCAGCATGGAAGTTCTGGCGCAGCCGGCGTCGTTCCGCGAATACGTCATCGTCCACGAACTACTGCACCTGAAAGTCCCCAACCACGGCAAACTGTTCAAATCCCTCCTCCGCGCCTACATCCCCAACTACGAATCCATCCAACCGGAAAAACCATGCAAATCATAGGATAAAAATCAATATGGCTGTGACAAAGGAAATTGTTGTGCTCGCAAATTCGATCCGTGACGACAACCGGTGCGTCGCCGGCAAGGAATTATTTCCGAATGGCGATAAATATGACATCGGCCCGTGGATTCGGTTGTCAGAGGCGGCAACAAAGGGCGGCGCGGTAAATCCTAATACTGCAAAAATTGCTGGTCACGGAATTGTCCATCCGCTCGACATTATAAGAGTTGTAGTTGATTCAAATTGCAATAACCCTGGACTGAATTGAAAACTCATAGCAAAAAGAGCCAAGCATGATCATACCTTTGAAAAAGGGTGAAAAAATGTGTAATATTTTAAAAAATTCCCTCTTGACACGGTTTTGAGGCGATTTTTTGCCTTTTTTCTTTTAACTGCCTATTAACCCCCCTTTAAAGGTCGTTTAAAACTTTAAAAAAAGAGACTTGGAACACCTGTTTTTTCTTATCTTGCTGTCAATCAACGTTTAATAAAAACACGCCTATCCCGGCAAAATCGTCCAAAACGGGTCTGATATTATTGGGAGTGATGAAACCGAAATTCATCCACATGTCCTGCGACTTGCCGGAAAGTTTCAAAGTCGGCCAGTCGCTGCCGGACGAAAGGTGGCTCATTGTTCAGCGGAGAGCCATCCGCCTCGGTCGCATCCTGAAAATCAAACGCTGGAATCAAGTGAACGGTGATTTATGATGGCAGTTGAAAAATATATACCCATTTTTCAGAACGCCCTGGACGATTACAAAAAGAGACATCCACACTGGCGGTTTGAAGTGCTCATATCGTTGATCAAATGGGGGATCAGGAGTCTCAAGCAATACGTCGAAGACCCTCGCGAGCGCAATATTACCTGGGACGATCCGTTCGTTGAGTTGCACTATCCGGTGGAATGGAATTGGAAGGCGCGAGGCGGCTGCGGCATTGTTCCTGACGGGCACATCTACGGCAAAATCACAAAAAAAAATACGGCGGACAAAGACATGGCCGCAAAAACGTTGGGCAAAATCATGGCGCATTGGTTCAATGGCACGACGCTGTCGAACATCACCAATGGGATCTGGTATGAAAAGCTGAACAACTACTATACACCGATCTTGCCAGTCGAACTCTGCACGCAACTGAATGCCATCAAAAATAAACGAGAGCGGCGGGACGCATTCAAGGAACTCGTTCGACCTTTTTCAATCGGGGCGGCTTCCATTGATCGGGAGGACATGAAATTCAAAGCGGGCAGCCTGATTCCACTAAAGGTCACAAAGCAGTTGGCGAAAATGTACCAGTCGCTGGACATCAAACGGATTTCAATCAGCGGGGAGACAAATGGCCGTAAATTCCAGATGTCCCTGGTTTTCCAAATCCACCCACTCATAGCGGATTACGACAAAAAAAAGGCATATCATCCCATAACGATTGGACTGTTTATTGTGCCAGAATTTTCCGACAGGGATGTAGTCACCTGGACTCCAGCGGACTGGCCTAAAAATGACCGAGAACTTTTTTGGGATATGTTGCTGCGGGAAATTGGCCGGACGATGAATAGTCTGATTCCGAAAACGGAAAGCCAGGACTCAATCATTTTGTCCGTTAATTCGAAAATCAAAATCCCAGCCGCATGGTGGCGTCCTGAAAACCGGGGCGAAGCAATCAAACGCATCACGGATCTTCAATCACAGGCCGGCGATTTGACGGGCATTAGTGTGCAACTTGCGGAAAGCGGTCTCGAAAATTCAAAAACTGAAGCCTGCCCGGTTTGTGGCTGGATTCATGACCGTGGTTTTACCCAGATAAAAACCGACAGCCGTGAAGCCATTTCACTTGCCGGTATCCTGCCGGAAATCGTGAGCTTGGTTCATCGTGCGCACGAAAAGGGCTTCACCGGATTGAGCACCAAAGATGATGCGCTTTTGGAAGTTTGCGGCGGCTATATGAATCCATGCCAGGCGTTTGATGATTTGAACCGCCGTGATGAATACAAACGACTCTTCGACACTCGCAGACGCGGCTTCATTTCACTCCGCGGCATAGCCGGAAGAAATCGGAACAAATCGGAAGCCCGCCCGGAATGACTGTTTCACATGCCTCGCCTAAATTGGCAGCGTGAGTTTGATACTCGTCAACAGTTCGTCCATCCGCGCCGTGGACTACGACGGAAACCATTTGTTCGTCCAGTTCCACACCAGCGATACCATCTACACCCATCCCGGCATGCCTCCTTCGGTCTATATCGGACTGATGCAAACCGCATCCCTGGGACGTTATTACGTCCGTCATATCACGGGCCGCCACCGTTGAACTTATGCGCAAAACCATGTCACTCAAACAAATCGAGGCCAACCGGCGGAACGCCCAAAAATCCACTGGGCCAAAAACGCCAAACGGTCAGGCCGTCTCCAAAATGAACGCCCTCAAACACGGCATCCTGTCCAAAGAAGCGGTGGTGCACGGAAGGTGTATCAAGGAAAGTGACCGCGAGTTTGCCGCCCTGCATCAGCGGTTTTGGCAGGAACTGAACCCCGTCGGGCCGGTGGAGGAAATGCTGGTGGACCAGATTGTGACCGCGCATTGGCGGTTGCGGCGGGCCATGAAGGCGGAGTCGGGCGAGATCGCGTTGAGCGTGGACGAGGGCCAGTGGAAACGTAGCCGACCCAATCCGCAGTTGCAATGGAT
>OBLW0100002419.1_pt1 | contig 15076 bp, 11 predicted proteins | sample 1520161 | NCBI WGS metagenome assembly OBLW01 (sample SAMEA3539309, study PRJEB22396) | soil metagenome | biome: tundra; feature: field; material: soil | place: USA | collected 2010-05 | depth 0.15 m
ACATGCCCGAATCGCCGAACACATATAAAGAGAAGAAAGCAGCGCAGGCCGCGCACGAAGCCATCCGTCCGACCTCGGCAATGCGGCATCCCGACAAAGTCAAACAGTATCTGCAGGAAGACGAGTTCAAGGTCTATAAGCTCATCTGGCAGCGGTTCATCGCTTCGCAGATGAATCCGGCGATCTTCGATCAGACCACCGTGGATATCGATGCGAAATCGGATAGCGAGACGTTCTGGTTCCGCGTCACGGGCTCCGTCATGAAGTTCGATGGCTTCCTCAAAGTGTACGAGGAGTCCAAGGACAATAAGGATGAAGAAGACGAAGAGTTGAAGCACAAATTGCCGGCGCTTGAAGCCGGCCAGAAACTCACTTTGAAATCGCTTCTGCCTGAGCAACATTTCACCGAACCGCCTCCGCGCTACAACGAAGCTTCGCTGGTGAAAGAGTTGGAAGAGCGCGGCATTGGCCGCCCATCCACCTATGCGACCATCTTGAGCACCATCCAGGAACGCCAGTACGCCCAGAAGGTCGGCGGCAAATTTACCCCGACCGAAATTGGATTGGTGGTTACCGATTTGCTGGTGGAAAACTTCAAAGATATTTTCGACTTTGAGTACACCGCGCGTCTGGAAGAAGAGCTCGACGAGATCGAAGAAGGCAAAGAGAAGTGGACCGACGCGCTCGGGGAGTTCTACAAGAAGTTCGCCAAGGATCTCAAATACGCTGAGAAGCACATGGAAAACATCAAGCGTATGGAGAAGCCTACGGACGAGAAGTGCGAACGCTGCGGCGCACCGCTCGTCATCAAATGGGGCAAGCACGGCTCGTTCTACGCTTGCAGTACCTACGATAAAGAGGATCCGAACTCCTGCACCTTTACCAAGGAAAATCCGATCAATCTTCCGGATCTCGATTCGGCCGACTTGCAGGAGACGGCGCAGGAAGAGTATTGCGAAAACTGCGGCCGGGTCATGGTCCTGAAGCGCGGACGCTTCGGCCAGTTCATGGCTTGCACCGGCTATCCGGATTGCAAGACCACGCGCCGGCTCGATCAAGGCAAGCGGGTGCCCGATATTCCGCTCGATGAGAAGTGTCCCGACTGCGGGCGCAATTTGATCATTCGCCACGGCCGATACGGCGAGTTCACCTCCTGCAGTGGATATCCTGACTGCAAGTATGTGAAGCAGAACTTCATCGGCGTTAAGTGCCCGCTCTGCAAGGAAGGCGAGCTCGTCGAAAAACGTGCGCGTAAGGGCAACACTTTCTATGGATGCTCGAAGTACCCGAAGTGCAAATTTACCTCCGCAGCCAAACCGATCCCGGAAAAATGTCCCGACTGCGGTCACGAATACCTGGTCGAGCGCATGCGAAAAGATGGAACGGTGATCGCATGTCCGAACAAGGAATGCGATTACGAGCGGGAGGCGGTAGGCGCAACTCCGGATACCGCGACATCCAGCTAAAGACTGCCGCAATTCGGCAGCGGAAGTTCAAAGAAAAGAATATACGAGGCGCCAATATGGCAAAAAAAGCAACCGCACATGATGGGCAGTTGATGTTGCAGCTCTACGATCTCCGCCGCGAAGCCGAGATGCGCAAGGCGAGAAACTGGTTTGTGGTCGAGTTCTGGCCGCTCAGTGCCGACGACTTTCTGAAAGTCGCTAACGCCTTTCCCAGCCAGGAAAATAACTGGATTCGCCAAGTCGGCAGCTATTGGGATATGGCTGCCTCTCTGGTTCTGCATGGCGCGCTTCACGAAGAACTCTTTCTCCAGCCCGGCTGCAGCGGCGAAATGTTCTTTATTTTCGCCAAGATCCATCCGTTCCTGAAAGAGTTGCGGCAGAAGATGAACAATCCCGACGCCTGGGCGAACATCGAGAAAGTGGCCACCGGATCGAAGCTGGCGCGCAAGCGGCTCCAGCGCGTCTCCGCCAATGTCGAGCTGCGCCGCACTGCCCTCGCGAAATCGAAGAAATAAGAGTTCATCGTGCTAATGCGGGCTTGCAGTCCAGTGCGATCCCCATTTCTATTCAGACAACCGCTCCGGCAATTTCAGGAGCGGTTTTTTCTCGCCTCGTTTTGCCCTGTAGAGGGCCGCGCTTCTGCTATCCTAGTGCGTTGTGCGGATGCTCTGGTGGTTCTTGATCCTGGGAGTCAGTTTAGTACTGGTCGTGTCGGTTGTGGTTTCGCTCTACATGCGGGTCCGGCGGCAAATGAAGCACTCCGCAGCCCTGAAGGCGGAATCGGACGGACCTGACCCAGACTCGTCTCCGCGGGAAGCCTGATCCGCTGCCACGAAAGGAACGCCATGTCGAAAGTAGTAGCGACGCAGATTCTATCGACAGAAGCTTTACCGCAATCATCCCGTTCGCTGGAATGGGCGAAACAGGCGGGCATCGTAATTGGGGCAAGCCTTTTCGTCGCGCTCTGTGCGCGTGTCACCGTGCCGCTGCCCTTTACGCCGGTTCCTCTCACGTTGCAAAACTTCGGAGTGCTTGCCGTGGGATTGATGCTTGGCTCTCGCCGCGGATTCGCGGCGCTGGCGCTCTACCTCGCCGAGGGGGCGGCGGGATTACCGGTCTTCAGTCCCTCGCTTCTTGGTGGAGGAATTGCTCAGATTCTCGGTCCCACCGGGGGTTTCCTGATGGCCTATCCGCTGGTGGCATTCGTCGCCGGCTGGATTTACGAGAAATTTTCCGCGCGCAGCACGCGCCGCTTTGCTTGGGCCGCTCTTTCTTCTGCGGCCGCGGAGTTGGTGCTGTTTGCCGGTGGACTGGGCTGGCTCGCTCTCGAGACCCACTCCATCGCAACGGCGATCCGGCTTGGCCTCTACTGGTTTATTTTTGCTGAAGTGATCAAGGTGCTCATGGCTGCTTCCGTTGCTGGCCGATGGAGCAAGCGGGTATCGCAATCCTAAGTGAAGTTTCAATATTCGAAGAACCAGCCCCAGAGCTCGAAGCTCAGAACCAAGAGCCGAAAGCCCCAGAGCCGAAAGCCTAAATTATGAGTACAGTTTCTTCCCCGGTTCGTGAAATCACCGTGGCCCATAGCCCCGACTCCGACGACGCGTTTATGTTTTATGGCCTGGCTACCAGCAAGGTTCGAGTGCCTGGCCTGCGTTTTACGCATACGTTGTGCGATATCGAAACGCTGAATCGCGACGCCCAGCAAGGCGTTTACGACGTGACTGCAATTTCGTTCCACGCCTATCCGTACATTCAGCAGACCTACGCATTGATGTCGTGCGGCGGAAGCGTCGGCGACGGGTATGGTCCCATGCTGGTTTCGACGCGCTCCTTCACGCCCACCGAAATCAAGAGCAAGAGGATCGCCGTGCCCGGCAAACTCACCACAGCCTATCTCGCGCTCCAACTGTTTGCGCCTGGCATTGAAGTCGATGTCGTTCCCTTCGACCAGATCATCCCCCAGATTCTCGAAGGAAAATACGAAGCCGGACTGATCATCCACGAGGGCCAGCTCACCTATGACAAGTCTGGATTGCACCGCGTCGTCGATCTTGGCAAGTGGTGGCACAAAGTCACCGGCCTGCCCCTTCCACTGGGGGGAAACGCCATCCGCCGCTCGCTCGGTCCGGAGATGATGGCTGGCATTACGCAGGCGCTGCGGGAGAGCATTCAGTACGCCATCGATCATCGCGAAGAAGCGCTCGCCTATGCCATGCAGTTTGCCCGCGACCTCGACGCGCAACTCGCCGATAAGTTTGTCGGCATGTATGTCAATGAGCGCACGCTCGATTACGGCGATGACGGCAGGGAAGCGGTGCGCCGCCTGCTTGACATGGGCCACAAGGCGGGGATCATTCCCCAGGAGACGCGAGTCGAGTGGGTGTGAGAGGGCTGCGAGCTACCAGCCGCGAGCAAGCCAGCCTGGCGAACTCGAAGCTTTCCTATCTCACCCTCACCGGAAACGAGTACACCGGGTCAATATCCACCGGGATGTTCTCCGTCACCTTGAGAGCAGTTTTCAACTCCGCCGGCATCTGATCGTACTTCTTGAACCAGTTTTCGGCGCGCTGCCGATCTCCAGTAGCTTCGATCTCCAGCAGTTCTTTCGCAAGATCGGCAGTCGCGCCCGCGATCTTCCCGTAATCAATTACGTACCGGCCGCGCGCATTACGGCTCACTGCGCCGCGTTCCAGCAGGTAGTTGAACTCCATCATCTCAGCCGGTCCGTGAGCCTCGGCGATGCCGAAGCGCGCCGTGCGAAACAGATCGCCCACATACGACGCGTAATACTCTTCGAGCTTTTCCTTGGGAAGGACGCCGTGATCCACCAGCCATTGCAAGGCGAACATCCCAGTCACATCGGCCTTCGCTTCTTCCAGGCTGCTATGTAATGGACCGATCGACTCTCGAATGCCGACTTTGCCCGCAGCCGTCCTCGCATACGCCGGCCCGAGTCCATGACAAATCTCATGCATAATCGTTCCCACCAAATAGCCTTCGCTGGTCACCTTAGCCGCCTGCTCGGGTTCCATCAGCTTGCGCACCACCGGCACGATTACATAATTCACACGCGCGTCCATGAAGTTCTTGAAGAAAAGTTTCTTGCTGCCCTTCTGCTCATGCACGCGCGGATCGTTGGGAAGATTGTCGGCCACTGCCTGGTAGCCATGGGTCAAGTCACCGGTGCGAAACGGAGCATCCACTACTTCCATCGGCGTCTCCAGACCATGCTTGGAGGGACGGTCCTCCGCTGTCAGGGGCAGCGCATCCTGAATTTCGGGCACATACTTTGCGAAGAGCTCGAGTTTCTTACTCTCGCGCTCGTCGCTGGCCATCACCGCCGCGCCGTACGAGCCCTTCACGCCGAGCAATTCGTCCATATAGGTCTCGTAGGGGGCGAAAATGATATCGAACTTTGGATTCTTCAACTCGAGCCATGCCAGGTCGCTGGGAAAATAATCGTCGCTGAGCAGCGCATCGGCGCGTAGTCGGAGGAATTTCGCGAACGCTGGGTCGCTGCTCAGGTTTGCTGCCGCTCGCAATGCTCGGGCCGCCGGTTCGAGGAATCTGCGATAGGCAATGTGATAGGGAACTGCTTCCAACTTCCCGGTGTGCCACCGAACGATCGTGAACTGATCGTAGATCGCCGCCTTCTCGTCCGGATGCTGCTTGATATACTGCTCCACCTGCGCGCGCGTCAGGTCGGTGGGATAGAACCCATGGCCCGGCGGCATGGGGTCGGTACCTACGAACGGCTTGTTACCGTCGATGAGATCGAAGCGCGAGGCGTTGATCCACAAATAGCGCCGCAGTTCGACATCCCGCGAACTCTTGCTCGCCGCCAACGACTGGTAAAGCGTCAAGGCTTCGGGATCGCTCTGCCGCCAGTAGATGCTTTCCAGATAGCCGCAAGCCTCCACAAGTTTGTGGACGAGTTGTATTTCGCGAGCGCTCAAACCCGCTGTCCGAAACGGCATTTGGACGCGTCGGAATTTCGCTACGCGCTGCGCGAGGTCCGGCACAACCTGCAAGTTCGCCGGGACGCCGCTCTTCGCGGCCGAACCGGTCATGATCCTGGGCGTCCTCGTTTGCGCGGAACTTGAAGGGGAGAACAGAAGAAATATTAACAACAGGAGCCCGGGGTCTTTCATGGGTTTCGATCTTATCAAACTCTCTGCTCGCGCCGGAGCCGGTATCATAGAAGTCATGTGGGAACAAAACGGCGCCCAGACTTTGCTCATCGATGCCGATGACACGCTCTGGGAGAACAACATTTATTTCGAACGCGCGATCGCAGAGTTTATCTCGTTTCTCGACCATCGCGAATACTCGCCCGAGCAGGTTCGCCTCGTGCTCAACGACGTAGAGCGCGATTCCATCCTCAAGCACGGATACGGCCTGCACAGCTTTGCCCATTCGCTCGTGGAAACCTTCGAGAAGCTCTCCGTGGATCCGGTCACGCCTGAGATGCACGAACGTATTCACAGTTTCGCTCACCAGATCGCCGACCATACGATCGAGGTCATTGCCGGCGTGCCTGAGACGCTTGACTACCTTAGCCAAAGACATCACCTCATCCTGATGACCAAAGGACATCCCACGGAGCAGGCCGGAAAAGTTGAGCGCTCGGAATTGAAGGACTATTTTTCCGCAGTGGAAATTGTGGCGGAGAAAGACGAGCCCACCTATCGATCAGCCATCTCCAAGTACGCGCTCGCAGCCGATGTCACTTGGATGGTCGGGAACAGCCCCAAGTCCGATATCAATCCGGCGCTGGCCGCCGGCCTGAACGCCATTTTCGTGCCTCACGACAACACCTGGATCCTGGAGCACGAAGAACTGGCCAGCGCTCCTCCCCGACAGCGACTATTGGTCGTTGATCGGTTTGCCGATCTGAGGAAGCACTTCTAGCGAAATGGTCTTCTCCCAAATAGACACAGGCTGGAAGCCCGGAATCTCTTCCGGTTCCAGCCTGCGCTTCGATCAACTTGTGAACCGCTCTAGTTTGTCGAGCCGGCTGCGGTGTTCGCGGCGGTCGTCGCGGTTGTTGGGTTCGTTGTGGTCGTCGAGTTGTAACGCGCAAGCCGCGGGAAGAACGGCGTTACCTCGAACGGCATTTTGTCACGCGCGGAGGTGATGGCTACCGGCTGTGTCTTGACGATCTCGACTTTATCGTCCCAAGGGTTCAGCTTAACGCGTCCGCCCAGGGGCAATGCCGCGATCTGGTCGAGCTTGTTCCAATCGAGTGCCGGAGCCGAAGTGGCCAGCTGTGCCATCCGGGTCACCGTTCCGTTGTCGGTCATGCTATTGCCCAGGTGTGCCTGCAGCAGAGCGGTCAAGTGTGGAGAGCGCGTCTGCAGCGCCTTCAGGAAAAGCCCGGCCGAGTCCAGCTTCTGCGCATACGGAGAAGCTTTCAGCATCTCGATCGCCTTCTTGTCGGCTGCCGTTTCTTCTTCTGGAATGTGTTTGAAGCCGAGGTTCTGGAAAGTTCCTTCGTCGGAGAACAGCATACGATCGTTGAACGCATACTGGCTGCCCAGGTTATGTCCCAGAACGATGTGCGCCAGTTCGTGGGAAAGCACCATGGCAAGGCTGGCTTCATCGGGAAGGACGTCGATCAGCCCGCGGCTCACGATGATCGTGTTGCCGACGCTGAAGGTTTCCAGCGGAGAAGTGGTCAATACGCGCGTCCGCACCGGCCGCGGCAATTCCACGTTGTTGGTGATCTCCAGATTGTTCACGACGGTTTGCAGAACTTTGTCCACATCGCCTTCAGGCGACAGTAAACCGGCGCGCTCCAACCGCTCGATTACGTTGTCTTCCGCCTGCTGCTGCCATTGGCGCTCGGCCGCCAGGGGCGTAGCGTCCTGCGTGGTGGGTGTCTCGTCTTTCACGCTGTCCACTCGGATCTGCGTCAATTCGTCGTTCGGCGTTCCCATCTTCAGGTTGTAACCCCACATGCGCGTCTGTGCTTTGAACGCGATCTTGTTCTTCGCTCCCGCTGTGAAGTCGCCTTCTTCGCTATAGATGTAAGTAGGCAGCCAGTAGCCCGGAATCAGGTTGAGCCGCCAGCTGTCCATGTGGAAGTAATACGTGTTGTGCGAAGGCCGTGCATAGGTGCCATTTAGCCGCACGATGTTGAAATCCTGATCCTCGACCCAGATGCGGCCCAGGAACCGGCCCCGGCCGGCGTCTTTTTTCGGTGTGACGTCGAATACGAGGCACCGCACATCGCCCAGGAACTCGCGTCGCGCGTAGTGAAAATCATAGTGCTGCCGGTCGAAATCGCTCCGGTCCGCATAGATCATCCACGAAAAGCCGAGCGGCTGGTACTGGAACTTGAACTTGTTCACCAGGCCGCCGAGCAGATGCTTCTCCATGCCTTCGACCTTGTGCTTATCGCCCTTCTCCGAAAGATAATCGGACCGGTCAATCGAATCGCTCAGATCCATGCGGCCAAGGAAATAGTGATCGTCCTGCGGAATCGGCCCGAGTTGCGGATCTTGCGTGAGGTTCTGCAGATAGGTTTCGACAATAGGCGTGCGCGGCGAGAGAAACTTGATCAAGTCCTTCTCGCGCAGGATCACGCGGTCCACCACCTGATCCATGGTGGTCGGCTGCGCCAGTGTTGTCTGGCTCTGCGTTGAAGAGGTTTGGGCCGTTTGTTGCGCCTGCACATTCTGCGGTGCGGACGTTGATTGTTGGGCCGCTGCTGTCATCGTTATTGCCAGCACAGCCAGAACCATCCAATTCGTAGTGCGCATAACATTCATCTCCAAGTTTCAATACGCCAGTTGAAATACCACGTGCACAATTGCCGTCGAATCCACAGCCTGCCCGCTCCGCATCGCCGGTTTAAAACGCATCCGGTTAGCGGCAGCTGCGGCAGCCTCATCCAGTCCATGACCCAAGCCCCGCACTACTCGATTTACTCGTAACTGTCCATTCGCTCCGAACTGCACTTCGAGCAATACTTCACCTTCGAGTTTCAGATCTCTAGCTTCCTGTGTGTAAACCGGTTTCGGCTTCTCGGTGATCTCGACCGCTGTGGTGGCCGGTCCGCTATCCATCCGCTGCACGTGCGGCACGTTCTGAGCGATTTCCTGATTTCCGAATCCTGAGGTTTGCACCCCGGCATTGCCTCGCCCACTGCTTCGCCCGTCGCCGCGTCCCGGAGTTGCGACACCGGTGCCGAAATCCGCGCTGGCTACCGTTCCCTTGATTCCTTTTGCCCCTCCCGAGCCGTTCCCTTGGCCCGGACCCACTGGCATGTCAAATGACCCCGCTGCGGCAGCGATCAGCTTGCCGTTGGCCTTGCTGTTTGCGTTGGGCTTCAATCCATTTGGATCGCCAAACCCGCCCGTCTGCACTCTTGCAATGGCAGCATTCACGGTTGGCGTTACCGAACTTCCCTGAAACTCACCGGTATGGATCAGCACCGGCCGCGCGCCTCCCGCAGTCTGCTTCAGCACGGCGGGTGCGAAGTTATTCAGCGCCACTTTCGGTGGTTCGATCTCCTGCGGCGCCTGCTTGCGCACGCGGACCTCGTGAGGCACAACCAGCTTCGGCGTCTGGAAGACCGGATCCCGCGGCAACAGCTTTGCCCGTACCGGCAGCGGCTTCGGTTTTGGCGCCGGCTGGGGCCTCAGCGATGGCAGCGGAATCAGTTCGGTCACGTGGTAGTTCGACGCAATGATCAGCGTCTCGGGCACAATGACTCCAAAGAACGCGAGCAACACAACGAATGCCGTAACCATCCCATAGCTCGCTGCGAAGGTGCGCCAATCCCACTTCTTTTCGGGCAACAGGCCGAGTTGAAATTCACGGTTGAACGTAGGCATTCATTGACTCCAATAGGGGACCGAGCAACGGGGAGGTCACTCAGAGTTGGAGTCTCCACCTTAGGGGAGTTTCGGGAGGGGGTAAACGTGTCGCCTGCGCGTGTCCTTTGGTAACCGTTTTCGCGCGGTGGTCGAATTACTGAAAGTATCTGGAAAAGCGAATTCGAAAAGGCATTTCCCAATTACTTTAGTGTCGACGCGCGCCGTCGTGCGAAATAGTAGAAGACCGGAACGCCCGCCAGAATCACCAGACATCCGGCGGCTGAGTTGGCCAGATTATCGGTGAACGTGTAATAAAGAAGAGCCGCCGAAGCCAGTATGAAGACCGCCGGTACCACGGGATATCCCAGCACGCGGTACGGGCGATCCACCTCCGGTTCACGGCGGCGGAAGACGAACACCGTGCTGCCCGCGATCATGTAGAAGAGCCATTCTGCAAAGATCGCCAGTGAGAACAATTGGCGGAAGCTGCCTCCGAGCAAGAGCAGCGCGATCGAAAGCCCGCACTGCACTGCCAGCGACACCGAGGGAGTGTGGAAGCGCGGATGCACTTCGGCAATTGCCTTGAAAAAATATCCATCGCGCGACATGGCATAGGGAACCCGCGCACCGCTCATGATGGTGCCATTCAAAGTCACCAGCATCGATACCGCAATGCCCACCGAAACCAGGCTGGCGCCAGCGTGCCCTAGAACCATTGCAACCGCGTCCGCTGCCGGACGCTCGGAAGCCGCCACCAACGCCGCCGGCATTACATACTGCACCGCCGCGTTAACCAGAACATACAGAAGGCCCACCGTAGCCACGCCCCAGATCAGGGAGAGCGGAATGTTGCGCTGCGGGTTGCGAATCTCGCCGGCGACCATGTTTAAATCGTTCCAGCCGTCATAAGCCCAGAGCGCCGCCACCAGTGCGGCAAAGAATCCGGCCATGCCACCTTTCGCACCCGCAAACTCAGTGGCAAAATTTCCCCACGTTCCCCCCTTGTAACTGAATCCGACGACTACGATTCCGAGTATGATCGCGACTTTCAGCAATGTGAATACGAACTGAAACTCCCCCGCCTTGCGCACGCCGATGTAATTCAGCCACGTGATCGCGATTGCCGCGCCGATCGCCACCAGTTGCCCATAGGTGACAGCGAAGGGATGCCGAGTCCATGAGGTCGAGAAGCAGGGCTGTAAAAAGAATGAGAAAACCGGGAAAGTTCCCAGGGTGCGCACGAGCCCGGTTGTGACGGTCGCGATCGACGCCGGCTTGGCGATCAGAAACCACGTCCAGCCGTACAAAAAGCCCGCCAACGGCCCATAGGCGTCGCGCACATACACATACTCGCCGCCCGCCTGCGGCTTCATCGCGCCCAGTTCCGCATACGTCAGGGCGCCAAAAAAAGAGAGCACTCCCCCAACCAGCCACGCGAGATAGACAATGCGGGCCGACCCAACGGCAATCATCATCTCCTTCGGAACCAGAAAAATCCCGCTGCCAATGATCGTCCCGACGACCACCGCTCCCGCATGGGAGAGTTTCAAATCGCGCGCGAGTTCTGCCCTGGGTGTTCCCCTATGCGCCTCTATGTACCCTGTGGTTTCAGATTTCATCGGCTCCCCAAAGGAAACTGGCTAAATATCCAAGCGCGAATGTAATACAGGTCCCAATCGCCACCCACCACGTAAACGCGACGCGTGACCAACCCCACAAATAGAGCTCGACGCCGAGTCCGCCGATCATTCCGACAATCGCGCCCGTCTGATTAGCTCGGCGCGTCAAAATGCCAAGCAGGAATACACCCAACAATGCGCCATAGGCGACCGACGCAATCTGCAGTCCGACTTCGACAACTCGGCCTACAAGATGCAATGCGAGGACCGCCAGCAAGAACAGAACCAGAGCCCAGACCACGGTCGCCAATCGTGCCAGGCGCAGACGCTTTGCCTCGCTCGCCTCCGGCCGGAAACGAAAATAAAGATCCATCATCGAACTGGACGAAAGGGAATTGAGTGCCGCGCTCAGGTTCGACATCGCTGCCGCCAGAATCGCGGCGATCAGCAGACCGGAAATCCCGTGCGGCATGCGGCTGACGATGAATGTTGGATAGATCCTGTCGGCCCGCCCGAACGTTACCGACGGCACCTGATAGTAAGCAAACAGCATCACACCCACGAAAAGAAACAACCCAAACTGAAACAGGATCGCGATGCCGCTTGAGAGGAGTGCCAGCGCAGATTGCCGCTGGTTGCGCGCCGCCAGCAGTCTTTGCACGATGAGCTGGTCGGTCCCGTGGCTCGCCGTGGTCAAGAATGCTCCGCCAATGATTCCCGCCCACAGCGTGTATGGCTTCGCAAGATCCAAATACGGCCCATGCGATGCGACCGCATGATTGAAGAAAGAAAGATCGAACACTCGGAATTTGTCGAGGCTCGCGGCAATCGCGTGTGCCGAATTCCACCCCCCAGGAATCAAGTGCAGAATTGTAACCAGCCCCACCAGCGTCCCGCCGATATAAATGAACGTCTGCACGACGTCGGTCCAGATCACCGCCGCCAGTCCGCCCTCAAACGTGTAGATCAAAGTGAGCAGCGTGATGATCGCAATCGAGGTGATCTCGCCCGTTCCGAGCGCGATCGATACCACGATCGACACCGCGTATACGCGCACACCTTCCGCCGCGGCCCTGGTCAGCAGAAAGAGCCCCGCTGTCACCGTGCGCAGCGCAGGACCGAAGCGCCGCTCGATCAGTTGGTAAGCCGTGTAAAGATCCCCGCGAAAATACTGCGGCAGCAGTACGAAACTGATAATGACGCGTCCGACCACGTATCCCATCACCACTTGCAGAAAAGTCAGATTCGAATCGTAGGCGAGCCCGGGAATGCTGATGATCGTCAGCGTGCTGGTCTCCGCCGCCACAATGGAAAGCGCAATCGCCCACCAGGGAATGTCGCGGTCGGCCAGAAAGTAGTCGCGCATCGTCCGCTGCCGCTTGCGGAAGCGCAAGCCAAACAGCGTGATCCCCGCCAGATACAGCGCGATAATCAGCAGGTCGATCCGATTCAATCCCAACCGCGCACCCTTCCATCGCTCGTGTAGAGACGCGGCTTGCGCGTCTCTTCCAGCTGGATAAAGTTTCGAGCATTGTACAAGCATGTTCCGAGCGCCGAGTAGCCTGCGAACTCTGTGTTAGAACTACTAGCGTGACTGCACGATCGGATCATCAGATCGCCGGATGTTCAAATCATCCGATGATCCGATGATCCGATGACCCGATCCAATGGCTTTCTATCTCGGAATCGACGGCGGCGGCACCAAGACTCGCTGCGTCCTGGGCAATGAAACCACCGTGCTGGCGACGGCAGTCTCCGGCGGTTGCAACATCGTTCGCTTTGGCGAGATCCATGCTCAGGAGAGCAAGGCCCGCGAATCGCTCCATACCGCGGTCCGTCAAGCGTGTGCGGTTGCCAAAATCTCTCTCGAGCAGATCCAAACCATCTGTATCGGCGCCGCTGGCGCCGCCCGGCCCGAAATCGCTACGAAACTTCGCGGCTTTCTCGCTGAACTAAATCCGCAACTGGACCTCGAAGTTGTCGGCGACACCGTCATCGCTCTCGAAGCCGCATTCGGCCCCGGTCCGGGCGTCATCGCGATTGCTGGCACCGGCTCTGTCATCTATGGGCGCGATGCCTCGGGACATACGGCGCGCGCCGGGGGTTGGGGGTTTGCGATCTCCGACGAAGGCTCCGGCCACTGGATCGGACGCCACGCTATTTCCGCCCTACTGCGCGCCCGAGATCAAGGCCACGAAACCGCGCTCACCGCGCTGATTCTCGAAGCCTGGAAGCTCGACACCATCGACGCGCTCATCCAACACGCCAACGCGACTCCGCCTCCCGAATTCCCGCGCCTGTTTCCGATTGTTGTCCATGCCGCGGACCGAGGCGACACTACCGCCCGCGATCTCCTGGTGTACGCCGGCACCGAACTGGCCGCGCTCGCCGGCATCGTCCTCCAGTGCGTCGCTCCCGCTCCGCCCCATGTTCCTGTGGCCATGACGGGCAGCGTCTTTCGTCAGTCGGCGGAGGTGCGCCGGGTTTTCTACAATCATCTCGAAGCCAGCTTTCCCGGGATCAAACTTCGCGCCGATTTCGTCGATCCGGTGATGGGAGCGCTCGCACTCGCGCGGGCCGCGGGCCGCGCGAAAACGGCTGAGAAGGAACTGTAGTAGAGACGCGGTGTGCCGCGTCTCCCACTTCGAAACCTGGGCAGGTTTAGGGATTTCTTTTATGACGGATGAGGAAGCGCCGCCACAGTCTGGTGCGGGCACAACGACCGCCTCTGTCATTCCGCTGCCGGACGCAATTCGCAGCGACGAGCGCGACGACTTGGTGCGCGCCGCTGGCGATCCTGTTCTCACCGGAGATCTGGCTCTCGCCCTGCTCAAGCGCGCCGATCTGCCGGGCGAAGTGTTGGAACAACTCTCAAAGAATCGCTCCGCGCTCAAGCTGCGTAAAGTGAAGATCGCGCTGGCCTGCCATCCGCATACGCCGCGCCACGTTTCCGTGCCGATGATCCGGCAGTTCTACACCTTCGATTTGATGAAAGTAGCGCTCTCGCCCGTCGTTCCCGCCGACGTGAAACTTTCCGCCGATGAGACGCTGATTGCGCGGCTCAAAACGATTACGCTCGGCGAACGCTTGACGCTGGCGCGGCGAGCCTCGGGAAGAATTGCGGGCGCGCTTCTGCTGGACGCCGAACAACGAATCATGCGCGCGGCCCTCGAGAATTCGCGATTGACCGAAGCGCCCGTCGTGCAGGCGGTTGTCAATCCGTCGGCGAGTGTTGCGCTGGTTCAGGCAGTTTCGCGGCACGCCAAGTGGTCGTATCGCCGCGATGTGCAGATTGCATTGCTGCGAACCGAGCATCTTTCGCTGGCCCGCGCCCTCGCATTCGCTAGCGGAATCTCGCCATTGCAACTTGTCGAAATCCTGCAGACCTCCTGCCTCTCCGCAAGAATCAAAGAACAGTTGCTGCGTGAAAGCCAGAAGACCTCTTCAACGTGACGCCAGGCGCAGCCGAACTCGGCGACGGGCCACGCTCTGAGAGAATTCCAAGGGACTGGCTGCAGTGGAATCCCACCCCTTCGGCTTCGCTCAGAGCAGGCTCTTGCGCATAGAACGCGCAAGCATGGGACCCCCCTCGATTGGTTTGGGGCAAAGGGGGCAGTCTGCCATCTGACTTCGCCAGATAATGATGCCCACGGACTCGGCGTGCTACCTTAGATTCGCTGAAAAAGTTTCGCCGAAAATCTCTTTGTACCAGGAAATGTCATGAAACGATCAACATCCCTGATTCTGCTTCTCTCCGCCTTGCTCGCAATTCCTGCCTTTGCGACCAAACAAAAATCCGCCAAAGGGGCCGACCTCCTGTTTCAACTCGAAGCCGACTTCGCCAAGGATGCCGCACTGCACGGCCACGACGCATTCCTCACCTGGTTCGCTGACGATGGAGTCGAACTCGACGACGGCGGCGGTATCGTGAGCAAAGAGGAAATGCGCAAGCAGCCTCCCTGGGCGGAAGGTACCTCGCTGACCTGGACGCCCGTCAAAGCCGATATGGCCGCTTCCGGCGACCTCGGCTACACCTATGGCAACTACGTTTTCAGGCACAAAGATAAAACCGGCAAACTGATTACCGACTACGGCAAATACACGTCAATCTGGAAGAAGCAAAAAGATGGCTCGTGGAAGGTGGTCGTGGATATGGGAAATTCGA
>OBLW0100002423.1_pt1 | contig 15070 bp, 26 predicted proteins | sample 1520161 | NCBI WGS metagenome assembly OBLW01 (sample SAMEA3539309, study PRJEB22396) | soil metagenome | biome: tundra; feature: field; material: soil | place: USA | collected 2010-05 | depth 0.15 m
CAAGTCCAGAAAACCTCAGAAACGAAAAGGATGCAAGAAGGGTGTCCGGTTAGATAGGACGGCATTCACGGATTGGAATAAGCGTTTTTTCATCGATAACGAAGAAAAGAAACTGGAAAAGGGCAAGGGGCACGACGTGCCCCCTGTAAGTTCTGTCAGATAGACCACTCCCCTGCTTATAGATTTTCAGGCTGAATGGCATATTCGGGATGTCTTCTGATTAACCGCTTGTACCGACGTATAACGGATTTCTCCATTATGTCTCGGGCGATATATGAAAGAGCTTTCTTGGATGCATGGGCGACTGCTTCTAATTCAAGCCGTGTCGACGGTCTAAGTCGTACGTCAAGGCGCTGAGTGTAGACAGCATAGTCAGTTGTCGGACGCTTGGGCATAGTAAATACTCCAGAATGTTGTACCACAAATGTACGACAAACTGTTTTGAAAAGTCAAGGGAATAACAGCAGTCCGACATTCTTATCTGAGACAAAACTTAGCACGGTTTTTGAAATATGAAAGTTTTACGCATTATTTAACGGAATGTCAAGAGCATGGAATTTTATCAGGGATTAACGACGGAGACCATAGAGGAAGCACTCGCAAGATATAATGTCCTGTCGAAATCCGGCAAAGGCTCCCCTATCGAATGGAAGTACACGTTGTATATGGACATTCCGCTGACAGCATTTAATCAGGTCAAGGGAAGAAAGGATATGCATTACAAGAAAATGCTGAAGCTCAAGCTGGAGAAGTTCCTGCCCAGACCGATTATATATGATTTTGACGGCAATTACTTCCTGCTATCAGGCGAAGAAGTTTTAGTCATGTGCATCGATGAGAAAAGAGAATTTGTTCCAGCTGTAATCTGGACAAACAGACCAGTAAAATGGGCTGTGATCAGTAGTGATAATAAAATGATACCAATAACTAAAAATCTGAGGAGTATGTCGAATGTCAAAGACGAAGCCGAACGGAAAAGGTGGCTGGGCACCGAACCAGAAGAAAAAGGAAGAAAAGAAAATGGGCTTCCTGAAGGAACAGGCAACTGTTTACGAGATGAAGAAAGAAATAGCGTATCTAAGGGAGATACTAACAGGATTCCTACCGAAGTTCTTTGTTAAAGATCCAAGTTATGTCGATGGATTGAATGCTCACATGAGCACAAACTTCAGTTTAACTGGAATAGTTTCAATCAACGAATATAACGTGGAGAAAGCAGCATGAAGTGTTTAATATCGAAAATAGACATCATGAGTAATGATGAGTACGGTCAGAAAATGCTATTGAAGAAAGATGTCGGTTATATCGTAGCCGATGTGTATGTGGACGTAATGATCAGAGACCTGGGCGAATCGAAAATAAAGTCCGCAGAAGAATTTGAACCAGCACATTTTTATGCTGGCGAAGACCTTAATGGAAAGAAGCTCGTAGTATTCCGGAACGGCGGGATTGGAGATCTGTTATTTATTTCGGCAAGCCTGAAAAAACTAAAAGAGAAATATCCTGATGCCAGTATCACCCTGATAACCAACGGTTATTATGCGAAGTTATTGAAATGCGATGCTTCGTATGAAATGGGTACGTTTCCACTTCTTGAAGAGAAGGTACAGGAATTTGATTACTGCCTGTACTTCCAAAGTCTAATCGAATCTAATCCATCGGCTGAGCATGAAAATGCTTACGACTTATTTGCTAAAGCATGTCACCTTGATCCCTCGGTAGACTATAAGCCAGCGGTCAACATCAGTACCTTCGATCTCGAAAGGGCAAAAGTTGCGAAACTTTCAGCAATCGAATTCTATCAGCAGAATGTTGAATTTGTGCCTGACCAGGATATTATCCACGTATGTATTCAGATAGCGGCATCTGTAACGAAAAGAAGCATCCCGTTGCCTGTTTACGTCAACCTCATGAATGCGCTGCCAAAGAATTATGTATTCTGGTTCTTCGGTTCAGAAAATCAGAATGGCATGATTAACGATCTTATCCAGAATGTTCCGCAGGCCGCCGGGAGAATATTCAATGGTTCGGAGACCATGCCAACGCTTACGCAGATGGCGGCTTTTCTAAGTATTGCAGATCTTGTAATAGGTCCGGATAGTAGTCTACTGCATATAGCAGGTGCACTCGATACTCCGTTAATCGGATTATACGGCCCCTTCCCTTCTGCATTACGTATTGCTACGTATAAAAATGCAGTCGGCATTGACTCGAATAGTAACTGCGAATTTGCTCGCGGTGAATTTGCAAGTTGTTTCTCTCATGGAAACGGAGGATGTGAGCTGTCAAAGAAAATTCTGAGCGGTCTGTCCCCTTGCATGGAACTGATACATTCGCATCATATTCTGGACGCTATGAACCGTTTAGGTTTTACAACAGAGTATGCGCCGGTAGAACCAAAACTCCCGGATGAAGCGGAAGTGCTTGTTACTCCGGATGTGGTGGTTGATCAGGTTCCGGTATGATAGAAAAAGATATTGAGGTGGAGGTGGGACAGCCTCTCCCCTCCCCTGTTATGTTTACGCAATTTCTTGAACAAAGCAAATGCCCGATATGCGATAAGGAGAAAACTCTCCAGCTGACAGGAACGGTACTGTATACTAGTCCGGGGTTATATCATTACAGATGTTCTAACTGCGGACAAGATGGGCATGTCGGTTACGATTCCATTCCGATTAAAAGAGATGGAGTCATTCAGCCACGCAACATTGTCTTTAAGGAGGCATGGTAATATGCGAAAGAAAATAAACGTAAAGGAGTATAGCAACTATGCCCGATACTGGGGCGTACCATGTTATTACAATTTGAAGAATAATCACATGGATGGAAGAAACAGATTCTGTGATTTTCTGATGGAGTGGTGGGCGCAACCGATGGATCATACGCTGATTTTCCTAACATCAGTTATGGCGCTGATTACAGGCACTCCGTATGAACCCTCGTTCAAGATTAGCATTGGCGATTTTCTGCCGCACATACCTGAAAGCGAATACAATGATTATATGATGGCATTTCAAAATAGTAACGAAACTTTATAAGGACATACGATGAAAAATTTTAAGATAGGTGATGAGTTGTTCTCGGAGATCCACAAATGCCGGGTGACTTGCGATGCCGGGTTCTCAGTGGATGGCGCAATAACATGCGCATGGTTCGATGAGGAAGATAATCTCCATCGTGAACCGCTGAAACTAAGTGAACTCGAACATTGGATAGGGAGGGCAACGGGCGCTCAGTTAATCCAGGAAGAAAGAAGCAGACAAATCATAGTCGAGAATTTCACCAGAGAACATGATGCCCAGCATGATAATGGAGAACTTGCGGCAGCGGCAGCCTCTTATGCATTATGGTTCTGGTCAAGGACGGACGCCGAAAGATTGTTCCCGATAAATTGGAATATCAGTTGGTTAAAGGCTTCTGATACCGATAGAATCAGGAATCTTGAAAAGGCGGGCGCTCTGATTGCTGCGGAGATTGACCGCTTGCTGGAAATTAAAAGAAAAGAACAAGCGAAAAAATTAGAAGGAGTATCAGTATGAACCCGAATATGACAGCCCTGGAATATACCGAGGTAGTGAAGACCAGATGTTCCGACAAACCGGAAAAGGAAATCAGCGATCATTCGCAGATGATTGTTTTCTATGCACTCGGACTGGCTGGTGAAGCCGGGGAGGTTGCCGATCTGGTTAAGAAAGCGATATTCCATAATCATGGTCTGGATGTTACGAAACTCAAGAAAGAACTTGGTGATGTGTTATGGTATATCACTGCGTTATGCCTGAAAACAGGTCTTGGTCTGGATGAAGTCATGCAGGCGAATGCTGATAAAGTCAGGCTCAGATATCCTGATGGATTTAATAGTGAAGACAGCAAGAAACGGGTTGATATCGTCACCTAAGCCCCGCCAGAATATCTCCCTTCTGTTCATGTTTCCTGAACATTAATAAATAATGAATAAGAAACTACTACGTTGTTTTATAATTTTAATAGTTTTAATTGTTTTGTAATCGAGGAACTCATTATAAGGCTTGTCGTTATGGCTACTATTGTGGTCGTTTATAACGATTTCTGTGGATGTTTGTATTATGAAAAGGGGCTGTTTATAATGGGTTTTGTGGATGTTCATATCAGAACTGTGGTCGTTTATATCAATGTAATGTGGACGTCTATATTCCGGGCTGATTGTGGACGCCTATAACGGTTTCTGACCTCAAATTCATGCCCATAAGTGGCTAAAAACACTGAAAATAGGTGTCTGGACTTACCTGAAGGGATGAATGAGGCACCAAGTTGGGACGTTTACAATGTGGTCATTTATATCATTCGAAAATGAATGTGGACGTTTATATCAGTATTAAGTCGATTGTGGACGTTTATACCGACTAATCGAAAAAAGATTCTTCCTTCGTAATGGGAGTTAAAGATTTAGTGGCGGCTTTGAATGTGCTTTTCTTCAGTCCCTGCTCCAAAGGAAGGTTAATTCCTATACCGTCCAGAATATCCTCAACAATTAGTATCTGAACCTTGTCGTATCGATTAGGATAGGCTTTGTCCTTGAAGCAGACGAAAACACCGTGGTCAGCCTTCTTGGTCTTTAGAACCTGAATAAATTCCCGGACGTTCTTGACATTGACATGCCCGCTTTTGACCTCTACCAGTGACAACCCTCTTTTCTCGTCAGATTTGGTGAAAGTAAAATATCCGTCGAAACCTTGATATCAAGGGACTCGAAAAGGATATTATAATCGCGTTTTGAATTAAATGGTGGATCTATGTAGCTTAGGTCTGGGTGATGATGGCACAAATCTTTTAGCACGTCTAAACAATCAGCAAAGTATAGAGTATTCATAACATTCCTGAAAATTGTACTGCAATGTTGTTATAATGCGGACACTTGACAAATGTGGACGTTTATATTTGCTTTTGTCCCAATGATTTTATTAAGTTTGTTCCCGTAACACAAGAGCAATCGTTTTGACCAAGACAATTACAACGAATACGCCTAGACCGCAGTCGGTCATTAAGCATTCTGCGTCGATTCAGGTGAATAATGTAGTAAGTTTACTACAACGAAAAGCCTGGAACGTACTACTTGCCCACGCCTATGATGAACTCCAGAATAAAGAAGAATATAGCATGCCCATTATAGAACTATGTGATATGTTGGAGTATGGAGATTCGAATCGGGACTATCTGAAAAGCACACTCATAGCTTTGAATACTACGCAAATCGAATGGAATATTCTGGGGAAGGATGGTGTGGCGGAATGGGGTACGACTACTTTCTTGGCTGGTGCTACGTTTAAGGAAGGCAAGATTTATTGGGGATATTACAAGGGACTGCGAGAGAAGTTATATAATCCAAGAATGTATGCAAGGATCAACTTGCGGATGCAAAATAACTTCATGTCGAAATACTCACTTGCGATGTATGAACTCTGTATCGACTATTATGATGTCAAGAGAACTTATGGAGAGACTCCATGGATTCCGATTTCGATATTCAAGAAACTAATGGGAGTGGGAGTCAACGAATATCAAGACCTGCGAGATCTGAAAAAGAAACTGATAAACAAGCCCATCGAAGATATCCATTCGATACCTGATGCTGAGATTAACATCGAAGTTGAATACAAACCGAACCGAAAACCCGACTTTGTGAAATTCAAGATTTCAAGAAGACCAGGCTCGTCATTGCCGGCCCCGGAGTCCCCTGATTTATTTGCTTCCGGACTAGCCGGTGAGTTAAAGAATTTAGGTGTTACGGATGATGGCGTCAAGGAATTGCTCACCCGGTTCGATGAAGAAGAAATTGTTCAGTGGGTTGAAAGTCTGAAGTTAGGATATTCGAAGGCGGAGAAGAACATAACCGGTTTTCTGATATCTGCTTTGGAAAATGGATATGAGATCCCGAAAGGCTACGTCAAGTTCAGGGAAGAACAAATGAAGATCTTGAAGAATAAGAATGAACGTCACGAAAAGGAGGAGTTGGGTAAGGGGAGGGACAAAATAAGACTGGCGAAGGACCAGCAATTAAGGAAACAATGGCTGGCTCTTACGAAAGATGGACAAAAGAAATTATTTGATGAAGCGATTGTCCTTCTGGAAAAATCTGATCCAGAGGCATTCGATTATGCCAATAAGGACGGATTGCAGAAATACGGTGTCCCCTTAAAGGAATTCACGGTGGAATTGTACGAAAATGCCCCGATTTTCATTCGGGGAGCCATTTTGGTGACTATAAATAAAATTCTTGAACAGAGGGGGCACGTCGTGCCCCCTGAGAAGGAGTAGGCATGAAAGAACCGGTACGGATTGCATTTGCGAACCAAAAAGGGGGAGTCGGCAAGACCACGCTCACCATTCAGATAGCTGGAGCGGCAGCTTCTGATAAGAAAAGTAGGATACTGCTTGTGGATACAGATCCGCAGGGCAATATGTCGAAATTCTTTCTGAATAAGGAATATCAGACCATACCGCTTACCATAAATGACCTGATTGTCAATGATACGCCAGCGAAAGATATAATCCAGCCAACGAAATGGAAGTTAATCGACATTATCCCATGCAATCTGGCATTCGGAGACGTGGATATCAAATTGGCTATGGCTGATGATGCGCAGTTCAGATTGAAGGAGGCGCTGGTGGATGTCGAAAGAGATTATGATTATGTGATCCTCGATTGCGCTCCGAATTTATTACGGGCGACCAGGATGGCTCTGACCTACGCTTCGTTCTTCGTAGTTCCGGTGGAAGCTGGAGAATGGGCGGCAAGCGGAGCTAATCAGTTAACGGCAACGGTTGATGCTATTAAGAAACGTAGTAACCCGGATTTGGTTTTACTTGGTATCGTAATAAACAAGTTATTGGGACGACGTAGATACGAAGCGGACATGGTAAAGGTGATTAGAAATTTATACGGAGACACGGTTTTCAAGAGCATAGTTAGGAATATACCTCTTTTTGCAGAAGCAAATTCCACGCATAAGTTAATAGCCAACAAGTCCATCAGTCAGGAAGATGGAGTTCTTACGATTAAATCACTTTTCAAGGAGATGATGGAACGTGTCGAAAAATTTTACGAAACAGCTTAATGAATCCCTAAAGAACGATAGACCTGGAATTGAATTGACCAGTAAATTCCAGTCCGATGGCGGGTATAGTCAGTCAAAAAGGTTATCTAATGCCCGAATAATCGCAATAGAACTCGTTCATCCGGACGAAAACCAGCCCAGAAAGGAGTTTGATCCCGCTAAAATGCAGGAATTGATGAATTCCATACAGATGCATGGAATATTGCAGCCACTCACAGTTCGCTCAGAGGACGCTGGTACGTTTGTTTTGATTACGGGGGAGAGAAGATATCGGGCGGCACGAGATCTTGGCATAGCGGAACTGCCATGCATGATTCTGAAGCCTTCTGATGGCAAGGACATCTTTGCTAAGCAGTTGATTGAGAATTTATGTCGGGAAGATCTGAATGTGGTGGATAAAGCATACGCTCTTTTGGAGTACAAGGGCATGTTGGGAGAAAATGCACCCTGGTCTGAAGTGGAGGCAATGCTTGGAATATCAGAATCGACAAGAAAGAATTATGTTAGGATCCTGAATCTGCCTGAAGAAATGCAAAAAGAGATAGTGAGTTTCAAGAAGGAAGCTAAGACTCCAATGTCTATCGGCCACGCAAAAGCTTTGCACCTGATTAAGGATTTCCCGGATGAACAAAAAGCCTTGTTCGACAAAATAATTTATCAGGAATTCGTCCCCGCAGAAGATGCAATGGTGATGGCAAGGGAAATCAGGGATAAGCATGCAATCAAGTCTACGGTCCTGAGTTTGACCTTCAAGTATACTGATAAAAAAGACTTAATTAGACAGTTAACTGAAAAGTTACGGGTTCTGAAAGCTAAAAAATAACTTAGCACGGAACTTGTTCGTTATACCTCATAACACAAAAATAACAGTTTCAAGGTATAATGATGGAGTCCAAGGAGTTTCAGTCCTCGATTGAGCAAACGATCACGAAAGTCTCCCAGATGGTTTGGGATGCACAAAAAAGAGCCAACCAGCTTAAAATATTCGCAACAGAAATGAAGAATGCCCAGGACAACCCTGCCGTTCACCGATTAGGGCGTAAGTGTTTTACGATCAGTTCGGCAGAATTCGCTGGCGGTGTACCAATGACGCCCAGCTACCATGATTTTACCACTGCCTATGAAGATATATCCGAAGCCATCATAAAGTTGGACAAGAAAATGCCACTGGACTTCATAACGGAAGTGATTGCAGAAAGATGTATCCGCTATGGTTCACGTAATACGAGGTTGCACCCGAAGGTTCTGGCGTTTCTTGGAGAAATCAAGAACAAAATGCAAGCAGCTGCGTAGCACTGATTTTCATATTTGTAAGACCAAATATTTCTTAGCACACTTCTTGTAAGTTACACTTCATAACACTCAAAATAACAGGGATAAGATGCTCACTGGGATAAAAACGGGTTTCCAGACCGGAACGCACAAATTATATTGGTTGTGGAGGACATTAGTATTTGCAATCAAACATGAGCGCTGGCTAATAATCAGCGTGAATGCCAAGAATAACTCGGATTGGGTGGGCGACTTCGAATATTTTGGCTTGGACGAGAGACAATTTGAACATGTGGTCAATGATCTGGCTGAGTTTCACCAGGAGAGCAAGAGCTTAATGGGGGATGTGAACGTGATTTTGAAAACGAATAAAAATGAGAATAACTGATGAAGATACAGACTTTAAGCGCAGATTTTTTAGAATGGTAGAATGAAAATTAAAGGATAAGAATGAAGACCGTGTATAGCATCGATGACAGAATCACAACGAAGCAAGATGACCAGCAGATGATTGGTGATGTCAAGGAAGTAATCAAGGCAGGCTCCAGAACCTCGTATAGAATTTTGCTTGATAATGGAGAAATGATTTTCCGGACGGCGAAGTTAATTAAGAAAGCTGATCCGTATAAGTATCCGAACAAGAAAGTACGGGAGAATATCTGGCAAATCAGAAACTCCGGACCTATGAAAAAGAAGGTCAGGTCGTTCTACGATCATTTCAACGCTTTGTTTGACTCAGCGGCGGATGAACTATCGCCAAAAGATTTTACTGAGTTTCGAACAAGATTGTCTGGGGACTTGAACGAATATCAGCCACATAAATTGGATGGAAGCTATTATGAAGAGTAAGGAAGAATTGGAAGAAGCTAAATTAGAAACGCAGAAGCATATCATATTGGTTAGGCAATTTGCGGACATTCTAGCGAACACGTTAGTCCATCGTTGTGAGAAGCACGATGCATCGAAATTAGAACAACCGGAATTGGAAGGCTTTTCGGGGTATACGAAAAAGCTTAATGGATGTTCCTATGGCTCGACTGAGGAAGTGGCATATAGAGAGGAACTGAAAGAGATCCGCAAGCATCATCACGCAATAAATCGTCACCATCCAGAATACCATGAGATTGGGGTGGACGGTATGAACATCATTGACTTGCTAGAAATGTTTGTGGATTGGAAGGCGGCAAGCATGAGACATGCCGGTTACTCTGATTTCCCGGAAGGAGTGGCGCTCAACTGCGAAAGATTTAATGTAAGTCCGCAGCTGGCAAGGATATTTATGAACTCGTTAGACATTTTTGAAACATAAAGGAAGGTTAAGATGGCAGAAGAGAAAGAATACAAGCAACAGGACAAGGCGGATGAAATCATATCGGCGATCTGGCAGGACATGAAAGGCCGCCCAGTATTGAATCCAGACGAGGAAAGCTTGTTCGAAAAGATACAAGATTACATGGACTACACAGGTTTGGGAATGGAAATAGCACATGAAGATGATGATTGGGAAGGCTTCATAGCGAAATATCCACTGGTCGCCAACCATATAATTCAAGACGCCCCTTGGGAAGGATTCCTCTTTGAGACCTATGGCTTCGAGTTGGACCATATTAAGGTTACAGATCCGAGTTTGGTATGGACGCTGGTAGATGGAGATGATAGTAAGACTTATGTTATAGCCGGCGCCCATGTGGTAAACCGTATCGGATATTTCATTTCGACGAATCCGTGGACGGATAAAGAGGAGCAGTTTCAAGTATGAAGAACAAGAAATATGAAATAAAGGTCGATGAGCTGGTCAGACTTCTCCAGCAGAAAATAAAAGATTATTCTGAATCCGACATGGATGCGCTCGAAGAGATAGCCGTAAGCATATTAGATGGCGCTAGACCTTCACGGCTGGTTACCGAGTTCGATCATGTTAAGGATACAGTGATTATCAGCCATACGCCAGAATCGGATGTCTATGATTTGTTCGATGAGGAGGACTGGAGACTGTACGATATTTTAATAACCGAAGATACTGAACCAATTATTTCTTAGCACGGTCTTTGAAAGTATACCTTATAACAACCCAAAAACAGGTAACCTGATTATGTCCGAATTCACGATGACAAGCAACGGTGAATCTCACACCGTAGAAGCGAAACCGCTTAATATCATTTGTCCGGCACCCGAGAATATGGAGCCGATCAAATATGAAAATTGCGTTACTCTGGATACGGAAGTTTGCCTGTATCATCAGGCGCGATTATCCCAGAAGGGCGTCCATGCTGATACATGGAAATTCATGCAGATGGTTTACAAGGACAAAGAAAGCAAGAGTCCTGTCTTCGGGGATGAGAAATGTAATGTTGAGTTCGTTAGAAAAGCAGATATGGGTGTCAGGCACATGCTTGGGCTTATTGACATGACATTGAAATTTATTGATATGGGTGTCTCGTTTGTATGGAGATGTCCGGAAGAAGGATTGCATCCTAAATGGTGTTGCGAGTTAGGGGATTTGTCAGTCGCAATCATGTGGCGGGTGCAGGAGGCAAACGAAAAGAAAGCTGAAGCAGCAAGATTAACCATGAAGATTGAGGATGCAAAAGAAATTACCATCGAAGTATCCGGACCAGGATGGCGGGATATGACGAATGACCGAGAAATCGGTAGTCACTCGGATCTGGTGGAGTATGTCAACAAGAATCGGGTGAAAGTCCTGAATGATAACGACATTTTGTTCAAGAATTTGTTCTGGTACAATGGCGGCAAAGGTTTGCAGCCGTTTGTTGGAATTGATAATAGTAAAACATAAGGAATATATGAAAGTAATAACCGATGTTCAGCGCCAACTGATAAACAGCGCCTTTAATTTGGCTCTTCCAGAAATGCAACGCGCACTGGAAGAAGATTTTGATAATGAATCGAAGAACGAAGGTAATCCGGGTTATGATGAATATCGGATGTCCTTCGAAGCATTTGAAAAACTCAATGCTGGCTATGAAGCCTTTAGGGAAGGCGGGAACGAATTATCAGACGAGTTGCTCTCTACCGTAATCGGTGGTGTAGGTAAATGTCTAGGTGAAATTGAATGGAATGTCACCAACGAATATACGCTTGCCAGCAAGGACGATAAAACTCATGACGATTATGAGGACCATAACGAAGCTCTCGCTGTCTATGGCGTGTTCAAGGATTTATATGCCGATTTGGCAGGACAGGTATGGGAACCGATAAATTTATTTTATGCGGATGCGCCTGATGTTAAAGCCTGATTGTTGCACTTATGATTCAGCCAGGCAGGTTGTTCATCTGCTTCAGAGAAAGAATGTAAGCGGCATAACATGGCGGCATGAGGATGAACTAATTAAGGCGTTCGAGTCTACGGATTCCCCAAATGGATGTCTGAAGATAATTCAGTTCTTGGTCTTCATAGGATTGACCATCAAGGACGTTCAGGATGTCAGCATCGATAGGGTGTGGGGCAGATATTACCCAGAAGATATAACAGGAAGAGGATAGAATTTAGAAATTTAATCATAGAAGGAAACCATGATATTAGCAACATTGTATCAGAAAGCCAAGACGGGCAAGATCCAGCAATGGACGATCCGCACGGAAGGATGTAACATTATTAAAGAGTTCGGTGAGATGGGCGGTAAGCTCAGGGAATCAGAACCTGTAGCCTGCGTCGGTAAGAACATCGGTAAAGCCAATGAAACCACACCTGAACAGCAGGCGGAACTTGAAATTAAAAGTCAGTGGCAGAAGAAATTGGATGTCAAGTATTCATTGACACCGGATTGCGCAGAGGAGACTACGAAGATCCTTCCGCAGCATGCCAATGTATTTGATGACCATAAGAAGAAGATTATATATCCCTGCATAGTTCAGCATAAGCTGAATGGACTTAATACGATGGCTGTCGGCGATATCAGCGATATCAAACTGCAGAGTCGTGGCAATAAATCGTATGATACCGTACAGCATATAAATAAAGCCTTGGCGGGGAAGATTCCGGCGAACATTATTCCATGCGGTGAAATATATCTGCATGGCATCAACCTTCAGGAGTGCAATAGGCGGGTAAAGAAATATCGTGGAGCAAAGTCTGATGCCATGAATTTCAATGCTTTTGACCTTGTGAATCTGGATGACCTCTCTATGCCACAGGATGCAAGACTCGAATTATTGAATGACATATTCAGCGAAATCGATAGCCCGAGTATCGTGGTGGAAGAAACGTTCATAGCTAACAATGAAGCTGAAGTCCTCGCTTATGAGAAACGATTCGTGTTGGAGGGCTATGAAGGTGCTATGGTTCGTAATATCAAGGCTCCGTATGTCCTCGGCAAAGAGACCTATGATGTACTGAAGGTAAAAAGTTTCAAGGATAAAGAATTTCCCATCGTAGGGTTTACAGATGGAGTCGGCAGAAACAAAGGTTGCGTCACCTTCACTTGCGGGTTGCCCAATGGCAAAACTTTCGAGGTAGTGCCTGTCGGTAGCTATTCGAAGAAAGCATACTGGTTTGAACACGGGGAGAGCTACGTTGGCAAAATGCTGATGGTTAAGTATTTCGATCTGTCTGAGGATGGAGTTCCGACGATAGCGGTTGGTAAGCCCGGAGAAGCATTTGCTATACGCCTTGAAGCAGACATCGATGAGGCTGCATAATGGAAGAAGTACCAGTAAGAATCATTCCGTTTGATGAAACCGAACGAGTAGAGACAGGAGTCGTTCAGTTCGGTAAGGACTGGCCCGGATTCTTTATGAGGGGAGATAGCGTTTGCCATCTTGCCCACACTTTGCAGATGCATCTGGACTATCCGGATGAACCGATAATGAGAATGACACTGGAGCAATGGATTCCAGCACTGGCAAGTGCCAATGTAGCCATTCAAAGGGCTGGAGTTACGAAACCGATTGCGATCCCCAGAGATAAAACTCATTATTTTAATCTGCAGGATAATGATGGTGCACTTGGCGTTCTGGTTGTCACAGACGGACTGAGGGAATTGCGGATTCTGCGGGACGAGTATGTGAAGACGGATGAAGAGGAATACAACGTAGATGACTTTGTAAAGTTTCTGATAGGGAAGGGGTATTATGATGCCCATCTTCAGGAAACAGAGAACCTGGAATTCTGATGAAACGAAAACCTCCACGCATGTAGGTGGAAAAATAAATATTGAATTAGAAACTAAATTAACGGAGAAGTAATGGGAACATTGTCGAAGGGTATAATTAGCAGCATGACATTGAAAGCTCACAAAATGATATTGGGACTGATGGCATTATCAATAGCATTGATAGTATCGATGACGGTTCTGGTGGGCAAGGCAGCGGAGAAGGTTGATGGGTTTGACGTCGGTGACAAGGTCGTCGTTTACTCAGAGGGTGAACCGAAATTTAATGCTACGATTGATCAGACTACACTTCTGGCGGTCACGTTCAAGAAGCTCGATGCTGATGAATATGTTCAGTTAATGCGTTATAAAGTATTAAAGCTGGAGAAATTAAAATGACACGATACACCTTGCCTATCTTTGATATTGTAGTAGAAGTCGCCGACAGAAGCAGTCAGGGTGGTACAATTACTTCTGGATTGCATAAAGAGATCTCGAAAGAATCTGCCGATGCGCTTGAATCCCTGATATTGGCTCATGCCTGCGCTGGCACAAACATAGAGGGACTGAATTATATTGAAGGAATTAGAACTGCGGTAGAAGCAATAGGCGACCGTGAGTAAATTAGATCTTGATGCGCTCGAAAAAGAGCTTGAGACACAGCTTGCAAAAGAAACCCGGTTATCGCTAACGTACTGGCTATGGAAGATTAGCTGGATGGATGTTTGGCGTGAATGGTTACGCTATTATAAGTTCCCAGCCGAATTATTTCGGGTGGAAATGCGAACTACCGGTTCCCTGATTAAAGCGTTTCTACGAATTCCCTTCAAAAGCCCTGACAAATAGATAAATTGTATTAACGAAATTGGTTGCATTAGGGCGGACTAGTCCTGTCGTAGCATATCAGTAAACAAACAAGGATAAAGTAATGAAAAAATTTACCTGTTCGATGGTTCTGCTAATGATTTTATTTACCGGAATGTCTCTGGCTCAGAATAAGACCGCCAAGCATAAGAATGCTCCTAAGGTCAAGAACGAAATAGTCCTCAATGAGTTTGAAAAGTACGCTAAGGATTGTAAGTACCAGGGTATTGGGGTTGGCATGACAGATAAGGAGTTCTCAGCACTCGGTCTGAGCAAAACTTATATGTCAGACGAAAGTTATGTTCTGCCAGATTATGTCCATATCGTGCACATACGCAGAAGCGGAGACGCGATCGTGGGATTCCACGTCATACTGGATCGTGATGGTGACATCCCAGGTGCAGACGGGCTTCGTTGGTGGGTGTCTGATATGGATAAGAAATTTGGGGAACACAAGTATGAGGACGGAATTGTCTCATGGAAATTCCCAAGGGTACATAGAATAATACAACTGGATACTCGCGCTAATTCACTTGAATTTTTTGACGACTCGCCAGGACAGCAGGACCATTATGATGATTTATTCAGGCATTGAAGAATAAAGGATAAACGAATGAATAAAGAACAAAAAATAGAAATAGCAAAATGGTATGGACTGATATTGGACGATTCTGAGGACGGTCTGGTCCTGAGAAATCAGATTGGAACCGGCTTCGGAGAAAGAAAGTA
>OBLW0100002425.1_pt1 | contig 15063 bp, 10 predicted proteins | sample 1520161 | NCBI WGS metagenome assembly OBLW01 (sample SAMEA3539309, study PRJEB22396) | soil metagenome | biome: tundra; feature: field; material: soil | place: USA | collected 2010-05 | depth 0.15 m
TGCGTTGGTTCATTCCAATCAGAAAACGAAAGTTGTCTGAGAGGCGTTTCGCGATTTGATTTCCGATCGACAGTGTGCTCGATGGTTATAGGTCCAGAATGCGCTTGTTCGTGGCAAAGCTCCCTCGGCCGAACGCCTAAGGTGAACACAGCGGAGGCCCTGCCCGCGGAACATTATTGTACCAAATTAAAAACAGTCCGTAAATGATTTATAATAAACGAGATAATGGTGGAGGCGACGGGAGTTGAACTATCTAGCGTGTTGACAGCACGTAAGTTATTGATTCCAGGAACTGCCACAACGGCTAAAAAGGCACCATTGCCCGATCCATTGTACGTTTATTGTACGAAAATGCTTTCGCTCTGGAGTCCCGCAGACCCAAATAGCGACCACAGTATCCCATAGATTCGTCGGAATGTGTGCCTGTCGACGCGGGGTGACGGGGGTCCCACGGTGATCCATGCCTTGCGGCAAGTGTCCGCTAGCCTCCCCTGTACTTGCTACTTGGCGCAACACCGCCGTAATCTGCTCTTCCCCATGGTGCGACCCCAGCGTGGCGGGTTTTTTAACATAGCTCTAGTCAATTTCGACGGACCGAGATGACCGAAGCGGTGTAGCGATCGCCGCGCAGCAATGAGACGCTGTACTCGATGGCGATGCTTTGCATGTCGTAAGTTGTTTCCTTGATGACCAAAATGGGACTGCCCGCTTCCGCTTCGAGGACATGCGCTTCTTCGCCGGCCACTGCGGCTCCAATGACTTCCTCGGCCCATTGCAGTTTGCGCTTATAGATGTGCTCGAAGACGTGGTACAGCGATTGTTTCTCCAAGTCCTGCTTGTCGATGCCTCCGAAGATGCGCGCGGGAAGATAGCTGGTTACCAGGGCGACGGGTTCGCCGTTGACGAAACGCAGGCGCTTGGCGCAGAAGACGCGTTCTCCGGGAGTAAGCTTCAGCGCCTGGGCGACTTCGAGTTCGGGTTCGATCAACTCCATGCTCAGCAGCTTGGCCGAAGGTACCAAGCCTCTGCGGCGCATCTCCTCGCTGAACCCGCGCAGTTGCTGAAAATTCCACGGGACACGCCCGGAGCCGATCACCGGCCGCTTGCCTTTCGCAACGACCAACAGGCCTTCCGAGCGAAGTTTCTGGAAAGCTTGCCGGACAGGCATCTTACTGACTCGGAGAAAACGCGCGATGTCGCCCTCCGAGCAGAAAGTCTGGCCCTGTTTCAGCTTGTTCTTCTTGATGAGTTCTCGCACGTGATCCACGATTTGGACGTAATAGGGCACGAAACTGCTGCTATCGATGCTCAGACCGAGCTCGTCTGCGATTGGACCATCATCCGCGACGCCGCGTTTGGGCATGATAAGCCTCCAATTCGTTGGACAACATTAACACATAACATACAATGTATACATGAATTTCTAGTTTTCGTTGAGGCCATCTCGGGTCGTCGCCATAAATCGCAAATCAGAAAAGTATAACTGTAATGTTTAGCATAGCTTATGCTATATCTGAAAATCTTGGACCGCAACCTGCGAAACTTAGGCTCTCTAATTTAGCTTGACAACATATATGCATAAGAGGTTGATAGTGTTTGTCGGAAAATCGTCTGCCTCGGAGCGTCACCTATGACCCCCAGAAATTATCTCCGCAAATCTTGTGGATGTATGGGTTGGGCGATCTTGCTCGCCTTCACGGTTGTGCTTGCCGGACCCTCGATTCTGTATGCGCAGGTGGAATCTGGCTCCATTGTTGGGACAGTACGAGATTCTTCCGGGGCGGTGGCCGTCGGCGCGTCGGTCACCGTAACCAGTGCTGAGACGAACATCGCGCGGCAGGCGACAACCGATGCGGTCGGAGAGTATGCAGTCACGCTGCTCAAGATCGGTACATACTCCGTCAGCGTCGAGCATTCGGGGTTCAAAACCTCCGTCCAGAAGAGGATCAAGCTGGATGTGAACCAGGTGGTTCGCATTGACGTGACACTCGCCCCTGGCGAGGTAGCACAGAAAGTGGAAGTAACGGCCGAGGAACCGCAGGTCGAGGCGGATACTTCTTCGATTGGCCAAGTCCTCGACGAAAACCGCGTCCATGAGCTGCCGCTGAACGGCAGGAACTTCATGTCGCTTGCGTATCTAAGTCCCGGCGTGAATGCCGGTCCGACGGGAAGCGTGCAGTCGGGCAACATCCCGGAGAATGAGCGCGACAACGGGGCCATCCAGGTAAATGGATTGACGGCCACGAATAACAATTATTTACTGAACGGCTTCGACAATAACGAGCAGCAGATTGGATTTGAGCTGATCGAGCCACCCCTCGACGCGATCCAGGAGTTTAAGGTCCAGACCAACACCATGGGCGCGGACATGGGAAAGGGCGGGGCGGTGGTGAACATCGTCCTGAAGTCGGGAACGAACCAGTTTCACGGCAGCGCATTCGAGTTTTTCCGGAACTCGGCGTTGGACGCCAAAAACTATTTCGACGATCCAACACTGCTCATCCCGCCCTTTAAGCGCAATGATTTCGGAGGCACGTTCGGTGGTCCGATCGTTAAGGACAAGACCTTTTTCTTCGTCGATTACCAGGGAAGGCGTATTCGCCAGTCGCAGACCGACCTCTCGCTGGTGCCGACACTGCCCATCAGCACAAATATCACAGGGAATGTAACGGATCCCCGGACCGGCCAAACCTTGACGCCGGCACAGCTCGACCCGGCGAACGCGAATACACCGAACGGTCTTCCCACGTGCCCGAGTGCGAACTTTGCCTCCTCCTGCCTAGATCCGGCCGCTTTGAATGTTATTGCGCTTTATCCCTCCCCCAACGCAAATCATGGGGGATACAACTATCTGTCGAATCCGGTAGCGAAAAACAATCAGGACTCCTTCGACGCGAAGGTGGATCATCAGATCTCCTCGACAGACAGTTTTTTTGCCATGTTCAGCTACGGCAACGTGGATGCGCTGAAGCCAGACCCCTTGCCGGGGCTGGCGGGAGGAGGCTCGTTTACCGGAAACATCAACAATAAGGCGTTGATGGGCGGCCTCAGCTTTGTGCACATGTTTTCCACGAACAAGATCAACGAACTGAAGCTCGGCTACACGCGTTACCTGGTGGACGCGATCCCATTTTTCACCGGCCAGCCAATCGCAAGCCAATTAGGCATTCCGACCATGGACCCCGCAATCGGCGGGCTGCCAAATATCGCCATCTCGGGTTTCAATCCACTGGGAAATGGAGACTGGTTCCCCGAGCGTCTGCACGAGAACAACTATCAGCTTCTGGATTCGTTCACCTACATCAAGGGGAAACATTCATTCAAGATGGGCGTCGATCTGCGCCGCCGAATGCACGGGTTTTTGCAGACCCAGGCCGGACACGGGGACATCGGGTTCACGGGACAATTCACCGGCAATTCGCTGGCGGATTTATTGCTAGGTTACCCGTATTCGGCTGCCGAGACGGGACAAAAGGGATTGTTCGGCATGAGATGGTGGGAGTTCGCCACTTACTTGATGGATGACTACCGGGTCACGCCGAAACTCACGCTGAATCTGGGCGTTCGCTACGATATCTACACTCCGCAGGTGGAAGAATACAATCGGCTGGCCAACTTCGATTTCGCCACGGGGTATTTCGTTCAACCCGGAGTCACGCCGGGCACTAGCCGGTCCGGCGACGTGGTCACGAATTATCACAATTTCTCACCCCGCATCGGTTTTGCCTATACGCCGTGGGATAGCAAGACGGTGGTGCGCGGCGGATACGGCATGTTCTACGATTTGCAGGCCACGCAGAGCGACGCCGAACTCGCTTACAATCCTACCGGGCTTTACGGTACACAGAGCATACAACTCCCCGTGGGGGCAACGGCGCCAGTGTTACGCCTTATGACCGGTTTTGAGAATTCCGGTAACCCTTCAGGCGCTTTGCCGTTCCCAACTTTGAGCGACCCAAGCGGCCGCGCCAGCGCCGCTTTCTTCAACAATCCAACTACTTATATAGAAGAGTGGAACCTGAACATTGAACGCCAGCTCATGAAGGACACCGTACTGCAGGTGGGATACGTAGGTACCCACGGCGTGCATCTGGCACAACTCAGGAATCTGAACCAGGCTACGCAGACCTTGGACTCAAACTTTATAACTTGCCCCGTGCCTACCGACCCTTCATGCGCCACGGGGTTGCCCTCGAACTTCGGCCGTCCTTACTCGAGCACCGTTCCGAATATCTCCCAGATTCGAACCGAGGCTCACGATCTGAGTTCGATCGCTCACGCGCTGCAGGTACGATTTGAAAAGCGATTCTCCGCGAACTGGAGCATGCTGAATAGTTACACTTACCAGCACTCGATCGGTCAGTCGGAAGAGAATGAGTGGGCCGAGCCGCAAGATACTTATAACCTGCGGGCCGAGCGCGGCAGTCTCGCTCCCGACTATCGTCACCAGTTCAGTTCGGCGTGGTCTTATGAATTGCCGTTTGGACCGGGTCAGCGGCTCCTCAACGGCAGCGGACCTCTCCATTGGATTGCCGGAGGCTGGCAGTTGAATGGCATTATTACCATATATTCGGGCCAGGCTTTCACTCCTTATCTGTCATTTGACCCCACCAATACTGGCTCGGGAGGGCCGCGCCCAGACGTCGTCGGCAACCCCTACGATTTCTCCAAAGTCACCGGGTTCGGAGGAGCAGCGCTTGCTGCGGGCGATCCATGCTACGGAGTAACTCATCAGACCGTGAATTGCTGGTACAACCCCGGGGCATTTGCGCTGCCACCGCTGGCTGTGGTCAATGGGGTTACGCAGACTTTTGCGACTCAGTTTGGCAACGCGGGTCGCGGAATTTTGCGCGGGCCGGCAGTTTACAACACGGATTTCTCAATCTTTAAGAACTTCAAGTTCAGCGAGCGGACGAACCTACAGTTGCGCGCCGAGATTTTCAATCTGTTCAATACGCCCGAATTCGCGCCTCCGGTCAACCCGTCGGTGGACGCAGTTCCCCCATCCCTGTCAAGTACAGTAAACACGTCACGGCAAATCCAGCTTGCGATGAGAGTGACGTTCTAGGGTGTTGAACTCCACCGCTGTTGCAACTTTGTTTACAGCATGGTTGGAAAGGCGGCGGAGACTGACAGGCCCAGAGAATTCGGGCCCGAGAAATCAAGCGAGTTGGAATCATGCAATATTGCCGGAGGGCGTGATGTCGATTAAGAATTGTCATTGGCTGCGGTACGGAACTCTTGCGATTGCCGGACTCATGGTCGCGCAGTTGCCGCTGATGGCGCAGCAATCGCAGCATTCCGCATCGCCGTTGCAGCAGAAGAACTCTGCCAACACGGAAAGATCGGTAGCGCAAAAACTGCCCGCAGTTCATCTTGACGGAACCTATTTCACGCACGACGGGAAAAGATTCATTCCTGTGGGTGCGCACTGGGTTCCTGCCAAAGCCGCGATGCAGTGGCCGGTGCAGTGGGATCCCAAGGATATCGAAGCCGATTTTGCGAAGATGCACGAACTCGGCTACAACGTCACCCGCTTCGACATGATGTGGGCCTGGTTCGAGCCGCGTCCCGGTGATTACAATCCAGTGGCCTTTCAGCAACTCGACTACCTGGTCTCGCTCGCTCACAAATATCAAATTTATTTACATCCCAGCTTGTTCATCGGCGGCGAAGTCGGCGAAGCTTACTGGGATGTGCCATGGCGGCATGGACGCCATCCGCACGCGGATCCTGAGATGCTTCGCCTGGAAACGAATCTGGCCGCCGAGTTCGGTCGGCGCTACGCGAATGAGAGCGGGATCATCGGCTGGGATCTTACCGACGAGCCGCCGTTCTGGATTGTCGGCGGCGGGGCGACCACCGACGCCATGGCCATCAATTGGACTCGCCTGATCATCGACGGCATTCGGGAACACGATAAGCTCCATCCCATTGTGGCTGGAACCAGCGGCGAAGAAATTACTCACGGGCCATTTCGCGCGGATAATGTTGCCAAGTTTGCGGACTTCTTCAGCGTGCATCCATTCACGCTATATGCTCCTGACTTGTTTCCCGACGCGCTGCTTTCCGCGCGTGGCACGTACGGAGCGGCTTTTGAGATCGCGCTCTCGCAGGGGGCAGGGCGTCCCGTGATGATTCACGAGATGGGCGCTTCCTCCGCCCAATTTTCGCCGGAGCGAATCGCTTCCTATGATCGGGCGCAAATTTACTCGGGCCTGGGCGCGGGCAGCATCGGCGTGGACCTATGGTGCTATACCGACGCATCTCCCGAGCAGTTTCACAAAGTTCCTTACCTGCGCACTCCGCAGGAGACCGGCTGGGGCATGACAACCTGGGACCGCCAGGACAAGCCGTTGGCCCGGGAGTTCAAGAAAATTTCCCAAGTGGTGAGCCAGCTTGATCTCACCGGCATTGCGCCGGCGCCAGCGGACGTAGCGATTGTGATTCCGGATGAGTGGTCGAAGCCTCACGGAGACTTCTCTCATTTTGGCCTGACCGGCCCTGAAGTTACTCCGTATGTTTCCCAATCCGACGGCGATGCGATGCCCGGCCGTCCGCAACCGGATGTGAGCAGCGCGAACCGGTGGCTGATGGGTTCGGCGCTGAACTCTTTCATCCTGGCGCGCCGCGCCCACCTGAAAGCCGATTTCCCCCGCGAGTATTCGGATTGGGCCAAGCGGCCGATGTTGTTCATGCCCTCCCCCATTACCGGCACGTCTGATCCTTTCCTAGCGCATGTGCACTCTGATTTTTATGAGAAGGCAAAGCAATACGTGGAAAATGGCGGATTTCTATATGCGTCCGTGGCCTCTGACGGCGCGGTTCCCGAGATGGCTTCGCTCTTCGGCGCACGCATCGTCGATCGCGCCCCGAGTGCCGAAGTCACGTTGAAGATCGTGGCGCCTTTTGGCGACTTGAAACCTGGCGACACTTTCCACTACATCGTGCCGACGCAGACCATCGAGTCGTGGGGCACGATTTTGGAAGTCACCACCGGGAAGGTGATTGCGGTGGATCAGGAGAACCGCCCCGCGCTCGTAGCGAATACTTTAGGCCGGGGGAAAACTCTGTTGAGCGCGTATCCCCTGGAGCATTATCTGGCGAACGTGCCAGCAGCCTTTGATCAGGCCGAGAACACGCACCGCATCTACGAAGCCTTCCGCGACTGGGCAGGGCTTAAGCCGGCATTCAGCAGCGACCAGCCGTCGGTTGAAGTGTCCGCGCTGAGCGGCGCTCACCGCGGCTACGCTGTGCTGGTCAATCACAACCCAGAGACGCAGAACGTAACGGTATTTGCGAACTTGGGTGCGCGTTCTGTCAGCAGAATTACGCCTGAAGGAGCGAAGCCAATCCAGATGGATGGGTCGAGTTGGAAAATGGAACTGGGCCCGTATGAGGGAGCGATTGTGGAGTGGAAGTAAGAAGTAAATAGAGAAGAGCCAGATTTTCGGAGATGTATGGTCGGAGCAGTCGATATTGGAGGAACGAACATTGCGGTCGGGATCGTGGATACCGAAGGCAAAGTATTGGCCCGGCTCGAATCAGAAACACAGGCGGATGGACCCTACGAGAGTGCGCGTGATCGCACCGTGGCCATGCTGAAAGTGTTGGTGGCCGAGACTGGGATCAAGCTGCAAGGCATTGGAATCGGGTCGACGGGCCCGGTGTATCCGTTCACCGGAGAAATCGGCGACGTGAACTTCTTTCCTCACTGGCGCGGGCAAAATCCCGTGAAGGATTTGCAGAAAATATTCGGCGTGTCCGTCGCACTGGAAAACGACGCCGATGCCGCCGCCCTGGGTGAGTTCGGTTGGGGAGCGGGAAAAAATAAGTCGCGGCTGATTTATGTGACGGTGGGAACCGGTATTGGAGCGGGAATCATTCTCAACGGCGAGGTCTACCGGGGAGTAGACCAGGCGCATCCCGAAATTGGCCACCACGTGATTGATAGTTCCGGCCCGCTTTGCCTGTGCGGCTTCCGCGGATGCTGGGAATCCCTGGCGGCGGGTCCGGCAATGGTCAGCTGGCTCGAAAGCAGTGCCCCCGCGGACTATGCACATCGTGCTGGGCTGACCGCGAGGCGAATCTGCGAACTGGCTCGCGACGGAGACGAATGGGCGCAACGCACCGTGGAGCGGGAAGCGCACTATCTTGGTTTGGGATTAGCCAACCTGGTCAGCATGTTCGTTCCTGATGCGATTGTGCTGGGCGGCAGTGTCATGAAAAGTGCGGACCTCCTGCTGGAGGGCATCCGCAAGGTCATTGCTACCAGCTGCCGCTTCGTTCCTTACGAGCAGACAGAGTTGGCCCTGGCTTCCCTGGGCGAGAGTAGCAATCTTATCGGCGCGGCCAGAGTCTGGTACCACCGCTTTGGGGCGGCTGGAGGACAGAGTGTCAGTTAAGTTTTCGGTGGTCGAAGGCGAATATCTTCTGGATATTCTCGATCAACCCAGAGCGCTGGAGAGCACGCTCGCCAGCTTGGAAGAACCGAAGAAGCTGCGTGAACTGGCTGCACGTCTGCAGAGGGGAAAGTTCAAGACGGTAGTCCTGACTGGCATGGGCTCGTCGTTCCATGCTCTTCATCCCTTGCATCTGGAACTAATCAATCAAGGGTTAATGGCGATGATGGTCGAGACCTCTGAATTGGTCCACTACAAGAGTCGCCTGTTTGATCCCAAGAACTTGATCGTGGTGGTCTCGCAGTCGGGGGAAAGCGCGGAAGCTGTCCGGCTTCTTAAAGCCAACCGTGGGAAATCGCCAGTCGTTGCGATTACCAACACACTGGGCAGCCCGCTGGCAACCCAGGCGGACGCAACAATTCTGACGCAAGCGGGGAGGGAATTTTCGGTGTCGTGTAAGACGTATTTGACCGCGCTTATGGCTTTGCAATGGCTGGAGGATATCCTCTGTGAACGGGACCTGCGCCGCAGCGTCCGGGAACTGAACCAGGCGGCGCCAGCGGTTCACTCCTACCTGGCGGAATGGAAGAATCATGTCCAAAGTCTTGCCCAGATGCTGAAAGGAATTCGGCACCTCTTCCTGGTGGGACGAGGATCGTCGCTGGCTGCCGTCGGCACTGGCGCCCTCATCGTGAAAGAGTCCGACCACTTTCATGCGGAAGGCATGAGCAGCGCCGCGTTTCGCCACGGTCCCTTCGAGATGTTGAGCGAAGAAACGTTTGTGCTGGTTTTTTCCGGAGACCGCAAGACCCGTAATCTAAACCAGCGACTGCTGAAGGATGTTCGCGCCCAGCAGGGAAGAGCCGAGTTAGTGACGGAACATGCCGCGTTCGCGCCCTGCAGCCTGGCGACTGCGACCCGGTCGATTCACCCGATCCTTGAAATCCTCCCCGTGCAGTTGATCACTCTGGCTCTGGCCGCGCAGGCGGGGCGCGAACCTGGTCGATTTCAATTGGCGTCAAAGGTCACAACCACGGAATAAGGCGGCCGATCGAAGGGGAATATCTTTATGCCACGAAACCGGTACATGGTCGGCATTGTCTTCCTGACATTCTTCGTGATGTCGCTGCTGACCAACATTCTCGGGCCGATCGTTCCTGACATTATCAGCAGCTTCAATGTCAGCCTGGCGGCCGCCGCTTTGTTGCCTTTTTCTTTTTTTATTGCCTACGGAGTGATGTCGATCCCCGCCGGATTTCTGGTGGAGCGCTTTGGGGAAAGGCCAGTGATGCTCGTGGCCTTCTTCGCAGGAACCGTGGGATCGCTCAGTTTCGCGGTGCATCCCAGCTATGGGGTCGCGGTCATTTCGCTTTTCGTCATGGGGTCGGGAATGGCCACCCTGCAAACCGCGATCAATCCACTGTTGCGGGTATCGGGCGGGGAAGAGCATTTCGCCTTCAATTCCGCGTTCGCGCAGCTGATTTTTGGAATCGCTTCGTTCATCAGTCCATTTATTTATTCGTACCTGGTTTTGAATCTTGGCCGGGCGACGAATCAGAATCTCGTGCTGAGAGTTCTGGGAAAGCTCACGCCACCTGCCCTGCCTTGGGCATCGATGTACTGGATATTCGCAGTCTTTACGCTGCTGATGATCGCCGTCCTGTTTTTCAGCACCTTTCCCCGAGTGGAGCGCACGGCCGACGAATCGGCGGGATCCTGGAAGATGTATGACAGTTTATTTCGCAAGCCGATGGTCTGGGCCTTTTTCGCATGCGTGTTCGCTTACGTCGGCTCGGAGCAGGGAACCGCCGACTGGATCTCAAAATTCCTCTCCAACTATCACGGCTACGATCCGCACACTACCGGCGCAACGGCAATTTCTTGGTTCTGGGGACTGCTGACTGCCGGCTGTTTTATTGGGATGGGATTATTGAAGATTTTCGACAGCCGGCATGTATTGATCGGTACCTGTACCGGCGCGCTGCTGTGTCTAACCGCTGCGTTGTTCGCACCGGCAAGGGTCTCGGTAATTGCCTTTCCCGCGATCGGACTTTTTGCTTCGGTGATGTGGCCCATCCTGGTTTCGCTGGCGCTGAACTCCGTTTCCGAGCACCATGGCTCCTTCGCCGGAATCCTGAGCACAGGGATTATGGGCGGTGCGGTGGTGCCTGTCATCATTGGCCGCATTGGAGATCACTTTGGTCTGCGCGCCGGCATTGCATTTCTCTACCTGACCTTCGGATGCGTTCTAAGCGTCGGCTTCTGGGCAAAGCCCATCATTAATAATGCAACTTTGAGTCTCAAGAAAACCGCGGCACAACCTGCGAGCTAGAGTTCCGAGGGAGAAACCGATGTCGAGATCACGCCGAATTTCACTGATCGCAATTGTTCTGCTGACGATGACGGCTTGCGCGTGGTGCCAAAAGGAATCCGGGGAAAAAGAAACAAAGGCTATCCCCTACCTGAAACTATCGACGCCGCGGCACGTTCTGGCTACCGCACAACCGTGGGAAGGCAATGAATTCCCGCACACCATGTCAGTTCTGGAAATGAAACGAGGCGGATACCGCTATTGGGGCTGGTATGGCTTGAACGAGGGGCGGGGCATCGGGCTGGCACGCAGTAACGATCTAGTGAGTTGGACGAAGTACGGGCAGAATCCGCTCTGGACCAACGCCCGCTGGCCTTCGGTCCTGGCCAAGGCCAATGCCAAGGATAAGCGCCTTCTGTACTTCGCCATCACGCGGGAGTACGACACGCCGAGCAGCCACATCGTATTGGCGACTTCGCGCGATGGAATTCACTTGCAGGAAGAAAAAATACTGGTGCAAGGCGTCCCTGACCAGCGCAACCAGAATCCGAATTTGTTTCGCGATCCGCGCTCCGGACGTTTCTATCTCACGTTTTACCGAGGCAACGACCGGGACCACTTCGAAATCATCAGCAAGAGCGCCGATTCCATCCTGGACCTGGATAAGGCACCTGAAAAAGTGCTGCTGAAATCGGATGCCACAGTGGCGGCTCCCACACTTCTTTATGTGAAAAAGACGAAGAACGCCGAAGGGAAACGCAGAGGAACTTACTATCTGGCGACCGAAATTTATCCACACCGTTACACTGACAACCCCGAGGGCGAGTGGCAGGTTAAGGTCTTCTTCGGCGACAGTCCCGATGGTGATTTTCAGCCGGTTGAGGGCGATCCTGTAATGTCGGGGCAGCGCGCCTGCCTATTCCAGCATGTCTTCAATGGCCGGTTCTACGGCTACGACTGCCATCTCGACGCGCCCGAACACTGGGTGCTGGAAGAAGTCGAGGCTCCGTTGCACTAACTGGTAGCACAAGGGCCATTGTACGAAATTAAAATGTGTCCGTAAATTATTGATAATAAACGAGATATTGGTGGAGGCGGCGGGAGTTGAACCCGCGTCCGAAAATGTTACTGGTCAAGAGACTACATGCTTATTCGCGTTCATGCCCTCGGCATTACCCGAGGACGTTCGCGGCCCACGCTCAGAACGGACAAGAAACGCTAGCCGCTAGCCTGTGATCTTAACCTCTCCGCCCAGACGTAACGGGGAAGAGCAGCCCTCTGTGTGACGCTCGCTCACCGCCCAAGGGCGAAGCGGTGGAGAGCGGCTGCCTAATTAATTAGGCTGCGTATGCCATTTGTTGATTGGCAATTATCATTTTGCTCACGATTACGGGTGTGTGCACCCCGGCATGCCTCTTGGCCGCAAGCATCTCCGTCGAAGCCGTGACGCCCCCACTGGTGGGATTGGCCGTACTCAAAGAGCTACTTCCAGACTAGGTGCGGACTGAAGGGAAGTCAAACTACAAATTAGATGCAATAACTTGCATAAAAGTATCGGAGCGCCACGATAGAGAAACAGCTTCCGACAATTTGGCGCCGTGGCCACGTTTGGCGAATTGCAAAACGCCGGGGCTGCAAAAGCCGCGATTGGAAGCTCTTTCCGCTCGAATCCCGTGCACCAGCTGGGGTAGAGTGCCAGCGCAACGAGTTAGTTCGATCCTACCCCCTGCCTACGATCGACCTGGCTGATGCAGCGACAAACTGCCCGCAGAACCAAGAAAAATTGACAGTTCTTTCGAACCACTAAGGAGATCCCATCGACGTAATGTCCCTACACTGAGCAATTCAATGGTTTTTGTCTTTGCTTTCTTTTCCGCGATATTTGCCTTTGGACAATCGCAGGAAAGCACGACCCCTCACCGATTTGAACTGAAAAGCCCACCGCCCATCGTCCACGGCAGAGCGTCCAAAGAAACGCGGAAGAGGCTCGTTATCAATAACGCCCAAAGCGCAGGCAGCCAACTGCCGGTATGGAACTATCAAGTCATTTCCCCGCGCGACGGCAATCTCTACGACGGTGTGATTGTGGGCCGCAATCCGAGTGAGCGGGGCACGAACGCGGAAGTTGTCGTCCCTGCCCAGGTGGTCCCGATCATTCTAAAGTTTCACAGGATAGGAACGTCCGTTAATTCGACGACTGGTGAAGTCACGACCGTTAGCGGGGATGCTACTTCCGATCCAACCGTCGCCGACAGCGGCTGCTTCGCAGGAGCGAATAATGTACCCCTGCAACTTCTCGCGCAATCGCCAATCTTGAGAAAGCGCCGACTTCAGCTTTGGCGGAACCGACGTTGGCACCACGCAATATGCCGACGCGTTTCAGCGGGGAAACTTCTGGAAGCTGATTGACAGGAACAACTACCACGTCCGCCTCAATCCGACAATTCTTGCTCCTGTTGTGGTAGACGTGCCTGCAGCGAACGGCCTGTCCCTGGCCGCGGATGTGTTTGCTCCCGCCTTCACGATGTGCAGCCCGGAGGGATTGGTCGATATCAACTTCCTGGATGCGGAGGTGGTCAGCGAGTTAACTCAGTTGAAGGGAATTAACCCGAGCACATTTCCCATGTTCATGATCTACAACACCGGAATGTCGATCGGCGATCCGGACAACCTCAATAACTGTTGTGCTGGAGGTTATCACTCGATCAATCCAGCCGGACCGACCACTTTCCAGACCTACTCGCCGTTTGACTTCGATGTCAGCGGATTCTTCGTCTCCCCCGCGAACGACACGGCGATCGTATCTCACGAGGCGGCCGAGTGGATAAACGATCCTTATATCATTAACGGTACTCCTGCCTGGGGACACACCGGGCAGGTCGCGGGTTGCCAGAATAACCTAGAAGTGGGCGACCCGCTCACCGGTTTCGAGGCGCCACGCGTTGTGATGCCCAATGGATTTACCTATCACTTGCAGGAGTTGGCTTTCTTCTCGTGGTTCTTTGGGAATCCGTCGCTCGGTATCCACGGCTGGGACTCGGATAATGGAACTTTCCTCACCGATGCTGGACCGTCTGTCAGTGAGGATTGGACTAGATCGCCGGCGCTCTACGGAATTCGTTGTCGGAAGCGATGGCATTAAAAGAGAAGCCGCCCACGATGGGCGGTTTCACTTTTTGAAGCCGTGACTGTTTTCCCCGTCTATTTCTGAAATGGATCGTTGCAACTTGGGAAGGACAGATCCAACCTTGAGTCCGGTTTCCAGTTGGCTCTTCACGCCGATCCATTCCGTATCCAGAATGCTGAAATACGCCGTATCGCGTACGCGGCCCGTCCATGTGATCAAATGCTTGCGCAGCATGCCTTCTTCTTTAGCGCCGATGCGGAGGATCGCATTGCGGGACCTCTGATTCAGCGCATCCGTCTTGAGTTCGACGCGCATGCACTGCCAGACTTCGAAGGCGTGCCGCAGCATGAGGTATTTCGCTTCGGTATTGACGGCAGTTCGCTGCCACGCTGGCGCGATCCAGGTGGAGCCGATCTCCACACGGCGGTTGATGCGATCAATATTCATGAAGCGAGTGCTGCCGATCACTTTCCCAGAGCTGCGCTCGACGGTCGCAAATACCACGGACTCGCCGCGTGCCTGCTCGCCCAGCGCTTTCTCGACAAGTTGCTCGAAATCTTCGGACGTTTTCATGCGGTACGGAATCCACTGAAAGATATCGTCGAGAGAGTCCTTGGCCGCCTGCCAGAAGAGTTCCGCATGCTCGCGGCGAATCGGTTCGAGACGAATCACCGAACCCTGCAGCGTGATCGGAATTTCGATATGCAGCGTCGCGGTAGTCAAACTCATCGCACGTTTCCTTTCTTGTCTGGCGTGCCTACTATATATCTTGCATCTCGCGATCATTTGCGGGCATCTGTAGTATGGTTTTGTTAGCTTTTGAAGAGCTAAGGGTGGTTGACCAGCGATGATCCTATCCGTCCAATACTTTACAAACTGTCGTTGTCAGGAGTGTTGCCGGTGAAATCGCAGTGTCTGCCCTTTGTTCAGATTCCACACACCGCGCGCCTTTTCACTGACTTCCTCTCATATTCTGCCAGCGTCCGAGCGTTCTACCCACACTCTCCATACTTCAGCGAATGGTTAAAGACAGAAGCGTCTAGCCTGCAGTACGAGCCCTCGCGCCGCGAACGCGTCAGCGCGATTCTCGAGCGGCAAAACAATACATGGGGCGCTTCGCCACAAACTTCCGCAAATCTCGATCGCTTTCGTCGCGGCGCCGCCGCAATCGTGACCGGGCAGCAAGTGGGCCTAGATCGGAAGAGCACACGTCTGAACTCCAG
>OBLW0100002427.1_pt1 | contig 15058 bp, 10 predicted proteins | sample 1520161 | NCBI WGS metagenome assembly OBLW01 (sample SAMEA3539309, study PRJEB22396) | soil metagenome | biome: tundra; feature: field; material: soil | place: USA | collected 2010-05 | depth 0.15 m
TCGCTGGCGTCATCGGCGAGCCGGCCCAACAGCCGATCCGGGTGTACGCGCCACTCGACAGCGCGGCCACCGCACAGGAACGCGCCGAACTGCTCTTAGCCGAGATCGACCGAACACACGCCCTTGAAAGGTCCGCTTTCGCGCTCTTCTCCCCCACCGGGTCGGGCTACATCAACTATGTCGCATGCGAGACATTCGAGTACCTCACACGCGGTGACTGCGCGTCCGCAGGTATCCAGTACTCCGTGCTGCCATCGGCGCTATCCCTTACGAAAGTGGACCTCGCCACACACCAGACCCGGATCGTGATCAACGGCATCGTTGCGCGTCTGATGACGATCCCGGCCACGAAGCGACCCAAGTTCTACCTGTTCGGCGAGAGCCTAGGCTCCCAGGTCAGCGAGGAGATGTTCCTTGGCCAGGGCGTCACCGGACCCTCAGGCATCGGGCTAGACGCCGCAGTCTGGATTGGGACCCCGGCCTCTACCAAATGGCGGCGGGAGCTGTGGGGAACACGAACGGTCGCCACAGCTCCTGGGGTCGGCCCCGGATCCGCGTACCTGCCCCGGGCCGTCCGCGACTGGCATGCACTGCCACCTGAAGAGCGGGCCCGAGTGAAGTTCCTGTTCTTGAAGAACGGCGACGACCCCATCCCGAAGTTCGGATCACCGGTGCTGTGGCGCCGGCCGGACTGGCTGGGGCCCAACGACGAGCGGCCCCCGGGCGCTCCACGCGGCACGCGGTGGATGCCTGTCACGACGTTCTTCATGACATTCCTGGACATGCAGAATGCCCTTGTGCCCACCCCTGGGGTGTTCGACGAAGGCGGACATGACTACCGACGCGAGATCCCAGAAGCGGTGCGCACGGTTTGGGGCCTCGACGCGAGCGACGAGCAGATGGAGAGGGTCCAACGGGCGCTGCGCGCGCGGGAGCTGGCCTGGGCAGTCAAGCGCACCTGGCACGACGTCGAAGCCAGGCCGACGCCGGAACGTCCGGCGGCAGAGAAGATGCTCGCCGAAAAAGTGTCCGCCTGGACCGGCCAGCCCATCGACGTCGCAGGGGTGCGCATGCTGGCGCAGGGCGATGCGACGGCTTAGTCCGTCAGGGTGTCACAGGTGGCGGTTTGCCTGGAGTCGCTGGCGACCCCTGAATAGGCCGAGCCCGCACCGCGAGATCCCACACCGATAAGTTCCCGAAGGACGTTTGCTGCGGCCGGATCACCGTCGGGATCCTTTGCGGACACCCGTGACCGGGGTGGGCCGGTTCCCCATCTGGCAGGCGGCCCGAACACGACAGGCAGGCCCAGCCACGGACGAGACCTCCACCGCAACTGACACGCACAACCATGCACAGATCGCAGCGCGGACAAGAGTCCGGAACTGGCCGTCGAGCGGAACACCAACATACGGGACTCTGACATGTGGCAACCTATCCAGCGCGACACTGGCCTCCGGATCGGTCACCGGCTCGTCCGAACCTCACACGGCCACGCGGGGGCCGAACCGCTACGGCCCTCGACCCCCAGACGCACGGATACCCCGTTCCGAAGGCCGGGGCATCCGTTCAGATCAACTCAACAATGTCGCAGTGGCAGCTCTGGGGACATTGCTGGCCATGACGCGGGGCGTTGTTTGAACGACAACGTCAGCTCAGCTGCAGCCGCTCGTGCTTCCACATCCCTCACACACGTAACACGAGCCAGATGGCCGCATCTTAGTGCCACACGTCAGACAGATCGGCGCATCCGCAGACTTGCCCTGGAACCTCTCCATCAGCTCAGCCGAGGAATGCACGCCCTCCACCCGTCTTGCCGAACCGGCGCCAGAACCGGACTTGTCGACAGTCTCGGCCCTGGTCCAGTCCCGCTTCTCGGACTTCATGGCGAGCTGTGCGGACTGGGCGAAACCCTCGAGCTCCTCCGAGACCTCCTCGTCCGACTCGGAGTTCACGGGTGCGGCATACGAACCGGTTTCGAGCTGACGTGCGCGCTCACCGGCGGTGTGGATACCCATGAAGGATCGGGTCTCGAAGTCCAGATAGTCCAGCGCGAGCCGACGGAAGACATAGTCCATGATCGACTGCGCCATCCTGATGTCCGGGTCGTCAGTGAGGCCAGCCGGCTCGAAGCGCAGGTTGGTGAACTTCTCGACGAAGGTCTCCAGCGGCACCCCGTATTGCAGGCCGATCGAGACGGCGATCGAGAATGCGTCCATGACGCCGCCGAGGGTCGAGCCCTGCTTGCCGAACTTCAGGAAGAGCTCGCCCAGACCGTCGTCGGGATAGGAGCCGGCCGTGAGGTAACCTTCTGCACCGCCCACCGAGAACGAGATGGTCTGGCTTGGACGGCTCCTCGGCAGACGTTTGCGGACCGGGCGGTACTCGATGATCCGCTCTACCATGCCGGCAGCTTTGTCTGCGGCCGCATCCTTGGCGGTGGAGCCACCATCGGACAGTGGCTGGCCAACCTTACAGCTGTCGCGGTAGACCGCCATTGCTTTGATCCCAAGCTTCCAGCCCTGCATATAGACGCCTTCGATCTCCTCGACCGTGGCGTCTTGGGGCAGGTTGACCGTCTTGGAGATCGCACCGGACAAGAACGGCTGAGCCGCCGCCATCATCCGGACGTGACCCATGGCCGAGATCGAGCGTTCGCCCATGGCTGTGTCGAAGACCTCGTAGTGCTCGGGCTTGAGCCCTGGAGCGTCGATGACGTGACCCTTGTCGGCGATGAACTCGACGATCGCCTCGATGGTCTCGTTGGTGTACCCCATCTTCTTGAGCGCACGTGGGATCGTCAGGTTGACGATCTCCATGGAGCCGCCGCCAACAAGTTTCTTGAATTTCACCAAAGAAAAGTCAGGTTCAATTCCAGTGGTATCACAATCCATCATAAAACCTATGGTCCCAGTGGGAGCCAGAAGGCTGGCTTGTGCATTCCTGAAGCCATTCCTCTCGCCCAACTTAATGACGTCGTCCCAGGCCTTCGTGGCCAGGCGGTGGATGTCCGAATCCATCGCGTCCAGAGTCCGCAGAGAGTCGTTGGCCGCCTGGTGCTTGCGCATCACGCGTTTGTGGGCGTCCGCGTTACGGGCGTACCCGGCGTAGGGACCAACCACGGCAGCTAGCTCAGCGGAACGCTTGTACGCCGCGCCGGTCATCAGCGACGTCAGCGAGGAGGCCAGCGCGCGGCCGCCCTCGGAGTCATAGCCGTGGCCGGTCGCCATTAGCAGCGCGCCGAGGTTGGCATAACCGACGCCCAGCTGACGGTAGTCGCGAGTGGTCTGTGTTATCGGCTCGGTCGGGAAGTCGGCGAAGCAGATCGAGATGTCCATCGCGGTGATGACGAGCTCGACGACCTTCTGGTACGTCGCCGCGTCGAAGGTGTCGTCGTCGCGCAGGAACTTCATCAGGTTGAGGGAGGCCAGGTTGCAGGAGGAGTTGTCCAGCGACATGTATTCACTACAGGGGTTGGACGCGGTGATCCGGCCAGTCTCAGGGTTGGTGTGCCAGTCGTTGATCGTGTCGTCATACTGGATGCCCGGGTCGGCACATTCCCATGCTGCCTTGGCGATCTTCTCGAAGAGCTCCTTGGCGTCGACGGTCTCGATGACCTCGCCGCTGCCGCGCGCCCTCAGAGCGAACTCATTGCCCTCCTCGACTGCTCGCATGAACTCATCGGTGACGCGCACCGAGTTATTGGCGTTCTGGTACTGCACGGAGATGATGTCCTTACCGTCCAGGTCCATGTCGAAGCCTGCGTCGCGCAACGCCCGGATCTTGTGCTCCTCGTGAGCTTTGGTCTGGACGAACTCCTCGATGTTGGGGTGGTCCACATCAAGGATCACCATCTTGGCTGCCCGTCGCGTGGCCCCGCCGCTCTTGATGGTGCCGGCCGACGCGTCCGCGCCCCGCATGAAGCTGACTGGGCCACTCGCCGTCCCACCAGAAGACAACAACTCCTTGGAACTGCGGATGCGGGAGAGGTTTACCCCGGCGCCGGAGCCGCCCTTGAAGATGAACCCCTCTTCTCGATACCAGTTGAGGATCGAGTCGATCGAGTCGTCAACGGCCAGGATGAAACACGCTGAAACTTGCTGAGGTGAGGTGGTGCCGACGTTAAACCACACCGGCGAGTTGAAGGCGAAGACCTGGTGCAACAAGGCCCAGGTCAGCTCATGCTCGAACAGCTCGGCATCCTCGGGCGTCGCGAAATAGCCGTGGTGCGTGCCCGCCTTGACATAGGTCAGCACGACGCGGTCGATGAGCTGCTTGAGCCCCTTCTCACGCTCCGGGGTCCCGACAGCGCCGCGGAAGTACTTGGTGGTGACGATCGTGGAGGCGTTAACCGACCAGAACTCCGGGAACTCCACGTCGCGCTGCTCGAAGATCGTGACGCCGGTCTTCCAGTTCTGCTGGACGACGTCGCGGTGCTCCCAGGTGACCTCGTCATAAGGGTGCACGCCAGGGGTCGTGAAGATGCGTTCAACCCTCACACCCTTCTTGCCGCTGCTGCGTCGCGCACCTGCACTCGCGCCGGTCGTCTCTGTCATTGATGGCCTCCTTGGCCCTGGTTTCCGGGTGGTTTCAAGTCTTGCTTCCGCTGCTGACACAACGGTGTTCGCCTCCTGCGGGACTAGCTACCCGCCACACGATCGGCTGGGTCGGGTTCTTGACCTGTTGGTTCACGCTCGGCACGAAGCAACGTGATCGAGGCCTCGAAGTCCTCCAGGCTTTCGAACGCCTGGTAAACGCTGGCAAAACGCAAATAGGCGATCTCGTCGAGCTCACGAAGGGGCCCCAGGACGGCCATACCCACCTCATGGGCGTCGACCTCGGCGCTCCCCTGCGCTCGGATCACCTCTTCAACCTTCTGAGCGAGCCTGGCCAGATCGTCGTCGGTGACCGGACGTCCCTGGCAGGCCTTACGCACGCCGACCAGCACCTTGCTGCGGCTGAACGGCTCGGTCACGCCGCTGCGCTTGACCACCGACAAGCTTGTGGTCTCGACCGTAGTAAAGCGTCGGTTGCACTGGGGACACTGCCGGCGGCGGCGGATCGCGGTGCCGTCGTCAGCCGTGCGACTGTCCATGACTCGGCTGTCGGGGTGGTGGCAGAAGGGGCAGTGCACGCGCCGATCCCCTCTCTGTTTGTGTGGCGGGCTACGAGGTATGCAGCATGTTCGGGTCTGTGGCTATGCGGCCGTCCGAGGGCCCCTGTGGGAACCGCTTGGGGACAAACCTGTGGTCAACGTGTGGATGACCTGGGGATAAGTCCAGTGTCTTTTAGACTACATGTGGATGAGTTACGTCCGTGTAACTACTACATGTAGGGATGGTACGTCGATTCTGCTTCGGACACAAGATAGTCAACCTGTCCTGCACAAGGTCGGCGTGTCTGTGTCCCAGTGGCCCAGCGGCGACCCACGGTCCCCCTCTGTAGGCCTCTCCGATTGCACCGTGGACACGCCAGGATGGCCCGGGAGCCCCTTGATCAGTCCGCGTGAGACCGTTCGGTCAGACCGGCCGTGTCCCGGGCTCAGGGTTTGCCCCGGCGCTGGTCATGGGGGCCGGCGGCTCGTCTGACGTCCGACAGAGCATCGACCCACTGGTAGTCTGCTCCCCAAACCAGTGGTCGCCGAGTCGCTCCTGGACCGGCTGGTCCACACCACTGACAAGGTGCGCACGTCAGGTCCAACTGCCGGCCCCGAAAATGCCCCCGGCCAATGGACTCGAGCACAACCCATAAACCAGAGTGGACCCAACATGGCTTCTCAGTTAAACACGAGGATTTTCGGGTGTTGTTCGTGATATGGCTGGCAATCGGCGCCGTTGCGGCGGGCCAGCGAGGCTACTTCGGCGGGACACCGCAGGACTGCGCGGGGGCGGCGACGATTGGCGTCACGGTCTGCCGGACCGCTGAGCTACATGGGAGTCAAACCCCAAGGTCACGTGCCAGTTGCCGCAGCCCTCGAGCTGAGCTGGAACGGGTCGAAGGTATTTTCGAATATCGGCTCCAAGGGAACGACGTAATCGTCGACTGTCACGGCACCACTGGGATCAGCAGCGACTGACCAGCATGCACCTGAGAGCTGCTCAGATCGTTGGCGAGCTGGATCCGTGCCACAGCATCCTGAATCGACAGACTCGGCAACTGGGTCGCAGCCACTTCTGAGAGAGTCTGACCCGTCGAGACAACAGTGGCATGGTCGATCTGTGGAGCGGCCGCGTCAACAGTGGTTGCCAGCCCCACGGCCAGTATTGCCACGGCAACCGTTGCCAGCACAGTGGTCACAAGACGACCCCGGCGGGTGAACCGAGTCCCCGGTATCGCCAACTCTTGGACACGCGTGCCGGCACAGGCTCGCTCGTCAGGGCCAACCAGACGCAACGTCGGGCTGGCGGTGCGCGACGCAAAGCGAACAGGTTCGGGTGAGAGCACCCCGATGGCTCCAGTTGACATGACAACCTCCAGTGTGGCGCAGTTCTTGATGCCTATCGAACGCGCGTTCGATAGAACGCTTGTGCGATGTCTAACACGCGACGCCGACAAAGTCGAGACACAGTAGAACAAGTGTTTGAAACTTGTGTCCGAGCGACATAGGCTGTCCGCATGTCGACCAACCCATCAGACACCTCTGACAACGGGTGCCTCGCGGCACGAGCAAGGAGACGAGATCTTGGCTAAGGTCCACGAGATGCCAGAGCGCGAAACCGGCGACGGACTGACGACCCGCCAGCGTCGCGTGCTCGAGGTGATCCGCAACTCCGTGGACCGCCGTGGGTATCCGCCGAGCCTGCGCGAGATCGGCGAGGCGGTCGGGCTGCAGAGTCCCAGCAGCGTGTCTTACCAGCTCTTAGCGCTCGAACGAAAGGGTTTTCTGCGCAAGGACCCCAACAGGCCACGGGCGATCGAGGTCCTCTCCCCCAGCACGGCCTCGGACGCGCGCGGCTACCGCCAGTCTCACGCCGACCAGATCGACGAGACTGGCAGCGGCGACTCCCGACCCACTCCCGCATATGTCCCGGTGCTCGGCCAGATCGCTGCCGGTGTCCCGATCACCGCGGAGGAGGTCGTCGACGACATCTTCGCGTTGCCGCGCCAGATCGTCGGTGAGGGAGAGCTTTTCCTGCTCAAGGTCGTGGGCGACTCGATGATCGAGGGGGCAATCTGCGACGGCGACTGGGTCGTCGTGCGCCAGCAGCCGACGGCCGACAACGGCGACATCGTCGCAGCGATGCTCGATAACGAGGCCACGGTCAAGACGTTCAAGCGCAAGGACGGCCATGTGTGGCTTATGCCGCAGAACGAGGCATTCTCACCCATCGATGGCGATCATGCCACCATCCTGGGCAAGGTCACCGCGGTGCTGCGCAAGATCTGATCGGCCGGTTTCATATGCTTGAAGGTCCTGCACGATCCGGCTCAAGGTGACGCCCAGCGGAGCTTCGAGCCGGATGGTTGCCTTGTCGTCGCCACGACTGGGACCAAGTGTCACGATCGCCACGGGTATCCCGTTGTCAGCCGCCCGTCGCACGAATCGATAGCCACTCATCACCTGAAGTGAGGAACCCAACACCAGGAGTCCTTCGGAAGCCTCAACGTGCGAGAAACATTGGTCCACAAGGGTCTTAGGCACCGACTCGCCGAAGAAAACGACATCAGGCTTAACCAGGTCCGACTGGCAGACCAGGCAGCGCGGCTGGCGAAAGCTGGTCACGGCGTCATCTGCCAAGACCACGTCTCCATCGGGAAGCAGATCTCCCGCGATCATCTCGAAATGCGGGTTCGCCTCACCCATTCGCCCATCGAGCTCAGCTCTTGGCGTGGTCTCGCCGCAGGCCAGGCACCGGGCCATCCCTAGGTTTCCATGCAGCTCCAGAACATCACGGGCGCCGGCGAGCTGGTGAAGCCCGTCGACGTTCTGGGTGATGATCGCACGAACCAGCCCCAGGCGCTGGAGAGCGGCGACGGCGCGATGTCCGCAATTGGGTGTGGCTCCGGCAAACCGTCGCCATCCCACGAAGCTGCGCGCCCAATAACGCTGCCGATTTGTCGGCGAGGCAACGAACTCGCCATAGGTCATGGGCACCACCCGCCGCTTGCCGTCCGGTCCCCGGTAATCCGGGATACCCGACTCCGTGGACAGCCCGGCGCCAGTAAGGACGGTGACGTTGCCGCTGCGAAGGAGCTCGACAAGCTGCTCGTATGACCCCTGTTCCCGGGCGGCCGTCAGCGCAGTGAGCACGTCACCAAGTATGCGACGGGCCAGCACCTGACAAGCAAGGATCTCGGATCATCAGGCGACAACGATTCCCAGATCACACAGACAGCGAATACTTGGTCAAGCGATAACTCGCCGTTATAGACTTGTTCGCATGATTGATGCAGCCGGGCTGCGCGTGATGCGCGCCATCGCCGACGAGGGAAGCTTCACCTTGGCAGCCCTCTCGCTGGGCTACTCCCAACCGGCCATCTCCCAGATGGTGCGCCGGCTCGAGCAGCGCACCGGGACCGTCCTGGTCGAAAGGGTGGGACGCAACGTGCGCCTGACCGAGGCAGGCCAGGTTCTAGCGCGGCACGCGGTCGGTGTGCTGGCCGCGCTGGATGCTGCCGAAGAGGAAGTCGCAGCGATCGCCGGGCTGCGTGCCGGGCGGGTCAGACTGATGGCCTTCCCCTCGTCCTCGGCGACGCTGGTCCCCCGCGCCCTGGCCCTGGTCAAAGAACGTTTCCCCCAGATCAAGGTGACCTTCACCGAGGCCGAGCCACCGGAGTCCCTGGCCGCATTGCGCGCTGGTGAGTGCGACCTGGCGGTGGCCTTCGCCTACGAGGGCACCGACCTCGGGCGCGGGGAGGAGGACCTCGACATGTTCGTCATACACAAGCTGCTCGACGACGAGGTTCGCCTCGCGCTGCCCAAGAACCATCCGATGGCCACGGCCAAGGTCGCGGACCTCTCCCTGCTCGGCGACGAGTCGTGGATCGCCGGCTGCCCACGCTGTCGTGGTCACCTCCTGCAACTGTGCCAGAAGTCCGGGTTCATGCCGACTGTGTCGTTCGAGACCGAGGACTATGTTGCCGTCCTTGGCTTGGTCGCCGAGGGTCTGGGAGTGGCGCTGATCCCCGACCTGATCCTGCGTAGCGCCAATCACCGCGACGTCGTCACCCTGCCGATCTCGCCCGCCTCGCGTCGGGAGGTCCATGTGGTCACCACAGCGGACCTGCAGCGGGTTCCCGCGGTCAAAGCCACGCTGGACGCACTGTGCGAAGCGGCCGCGTCCACCTCCCGCGTTTTCGCCCGGGGCTGAGCCCAGCGCAGTGCAGGAGGCTGGACAGTTCCCCTTGGCCTGCGTTCACGGCGCGACAAGATCTCTCTTGAGACCATCGGCGCGAGGCGAGGCGGATGGGAGGCCACTGACCATTGCCTGCCTCGTCCCGTGAGCTCGCGTCGTACTCCTACACCTTGGCCACAAGGCTTCAGCACCAACGAACAGACTCAGGCGCGCCGAAGAGGGGCACTGCCGCCCGCCATCGCCCATGAAGTGGTCAGCAGGAAGGCTCGCGCGATCTGGCAGCTGGCTTTCCCTCAGCAGCGGTGGCGGCCAGGCCCCTCACTGCGGGGGACGTGGAAGCGAAAGCCTGCACGGTTGACCTTGGCGAGACCGGGCGTCGGTGACGACCGGTCTTCAGGATCGCTGGCACCGAATCTGCAGGCGCTGGCACGGTCGACGACGTAACAACGGGAACGGACCCCTCGAGCTTCTCGCTGACGGCGCCGGGACGACGAGCCAGCTCAGGCGCCGGGCGTTGCTGCGGACTCCCCAGGAACAGCCGCTTCGTGGCTGGCTCGGGGGAAGGGGGGACAAGGGTGTTCACGATGTCGGCGAACCGTTCGGCAAAGAGGTGCTCACTTGACGCTGCGTGGCCACCGCGTCGGTCTCGCCAACCACCCCGATGGGCCATGTCCGAGTATCCATCCACGAGGGAGGTCCGACTGGACCGCCGTCAATAAGAAAATTACAGGATGGGTGGCGAACCACCTGGTATTTGTTATGCATCGTATCTGTTAGGGAGACAAACTGGCTCTGCCCGATGAGCTCATCATCCTTGACCAAACGGACCATGACGTTCCTTGTCTTTCGCTAAAGTGCCACATCCGTACAGTCAGCCAAAGTGGAGAAAAATCAGGCTAATCGTCTTTGAACCCAGCTACGAATGTTCTCGTGGTGGCGGACGATGACGACCAGGGCGATGGTGATTCCCCACAAACGGCCGGCGGCGACGGGGTCCGGCAACGGTGCGAACCCTGCGTACAACCCGAGCAGTGCCGCCGCCGCCAGCGAAGAACCAGCCACCCATCGAGTGCGCCACAGCATGAGCCCAAAGAACGCGAGCATGCCCAGCCCAAACCAAGGGAAGACGGCAAGTACGGCGCCCAGCGAGGTGGCGACCCCCTTGCCGCCGCGACCGCGCAGGAATGGGGAGAGCACGTGCCCAAGGACGGTCGCAAGCCCCACCACGTAGGCCGTAAAGCGGTCAAAGAGCAACAACGCCAGCAACGTCGGCAGCAGGCCTTTAAGAACGTCAAGCAGTCCGACGACGACACCCCATCGCAATCCGAGGACGCGACCGACGTTCGTCGCACCCGGATTGCCGGAGCCCTGTCGAAGATCTGCGTGGCGAGTCCTGGCGATGATGGTCGCCGGGTTGATCGACCCAACGAAGAATCCGAGCACGGCCGCCACTGCGACCACGATCCAGGACTCGGGCATGGTCAGACCTGGCCGCCGCCCGGTCGCGGCGAGACTGCAACCGCGATGGTGCCCGGACCAACGTGCGCTCCCACCGCCGCCCCGAGCTCAACCAGGATCACCGTTGTCGAGGACGGGGCCCTGATTTGCAGCCGGTCTACCAGATCGCTGGCCCGGGTCTGCGAGTCAAGATGATGCACTGCGATGTCCACGCCCGACTCCCCCGCAGCTTCGAGCGCCTCGAGCGCAAGTTCCTCAAGCCTGCTCAACGCCCGAGCCGCCGTCCGCACCTTCTCGATAGGGTTGATGTGCCCCTCGGTAAGCGCCAGCAACGGCTTGATAGCCAGAGCCGAGCCGAGCAGCGCAGAAGCCGCTCCGATCCGACCACCGCGTCGCAGATGCTCCAGGGTATCGACATAGAAGATGACCGTCGCCGCGCGCGCACGCGCACTTGCAATGGCCGCAACCGTTTTGGCATCCTTTCCCTGCTGGGAGGCCACTGCCGCAGACAGCGCCGCATAACCCAACGCCATGCCCACCGAGCGAGAGTCGACGACCTCTACCGGGATCGGCGACTGGCTCGCCCCAAGCATGGCTGATCCGACGGTCCCGGACATGTCCGACGAGATGTGCACAGACACGACCGCATCGGCGCCCCCGGCTGCCGCTGCCTCATAGGCGTCGAGAAAGGCCTGCGGCGACGGCCGTGAGGTGCTCACGGCACCGAACTTGCGAAGGGCAGCTGCCAGCTCGGCTGGGGTGATGTCAACGCCTTCGCTGTACTGCTGCCCGCCGAGAACGACGTGTAATGGCACAACCCCAATGCCATGGCTCGACACAAGATCCTCAGGCAAAGATGCCGTGGAGTCGGTGACGATCGCAACGCTCACCCGGGCAGGCTATCGCTGCAAACCCAGTGACGCGGTCGCTTCAGGACTGAGATGCCGCGATCTTCTCGATTAGCGTCCTTATGTGTGGTCAGCTGGCCACGATGTTGACGAGGTTCGGCGCACGCACGACGACCTTGCGGACGGACTTGCCGACCAGCGCAGCCTTGATCTTCTCCCTGGCCAGCGCCTGAGCCTGCAGGTCATGCTCACCGATACCCGCCGCCACCTCGAAGCGGTCGCGTACCTTCCCCTGGACCTGAACGACGCACGTCACCGCGTCGTCCACAAGCAACGCTGGGTCTGCTGTCGGGAATTCGGCATAGGTCAATGACTGGGGGTGTCCCAGCCTGGCCCACAGCTCTTCGGCGATGTGCGGTGCTACCGGGGCGGTCATGACCACCAGCGCCTCGGCCGCCTCACGCGGCACGTTAGGCAGCTTGGTCAATGCGTTGTTGAACTCGATCAGACGAGCGATAGCTGTGTTGAAACGCAGACCTGCATAGTCGGTTCGCACCGCGTCGATCGTCTTGTGCAGCAGCCGCTTCGTGGTCTCGTCAGGAGCGTCCTCGGTGACCAGTGGCTCACCGCTGAACTCGTCGATCACGTTGCGCCACAAGCGCTGTAGGAATCGATGGGCCCCGATCACGGCTCGTGTCTCCCACGGGCGCGACAGGTCCAGCGGACCCATCGACATCTCGTAGACCCGGAACGTGTCGGCGCCGTAGCCCTCGAACATCTCATCCGGGGTGACGACGTTCTTCAGGGACTTGCCCATCTTCCCGTACTCACGGGTGACCGGCGCCCCGTTCCAGGTGTGCGAGGTCTCACCGCTGGGTCCTGACACCTCGACGACCTCGGCCGCTGGCACGGACTGGCCGCGGCTGTCACGGAAGAAGAACGCCTGGATGTAGCCCTGGTTGAACAGCTTGCGGAAAGGTTCTTCGCTACTGACGTGACCGAGGTCGTACAGCACCTTGTGCCAGAAGCGGGAGTACAGCAAGTGCAGCACCGCATGCTCAACGCCACCGACATACAGATCGGCACCCCCGGGATCCAGCGCTCCAACCGGGGCGCCCACAACGGTTTCCGCCTGCTTGCCCATCCAGTACTTCTCCACCTCGGGGTCAACCAGGGCGTCGTTGTTGGCCGGGTCCAGATAACGCAGCTCATACCAGCAGGACCCGGCCCAGTTCGGCATCGTGTTGGTCTCGCGCCGATAAGCCTTCACGCCGTCGCCCAGGTCTAGTTCGACATTGACCCAGTCCTGCGCGCGCGCCAGTGGTGGTGCCGGGTTGGACTCCGCATCCTGCGGGTCGAACGTGGCCGGTGAGTAGTCCGCAACCTCGGGCAGGAGCACTGGCAGCATCGACTCGGGCAGGGCAATCGCGTTGCCGGCCTCGTCGTAGACGATGGGGAACGGCTCACCCCAGTAGCGCTGCCGTGAGAACAACCAGTCGCGCAGCTTGTAGGTGACCGTCTCCTCGCCAAGACCCTTGTCCCGCAACCAGTCGATGATCTTGGCCTTGGCCTCGCTGACCCTCAGGCCATTCAGCGAGATGTCATCGTTGGCGGAGTTGATCGCGGGACCGTCGCCGACGAACGCCTCATCCTGTGGGTGACCGACAGGGGGCTGCACGGTGCGGATGATCGGCAGGTCGAACTTGGTTGCGAACTCGTAGTCGCGCACGTCCTGGCCTGGCACCGCCATGATCGCGCCAGTGCCGTAGCCCATCAGCACGTAGTCGGCCACGAATACCGGGACCAAACGCCCGTCAACGGGATTGGTCGCGAACGCGCCGGTGAAGACGCCGGTCTTGTCCTTGCCCTCGGACTGCCGCTCGACGTCGCTCTTGCGAGAGGCAGTACGCCGGTAGGCCGCGACTGCCTCGCGAGGCGTCACGGCGTCGCGCCCGCCGGGTACCCATGCCTGCCGAGTAGCCTCGGGCCAGTCTTCACCGGGGACAATGGAATCCACCAGCGGGTGCTCAGGCGCCAGCACCATGAAGGTGGCACCGAACAGGGTGTCCGGGCGAGTGGTGAACACGTCGATGGCAACAGTCTTCGCGACATCCGCCGTCCTGACGCCCTCCAGGGCCGTCTGGCGATCTGCGACAGGCGCCCTGAAGGACACCTTGGCCCCCGATGAACGACCAATCCAGTTGCGTTGCATCAGCTTGACCGGCTCGGGCCAGTCCAGCCGGTCCAGGTCGTCAACCAGCCTGTCGGAGTACTTGGTGATCCTCATCATCCACTGGGACAGGTTGCGTTTGAACACCGGGAAGTTGCCACGCTCAGACCGACCGTCGGAAGTGACTTCCTCATTGGCCAGAACGGTGCCCAGGCCCGGACACCAGTTGACCGGCGCCTCACTGGTGTATGCCAACCGCTGGCCGTCGATCTCCTTGCGCTGCACGTCGGCATCCAGCCACTGCCACGGCACGCCGGAGGAAGTCCTCCGCTCCCCCGACTCGAGTGCCGCGACGAGCTCGCTGATCGGTCGGGCCTTTCCGCGCCCACCGGCGGCCGACTCGTCATACCAGCTGTTGTAGATCTGGACGAAGATCCATTGGGTCCACCGGTAGAACTCGGGGTCCATGGTGGCGATCGCGCGCCGGTCGTCATGGCCCAGCCCCAGGCGGCGCAACTGACGCCGCATGTTGACCATGTTCTCCTCGGTGGTCTTACGTGGGTGCTGCCCGGTCTGAACGGCATACTGCTCGGCAGGCAGCCCGAACGCGTCGTAGCCCAGGGTGTGCAAAACGTTCTTGCCCGTCATCCGCTGGAAGCGCGCATAGACATCGGTGGCGATGAAGCCCAGCGGGTGCCCGACGTGCAGCCCGGCCCCGGAGGGGTAGGGAAACATGTCCAGAACGAAGAGCTTCGCGCGGCCGGCTACCCCCTCAGGGTCAGCCCACGGACCGGCCGGGTTCGGGGCGTGGAAAGTACCCTCGCTCTGCCACCGGTCCTGCCACGACATCTCGATGCGTTCGGCCATCTCGGCCGTATATCGGTACGGGGTGTCGTTCATCATTGCGTCCTCTGCTCGTCGTCGCGCGAGTGCGTGCTCCTGGGGCCCCTGACTGGCACATGAGAAAACCCCTCGCGCAGGAGGGGTTGCCGCGTTGAGGTCCGGGTCGGGCCAACGCGGCTAACTAAGGAGCATCGAGTTTCGCATGGGTGACAGGTTAGCGCAGGCTGACGCCCGGATGCCGATCGCCATCAGCACATGGACGAGGTATCAGGGCCCCGAAAGGCCGCCACCGGGCGGGTGACGGCCTTTCCATGCCAGAAGAAAGGGAAATCCCTACAGGGACGCAGCCTTCTTGGCCATGGACGACTTCTTGTTAGCCGCGTTGTTCTTATGGATGACGCCCTTGCTCACGGCCTTGTCGAGCTTGGTCGACGCAACCTTGAGCG
>OBLW0100002429.1_pt1 | contig 15052 bp, 12 predicted proteins | sample 1520161 | NCBI WGS metagenome assembly OBLW01 (sample SAMEA3539309, study PRJEB22396) | soil metagenome | biome: tundra; feature: field; material: soil | place: USA | collected 2010-05 | depth 0.15 m
CGATCTGGCCTCGATAAAACAAAAGTCAAAGTTAATCAAAAGGGATTCATCGAAATCAACGGACAGCGGCAGACAGCCGAGCCCACGATCTATGCGATCGGCGACGTCGCCGGTGAACCGATGCTGGCTCACAAGGCCATGCATGAGGGTCGGACTGCCGTCGAAGCCATCGCAGGTCACAAAGTAGCATTCGAACCAAACGCAATTCCTGCAGTCGTCTTCACTGATCCTGAAATTGCGTGGGCCGGTCTCACTGAAACGCAAGCCAAAGAACAAGGACGAGAAATCACTGTCGCCAAATTTCCATGGGCCGCTTCTGGACGCGCCATCACGCTCGACCGTCCCGAAGGCCTCACCAAACTGCTGATCGATCCGAAGACAGAGCGCGTTCTCGGTGTCGGCATCGTGGGGGCAGGCGCAGGTGAACTGATCGCCGAAGGCGTGCTGGCAATCGAAATGTGCGCTCTGGCGGCGGACATCGGGATGACCATCCATCCGCATCCAACACTGTCCGAGACGATGATGGAATCCGCAGAAGTTTTCTACGGACAAGCCACCGACATCTATCGTCCCAAAAGGTGACAGTGGTAATCAGACTAAAAATGAATAACAAAGTGGAGCGACGGCGGTCTCGCCCGTATGCACTGCCGTCTGCACCGCCGTCCGCACTCACATCCTCACTATCGTTAATGAAAAAATTGTTGTTGTTGCTTTTCGTCTTAACCCTCTGGGGTCCAAAATCGGGCGCGCAATCGCTACCTGGCCTTCTGAAGCCCGCAGCCCCGACTGCAAACTCGGCCGCGTCTGATCCCTTGGGACGCGAGACTCCCTCTGGAACAGTCCTCGGTTTTCTGCAAGCCGCGCAAGATGGAAACGAGAGGACTGCCGCCGACTATTTGCAAATGAGTGCCAGTCGACGCCAGTCGCAAGGTCCGGACATGGCGGGCAAACTCAAATTGTTGATGGACCGCGCATTTGTCGGCAGCATCCGGCACATCAGCACCCGTCCCGATGGCGATCCTGAAAATGGCACCACCGATCAGCAAGCGGTCGGAAGTTTCTCCAATGGCGATCAGGATGTTCCGGTTATTCTCGTTCGAATCAACGATCCGAATGCCGGCAAGGTTTGGCTCTTCTCAGCCGAGACGCTCGGCAAAGTTCCTGAACTCTACGACAATATCGAGGCTCACCAAGTAGAAAACAGGCTTCCACAGAGTCTTGTGCGAAATGTGATTCTTGGGATGCCGCTGTGGCAGTGGCTGGCCCTACTAGCTGCGATTCCAGTCGCCTTGCTGATTGGATGGGCAGTAGTGCTGTTACTGGCGATCCCACGGCGCTTGTGGCTCAAATTTAGAAATCGTCCTAATCTTCATTCCTACAACCGGATGTCAAAGCCGCTGCTGGTGTCATTCAGCGCGTTGGCTCATCGGGTGATCATCGCATACATTGGCCTGCCGCTTCTGCCGCGTCTTTATTATTACCGCACAGTCGGCATCTTCATCAGCATCGGCGTCTTCTGGTTTCTGTTGCGCGCGACCAGTCTAACCATGCAGCGCTTGCGAGTCCACGCCATTGGCGCGGGCCGCATTGGCACCGGAACTTTGATGGTGCTCGCCGAGCGGCTGCTCACAGCGCTGGTAGCTGTCACTGCGGTTCTTGCGATTCTCGCAATCCTCGGCTTCAACCTGACGACCGTGCTGGCCGGCCTCGGCATCGGCGGCATCGCAATTGCCTTTGCCGCACAAAAGACTCTCGAAAATCTTTTCGGCGGAATCTCCGTCCTGGCCGACGAAGTCATCCGCGTCGGCGACTATTGCCGCTTCGCCGATCGCACCGGAACCGTCGAAGACATCAGCCTGCGATCCACGCGGGTACGCACCGACGCGCGCACCGAGCTTTCGATTCCAAATGGCGCGCTCGCGACCATGAACATCGAAAATTTTACGCGGCGGGACAAAATCCAATTTAGCCCCGTGCTGTCGATTCGGTATGAAACTTCGCCCGACCAGTTGCGCTATCTTTTGGCGGAAGTACGCCGGATGTTATATGAGCATCCGAAGGTAGAAACTGAGAGCGCCAGCATTCGCTTCGCCAATTTCGACACCAGCGCGTTACGGCTCGAGATCGCCAGCTACGTGATGACGACAGATTCCAACGAATTCATCGCCGTTCGTGAAGACCTGTTGCTGCGCATTATGGATATCGTCGAAAAATCTGGAACCGGTTTCGCCTTCCCGTCGCAAACACTCTACTTGTCGCGAGATTCCAGCCTCGACAAGGAGAAAACTGGGGCCGCCGAACAGCAGGTTCAGCAATGGAGAGATGGCAACAATCTGCCGTTCCCGGATTTTGCGCCAGAGGAGAAGTCAACCTTTCGCGGAGCAATCGTTTATCCACCACCGGAATCGGCCGGCGCAAAACGACCAAAGACATCCTAGGCTCAGCTTCGTTCCGTAACTTCGTCCAGCACATCTTCGTCCAGAACATCCTGGTCCAACCGAATCGTGAGATTTTGGCTCGCCCGCTTGCTTTCCTGCCTGAGTACCAAATAAGGCTCCCAGCTTACCCACGTAACTTGCGCCTTCTGGGGCTGGGTTTCTAGCATGTAGGAACTATGCCTTATGCCTTGCTGTTGTCGCCGGATGACCAGGCAGTCAGTGCAATTACTGGCGTTTTGGAAGAAATGTCCGTAACTTGCGAACGTCCGTTAGACGGAGTATCTGCTGCCCAAAAACTCAATTCGCAGAATTTTGATCTCGTCTTGGTCGATTGCGAGAACCTGTCAGCAGCCAAGCTGATCTTCGACGTGTGCCGTCGCGGAAAAAACGGCCATAATCCGATTCCTATCGCCATTGTTGATGGCCGCGCAGGTCTGCCCACTGCATTTCGGCTCGGTGCGGAATTGATCCTTACCAAACCGGTCGCCAAAGACCAGGCTCGCGGCACCATTCGAACGGCTGTCAGTCGGGTTCGAAAAGGCGTGCAGGAGCAGGTCACGGCACAAGCGGCGGCTGCTTCCCCTGAAGTTGAAGCGAGTTCGAGCGCGCCGCAGGAACGAGCCTTTGCGGCAGCGGCGGCGGGGGCCGCATCCTCGAGGAGCTCCACATCGACATTGCCTGACTCGACCACCACTTCTCAGATGCATTCCACCGTCGAAGAAATCGATGCTCCAGCGTCAGATTCACAACCGAATCCACAATCCGCAACTTCGTTGGAGGCGCCAGTCGCCGCCAGATCTTCAGCGACTTGGAATGGCAAGTTCCCTGTTTCGGATGACCCTGTGCTGGGCGAGTTGGAGAGTACGGAAAAGGAAGAGTCGGCCCAGGCGCAGTCGAAACAGGCAGAATTGACGAAGGTCGAGCCGCAAAAAGAAAGTTTAAAACCCAAGAAAGCAGAGCAACCGGCAGCTAAATCTAGTGTCGCAGCTTCATCGAGCCGGCGCGGCCAGCAAAAAACAAAAGGACTGGTGCTCGCATTCCTAATGCTGGCGCTTGCCGCTAGCGGGTTCTATGCAGCATGGATGTATCAGCCAGCCTTCCGAGTTATTGTTCAGCCGCAAGTGGATCGCGTGCTTTCGCTGCTTGGAATGGCGTTGCCACCAACTCCATCATCACATCGGGTAAAGCCTTCGGCTCAGGTGGCTCCTGCAACGACGGGAACTGCGGCGGTGCCAACTAATTCGGTGCCCGCTGCGAATACGACATCGGTTGCAAGCGAACCCTCCGCGTCGGATACCGCGGCCACGCCCGCAACTGGGGCAACCCCAGCGACTGTCAGTTCACCTCAGCCTCCGACAACTGCTATCGCACCTGCAGGCTCGTCCACATCTCCGACAGGTGATAAAGCTAAGCCTGGCGAAAGCAAAGCGACCGATGCCACTCCAAGCGCCAGCCAGACCAACTCTGTTTCGCCGAAATCGTCCAGCGCGGTTCTGCCGGATGAGAGCAACGCGGTTCTCTTATCGTCCAAGGGTGCAGAGAGTCGTCTCATTCACAGCGTTCCACCTATATATCCTGCGGAAGCGCGGTCGTCGTCCAGTGCGGCCCAGGCAACGGTGGTGCTAAAAGAAGTGGTCGATGAGACAGGGAAAGTTGAGGGAGTACGACTGGTCGATGGGAACGCAGCGCTCGCACCTGCGGCGATCCGAGCAGTAAAACAGTGGCGATACCGGCCGTTCGTTCGTGATGGCAAAGCGCAGCCGTTTCAGAGTGTCGTAACAATTGACTTTCAGCGGCCGTAATCGACGGGCAGCCGAAGATAAACCCAGTCGGCTCTTCATACCTACGGCCAAACGACCATGGCTCAAGTACTCTCGTAACTTGCTGGTTACCCGCTCCATTACCTAGGATGGCCTCATCATGGGTTACCAAGCTCTTCTCATCTGTCCTGATACAAAACTCGCTACCGTCGTTACTCAAATCTTCAATGAACTAGACTTCGTCGTAGATGCGGTGCACGAGCCGTTTGCTGCGGTTAAGAAGTTGATGACGCAGCACTATGACGCGATCGTCGTAGATGGCACGAACGATCAAAACGCTTCTTTGCTGTTCAAGAGCGCAAGAAATTCCAGCTTCAATCAGGGGTCGTTGGCAATTGCCTTGGTCGAAGGTCAAACCGGCGTGGCGAAGGCCTACCGCATCGGCGCCAACCTCGTACTTACGAAGCCCATCAATATCGAGCAAGCAAAAGGAACGTTGCGCGTGGCCCGCGGCCTCTTGCGGAAAACTTCTGATATAGCTGGCGCTATACCGAGCAACACTCCGTTAGCCGCAAATCCCAGTGCCGCCTCGGCCGATACGTTCGAGGTAGACAATCTTCACGCAACTAACGACGATTCATCAACCCCGCCAGCGAACAATGCATTGGAGTATTCCGCGCCGATGCCGATGATGAGTCCGGTCGCGGTATCGCCGAACCTTCCGAACGAACGTCGCGGTGCGGTTTCTAGAGTAAGCGCATCGACAGAAGACAGCCGTCAGGTTATTGCGGCGTCAGGGGCGCAAAACGCTGCCGACGCAACCGAGTCGGCGCCGACTGCTGCACCTTCCACACCAGCTGAAGTCAAGAGGCCCGCCATAACGGGCGCGGCTGCAGCACCGGCTCCCGCTAAAGAAACTAGTACGAGCTCAAACAAAGCATCTCACATCGCTTCAGCGCAGCCAGCCAAAGCGTCATCTGGCGCGTCACCGGCTACTTCTGTCTCAGCATCTGCAAGTTCGACGACCGTCAGCCACGTTCCATCATTTGCGGCGTTAGGCGAAAAGGACGTGTCGACCTCTGGCAGCAACAAAAAGATTTTCATTGGGATTGCGGCGGTTGTAATCCTGATCGCGCTGGGATACATGGGCTACGAGAAAGTGTATGCACCAACTACAAATGCTCCGCACTCCCAGCCAGTAAGCGCGCCTTCCAACTCTGATCAAACTGCGCCCGTGTTGCGGCCGATGTCTGCACCAGTGCCAGCGCCAAATACGGCTAAGGACTCCATAAGCATAGCCACCGGGAGTTCACCCTCCGCATGGCCACACGGGGTCGTTTCTTCGTCCCCTAAAGCTAGCGGCCCCCAAAAGATTCGGATCGCCGCCGATCTAGGAGCGAGTTCGGATGCAGAAGTGACGTCCGCTCCGAAGCCAATCCGGGTAAAGTCGGACAAGCTGGCTGCCAATAATCGCCTGCAGGAAGATGAGTCCGCGCCTCCTGTGGCCAGTGCGCTCGCAGATAGCTCCGCGACGGACAAGAATTTAAGCGGACTAATGTCTTCGGTGTCGCCAAACTTCCCCAAGGCTCCGCTGACCAAGCTAAAAATTTCTCAAGGTGTCTCGCAGGGGCTCTTGATCAAGCGGGTAACGCCAACATATCCGAAGGCCGCGCTCGCGGTTCACGCTCAGGGGGTCGTCTTGATCGAGGCAACAATTGATCAGGAAGGCAATGTAAAAAATGCAAAGGTGCTGCGCGGGGATTCCGTTCTAGCTCGTGCGGCGCTCGACGCGGTTCATCAATGGCGATATAAGCCTTACTATCTCGACGGGGCACCGGTAGAGATCCAGACCCAAATCACCGTAAACTTCAAGGCAGACTGACAAGACACTGCCGAGCAGTCTCGCGAGCGTCAGATCCTTCCGAACCTCAGCATCGCAATCCAATTTTAATTAAGCTGCTCGTTGAGAGGCCGGTGGCGTGGGCGACCCGGATGCGCGGTAATGCTGCGGAACTTATGGTAAATTCCATGCAACTCTTCACTTAAATTACGGGCGATCTGTGTGCAAAAATCACAGTGATTTTGTAACAATTGCAAAAACTGTTCACCAGGAATAAACCCTACGATTGTATCTTCCGCCGCTTCGCCGGTGACCCGATACTTTTGCCCGGTCAGGCTCTCGCTTAAGCCAAGCAGGGCTCCCGGCCCCATAACCTCGAGGAGTTGCCGTTCATGCTGACTGGTTGGCAACAAGATTCGGATTTCGCCGCTCAAAACAAGGTAGACACCAGTTCCGACGGAGCCCTGCCGAAACAACGTCGCACCTTTTGGCAATGCACGAACTAATTTAATTTGGTGCAACGCCCGCAAAAGTTCGGGGCTGATTTTGATTGGCGAAGTTAAAGACATAATTGAATCCTTTACTCTCAAACCCATCCTGCGCGAACTTTGAGTCAGAGAATGTGATACCCATCACTTCTGTTTGGGTCTGGCAAGCGAAAACGGTGCATAAGAGGTCTGCCGACGTGCAATCGATGGGGTCGATTACTAAAATGTCGAGAGGTCTTCTTTGAACAATTTGATAATTGGAGGGTTTCGCGGGGAAAAACTTCAGCTGCGCTGCATGCGCTGTGGTTCGCGGCACTGGCTGCTACAGATCGGAAAAGAACTGACGTTCGGAGGTCTTACTGCCGCTCAAGCGTCTCATCAATTACAGCTTTGCTGCCTTTGATGACGTTCAGAACCTTATGAACCGGTTTGAACCCGGTAAGAGTGATGTCCACAATATAGTTTCCCGGTCCGACCATAACGCCGACCGGCGAGATCTTATCCAGTACCTGCTGGTTAACGGCCACCTGAGCGCCCTTCGGTTGAGTATGAATCGTGATGGAGCCCATGCTGGCCGCGTTCTCGGTTGCGTGTCCAAACAACCGCCCAAGTTTGCCGACGGTTCGCATGTCTTCCGTATTGCCGAGCGCCCGAAGCACCGGCGCGTATTGGAAATTCTGAGCCACGCTTAACTCGGTGGTGACCGTCTCGTCCAGATAGCCTTGCTTACGCAAAAGTATAGTGTGGCTTCCCTTTTCCATCGCAAACTGCGACGGCGTGACTCGCCCGACCGGCTTGCCGTCAATAACGATATTCGCGCCAGGCGGAGTGCTGCTCACCGCCACCAGGGCATTAACTGGCGATAAATGAACGAGCAAAGATGCCTTGCTGCCAGCGACTGCCTCGACCGACCTTATGTCGGACGAGTAGCCTGTTTTGTTCACGGAGATGATGTGCCGGCCGAGACTTAAATCCGACAGGTTAAAAGGTGTAACCCACGCCGGATCGGACTTTCCATCGACCTGAAACTGCGCGCCTTGCGGACTGGAATCAATCAGAGCCTCGCCTGTAACCACGGCCGCAACCGGCGCTGGCGTAACCACTGGCGCGCGTCGAGCAGCTTTTGAATGTTTTTCGACTTGGCGGAGTTTCAGATTCGGGTTGGGCTCGTCGATCGGAGCAAGCGCTGCCGACGCCTTCTGCTGCGCCGACGGAGTCGCGACCGTGGGCTGGGATGAATTTTCCTTCGTAGCTTTGATTGATTGCGGAGCTGCCGTGGAGCCGTCGTCTTCAGAGCGAACATGGACAAAAGTCGCGAACGCAATGACCAGGATGAGTCCGACTGCTCCCAAGATCGAATAGATCAATAATCGCGGCGGAATGGTAGCCATGTGGTGAAATGCCTTTTCGGCGACCTCGCGCGGCTGAATCCTCGGTTTGTCTTCTTTTTTCTGTGAATGCTTCTGCGGTTCGGGAGGGAGCGGCTCTGGGAGGGCGGGAACGGGCAGGGCAAAGACAGTTTCTTTCAGCGGAGGCATCTCCGCTAAATCAGAAAAACTTGTGCTGGATTGACTCGTTGCCTGCTTCGACATCATTGGATCGAAAGCGACATGCGGCGCGGGGGGCTCCGCTTCGGCTACTCCAACCGCCGATGACAAAACGAGATCCTTCGCAGAGTGAATCTCCGGGGCCTTTACTTCAAAATCTCCCATCGAATACGGTCCCGCATATGTTTCCGTCTTCGAACGCGAGTCGGGCGTCAGCACTGATGCCGCAGCGACTGGAGAGCTAGCCCTACTCGCTGCAGGATCCCCCAGGGATGCAACTTTTGCGCTGGTCGCGACTGAACTATACCCACTGTTTCCGCCAGACGCGGCGGCTGGCAATGGCTTTGCCGGACTCAATCCGGTCGAGACAAATTTGCTGGCCGCAGCCGCGCGGTCAGCACGGCTCACTCCAGGGTTAGCGGCAGCAGCGATTTTCTTCGTGTCGGGGGCGGCCTTTTCCCCAGTTTCCTTACATTCTTCCAACGCGTCCAACAATTCTCGCGCGCTCTGATAACGCTCGGCCGGATCTTTGGCCAGCGCTTTCATGATCAACGCGCTCACCGCCGGCTGAATCTTAGGATTCACCGCAGAAGGAATGGCGGGCATTTCGTTCCCGATCTTTCCCAGCAGCGTTACCGGGTCATCCGACTCAAACGCCGGTTGCCCGACCACCATCTCATAGAGAATCGTACCCAGAGTAAACAGGTTCGACCGCATATCCATGGTCTCGCCACGAATCTGTTCCGGAGAACAATACGGCATGAGCTTGCCCAATCCGTTGCCCGATTCAGCTTCGACCAGGCTCATGTTCGAAATGCCATAGCCCAGAATCTTGACCATCCCATCCCACTGGACCATGATCTTGGCGGGCTCGAGTGAACAATGGGTCACACCTTTGGCGGTCGCCTGCTCCAACCCGGCGCAAACCTGGCGCGTGATATCAAGCAAGTCCCAGATCGAGAAGCCTTCTTTGCGCGCCAACATGGTCGCGATGCTGTTGCCCTGGATGTACTCCATTGCGGCGCAGAACTGGTTGTCGATTTCGCCCGCGCCATAGAGCACGACGATGTTCTGCCCGACAAGATCTCGCGTGCTCTCGCCTTCCCTGAGGAGAGTGTCGACGAACTCGTCGGCGCGATCTCCAAGCGGCTTTAAGCTCAGCGTTTTGAGGGCTACAACCTGGCTGGTTTGGGTGTCCAGCGCCTTGTAAATCGAGGCGGTTTCTGACTTCGAAAGCTCGCTTTGTATCTCGAAACGGCCAAACATCGTCGCCATTAAAGGAGTCCTCGCGGTGACTAGCCGCCCTACGCCAAGAATGCGGATTTGGCTAAGAATTGGGGAAGAATCAGACCTAGAATAGCGCCACAAAGCGCACAAATGAGAGTTACGAAAGTACTGTCCACTTCTTTCGTAAGTCATTGAGTCTATGTAACTCGTTGGTTCGGCATTTCAGGTGTCGCACAATTTGCCCATGTAATGAGCCGTCATACAAACTCAACACAATTTTCTAAGATAAGTCGTCGGTGTGCGGCTCCGAGCAATCTCAGTTTGCGGACATGACGTTAGTTTCTTGCTCTACCATGCTCACTCCGCCAGCTCAGGGCGAGCTGGTAGATCGTAGGTGAGCTATGAGCCGTCCGTTTCAGCCTGAGCGCTTCCACTTTCACGCCCGCATCAGTGACAGATAAGTCACCGCACAATTCGCCAGCGGCGCCGAAGGCGGTCCACGCGGATCGGTAGTCGCGCTCGCTGATCTCAACGACATTCAAGTCGAACTCGATATCGCCCAGGATGACTTTGCCAAACTGTCTCCCAAGCAGGAAGGCGTCGTCACTCTCGATGCATTCAAAGACCGCTCGTACAAAGGCGAAATTGCCGAAATGTCGCCCGAAGCGAATCGGCAAAAAGCGACCGTTCAAGTCAAAGTTCAGATTCTGCAGCCAGACTCGTACCTCCGGCCCGAGATGAATGCAACCGTTCAGTTCAAGGCTAAGGCCAACGACGATAAGAATGCAGCACAGAAACAGACGTACGTTTTCGTACCGACGGCCGCGTTGCGTGATAACAACGGAGCAAAATTCGTGCTGTTGGCTTTCAACGGCAAAGCCCTTCGCCGCGATGTTCATGTTCAGGGTCAACGCTCGGGCGGTTATCTGGTCGACTCGTTAGTCGGCAGCGAAACTGTAATTACCACAGCGCCCGCGGATCTGCACGACGGGCAGAAGATTCACATCAAGGGGCAATCATGAGCGCAATGACCACGCCACCGCCAACTCAACATGCCGTGACCGGCAAAGTCGTTCAGGCACGCGGCGTCAGCAAGATTCTCAAGCGCGACGCTTTTCAAGTGACCGCGCTCGACAATGTCTCGATCGACATCGGTGGCGGAGAATTCCTAGCCTTGATGGGTCCGTCAGGATCGGGCAAGACGACGCTGCTGAATATGATCGCGGCGATCGATCGTCCCACGTCCGGCGATCTGCTCGTTATGGGCGAAAATATCTTCCGCCTTAACGATGGCCAGTCAGCCAAGTGGCGCAACACGCACGTCGGCTATGTTTTCCAGACTTTCAATCTGATTCCGGTCCTGACCGCCTTCGAGAACGTAGAGTTGCCTCTGCTGCTCACTAAGATGACGGCGTCGCAACGTCGCGACCACGTGCTGACCGCACTCAAATTAGTGGGACTGGAAGATCGCGTTCACCATCTTCCAAAGCAGCTCTCAGGCGGGCAGGAACAGCGGGTCGCAATCGCGCGGGCCATCGTCAGCGATCCCACGCTGATTCTCGCCGACGAACCCACTGGCGATCTCGACAGTACTTCGGCAACGGATATTTTAGAGATTTTGAAGCGATTGAATGAAAGCTTCAACAAGACGATCGTGATGGTGACCCACGATCCCCACGCGGCAAGTTACGCCCACGTAACCAGACATCTGGAAAAAGGCCGACTGCTACCAGCGTAACCACTAAATAGGGTTGTCATCCCGAGCAAAGCGAGGGATCTGCAGTCTTGAGACGGCATAGTTTCTAGTTAAGCCGTTCTGCGCGCGACCACCGCGTCCTCGGTCTCAACTTCGCTGACCCATTCCCAGACCCGCCGCCCGCGATCGTTGCTCAAACTGCGGGCCTCGCCGTACTCCACCAACCGGTTCAAAACAGTTGTCACCGAAGCCAAAGGATCTTTGTGGCGCGCCAAAATCGCAGGGGCATAGCGTTCCAGTTCCTCGCAAACCTCTCGAGCGCCAAGCGGACGCCGCACCTCCATCAGCACGCGGCGGCAAGCCTTGGTAAAGCCTGGCTGACGGCCATTCGGCTTGCGGTCGATCAGTTCCAGCAAATCATCGCCCAGCACTTGATCGCCGAAAAGGTTCGCCAATCCGCTAATCGTCTGCTTCACCGTACCAATGCGCTTCATGACCTCAGCGCGTTGACGCATCAACTGTAGGAGCTCCTCATGCGCCGCCTTCACCACCTGCTGCGCCGAAATGCTATTCGCCTGATCATCGGCGACGCCCGCATGCAAACCATCGCTTTTCTGCAATTCCATGAGCCTCTCCTAAAAGGAACACCGCTCTTATCGTTCAATACGCAAAAGACTGCCCCGAAGTTCCGACAAGGGTTGGACTGATTTGAGGAGAAAACGTTATCGGGAAAAGGAAACACACCCGGCGGCGTGTAGGAATTATTTAAATGGGCGCGGTTTGGGGCCGCGCCGTGAGTTATTCAAAAACCGCTTACCCCATCACAGTCGTGTGATCAGGCCGAATCTTGTACAGTACGCGAACTTCTCCCGGCTGCGAATACGGATACTTGTCGACTCCCATATACTTCTTCGCCATCTTGTTGATGTGTTCATCGGCGCCATCTTCAGTAATCTCAACCACCGTCCCGCGAATCTCCAGATAGCGGTACGGGTTGTCGGGATCGATCACGGCGATAGCCACCCGCGGATCGCGGCGCACATTTTTATCTTTCTGGCGTCCTCGCGCGGAATTAAAGATGACGTGTTCACCGTCAAAGTCGCACCACACTGGAGTCACCTGCGGACGCCCGTCAGGCATGAGAGTGCCAAGGCTCGCGAACGCTCGCTTCGAAAAAAGATCAATATATTTTTCCGGAATCGCGTGAGGCATTGCTGTATATCTCCTGTTCTTATCTTGACCAATCACTTAACGAACAGATTATAGATGCCGCAGGGACATTTGGGGTGCAAGCCGCCGGCTTGTCACACTGGGCGATTCGCACCTTGCCTACGAACGATTGCGATATTATTTCGATTCACCCAACTCAGCTGCGATCCGCGGGAGCGCAGCCCGCAGCAACGCTACGAAATCCCCCATCACGCGCCGTCCCACTTCGAGCACCTCTTCATGGACCAGCGGCTGATCAAGAATTCCTGCAGCCATGTTCGTTACGCAAGAAATCGCGAGAACGTCGATTCCCATATGCCGCGCCGCGATTGCCTCGGGGACAGTCGACATCCCTACCAGATCGGCTCCGATCGTACGCAGGTAACGAATCTCCGCCGGCGTTTCGTAACTCGGTCCGGCCAACGCGGCATAGACGCCCTCGTGTGGCGGAATCGAAAGCTTCTTCGCCTCTTCCAACGCGATCTCGCGGTAACCCTTCGAATACGTATAACTCATGTCGGGAAAGCGCGGTCCGAATCTCTCATCGTTCGCGCCGGTGAGCGGGTTTTGCCCTTGAAGATTGATGTGATCGCGCACTACAACAAGCGCGCCCTGTCCATATTCCAGGTTAATGCCGCCAGCGGCGTTGGTAAGAATCAAAGCACGTATGCCAGCGCTTACCAGCACGCGCGTGGGAAACGCAACCTCTGCCGCGGAATAACCCTCGTAGAGATGAACCCGGCCTTGCATGACGGCGACGGGAATGTCTCCCGACTTACCAATGACTAACTGCCCCGCATGACCCACCGCCGTCGAGCGCGGGAACGCAGGAATGTCCGCATAAGGGATACGAACCGCTTCAGTAAGGTCGTCGGCAAAAGATCCAAGTCCCGAGCCCAGCACAAGGCCGATCTGCGGACGCAACGGAGTCTGCGAGAGCACGAATGCCGCCGCCGATTCGGCGCGTGTGAACAGGTCTGGAGTCATAAGTACACTGTCATCCTGAGTGCAGCGAAGGACCTATGGATTGGACAGCTCGTCAATGCATAGGTGTTTCGCTTCGCTCAACATGACAACTTTACGGGAATTTCGGTTAAAACTTCTTCTCAAACTCCGCGAAAGCCTTTTCCAGTTGCCACTGCACACGAGCCCGCTCGCTATGTTCCAGCGCTGCTTTGCACGCGGAATTCGGGATGCCGGAACCGCGAAACGAAATCTCACACGGGGGGACGTATCCTTCGCGTGGGCCGTCGCTCCAAATACTATCCCCCGCAATAAAACTATGTTCCAGACTAGCCCGCGCCATCCACTTCAACTCGCCATAAGACAACCCATATGTCTCGACCGCGCGCAAATATTCGTGTGTCATATCGCTTCGCGAAACGCCCAAATCATCGGTAGCCAGCGCGACCGGCACTCCATACTTCATATAAATCGGCAGCGGATGCCGGTCGCCGCTTACTCCCAGAATCACATCGTTCGAAGTCAGACAGATCTCGACCAACACGTTCTTCTTCGCCATCTCTTGCAGCAAGCCAATCGGATCATCCTCACTCATCACTGCTACGCCATGCCCGATCCGTTCCGCGCCGCCACGCTCAATCGATTCGCGAATATGAAAGCGCAAGCCCTCCGGTGGAACGAGTCCCGTCCATAACTCGTCGGCATGCAGCGAAACGTGCGTCGCAGGATAGAACTTATGCAACACCTCAATGATCCGCATGTGCAGATCGAAGTCGTGCATCGGCACGTAGTAATCTTCCGGCATCACAAGATTGAATCCTACAAATCGCGGATCGGCCTTGGTCAACTCGAAACCCAGCAATATCTGCGCAAAAACCTGTTCTCGCGGCAATCCCCGCAGCACCTGATATAGATAGTGCAGCGTCACGGGGCATCCAGGAGCAGCCTGCGCGGTCCCGCAATGCAATACTTCCTTTTTTCGCGCCTCATCAGAATCAAGCTGCTGACGCACCGACGCGACGACCTCAGCCATTCCCCCAGCCAACAATTTCTCTCGGAGCTTGCCAAAATCGTCATCCCATCCAGTTTTCGTGCCGAGAATAGCTGCCGCCGCGCCATCCGCAGTGTGCATGACTTCGACGTATTGCAGATGATCGGACGCCGCCCGCGCCGCCACTTCCGCAAAAGCATCACCGACATGGTTTTGCATCGCCGGACCAAACTTGTCGAAGGTGGCAAAGAAGTGGTCGTGTCCTGACTCCTCGGCGGGATGCCAGTTGCGCATCGACCAGGCGTCGATGAGTTGGTCGTAAAGAATGTGGTCCTGATAGGCGCAACGTACCGACGGCTTGTTGTTATAGGATTCGCAGGAATCGCAGGCCGCTCGAATCAACTTAGAAGTGGTCCTGTCCACGCACAGCGCGTTCTCCGACGCCCAATCGATAAAACTTTCCGCATAGATCGCGCCCGATAGGTGGACGTGTAGGTCGCCGCCTTTGGGCATCTGTCTCAGAAAAGCCGTCAGTAGGCCGGGTTGATGCCGGACCGATTCCATATACTTCGACGTCTTCTCTTCTCTTTGGACCTCGGCGCTTTGACCGGTTGCGATCCCAGCGAGGGCCAAACATATCCAGCCGACAATTGCGTAAGTTCGCAAGCTTCGCACGGAATTGTTCCTCCAAAATGTGAGACCCCGTATTGTACTCAACTCGGTTCGTCAATTATCGGGAAAACAATTCCCGGAAAATCGTTAACGCCAAGACGCCGATCCCGCGATGATCCCCAATATCCATGCGGACAAAACGCAGATTTGCACAATCACAATTCGATGTGCGCTGAAACGGCATGTGCGCCTGCGCCGCCAAATAACCGCATGGATACTGG
>OBLW0100002433.1_pt1 | contig 15042 bp, 12 predicted proteins | sample 1520161 | NCBI WGS metagenome assembly OBLW01 (sample SAMEA3539309, study PRJEB22396) | soil metagenome | biome: tundra; feature: field; material: soil | place: USA | collected 2010-05 | depth 0.15 m
CAGCATGTTCGCACACCGCGGTTTCTTGCCCTTCAGCCTGAAGCTCGGGAACACCGTAAGGAGTCGATTCGTTTGGATCTGGCGGACGCCAGACGCGATAACTCACAACGTACAGCCGGTAGTGCCCAGGGCCAGGCCGTCTCCACTCATTCAACTCGGCTGTCGCTGTAAATGGCTTTTCGGAAAGTTGCTGTTCGTTGCCCAAGCCGCCGCCCATGAACATGCCAGGGCGGAAATAGTCGGCAAGCGGATCGGGTGCCGCTGGTTCGACGCAATAGGTCTCGATGTTCAGTCGTCCGCTGCGGTCATAATTGCGGTTATCTGCCCAGTACCGTTTGTCCGTTGTGGACGTGAACGAGAGCACCAACGGAATAATCTCACCTTCACGAAACGAGGTCCGTCCGTTCGAAATGGCGACACTGACTTTGGCATCCGTTACCGCCGAACTCAGCGAACACGGATCTGCCGGCGAACCGAACGCTGCCGTGCCCACAACCAGAACAGCGATGAAGGGGGCGCGCCGCATCGACATATTCTAGTCCGGATGGCGCGTGCACCTGGATGCCAGACCAAATCTCTTCGGCATGCGAGCTCCCAGGGCCATCGAGTCGTCCTGCGCGCCGATCAGACTAATTGACGCGTGAAGAAATAGTCTCTCGTCCCCGTCTTATGGCTGCAGTTGTTTCGCCGGAGAGGGAAGCAGTGTACGCGATGATGAAATACATGAAGGCCTAGCACCTACCGAACGCCCACCAGGCGAGCCCGACGTATAGCGTGCATGCAGAAAGGGCCTTCTGGATTGTGATGTTGAGTTGGGAGCGGATCGCTGGATTCAATGCTCACTCGGGCCGAACACCGGAGAGCACCTCACGCGCTGCCTCGAGAACGTCGCACGGACGCCACTTGTTTACCGCTTTGCTCGCGCCTAGGGACCTATATGGTCCTGGGTCCCATGACCTAGGCGGATCGGACTCCATCACGATGACCAAAGGCCGAGCGGGAAAGCGCTGCAGTTCTTTAAAGAAGCCGTCAAGGGAAAAATCAGCAAGGTGATTAGCCACAAGCACAAGATCACATTCCCACGAATGCAGAAGATCGATCGCTAAGTGGCCATTCGAGGCAGCTCTTGTATCAAAACCTGCGTTCGCAAGGAAACCATCCATAACCCGCAAGACGCGCTCGTCGCTATCAACAATCAATATCTTTTGCTGCTGTTGTCCTTCCATGTGTGCTACCCCCTATCTTTTCGGGAACAGTGGGCTTGCTACCCAGCCAAGTCCAGCGCGGAAGGGCCCACTGCGCCTCGATCCGCTCAGTCTCTCTGTAGCCAGTCTCCAAGAGCTTCTCCTCAAAGCATGCAGGAACGAGATGATATTGTCGGTAATCCGGTTCACACAGGAGTGTGATTCAAATCACAAATCGAAGAGAATGAGAAGCGGAAAGCAGGGGAGTCGTTAGAATACAGTTTTATCGGTCACATCGGGTCAATGCCGTCAACTGCGGGAAACAAGTAGAGTTTGTGATCGTGAAGCGAAATGAATTCTCGATACGGCACCAATGCATCCACCGTTCGACCTTAATGATGCCGATTGACGTTTTTGTGCTCTCGGGTCACCATCGAGTAAGTCGTTCAGAGGTCCAGGAAGGCTCGGACTGAAGTTAGATCTTCGCTCGCGCGTAGACGAAAGCCAAGGCGCTTAATGATGACCTGCATAGCCAGGTTGTCCGGCAACATTTCCGCAGACACCTGGCTCAACTTTTCATCTCTGGCGATCTCGATTACACGGCGGAGCAATTCATATCCCAGGCCAAGTTTCTGATACTGATCTGAAACCAGCACAGCGACTTCCGCTTCATTCCCGACGTGAAGTTTGTTCAGACGCCCGACGGCGAGGATTCTCCGCTCTCCGGTGCCGGGAACCGTACGCTCTGCGACTAGCGCCATTTCTCGATCGTAATTACTGAAACAGATGCGCAACAGTCGCTCATGCTCCACCCGGCGGCTCAGGCTTAGAGAGCAAAAATACCTCAAGTAAACGCTGCGATCGGAAAGCGTTTCGTGAAACTTAACCATCAGCGGTTCGTCCTCGGGGCGGATCGGGCGGATGGTCACCTGATTTCCATCCTTCATGGTCCAGGGTCCGACATACTGCAAGGGATATGGACAGATGGCGGGCTTTGGCAACTGATCGAGTGTTACGGCGGGACCCTGCAGCACTATTCTGGCATCGAGGGCCAGCAGGTGCTCCGGTGAAGCCAGCAACGGATTGATGTCAATTTCTGCAATCCACCGCTGTTCGACCACGAGCTGACTGAAGCGGACAAGGAGCTGTTCCAGGGCAGCCATGTCGACCGGTTTGCGTCCGCGGACTCCTTTCAGGGCGGTGAAGATTCGTGTTTGCTCCATCATTCTTTGAGCGAGAGTTGTATTCAGCGGTGGAAGCGCTAAAGCATGGTCTCGATAGACTTCCACAAGCTGGCCGCCGGAGCCGAACAAAATTACGGGTCCAAACTGCGGGTCGACGCTGCTACCCACAATCAGTTCGTAGCCATCCAAGTTCACCATCGGTTGCACAGTGACACCGGAGAATTGATCGGAGCCAGATTTCTCAGTCAACGAACACTCAATAGCGCGATAGGCGGAGCGGACCGACGCTTCATCTTGCAGGTACAGCTTGACACCGCCAACATCCGTCTTATGCGTGATGGTTTCGGAAAGAATCTTCAAGACAACTGGAAAACCAATCTGCGAGGCCAGCCGGACTGCCTCATCTTCGCTAGCCGCGATCCGCGTCTCAACCGTTGGGATGCCGTACAGCGATAACACCTGCTTCGATTCAACTTCGGTGAGCAGAATACGGCCGTGACGTCGCGCCTCTTGAATGATTTGGCCGGCCTGAGTGTGGCGGTTGCTTTCGGGCTCAGATTGTTCCGTGAGCGTGGGGGTTTCGTAGAGTCCACGCAGGTTATAGGTGTAGCGCCACATGTAGGTGAAGGCGCGCGCTGCGGTGTCGGGATAAGAAAAGGTCGGAATGCCCGCCGCATTCAAAGCAGCTTCGCCGGCAGCAACGCTATTTCCTCCCATCCAGCTCGCAAGCACGGGCTTGCCATGTTCTTTGGCGTACGGCTTCAAACGTTCGGCAATCTGTGAAGGGTCGGTCATCCCTTGCGGCGCAAGAATGACGAGGAGCCCATCGCTGTTTGGGTCCTGGGAAGCGATTGCGAGGGCGCGAGCATAGCGCTCAGAATCAGCATCGCCGAGAATGTCAATGGGATTGTTGTGACTCCAATGAGCGGGCAAGAATTCATTCAGGCGGCTGATGCTCTCTGGGGAAAGCGGAGCCAGTTCTCCGCCGTTGGCCACCAGCGAATCGGTGGCAAGGACGCCGGGCCCGCCAGCGTTGGTCAGAATAGTAAGCCTCGGACCTTTCGGGCGGGGTTGGCGGCCGAGCACTTCCGCCATGTAGAAAAGATCCGCAATGCTGTGTACGCGCAAAACACCCGAGCGGCGAAAGGCAGCCTCCAGTACTTCGTCGCTGCCGGTGAGGGTACCCGTGTGGGAAGCCGCAGCGCGTGAGGCGGCTTCCGAACGCCCGGCTTTGATCACGATAATCGGCTTGGTAAGTGCGACCTCGCGCGCCGCAGACAAGAATGACCGCGCGTCGCCGACGGATTCCATGTAGAGCAGGATGCTCTTGGTGTGAGGGTCATCGCCGAAGTAGTAGATCAAATCACCCCAACTAACATCCAGCATCGAACCGGTAGAAACGATTGCGCTGAAGCCGACTTCTTCACGCTGGCTCCAGTCCAGAATTGCCGTGAGGAGCGCTCCGCTCTGGCTTAGGAAAGCAACGTTGCCAACCTTAGGTGCATCTTTGGCGAACGTGGCATTCAACCCGATCGTCGGATTCATAAGGCCCAGGCAGTTTGGGCCGAGCAAGCGCATGGAACCGCGACGCAACTGCTCTTGAATCTGATGTTCGAGTGCAGCCCCTTCGGCGCCCCGCTCTTTGAATCCCGCGGAAATCACAACCGCGGACTTTGCGCTGGATTCGACGCACTCTGCAATCAGTTGCGGAACCGTTGCAGCTGGAGTGACAACTACAGCCAAGTCCACTGATTGGGGGATGTCGCGAATGCTTTTGTAAGCTTTGAGCCCCAGCACTTCCTCGTGCTTCGGGTTGACGGCATAAACTTTGCCTTGAAAGCGTCCGCGCAACAGGCTTTCGAGAACAGTTTGGCCTACCGTCCCGGGCCGCGCCGTCGCGCCGACAACGGCCACGGAATTGGGATTGAACATCGCATCCAAGCCGATCTTCGCCGGCCCGGCGGGGTTCTCTAGGTTCGATGTCTGTTGCCCGAGACCAGCCTCAGTTGGACTCACAAAAAACTCCTCAGCTCCCTGAACGTTGCCGCGGCGAAAACCGCGAAGTCAAGCATAGTGTATCGGCAAGTGTTCAGGTTCCCTTGCGGCCTCCGGAGCTTAACTAGCGCAATCCTGCTCAACCCCGAACTGTAAGCACGGGACACGTAGCATGCGCTACGATGTGCTGCGCCGTAGTTTGGGCCAAGTGGGTAACCGTGCTCATGGCTCGATGCGTTGGACGCACTCCAAGAATAATCAGATCGGCCGCCTTATCTTCGGCGATTTCGAGAATTCGCCGCGCCGGCAGTGCGAACTGTTCCCCGAATTCGACCAGGCATTCCACGTGGCACCAGGCCTCGGCCTCCGGTGGAACTAACTCATGCAGTTGGCGCATAACGGAAGCCGTTACCGCTTCCAGGTCGATCATGCCCGCCGCCGGTTGATTGATGACATGAAGCAACGTTAGTTTGGCCTGAGTTTCTTCGGCCAGGGAGAAGGCATAGCGCAAGGAAGCTAAGGACTCTTCGCCAAAATCTGTTGCCCACAAAATATTGTGAAATTGAATTTCACCAACGAGTTTGCAAGGTACATTTGGTCCGATGCTCAGAACAGGACAAGGCGCCTGACGGAATATTTTCTCGGCGACGGAGCCCATGAGCACCTTGCGCGCGCCGGTGCGGCCATGAGTGCCTACCACCAGCAGATCGATGTCATTTTCGCCAATGAGCCGGGAGAGTGTGTTCCAGACGTCGCCAACCCCGAACAGTGTTTGGTGCTGCACTCCGCGGAGCTGTTCATCAAGGTGTCCTTTTACTTCGTGTTCCAGGTCTTTTTCCTGTTGAAGACGAGCTGTCCACAAATCGGGCGCGGCGAACAGGTAGTCCTCCGAGGCCACCACATGGGCTCCGTATATCTTGGCTCCGTATTGATGAGCGATCGCCAATGCATAGGGTAACGCTGCGTTGGAATAAGGAGAAAAGTCAGTAGCGAATAATATGTTGCTGAGCGTGATCCGTTTGCCAGCTTCCAGGGTTTTCATAAAGCACCTCCCACGATTTGCCTCAATTCTTTCGCGGTAGCGGCACTTGAGGCGTGAATGCCGCACCTCGACCGGCTTTTGAACTTGCAGCGTTCCGGCTTCGCTGGCTGCTCATGGAAATCTCATATGCACTTTCCACGGCTGCTTATGAAATACATTGTCGTCGCTTGGCACCTTCAGGACGATGCTCAGAGTCACCGCGGTTCGTGACGCTGATCACGGTGTGGTCAGGGATAGTGAGGAAGGGCGTACTACGCCGCCAGTTGCTCGATCTGTTCCCCTTCGAGCCGCCTGATTTCGCGGTGCAGCCATCCAGAAAGAGCCTCCTCCAGCTCTTTTTGCGTGCCAGTCCGGTAGAGCGAGTCGACCGTCTCGCCTTGGTTGTTCAGAGGAATGAATCGGCACGGAGCGTCTTGCTCGCGCAGTGCGGGGGGAACAAGCTGCATCAGCAGGCATTCGCTGCAGGGATGCGGCCGTACAGGATCATTGAAGTTCAGGCAACTCGGAGAATCTTCAAAGATATACGGTGCGCGCCATGGAGTGTGCGGCGAGAGTCCATACCCGCCGTCTTCCACGAATTTCAGTTCGGCGCGCAGAAGTTCGAGGAGATCGCGATTGTTGTTTCTCATGGGCGTGACCTCACTCAGTAGCTTGACAGGACTCCGCCGTGATTCATAGTACGGGAGACACAAAGCCGTGTGATCTCCGGGGAGAAACAAACAGCGTGATCCTCATCACGTCCGTCGGTGAGTGAGGGCACCGCATCTTCCGTGGCATGAGCGCAAGCTAATTCCATAGATGACTTTCACTACGGCCTGAACGGGATTACCCTTGAGAAGATAATTCTCACTGAGCCGAGTGAAGTAGGAGGCGCGTATGGCTACCATGGAACCGATCCTATTGGAGCGCGCATCACGATCGAGGACGATGCGGGCGCTTGTGTTTCACGGTCCAAACCAAATTGCGATTGAAGACGTACCAGTTCCCAGAGCCGGCGTCGGCGAAGCGGTAATTCGAGTTACGCTGACGACAATTTGTGGAACCGACATTCACATTGTGAAAGGGGAGTACAAAGTACGCCCAGGGCTCGTCATCGGACATGAGCCAGTGGGCGTGATCCACGAACTGGGCGAAGGTGTGACTGGCTACAAAGTCGGTGACCGGGTATTGGTGGGCGCCATCACGCCGTGCGGCCAATGCGGCAGTTGCCTCAGTGGCCAGTGGTCACAGTGCGGTGGCCCGATTGGTGGTTGGAAGTTCGGCAACACCATTCACGGCGCGCAGGCGGAATATCTGCTGGTGCCGAATGCGCAGGCGAACCTCGCAAAAATTCCCCATGAACTCAGGGATGAGCAAGTGGTTCTGCTGGCCGACATTGCCTCAACAGGAATCTCCGCTGCCGAAAGTGCGCAATTAAAGATTGGCGACACTGCTGCGGTGTTCGCTCAGGGGCCAATTGGTCTTTGCGCGACGGCGGGCGCGCGGCTCAAAGGAGCGAGCCTGATTATTGGAGTCGAGTCCGATCCCGCGCGCGCGGCTATGGCGAAGCGGATGGGTGCCGACATCGTGCTTAATTTTCAAGAGTGCGATGTGGTCGTAGAAATTCTTCGTCTCACAGATGGCAAGGGCGTGGATGTGGCCATTGAGGCCTTAGGCACTCAGGTTACGTTTGAGAATGCGCTCCGGAGCCTTCGGCCTGGGGGCACACTGAGCAGCCTCGGAGTGTACTCAGGGAAATTGTCCATACCGCTCGAGCCGTTTGACGCAGGTTTGGGCGATCACAAGATCGTCACGACCCTTTGTCCGGGAGGCAAGGAGCGCATGCGTCGCTTGATGGAGATGGTTCTTCATGGACGGCTGGATCTGGTGCCGCTGCTTACGCACCGCTTCAAACTCGATCAAATTCTGGATGCCTACAAGCTCTTCGCCGAGCATCGTGATGGAGTGCTCAAGGTCGCCATCGAGCCGTAGTGCATTGTGAATTGCAGAAGGGCTGCGCGGCACTGAATTCTCAGTGCCGCGCAATTTTGTCTGCTCAGGCCGCACAGGTCAAGACCGGGCAGTTTGCGCGGCATAGGACCTCATGGGCGAGAGCCCACGGGGTATGCGCGGCTATGCGTGGTGAGGACGTTCGATTCGCACCCATGACGATCAAATCTATTTGGTGTGCTGTAGCGGTCTCCAGGATCCCTTCTGGAAGGAAATCCATTGCCGCAATATACTCCGGCTCCGCCGCCAGATCCGCGCCCGCAGGGATCAATTTCCTCAGCTTGCTCATACTCTCCTCTCGCGTAGCCCGTTGCCAATTCGTATATTCCACAGCAGCATAGTCGGAGGGTCCGTAGGCTGCCGGCCCGAGATCATTGATTGGCAGCGGCGGCACCATGCGCAAGAGGACAAGCTTCGCCTGATAGTCTTCTGCCAGGGACAAGGCATAAGGGAAGGCTTTGTTGGCGGCCGAGCCGAAATCGGTTGCGAATAGTATCCGCCTGAACTCGACCGGGCCCGAGCCCACAGGCGGCACATGCGGACCAATTGTGAGCACCGGGCAGGGAGCCAACCGCAAGACCTGTTCCGCGACCGACCCCAGTGCGAGTTTCTTCAGTCCGCCCCGTCCGTGGGTCCCGAGAACCACCAGATCAACGCCCTCGCGCTGTATCACCGAACCAAGAACATCCCACACCCGACCTGATTCAATCAGGACGTGATGTTTGAGATCATCAATCTCAGTCTCCTCGCCGAGATTCTTCATTTCCCGTTCCGCTTCCAGTCGGTGGCGGTTTAGTTCGCGGGGCAGCGCTTCTAGTGAGATTGGTTCCCGCGCTTCGGGCAAAATTGCGTGCACTATAGAGAGAGCGGAATTGTATCGCCGTGCGATCGCAATTGCATAAGCGAGCGCCCGCCTGGAAGCATCTGAGAAGTCTGTGGCAATTAGAACCTGCTTGACTCCAACACTCTGCTTCTGATGGCGGATCTGTGCAAGCACTGACATAAGTGCCTCCTTCATAAGTCAAGCTAAATGACATGGTCTGGCTGCGTTTCCGGTCTTCTTGGGGCGCAATCGTTTAGGATTGAAAATCAAAAGAGCTCCTAGCGAGCCGAATCGTCCGGCGTCGGCCGCTTCATCTTTTCGGCTTCAAGCCGGCGAATCGTTGTCCGGAGCCAGGCGCCGAGCGCTTCCTCAATCTCCTGCTGTGTTCCAGTGCGATACAAAGATTCGAGAGTCTCGCCGTTCGGCGACAACGGGATATGAATGCAGGGCGTTTGTTCCTTGCGCGCCTCCTCAGGGACGAATTGCATCAAGAGGCATTCGCTACATGGTTCGTGGCCCTTTGAGTTAAAGTTCATGCATGTCGGGGAATCCTCGAAGACAAACCGTGCCCGCCAAGATTCGCGCGGTAATCGGCCGTAACCGCCTTGCTCAAGGAACTCCACTTCAAACTTCAGCACATCCAGCAGATTCCGATAGTCCTTTGGCATGAGCTCACCATTACAAGTAGTCTGCCCCTACGTCGAAGGCGATGCCGTGACCGCGGTCACACTGTCTCGTGAGGCCCGTCACGCAGCTATTCGGCGCCATAAACGGAGCAAGCCGGGCGGAGACTCCAAGCGTTGCGCTCGACGCTGACCAGTTCTGTCTTCTATAGGATCTCGCGGGAAATTGGGCACACGCATCCGTGACGCGAGTCACAGCACTGCGCCAGTCAAACAGTTCAATATCGCAACAGATTTAGGTATTCTCGTTGCGATGTCAGTTAACCAAAACTCGAATGGAGCTTGAGATGAAGAGAATCGACCTCAAATTGTTTACGATTGCAACAGCAGTCGCTGTAATTCTCAGCGTTCCCCTGTCGGTGCGTGCGCAAGACGCCTCAGCCCTTTTCAAATCAAAATGTGCCGGTTGTCATGGCGCTGACGGAACGGGCTCAGCCATGGGCAAGAAAATGGGCGTCCATGACTTCACATCTTCCGAGGTCCAGAAAATGTCGGACACTGAGCTCGGCGACATCATCACCAACGGCAAGAATAAGATGCCGAAGTATGGATCTTTGAAGCCGGAAGAGATTAACGGACTGGTGGCTTATATCCACACTCTGAAAAAATAGGGCCGGTTTCTGTCTCAAGACTAGGAAAACTATTGAACGTGACGGATGATCCGTGGCAATGCTTGAAGTGTACCTGGCCGCGCCGATCGAAGACTGAAGGAAGGATAAGCAGTTTCACATGACTCTGCGAGAACGAATTCGAGACTGGGTGCGGCCAATCTATTTTCTAGGGCAGAACCCCGTCACGCTAACGGGCGCCGTGATCACCACAAGCACGGCCCTTACCACAATCGCCTTCTGGTTTTATGACATCTTTCTGCCCGGGCCGCCACATCCTTATATTGGCCTGCTGGTCTTTCTAATCCTTCCTGGCATTTTCGTACTCGGGCTTCTTCTGATCCCACTTGGAATCTGGCTGAAGAGGCGAGGTCTGCGCGCGAGCGGGCATCTCCCGGGTGCTTATCCCGCCGTCGATCTAGCCTTGCCCGTTGTGCGGCGCACTCTCGAGTGGGTGGCTTTGGCAACCGTGCTCAACCTGCTCATTATTGGGACAGCATCCTACCGCGGTGTGGAGTACATGGACTCGACGAATTTCTGCGGGACGACTTGTCATACCGTGATGGCTCCCGAGTATGCGGCATATCAAAATTCTCCGCACTCCCGTGTGGCTTGTGTCGAATGTCATATCGGTCCTGGAGCAGGATGGTTTGTGCGATCGAAGCTTTCCGGCCTGCGCCAGGTTGCAGCGGTGACATTCCATACTTATTCGCGACCCATTCCTTCGCCGGTCAAGTACCTTCGTCCCGCGCGGGAGACTTGTGAGCAGTGTCACTGGCCGCAGCGTTTTACGGGCGATAAATTCCTGGTGAACACCAGCTATAAAGATGATGAAAAAAACACGCCGCAGACCGACATCTTACTGCTGAAGGTGGGGGGACGCACCTGGCAGGGATCGGTTGGCATTCATGGGCAGCATCTCGCCGACAACGCTCACATCCGCTACATCTCGACCGACGCCGAGCGTCAGACAATTCCCGTCGTTTACTACACCGACGATCAGGGGAAAACCACTGAATTCGTCTCCACTGATGCGAAGCCCACTCCACAGCAATTGAACAAGGGAGAACATCGCATCATGGATTGCGTGGATTGCCACAACCGGCCTACGCACGCGTTCGACTTGCCGGAGAACGCCGTGGATAAGCAAATGTCTCTCGGGCACATCAGCCCGGAGCTTCCTTTCATTAGGAAAAAAGCGGTTGATGTTACCTCAACCACTCAAGCAGGATGAAAGCTGCCTCGCCTGCCATGGCCAGCCGGGAATCACTTCGGGCAGGGGCAAGAGCATCTCGATTGATCCTGCCAAACACGCCGCCAGCGTCCACGGAATCCTAAGCTGCAAAGACTGCCACGTTACTATCAAGGATTATCCGCACCCAGCCAAAGTGGCGAGGGTTCGCTGCTCCAGTTGCCACGCTGACGAAGCGTCCCATATACCGAATAGCGCGCATAGCGCGCTTGGCCAAGGAGCGTGCCTGTCATGCCACGGTGATCCACATGAGGTGGCTGCGACGGCCAAAGTCGCTCCAGCGAAGTGTGCGCAATGCCATGCCGATGAAGTGAAGGAATTCCGGCAAAGCATTCACGGGAAAGCGGCTGCCGCTGGCGATTCGGACGCCCCAAACTGCGTCTCCTGCCACGGACCGGTGCATCAGTTACAAACGACGAACGATTCGGCCTCGCTGGTAGCCAAGAAGAATCTGCCCGCAACTTGCGCCTCCTGCCACAGCAATCAGCAGTTTCTTTCGCGGCACAAGATTCCATTCGCGCATCCGGTCGAGCTCTATCGACAGAGCGTGCATGGGCGAGCAGTGGTGAATGGAGACGGAGCTGCCGCAACCTGTTCGGATTGCCACGGTAGCCACGGCATTCTGTCCTCGCAAGATGCCCGTTCCAAAATCAACCACTTCAATATCCCTATAACTTGTGGACAGTGCCACGCTGACATTGCTAAGACCTATCTCGAAAGTGTTCACGGGCAAGCCATGAAGAATGGCGTGTCCGGCGCTCCGGTATGCGTCGACTGCCACGGCGAACACCTCATTCTGGCGCCGAAAGAGCAGGGCTCGCTAGTAAACGCGTCCCGTGTCTCAATGGCTACTTGCGGGCGCTGCCACAACGATGAACGCTTAGCGTTGCGCTACAACTTGCCGACCGACCGCGTGCCATCTTTTGCCGACAGTTACCACGGCCTTGCCATGCGGGGCGGCTCCCAAAGCGTTGCCAACTGCGCTTCTTGCCATGGCGTGCACAATATTTTCCCGTCGAAAGATGCGCGTTCCACGGTAAATGCAGCGAATCTTCCAAAGACATGCGGCACCTGCCACGCCGGCGCGGGCGATCATTTTGTCATCGGACCAGTGCATGTCCGAATTTCAACCGGCCCCGCGCATCCCGTGGTGAAGTGGATCCGCTGGACTTATTTGGCCCTGATCCCGGTGACGCTTAGCTTCATGGTTTTGCACAACCTGCTGGATTTTTTCGCAAAGCTGATTCGCCGCCAGCCGCGACATGAAAGCGGCGCACAAATCTCCAGGATGAATCTGAACTTCCGCATTGCCCACGCCGGGGTAATTCTGAGCTTCCCGACTTTGGTGTTTACCGGGTTTGCGCTCAAGTATCCGGAAGCATGGTGGGCGCGCCCGTTATTGATATGGGAGGGGCATTTCGCGTTTCGTGGTGCGTTACACCGTACCGCGGCCGTCGTTCTGATCGCGGCCACGATCTATCACGCGATTCATCTCGCCGTAAACCGGCGCGACCGCGTGTTCCTGAAAGCCATGCTGCCGGAATTCAAAGACGCGACTGATCTGCTGCAGGTGTTCCTCTACAATTTCGGGCTGTCGAGAGTCGAGCCGCGCTTCGCGAAATTCAACTATGCGGAGAAGGTTGAATACTGGGCGTTTCTTTGGGGGATGCTGGTGATGACGGTTTCCGACTTCTTACTCTGGTTTAACAATTTTACCCTGCGCTATTTTCCCAAGTGGATTTCGGATGCGGCCACCGCCGTCCATTATTATGAAGCGATCCTCGCGACCTTCTCTATCCTGCTGTGGCACTTCTACATGGTGATCTTCGGACCCGCTGGTTTACCCGATGGATACAGCCTGGCTCAACGGCAAAGTCCCGGCCGATCATTTCCGCCATTCCCGGCCGGCGTATTTCCGCGCTCTAGAACGGGCCCACCTGGTCGAACCGCTCACTGAGTATGCCGCCGTCGGAGATGAAAAGGAGTTTTCCGACACACCAATCGACAGTCCAAGGGCAAAGGCTTAGGAGTCGGCAAAAATGCCTTGCCAGGTCGCAAGCGGTTCAGTGTTGCAGACTGCGATGTTTGAACCCCGCCGATGAGTAAATCGAGCCGATCCGATATCCCGATAACCGGGGATCCCAGGATCACTTTCTGTTTACAGAATCGTTAAGCCCTGCGTGCTGATGTGTGAGCTACATCACATCTTCTGTCGCGATGCTGTGGCACAATACGCCAACACCAATGTTCTCAGCAGGGGTACAGGAAGTGCCTACGCAAACCATGGTTAGTTCGTCACCACGGAGAGACGAACGGGGAGTTGCGCGATGCGCGCATGGCAATGCGTCTCTCACTGGCTCTTGGTTTAGCAATGTTGATCGGCAAGACTACCGTTTATTTCATGACGCATTCGGCGGCCATTTTCTCCGATGCCGCCGAGTCGGTCGTGCATGTGGTCGCCGTGGGTTTTGCTAGTTTTAGTCTTCGGCTCAGCACAAGATCGGCATCCCCTCAATTCCTCTACGGTTACGAACGGATCACATTCTTCTCCGCTGGATTTGAGGGAGCAATGATCGTCGGAGCCGCAATCGCAATTCTCTATGAATCGGTCCGCAAGTGGATTGCAGGGCTACAGCTGGAGCACCTGGGAGCAGGCGCATTGTTAATCCTGATCGCCGGACTGGTCAATGCGGGTCTCGGTTACTATCTCCTGCGGACCGGCCGGCGCACGAATTCTCTCATTCTCGAAGCCGACGGCAAACACGTCCTGACCGACAGCTGGACCAGCTTTGGCGTTGTTGGGGGATTGGTCCTGGTGCTACTGACCCACTGGAAACCGTTCGACCCGCTGGTGGCCATCGCTGTCGCCGTAAATATTCTCTGGTCGGGTGGCCGATTGGTATGGCGTTCTGCAGTCGGACTGATGGATTATTCTGACCCTAAAGCCGGGCGGAAAATTCGAGACAAGCTGGATGCCTTTTGCTCGGAACTGAACATTCAATACCACGGCGTGCGCTTCAGAACCACCGGATACCGCCAAATCATCGAAGTACACTTGTTGTTTCCGCGACTGACATCGGTCAGCGAGGCCCACCGCCTTGCAACAACTCTGGAAGAACGCCTGCCGACCGACCTGGGGATGCCCGCCGAGGTCATCACTCACCTGGAGTGTTTGGAAGACCATGCCGATGTTCACCACGAACAACACTACACTGGAAAACCGGAGTAAGTCAGCGCGGCGCCAGTAAAGCGGGTAAATCGCCGTCGCCTCAAACACCCTTCTGCTACGCCGTAATAAGGGACTCCAACGCAACGCGGTTCGGGATCACTAAAGTCGAGCCGCTCTGCTGGATTAGATGCTGCTTCTTGAAACCGGCAAACAGCCGGCTAACGGTCTCCCGTGAAGTGCCGATCATCTGCCCAATTTCTTCATGAGTGAGAGCTAGCTTCACTTGCCTGGGATTCTTGGCTTCAGTGTTCTGGTCGAGCCACCCCACCAGCAGTCGAGCCAGCTTTTCACCGGCTGAGTCAGAAAGGATAAGGTCTCGGATTTCGCGGCAGGTGGAGGCGTAGTCCGCGCTGATGTGTTGGGTCACCCATAGGGCAAGCTCGCCGTGAAGACGCATCAACCGCAGCAAATCGCTGTGGTGCAGGAAGCTGATCTCGCTTGGCTCCTGGGTCTCAGCCGTCGCTTCATACTGGCGTCCGGATACTACCGCAGCCACTCCTAATGGGCAGCCGGGCTCGACGATTCGCAGAATCAAGGTTCTGCCGTCGCTGCCACAAATGGAAAGCTTTACCCGGCCTCGGCGGACGATGAATACTCCCCGCGCAGCCTGCCCCTCGGCAAACAAAACCGCTCCCGTGGGATAGGTGGTGGTGATTGTCTCCTGCTCCAATGCATCGACTATGGCTGGAGCGAGATCGCAAAAGGTTTTGTCGGCTGATGCAACTTTCTGGGCGCGGTTTACGATATGAGTGGCCATGAGTGCCTCCGCTTACGGGCTTACTTTGGCAACTACCGCGCCACTCTTTACCGGCCGGGCGGAACTCGCGGGAATGTATCTAAGCCAAACAAAATAATCGGTTTAACTTGACTGTGTCGAACACAACTATGCCTCCTGCTCTTGTTGAAGAAGTGCCGAAGTGCGTGTTTTCCCGCTCCGATGTGTGATCTCCATCACCAGTGGGTTGGTTATATGCCCCCTCGAACGGTGAGATTCAACACTAGATCATCGTTCTCTAAGTAATTAATCAATAGAGACTTCATCCATCTTATACT
>OBLW0100002434.1_pt1 | contig 15041 bp, 11 predicted proteins | sample 1520161 | NCBI WGS metagenome assembly OBLW01 (sample SAMEA3539309, study PRJEB22396) | soil metagenome | biome: tundra; feature: field; material: soil | place: USA | collected 2010-05 | depth 0.15 m
CTTGATCCACCACCACCATCGCATCCGGAGCCGCTTCCAGCAACCCGCGGTACCTCGCCTCCGATTCCTTGCTCTCGCTGAGGTCGCGGCTAATCTCAGAAAACCCCCGCAGCTTTCCGTCCGCATCGCGCAAAGCTGTGAAAGTAACACTCGCTAGAAACTGCGAGCCGTCTTTCCGCACGCGCATGCTGTTTGCTTCGTAGCGGCCGCTGACGGCAGTCAGCCTCAGCACCTCCTCCGGCCTGCCTCGCTTGATATCGTCCGGAGAAAAGAAGCAGGAAAAGTCGTGACCGATAATCTCATCGGCGGTGTAACCTTTGATCCGTTCGGCGCCGGCATTCCAACTGACAACCCGGCCCCCCGGGTCCAGCAGAAAGATCGCGTAGTCACGGACTCCGTCCATGAGCATCCGATATTTTTCTTCGCTGTCCCCCAGCGCTCCCTCGGCTCGGCCGCGCGCGGAGTTGTCGCGCTGGGCGCTCCAACCAACTGCGGCGGCAATCAACAAGCCCAGAGCGGTCCCGAAAAGCAATAGCGGCCCAGTCTGGCTCAAGAGCCGCTTGGTCTCTGCGGTGCGCAGCACCAGCAAACGAAGCTCTTCGCCCTGCAACTTACCCACTACCGCAAGAAACTCTTCCATGGTTCCCTGGCCCGGCTCGTTTTGAGTGGCAACCGCCGCCAAGCCCTGGGTCCGGCCCAGACGAATGACCGTCTCCGCGCTCTGGATCTTCCGAGCAGTCACGCTTTCGAGCAGAGGAATCTGTCCCTGTTGTACAGGGTTGTCCAACGTCAAGTGGCGAATCGCTGCCTGGTCCTGCGCAACCTTTGCTACGCCGGTACGGTAGGACTCGAGATAGGACTCCTTGCCCGTCAATGCAAATCCGCGGGAGTTCGATCCGATGCTCTCCACGGCGAACACTAAATCGTGGATGCTTTCCAGAACCTCGTGCGTGTGGCTTACCCACCGCGCGCTATCCCTGGACACGACCATCTCGCGATAGGAAATCGCTCCCACGACGAGTAACGTCAACATTGCGGAAGCGAACGCGAGCCGCATCTTCATTTCACCTCTCCTCTTGGACGAAAACCAGCAGCCGGCTCGTGTCCTGGTAGATGGTGTCGCGGGCGGTCTGATAAAGCACTAGCGACGGCTCTTGCCCGCTCAGGGCGAATGCCCCGCGCTGATTTCCGTTTTCGAGCACATCTCGGGAGGTGCCCTGGATCATCGCCATCACCTCATGGGTGAGGGATACCCAGTAGGCATCCTGTTCCGCACGCCGGACACTGCGCCATGACGAAAAACTCAAGAAGACTGTTAGAAGCACAGCCAAGATCAAACCGCCGGTCACCCTGCGTCGGAGTAGAGCCTCGATCGGTACATCGAACCGCTCTGGCATTATCCTTATCCACGCCCCAAAACTTGGGACTATTAGGGCTGTAGCGGTTTCATTGTGAGATATCCCACGTCTTCACTGTAATCCTTCTGTCTGTCCTGAACTTGGGCATTAGGTGTGCACCCTTCGAGCGGTAGGCCAGTTATTTATTAGGTCGTGCGGCCAGGATTACTTACAAAACGCAGCACTGTCGAGGGTGGCTGCACGACTCCTAGATAGTCGGCAGTCTTTAACCTTGGAATTATTTCGGCGTCACGGGTAAGCTGAGGACTCGACGCGTCGCAATTAGAAGCCAAGCCGATCCACCCCGAGGATGTGCCGGCGAAGGCGGAGCCCGAGTCCGAGCTGCGACGGGTGAAGCGACGCCGGGGACGGCGGCACCTGGCCAACTTCGAAAATCTTCCGGTCACAACCCAGGTTTACGAACTGAGTGCCGAGCAGCGACTGTGCCCCTGCTGCGGAGAGGAGCGCAAGGAGATTGGCGCGGACGAGAGTTGGCAGATCGAATACATTCCTGGGCGCTTTGAGCGCCTGCACCACGTGCGCAAGAAGTATGCTTGCCCGGGCTGTGAGGGCGTAGGCGAGAACCCACAAATGGAAGTAGCCGCCAAAACCGAAGTGGCGATTGAAAAAGGCATGGCGGGGCCGGGCCCGCTGGCCTACATCGTGACGAGCAAGTTTTCGGATTACCTGCCGCTCTATCGGCTGGAAGACATTTTTGAACGGCCGCGATTTGAGATCTCGCGGGCAACACAGTCGATCTGGTGTGGTGTGGCGATGTGGCCGACCTGGTGGAGCCCTTGTATGAGTTGATGGCGGAGCGCGTACGGCAGTCGCATGTGGTGGCCACCGATGACACGATTATGCCGATGCTCAGCGTGGGCAAGACGAAATCGACGCGCTTGTGGGTGTATGTCGGGGACCAGGCCAATCCGTATAACCTTTTCGATTTCACCTTGAACCGAGGCCGCGACGGACCGAAATATTTCTTGCGAGATTACCAGCAAGTGTTGTTGGCCGATGGCTATGGCGGATATGACGGCGTGGTGGCCGGCAATCAGATCACGCGCGCCGGGTGCTGGGCTCATACCCGGAGGAAGGTCGTTGATGCCGAGAAGGTGGCACCCGAGATTGCAGGGGAAGCCGTGAAGTTGATCGGTGCTCTATTTCGCGTGGAGAGACAGGCCAAGGATTTTTCTGTAGAGCAGCGTCTCGCCGCGCCGAGCGGAATCCGCCCCGGTATTAGCCAAGCTGCGGGAGAAGCTTCTGGGATGGAAAGAGCAGCTGTTGCCTAAGCATCCCATGGCGGAAGCAATCAACTACGTCCTGAACCAATGGGCTGAACTGAAAGTCTTTTGTTCCGATGGCGCGGTACCTGTACTGTTGACAAATCTTGCCCCTCGTTCTTCCAACACGGAGACTAAGGACGGCTGTGGCCCGCCGTCCTTATGAGTTTCGAAATGCTAGATGTCAGAACGAGACACGAGCATTCAACTGGAACGCCCGGGGCCCGATGGTGGTTGACGTGATACTGGATGAACTTGTCGGTGCGCCATTGGCGAAAGCGACGCCGGTGTTCGGAAGCCCGAAGCTCGGATGGTTGAAGACGTTGTAACCATCAATCCGGAATTGGAGTCCGATGCCCTCCTTGAGCGCGAAGTTCTTGCCCAGCGAGAAATCGATCTCCGAGAGATCTGGCCCCACGAGGCTATTTCGTCCTTCGTCGCCGAACGTCCCGGGAGCTGGTTGGGCGAAGGCTGCCACGTTATACCAGTTCTGAATGGTTGGGTGGCTGAGGCGAGGGCTACCGATAACGTCAGGAAACTGGGAGGCGCTTGATCCGGGGTTATCCGCTGCGGCATTGTTTGACGTTGTAACTACGGTGAACGGCTGCCCACTATGTACCACCATGGTTGCCGAGGTTTGCCACCCGCCCACTAATGCATCCAAATACGGGTTGCTGTTAAGGAATCTTTTGCCCTTTCCTACCGGCAATTGGTAAACCAAGCTTCCCTTCAATGCATTTCGCACATCGAAATTGGAGCTGCCGTAATTGGCTGCAGAGTTGTACGCATTTTGATAGACCTGCGTACCGCCTCGGCCACCCCATCCGGCCGAATCCTGATCATCCAAAAAGTGCGACCAGACGTAGTTCGCATTAAAGCTCAATCCGCGAGTGAATCGGCGATTAACCTGCACTTGCAAGGAATTGTAGTTGGAAACAGAGGCGCCGAGGTTTCCCTGAATCGTTCCGAATTGCGGATATGGGGTGTTAGCTTGACTGAAGGTTGGCGATAACCTGGCGACGGGTATTTGGTTGATATCAGATGGGAAGGCCAAATTGGCACCGTGACTGGCTACATATGCAATCTCGGCCTCCATGTTGGTCCCTAGCTGGCGCTCTACGCTGGCCGTCCATTGATACATCTTGGCGACGGGCAGGTTGAATTGGTTGTACGGTACGTTTGTCCCGTTGTAAGCCGTTGATGAGCGATTCGTCACCACGTAAGTCAGGGGCATACCAGTTTGCAGATTGCTTCCGGGGCCGTCGAGGGTGGTCACCGGACTGATTCCGCCCGTGGTGTCAGCCGCACTGCCGGTGCTATTGTTACCCACACCCACGCCTTGACCGTAATCATCCATGCTCCACGTAAGGGCGTAGATTCCGAAGCCTCCTCTGATCACCGTGGTGCCGATCGGAGTCCAAGCGAAGCCGACGCGAGGCAGCCATATATTCTTCGGTTGCATCAACGTGGTCCGTGACGTTTCACCTGCGAACCACATCGCGCCCAGGCTACCGGAGACTGAGTTCGGGACCGTCGGATCAAAAGATCCCAAATTGTTCTTAACCTCGCTCCATCCACTTTGGTATTCATAGCGCAGACCGAGATTTAGGGTAAGATTCGGCAGCACTTTGAAGTCATCTTGGACAAAGACCTGCGGACTCTTCATTCGCATCCCGGACTCGGGCTGGTTCGTGGCACTCCAGTTGTTCACGTCGCCAAGCAGGAAGTCCGCGTAAGCGGATCCTCCAGTTCCTATCGTGTTGTTTTGCTGGGTGTAAACTCCCGTGAAATTGAAATTCCCTGACTGCAAGTTGCCCCAGGGAGTGTAGTTGGCCTGATAATCGAGCAGTTCACCGCCGAAATGCAGGATGTGCTTGCCGCGTATCAGAGTCACAACGTCGGAAGGCTGAAACGTATTCTCGATGTAAATTGCGTTGGTACCAGGCTGCAAAATGGGGCTGCAGCAGATTGATACATTTCCAGAACCACCGCTGCCGGATGCTGCTTGTGACTGGCTGACGTTGATCGTCGGGAAAACATCGCCCTTTGAATATTGCAAGCCCAACTGCTGTGGAATCCCCTTGCCGGCGGTGTAAGGAATGAACCAGTTCCCTTGCTTGGTATAGCCGAACCTGAATTCATTCACCAGGTGCGGGCTGAACGAGTACACGTCCGAAACCTGAGTGTTGTACCTATCCACGTCTCCAGAGAAACAATCAACCGGACAAATTTGGAAGTTGGTATTGGTGCCGGGATTGTCACTTTGAGTAATAGAGAAGTTAATCCTGTTCTTTTCGGATTGATCGTAGTCGATTCTTCCAAACCATTTATGGAAGGGATTCAAGTTCGGCGACGTATAGGCATAGTTATTGATTACTACGCCGGGGAACGCTGGATTGGGGATCTGCCCAGGAGTATTTGGAGCGGGATAGTACTTTTGAGCCGCCGCCGCCACGCTGTCGAACCTAGTCGTAGGGATCTTGTTTAAGCCTCCGTTTTCGCTGGCGAAGGCTGCCCGAGAGCCGCTCACTATTGGCGCAGAGGGGTCGTAAATGGTGGGCATGCCCGCAAAGTTGCCCTGCGTCATGGCCACCGTTGGGACGGTTGCGGTTTGAGTTGAACTGCCCCCATTGTCATAAATTCTGTCTATATTGAAATAAAAGAACAACTTGTTCTTGACAATCGGTCCGCCGATCGCCGCGCCGTAGTTGTCGTAGCGCAGGAACGGTTTTGGTTGCGGAGTGCTTGAAAAGTTATAACTGTCTGCCTTTAGTTGGTCGCTTTGGAAGTATTCATAACCTGCGCCGTGGAAGCGGTTGCTGCCACTCTTGGTAATCTGGTTGAAAACCGCACCGCCGATCCCATACTGCGCCGAGAATGTAGAGGCGCTGATTTGCAGCTCTTGCATAGTCTCAAAGGTTGCGATATCGACGTTGGCGCTGATCGGTAGATTGGTGGAGGCGCCATCTTGCAGGAAGTTGTCATAAAAAGGCAAGTTGCCATTTATCGAGATCGCAATTCCGGGATCGCCGGAGTTGCCGGAAGCCGTGGGCATACTGCCTCCAGTACCTGATGCACCGGGTAGCAACTGCGCCAAAGGACCCCAATTCTGGCCGTTCGAACCCACCTGCGGCAGATTCACCATGGTTTGCGAGTCGAAGGTTGTGGATTGCTCAGCGCTTTCGGTCTTCAACAGGGGAATATCGGCCGTAACTTCGACCGTCTCGGCTATCCTGCCGACCTTCAACACGCCGTTCACTGTGATAATCCCGACCTGCAGCGTGATCGGGCCGCGCACGAGTGTGCCGAAACCATCTTTCTTGAAAGTGACCCGGTAGTTTCCCGGCAGAATTGAGGCGGTATCATAGAGACCGTCGCTGTTGGTGACAAGGTCTTTCGTAGCACCCGTATCTAGGTTCAATACTGTGACAGCTACTCCTGGCACCACCGCCCCTGACGAATCGGTCACTGTGCCACGAATGTCACCGGAATTGGTGCTCTGTGAAAATGCCAGTCCCGCTGTGCATAGCAGAAGACAGAGGACGAGCACTCGGCGTCTGAACCTCATCATGGAGTTTCTCCCAAGCAAATAAGTCGATCCCCAATCTATGATCTGGTCGCGCCCGAGGGCTCGGTGACCGTGCCGGCAACTCAACCGGGAACTCGACGGCATAACGCGGCCAACGAGACGGCGATCAGCAAGGAACAGAGGTCCCTTTAAACATGGAATGAGCATCGCTGTAGTTGTTTCGAGTTACCTCGAAGACGCCCCTATCTTAGAAGGAAAGCGGTCGATGGCAATACCCACTTGACTCGATTTCGAGATAACCATTATGATCTCCCGAAATGAAGAGAGTAGCCACCGGGGTTTCTCCGATCATCATGATCGACCGGAAGGCCCCGAAGGCTTTGCACCGGCAGATCTATGACGCGTTCCGCACAACAATTGTTGATGGCGGGCTGCGTCCCGGGCAGCGAATTCCGTCGACCCGGATGCTAGCATCCGAACTGGGTGTCTCCCGCTTGCCAGTACTGAATGCGTACAGCCAGCTTTTAGCGGAAGGGTATTTCGAGAGCCGGGTGGGCGCTGGAACGATCGTTTCCAGGTCTCTTCCGGACCAAATCACGTCAAGCGCCTCTACGCGCGCTACACGGGCGAAAGCCCTCTCCGGTCCTCGACCGGTTTCGCGCCGCTCTTCAATCCTTCCCCGTTTTGAGCGTGCCCCATGGCTGCGGGGGTGGGGAGCATTCGGGGTGGGGCAAGTGGCTTTCGATCAATTTCCACTACAGATCTGGTCGAGCCTGGTAGCACGCCATTGCCGAAATATGGACGCCAGGTCTTTTCACTACGGTGAATCGATAGGCTCCCCGGCTCTCCGGGAAACAATCGCGAGTTATCTTAGGACGGCGCGATCACTCCATTGCGTGGCCGAGCAAATCGCGATCGTCAGCGGTTCTCAGCAGGCGCTCGAGATTTCGGCTCGCCTACTCGTCGACCCGGGAAGTTCCGTGTGGATGGAAGACCCGGGCTACTCTTTGGCACGAGATGCCTTCGCGCTTTCGGGTTCTCGTCTTGTACCCGTTCCCGTTGACGAGGAAGGTCTGGATGTTGCCGCCGGCATCAAGCGTTGTCGCAAGGCGCGGGCCGCTTTTGTGACGCCCTCGCATCAGTTTCCAATGGGCGTGACCATGAGCGCTTCGCGGCGTTTCCAACTGCTGGATTGGGCCCAAGACACGGGATCTTGGATCATCGAGGATGACTATGATAGCGAATATCGGTACGAAAGCTTGCCGATCCCCTCCTTGCAAGGGCTCGACGCGAGCGCTCGCGTCATATACATCGGAACCTTCAGTAAAGTTTTGTTTCCTGCTTTGCGCCTCGGCTATGTCGTCGTTCCGCTGGACCTGGTTGATCGTTTTCTGTCCATTCGACGTGCTTTGGATATTAGCCCACCCACCTTCTACCACGAAGTGCTCGCCGACTTTATTAGCGAAGGACACTTTGCGCGTCACGTTCGAAGGATGCGTGTTCTCTACCGCGAGCGACGGAGTGCACTCGTAGCTTGCATCGACGCGGAACTCGGGTCCGCGGTTGAGGTACTCGGGGCCGAGGCTGGCGTGCACCTGGTGATACTGCCGAACGGGAGCTACAGCGATCTGGAAATTGCCGAGCGAGCCGCCCGCGAGAAGCTGTGGCTCTGGCCTCTATCTCCCTCCTATTTGAGCGAGGTGCCACGCCCTGGCTTCATCTTGGGCTTTGGCAGCACCGCGGTAGTCGACATCCCTCCCGCAATTCGGAAGCTGCGTAGGCTGCTCAGCGCAAAGTGAGAACCACAGTGACCACACGATCGACTAACCATATTTCCGGACTGGACTCTGGCAAAACAAAGCCCCTCAGAGGAACTCGCTACGATGGATCCTGAAGACCACTAAGCGAAAGTTGGCATAGGTAACCGCACGTCCCATGCAACCCCTGGGCAAAAACTGTGTAGTTAGATGGCCCCATAGGAAAAGTCGAAATCAACGGCACCTGTTAGTTAGTGGTAGAAATAGACGTCTAAGACGTAGTTTTTGGGTTGCCGACCATGGAAGAGTTGTCTGGTGCTGCAGATGTGGAGGTCTTTCACCAGAAGGCCCTTCTTTTTTGCGAATTCCAGAAACACCTTCACAATGGCGGCGTTCCAGGATTTCTGGATGAAGCGGAAGGTCGTCAGTACCATGAAATCCATCGGGCCCGGCCCTTCAGATTTTCCGCTAACCCCGAACTTGACCATTCGAAGCCAGAGCCCATGAACCTCCCCACAGAGCAATGGCGATGAACAGACTCGACCACTCGTCGGGAGCGCGCGGGCCACTTCCCCCGTAGAGCCCAAGAGTTGTTCTGGGAAGGTGAAGGTGACAACCCAAATGGCACACATCAGGCCGATGCTGGCGGCGCCCCAATCCGGCAGGAAATTGAAGGCGAGGCTTAAGCCAGCAGCGACGAAACCAGCCCCGAAGAATGCAATCCAGAACACGTGCCATGGAATCCACGGGGGTATCAGGGTTCCGATCGGTGCGAGCGCGAGGAAGTGGTCCACTCCAAACACGATGAAAGACACAACCAGGAGATAGCGACTCGCGTGGCCCAGCCAGTTCGGTGTCGCCTGGCCGGGTAAGAGCCAGGCGAGAGCCGCGATCGCGAGAGGCTCAAAGACTTGGGTGCGGAAGGTCATGCTGCCGGGAGCCGCGGTATATCTCGGCACTTCGAAGATTAAAGTGTACAGAAACAACAGACTACCTAACGCCATCGCGGCCGTTCGCGCTGTGCGCTTGAATCGAAGTCCCACCCCACAGGCCGCCAGGATCGCGCCTAATATCTTCCGAAGCGATCGGTCTGAATGAGGGTTCCCACTAGCGAGCCTGCGCACACGAATGTCTCGATACCCAGGGCGATGATTACCAGGGAAAACAGCATGTGACCAGAGCGCAGCAGCGCATCCGCCGGCCGTTCGAGTTGTGTTTTTTCGGTCAAGCCTGTTTGGTCATCTCTTTCCTGGGAGAATCATCACGTTGACCCGTTCCCATGTCCAAGCAACCAGACGCATAAAAACGATACAGTTTATAGGTTCTGCTTTATGAAGTTGGTGCCTCGCGCTGAGGAAGCCGCGATTATTCAGCTTGCCGGACGGCGTAAAGCGGCGCCAAGGATTCTGCCAGGACCGGATTCTTGTACAAAAGCAACGATTCGAACGTTCTTTGGATCTGTGCCGGTCTTGAGTTTCAGTTGAACAGCCTCATCAAAGACCTGCCCCTTCTTTAGCTTCCCTATTTTCGTGATCTGCTGCACAACGGCAACGTGGATCAAGTGTTGGCCCCCATTTTCGCCTCGCAAGACTTGTGATTCCACACGATCGAGAACGACAGCGGCGTAGACGTCGGCATTGTGTTTGTCGGAATTGCTATCCACATCAATTTGCGTTCGAAGAACGCCCGGATTCGCGGTATCAACGATCACGTCGCCGATGCGTACTGGAATCTTGGGGGAGGCGACGGCTGCCTGAAAGACTTTGATCACCTGATCCTGATCGCCAAGGCGCATTTCAGCAGTTCCGTCCACGATGATTTGGGGAGTGTAGGGGGTCTTTAGCCCAAGTTCGCTGACATAAGCAGACTGACGTGCGGTCAGTGCAGGCGAGGAGTTGGGATCTTTCCAACCGTCATGGTCCCAATAATCCACGTGTTCGCTGAGGACGATCAATTGCGCGTCAGGAACGGGCTGTGTAGCGTCCAGTTTCTGGAGGAGGGCATCGGCAGGAGGACAGGTGGAACAACCTTCGGAAGTGAACAGCTCGACGAGAATGGGGTGACCACCCCCTTCAGATCGTTCAGCGACCGGCTCGTTATTTTCGGTCTCCTGACAGCACCAATCGGTGGCAGGCGCCGTTTGCAAAAATAAGAAACTGCAAAATAAAACCGCCCACACTGAAGATCGCACTGATCTACCTCCATGCCATGTCAGTCAATTATTCGGCGAAGATATCGTCGTTGCAATAACCACTTGAGCGGATTTCGTGATGACCACAATGGCCTCTCGCGTGGTTCCAGGTTTTAGTGAGCCGGTTTGAAGTCAAAGTAGGCCAGGTTCATGTTTCCTTCCGTGAGAATGCGAATTGTCAAAAAATTTCTCCCCGCGTGCAGCCGAAGCTTTGCCACATTATGAGCGAGTTCCAATGATGCCATTGCCGCCAGGCAAGCCAGCCTGTCGGCAAAGTTCTAGATCAACTGATTAAAGAAGCCCAGGATCTGGTCGTGAATGGCCTCAAGCCTAAGAAGAAGAGGTAGCAGAATTTCCCGGTCCTATTGGCTCTGGTCTGATTTGAGCGTGAGGTCCGCCGCTAAACTATTTCCGAAGAGAGGCCCTGGCGATCTTCACTCTGTATGAGACTTAATAGTGTGAAGGGGGGCGCTGGAATTTAGCGTAGCCCAAGCGCGCAGCCATTAATCAACCTGACCGAAGGCGTCCTGTTGCCACTGGTCGGCAGTGCGCTCGCCCAGTATTTGGGTATCTGCGACGAAGTTCCGGACACAGGTTGGTCCATAGCCGCTCGCCGTGTCGAATTTCTCGGCGATGTAGCGGTAGCCTTCTTCGCCCCTGGGACAGCCCAGAATCGGTCGGCATGCTTCAGCGAGTGCGCTGATCCCGTCGGGATAGTTCCGGATGCAATAGTAGATATCGTAAGCGTCTTTCTGCTTGTGGCGGCCCCGCAAGGCATGACCTTTCATGGCGAGCATCGCGGGAATGGAGCAGACTGCGGAGGGGCCGTACTACTCTGTGACCTTGGCGGGGACTTTCCGCTTGGAGGATCTGCTCAATCATCTCTACGTGCTTGGGGGATACTTGAGAGAGAATCCAATGGCCGAGAAGCGTGTCGAATTGCCGCGCGGCTCGACGAAGCGAACGAAGCAAGCAGTGCAATTAATTAACGCCTGCTTGGTTCTTCCTGCTCCTCACGAAGTTGCCGTTGCGGGAAAGATTGGCAGTGGCATTCTCGGGCTGGCTCGGTCCTCGCATCAGCGAGGCCTTCGGTCTCAAGCGGCAGGATTTGGACTTGGACGCCGGCATGGTCACTTTTCAACGCGGTTTCGTCCAGGGCCGTATCACATTGTTGAAAACCGAGGCCTCGCGAACGAATCTGCCGCTTCCGGAAGACGTGCTCGACCTGCTGCGCCAATGGCGGTCGATCACTCCCCATCCAACGCAAAACGACTATGTGTTCGCCTCGCCGTATACCAAAGGAGAACGTCCATTCTGGCCTGCCCAACTGCTCAAGACTCACATCAAACCGGTCGCTCTAAAAGCGGGTTTGCCGAGCATCGGATGGCACAGTTTCCGCCACACGGTGAGCGCCTGGGGGAAAGAGGCAGGGTTGGAACTGGAAGATGTCAAAACCCTATTGCGTCACGAGAACATCGCAACCACCTCGGAGATCTATGGGATTTGGGCATCGAAGCGAAGCGACGGATTCAGCAAAGGCTGATCAATTTCGTCAAAGAGCAGGTTCCCGCCACTATATCAGTAAAAGACCGTGACCCTTATTTGTCCCACGAGCCTTTCCGAAATTGCCTGCAACCCACAGAAAAGAATGGCTCCTCAGGTAGGACTCGAACCTACAACCCTCCGGTTAACAGCCGGATGCTCTGCCATTGAGCTACTGAGGAATATTGGAAACGTGCGCGAAGCGCGCGCTTTTGCTTCGTTCATCATAACATCTGGGGGCGGGGATGAAAACTGCGGGGATGCTCTGCAATTTTTGATAGGCTATGCGGTTGCGAGGTGAATATGGGTGGAGGTTTGCGTCTGATGGGGATTGTTATTTCTTTGATGGTCTTGGCGGGAATGGTGTATGCGGCGGAAGCGGATGATACGAAGGCAGCTGCGCCTTCGGTTCCGCCAAAGTCCGAGAAGCGGCCGCTGGAGGAAACCCTGCAGGGAGTGAGGATTGTTGATAACTACCGGTGGCTGGAGGATGGGGAAACTCGGGAGACGCAGAAGTGGGTCGCAGAAGAGATGGCTTACACGCGTGGCGTGCTCGATCCGCTGCCGGGGCGCGATGCGATTCATAAGCGGCTCACTGAGTTGTTAAGTATTGGCAGCCTTACGCAGCCGGAGATTGGGGGGAAATATTATTTCTACACGCGGCGTGAGGGGATGCAAAACCAGCCGGTGCTTTATGTGCGGGAAGGCGTGGATGGAAAAGATCGCGCGCTGGTGGATGCTAACCAGCTTGCGGCGGATGGAACGATTGCGCTTGATTGGTACCAGCCTTCGGAGAACGGAAAATATCTGGCGTACGGAACTTCGCCGAGCGGGTCGGAGATGAGCACGCTGCACATTATTGAAACCAAGACGGGCACTGCGCTTCCCGATACGATTGAGCGGACACGCGCGGCGAGCATTGCGTGGAGACTCGATAACTCCGGATTTTATTACACGCGGTATCCGAAGAAGGGCGACGTGCCCGATGGACAAGAGATGTACAACCGGCACGTGTTCTATCACGAATTGGGAACCGATCCGGTAACTGATCCGCTGATTTTTGGGGAGGGCCGTGATCCGGAGGATTGGCCAAGCGTGAGTCTCGACAACGATGGCCGCCTGCTGTTGATTACGGTGGCGCAAGGCTGGACGAAGAGCGAGCTGTTCTTAATGGATCTGAAAGCGGGTACGCCACCCACACGCATCACTACCGGCAAGAATTTTCTCTATAGCGGGTCGGCGTACAACGGAAGGCTCTACATCGTTACCAACGAAGATGCCCCGCGTTACCGCGTGTTCGTAACCGAAGCGGGCAACTATGAGCGCGACGACTGGAAAGAAATCATTCCGCAGACGGGCTCGGTTTTGCAGGGCGCTGCGGTATGGGGCGGAAAACTTTTCACGCAGTACGAGCAGAATGCGACCTCACAGTTAAAGATTTTCGATCTTGAGGGAAAGAATGTGCACGAGGTTGCGCTGCCTGGGCTGGGTACGGTGTTTGGCTCGGACGGTAAATGGGATCGCGATGAAATCTTTTATGGATTTCTGTCGTTCACAGTTCCACCTACGGTTTACCGATACGATTTGAAATCGGGTGCGACGTCGCAGTGGGCGAAGGTGGATGCGCCATCGATTGATCCTGCGGCCTATGAAGTGAATCAGGAGTGGTACCACTCGAAGGATGGAACGCGAGTGCCGATGTTTATTGTCAACAAGAAAGGATTGAAGAAGGACGGGCGCAATCCCACGCTGTTTACGGCTTATGGCGGGTTCAATGTGAGTCTGACCCCGTCTTTCAGCCGCACGGCTTATCTGTGGATGGAGCATGGCGGAGTTTATGCAGTGGCGAATTTGCGCGGTGGGGCGGAGTTTGGAGAAGACTGGCATCGGGCGGGGATGCTCGGCAACAAGCAGAATGTTTTTGATGACATGATTGCGGGCGCCGAACATTTGATCGCGGAAAAATATACGGACAAGGATCATCTGGCCATTCAGGGAGGGTCGAATGGCGGCTTGCTGATGGGAGCGATGATCACGCAGCGTCCGGATTTGTTTCGCGCGGTGGTATGCCAGGTTCCGCTGCTCGACATGCTGCGCTACCAAAATTTCCAGATCGCCAAGTTGTGGATTCCGGAGTACGGGAGTTCGGACAATCCTGAGCAGTTCAAGTGGCTCTATGCTTATTCACCGTATCACCACGTCAAGGCGGGGACGGAATATCCCGCGATCTTGTTCATGACGGCGGATACGGATACGCGTGTCGATCCGATGCACGCCAAGAAGATGGCGGCAGAGATGCAGACGGAGGCGAAGAACGGGTCAAGCAAGACGCGTCCGATATTGTTAAGGATTGAATCGAAGGCGGGACATGGGGCGGGAAAACCGGTGACCAAGCAGATTGAGGAGTTCACGGATGTTTATTCGTTTTTATTTTGGCAGTTGGGTGTGAAGGAGTGAGGAGCCCGGCCGCCGACAGGTGTGGCGTCAAATTTAAGATCAAAGAGGGTGCGGTTTGCGGGTAAAGATATGTAAAAGACTGAAAAATATGTTGACCTGTAGCAGGATTCCGGGTACATTATCTTGTTCCACGGACAGCCGGGAGCCTCAAAGGTCAGTTTTGAGCTACCTCGACCTGTAAGCCCAAATCAGGAAAAGTGAGCATCTTCGGGGTTCGCTCACGCATCTATTCTAGGTAGGAATTGCGCTAACCTCTCACAATCTAAGTAGAATCAGTGGGTTAGAAATACTTTCTAGTTCTAACCAGTTCTATCGGGAGCCCTAGAGGTGGCAAGATGTCCATACTTATAAGGAAGGGGAAAGGCACACATGCGCTCTGATCGTGTGTTTGACGCTTTACAAACATTACGGAATCGTTATATGCTTTGCCAGCTTGCCTCCAAGGCCACGCGGAAGTTCCACCGGCCCAGCACCAGAATTCAAGAAACAATGAATGGAGTTTTGGACCGGATCGCAGGCGCGGAGCGGCAGGAAATCCTGTCGGAGCCGGAAAATTTTGCTGAGGCACAACGGCGGGCTGCTTAAACAGCCCCGCCTGCCTGTCCGGTTTGCATTGTCTTCCTTAGCTACCCTCCTTTGAAAATCTCCCGAAAACGCTGAAACTCACACGTTTGAGTGGACCGGGGTTAGGTGAATCATGACCATCGCTGAACTGAAAGAAAAGAACATCACCGAGCTGACCAAGATCGCAAGGACCTTGGAGCTGCCCGGTGCCAGCGGACTGCGCAAGCAGGACCTCATCTTTAAAATCCTGCAGGCGCAGAGCGAAAAAGAAGGCCACATTTTTGCCGAGGGCGTGCTGGAAATTTTGCCTGACGGCTACGG
>OBLW0100002435.1_pt1 | contig 15038 bp, 12 predicted proteins | sample 1520161 | NCBI WGS metagenome assembly OBLW01 (sample SAMEA3539309, study PRJEB22396) | soil metagenome | biome: tundra; feature: field; material: soil | place: USA | collected 2010-05 | depth 0.15 m
AACCGACTCTCACGGCAAATGATCAAAAAACTACGTTTTCAGATGACCGGCAACAAAAATGCGTCAGTTCCCGCAAATGCACCACGAATGCACCATTCGCGCTAACCTGATACATTCGGAGTCGCAAAGGATACACGCGGAACTCCCAGGCAGCCGAGCCCCATAAGGCTTTTGGGAAGCCGAGCCGAGCCCAATAGCGTTAGGGGCTGTACCAGATAATCATGCCATGAATTGTCTAACCCATTGTTTTAATTGGGTTAGTTGTCGTTTTGGGTTGAGTGAGTTGAAACGCCACTCGCATTCGCGGAGAAAGAGAGGGAAATGCTCTTTGGGAATGCCGTTGAAGCGGCGCAGATGGCGCTTGGCCTGGTTCCAGAAATTCTCGATGCCGTTGATATGGTTTTTCTCCTCTGAGAAGAGCTTTTTGTGATTGATGCGAAAGTGCCGGAAGCCGGCCACATCGAGCACGTTGTAGGAGTTGAAGGTGTCCGAGTAAACGATGGACTCGGGCACAAGCTTGCGCTTCTAGATCGGCTTCAGAGTGCGGCTCTTGAGGTTCGGGATTGCGCGGGCATAGACCTTGCCGCCGCGTTTTAACAGGCCAAACGGTGACGTGAGGCGTCACATTCAGTTCCCGCGCCGTGCAAACGAAATCCTTAGAGTCGAATGCCTTGTTCGCGTCCACGGTCGTGAGGCGCAAGCAGCCGCTTTGCTTCTTCGCCAGCATCAAATGAGCGGCATCCCGTTCGGCATAGCCAACGGCGTGGTATGAGCGCCGCTCACGCTGCGTTTTGCAGCCTATTCTCGCTCCGGCGCTCATATCGGCGTCCGGTGTGCGAACTTTAGCATCGGCAATGTCCGGCAGCGTGTTCTGGCCTTTACGAAGTTCCTCGAAGAAGGGCGCGCCACGATCAAGCGCGCTCAAAATCCTGATGAAATTACCGGAAGTCAACGAAATGGCGATAGCTCCGCTTATTCCGGCCGAAGAACGGCCTCTTCGCCGGAGAACCGCAGCATTCTTCGCCATTGGGGACGATCGCGGAAGTTCGCTACTGCCGCACCAGATAGAGCGCGCTGGCGTGCGGAGCGAGTGTTACAGTGATCTCTTTAGCCGGGCCAAGATCCTTGTGTTCCCACAGATCTCGCAAACTGTGGTTGCCCTCCGCAATGCCAAGTTGCGTCCACATGTAGTGCAGCGTCTGCGGCTCCTCCGCACGGTTGAAGATCGCCACGTAGTTGCCCGTGCCATTTTCCGGCTTAGAAGTCCACACCACGGCCTTGTCTGAGGTAAGCGCGACCTTTGAATCGTGTGCACGCTGATCCACGTCGAGGAACTCGCGATTGGTCAAGAGCGATGTAGTCCAATCGTCGTTGTGCGGCAGGTCGCCGCCTATCATCAATGGCGAGCGGAATATGCCCCAGAGGGTGAGAAGCGTACGCTGCTCGGCGTGCGTGAGCCGCGTTTGCCGAGGCGCCCCCCAACCGGGAGACGGTCCTAGATAGCCGAGCGGTAGCATATCCGCGTCAGGGTAGTGACCCTGCCGCGGATCGCTGGCCCATGCAGCCACCTTGGCGAACTGATCGTTCAAGCCCTGCGGATAAAACACCGTGCTGTGCCAGAGATCCCAGATGTCATTAGAGATGCGCCACTGCGTTGCATACTTCTGCATCTCAAGCTGCTTTTCGAGCGGTGCCGGCCCAGGTGACAGACTCAGTACGATGGGCCGACCCGTCTTTGCCAGCGCTGCGCTCAGCATACGGATCTCGCTCCCCTTGTACGGCCCGAAGGCAATGCAGTCCACCTTAATGAGGTCCACGCCCCAGCTAGCAGATAACCGGGCAATGGAGTCGTAATACGCTTGCCCTGCAGGAGTGTCCTTCACGTCGTAGTTGTCGAAGTTCCAAGGGCAGGTTCCCGAAATATCGGCCGCATCGGCGGCGTGGAATGCCGAGCCTTCGATGGGATCGTTGCTGTTGACTGCTTCCTTGGGTATTCCTTGCAGGATATGGATGCCGAACTTCAGTCCCAAACCGTGCACGTATTCGGCCATCGGCTTGAAACCAGCCGTGGCCGCAGAGGGAAACCGGTTAACGGCGGGGGTGTAACGGCCCGCCGCATCGATGCTGTAGATCGAGTCCTTGGCGTTGCCTTCAGGGATGGGATTGGTGACGAACCACTCCATGTCAACCACGACGCATTGCCAGCCGAATTGCTTCAGGTTCTTTGCCATCCAATCCGCGTTGGCTTTTACCTGTGCTTCATTCACGGTGGTTCCGTAGGAATCCCAGCTGTTTCACCCCATCGGCGGCGTGGCAGAGGACAGACCTGTATGCTGGGCGCTACAAGACAGTTGCATAGACAGGAACAGCGCAACAGCGACAAGGGCTCCGAAGACAATGTCCCCTGCATTAATTGCACGCTGTATCCTCCGAGTCACCTGGATTTCATTCAAGTTCTTGCCGTCCTTCAGAAGATTCTCGGGTTGCATAGCTCTGACCTCACATTTCGGAAATCGTTTACTCGCGTTCGTTGAAATCTTGCTTCTCTCGTCAGATGAATAACTGTCAAGGCGTGATTCCGGGAAAAGTCACCACGGGAAGAAGTGATCTCAATTGGAGCGTTGCGGACGGCCCATGAGATCCCGTGCATCGTTAATGTGGTCCTCCATGGCACGTCTCGCGTCTGCCGGGTTTCGCTCCCGTATCGCGGCATAGATTCGGCGGTGAAACGTGAGCGGGCGGTCCTGAGAGACGCGAGTGGAAAGCTGGTTCATGCTCATCAGCAGCGTACGATGGATGCTTCTAAAAAGAAGGTGGCAGATTCGGTTACCGCTGGCACGAAAGATCGCTTCATGAAAAGCCAGGTCCGCGTTCAGGCGCTCGCTTATGGCCTTGCTGCGCTCCATGGAGAAGATGGCATTGCGCAGCGCGGACAAGTCTTCAGCGGTAGCGCGTTCAGCTGCACGCGCTGCGAGTTCAGGTTCCATCATGAGGCGCGTTTCAAACAGTTCATGCTGCGAAAGGTCATCGAGGAGCACCAAGAAGTCAATTGGCTCATTGAGAATGGTTTCAGCGCTCCCGCTCAAATAGGTACCATCCCCAACATGCTGCGAGAGGACGCCCATGATCTCGAGCACCTTCAGGGCCTGCCGGACTGAGGCGCGATTGACGCCAAAGTCTTTTGCCAATTCGCGCTCAGGAGGGAACAGGAGTGAATCTGAGTAAGTTGCTTATTATCTATCGATTGTGAGTAGATTCAAGAAGATAGATAAATGTGTGGCGGAGAGGGAGGGACTCGAATCCTTCGTCCTCTTGGAAGTCGCAGGATTCGTGATTGGAAAAGTAAGGGCAGGGAATCTGCAAGATTGTCCCTCGCGTACTTGCCTGTAAAGGATTGCTAACTTCTGATAGTTTTCCCCAGAAGTCAGAATTGGCAAGCCCGAAGAATCACGAGAGATTATGTCCAACCTTTTCGGTCGAAGGAGATCTGGGAGCAACAGAGGGAATCGATTCTGCGGGGACCTGATTGAACTGATTTAGAGGGCTCTCATTCATCTTCTGCTGAACTTCGAGCCCCTCCGCTGCGTGGAGATACCGTTCGGTGATCTTTACCGTGCGATGCCCAAGCCATTCCGAGACCGTCTTTAGGTCGAACTTTCCAGTCCCATCTGGGTTACCACGGAGATGCCGGCAGGCAAATGTATGGCGCCAGCGATGAAGATAGTGGTCGTTGCAGCCACCACGGTGATTACGAGAGTAGTTCTGGCAGCCCAGACAGTGCCCACATGCCAGTCCAGCGCGGCGGCCGATGGCCTTCATCATACGGAGAAACACACCTTTGGGATACTCGGCAACCACAGGGAAGATGAGATTAGAAGGGGGCACGCGTTTCTGCCGCGCTTTCATCCGGGTGAACAGTGCCTGTGGCACTGAAATGTCACGTTCTTTTCGGTATTTCGGCACCCAGTAGATCCGTCTGCCATCGCCCAACGTGACCCATTTCTTGCGAATCTTGACAATGCCCAACTGAGCATCCAGTTCATGCCACTCTGCGACCACCACTTCCTCGGCCCGCGCTCCAGTGTTCAGGAAGAACGCGAACAGGTCGGCCTCCTCCTCGTCCATCACTCGGAAAAACTGTTCAAGTTCCCGGTTGGAGTAATCGCGAATATCCGTATCTTCACCGCGGGCTCGCTTCACAGTCGGTGTGCTGCGCACACCATCCCAGCTTTCTAGGATGTCTCCCCGCCCCTCGGTACGCAGGAATGTGCAGACCATCGTAATCTTGGTGTTGCGCGAATTGTTGTTCAACCCGAAACCGGTATCGGAGCGTTTGTTCGGGACTGTCGCCATGTATCCATAAAAGAGCTTAAGATCTTCCCGAGTGATGTCCTCCGCGCATTTCCGGTTTCGCTTCGAAATGCAAGAATCCACGAACAACTCCAACGCATAGCGGTAATTCGAGAGCGAATTCTCACTCAAGGCCTCCTCGGTGGAGATGCGGGCCGGATCTGAAGTGCGGTCTAGCAACCACCGTTCCATGTGGTCGCGCAGCGGAACACGAGCCCCCTTCTGCTTCTTCGGTACTTTCTGGACCGGCACAATGTCTCCGTGCCGGATAGCATTGAGCCGGCGCTCAACGATTCCGATTGCATCTGTTATGTCCCGGGGACTCAGGTTGTCAGATGTGATCAAGTTCCTACCCGCATCATTCAAAACCTTGACAACGGTGGGGCAACTGCGGACGCCGTTCTCGCGGTAATCCAGGTGGTACGAACCGATCTTGCGATCAACATCTACTTCAGGTCCTTCCACATCCTGAATGCCTGGCAGCTTAATCCGTCCGAAGTTGTAACGCCCGTCGGCTTCCACTGCAACAGGGCAGTAGCGCCACGGCATCTTCGTCATGCTTGCGAGGAAACGCTGGAAGTGTTCTGAGGAGACTTTGGAGGAAAGTTCGTTGAGGAGAATTTCTGAATAGGCGCCGATGATCTTGACGCGTTTCGTAAGTCGTACCGTGACGTTTGCCATGGCCCCATCGCTAACTGACCGACTGATAAAGTCGGCTCCTGAGTTTCAAATATGGATACCATAGAGGAGTCATGATTATAAGTCAATTAAAATCAGCACAATAGCATTATAGCGAATAAAAAGCGAATCGCAACAACTCTTTTTTCGCCCTGGGGGTAACTGCAGAAATACCTGCCCAGAATGGAGCGCGCGTGTTAAGTTAACGTCCCAACCCACCGACAAGCAGCAGCCTCAGTGACCCCCAAAAAGCAGAACGGGCAGCCTTCACTCTACAATCAGAACCATGATCCTTGAGTCCTTTCCCGTCGGGCCACTCGCATGCAACTGCACTCTGTTAGGTGACGAAGAAGCCCATGAGGCCATCGTCATCGATCCCGGAGACGAGGTCGGCAAAATTCACCGCCGCCTCACCGAACTGGGTCTGAAACTCAAGCAAATCCTCATCACCCACGCCCACATCGACCATGTCGGCGGCGCGCTCAAGCTAAAGCAACTTACCGGTGCCCCCATCTTTCTGAACGAGAATGACCTGCCGCTCCTCAAATTGATGGAGACGCAGGCCGCGTGGATCGGCGTTCCCACTCCCGAGACCGCGCCGCCCGACGGGGGCCTGGCAGACGGCGCCATCGTCGGCCTGAAACACTACTCCGCCAAGGTGCTGCACACCCCGGGCCACACCCAGGGCTCGGTCTGTCTCCACTTTGTGCCCCTCAAATTGCTCATTGCCGGTGACACTCTTTTTGCCGGCAGCATCGGCCGTACCGATCTGCCAGGCGGCAACTTTGACCAGATCATCGACTCGATTCAGTCTCGCTTGCTTGAATTGCCGGATGAAACCAAGGTCCTGCCCGGCCACGGTCCCGCCACGAGCATCGGTCAAGAAAAGAGGAGCAATCCGTTCCTTCGCACAATGTGAGCCAGGTCACAAATAGTCATTCTCATATGTTTCAATTATTTAGACCGATCACTTAAAGCGATACTTGCGGTCAAAATTCAGTCATATTACTACCCTGAGTCGTTTGCAGATAATTAACCAGGGCGGTTACCCCGGCCCTGAATTCAGCCGCCGGACCCAGCAGGCTGACGACCAGCCAGCCAGACTCTGCCATCCCGAAAAAGTATCCGGGATGGACCCAGACCCCACGCTCCAGCAGCGCCAACACGGTTCGCTCGTCGGGTGCAAGAGCTGGAATCCGAAGCACTGCATACCAACCACCTTCGACTTCCAGCCGATGCACCCCGGGAAGCAATAAAAGTTGCTGATCCAACTCAGCCAGATTCTCCGCCACCCGCGCCCTTATCTGAGCCTGGATCGCCGTCCGTCCTTCAAGCCACACCGGCAAAGCGCACTGCACCGGCGCATTCATTGAGAGAAAGGTATCGGCAATCACTTCCAGCCGCTCCAGAGCCTCCGCCTGCCCCGGCCCGGTGGCCGCAATCCATGCCGCCTTCATCTGCGGCAACCCGGCAATCTTGCTGAGCCCGCTGACCACAAACACAGGAACCTCTTCCAGCCCACCGGCAAAGCTCCGGCCGGAGCCGGAAATTCCGTAGTCCAGAAACACCTCGTCCACAATCAGCGACAGGTTGAACTCCCGGCACATCCTCGCCAGCTCCTGTGCCTCCCACGGCTTCGTGAAATGGCCGGTAGGGTTATTCGGGTGCACCAGCACGATGGCCCGCGTTTCCGGCGTAATCGCCCTGCGAAAACCCTCAGGCTCGATTTGCCAACCCTGGTCGTAAACCAGCGGCACCGGCTTCACCACCACATCGTCCAGGCGGGCGAGATAGTCAAACAGCGGATAACCCGGTTGCGGTGCCAGGACCTCGCACCCCGGATCGCAGAGCAGCCGGAAAAGAAAGCTGTAGGCCTCACTGGTGCTGGTAGTCAGCACAATCTGGCTGGAATCGACGCCCACGCCGAGCGAGGAATAGTAATCTGAGACCGCCTGGCGCGCAACATTGCTGCCCATAGGTTGCGGATCGTAGTCCAGCGCCTTCGGATCGGCGAGTGCCTCAAGCAATTCATCGCCGTATTGAAATCCACAGCGCGTAGGATTTGAGGCTGTCAGGTCGGCGATCGGCACACCGGCCTCCACGCGCAGCCGGTGGGCGCGCGCCAACTCGCTCTCTTCCGTATTCCAATTCGTTCTTTGCGAAAACCGCATAACTCAATCCAGCCCCCATCAACCGCCTGGCATGGTCCCATTCCGCACAGGCTCAATCGTGCACAATACTCTCAGGGCCTTTTTCCACCATACACGGGCGCCCACAGGGAGGGGCATTGGGTTTACGCGCGGTTGTCTTCGACTATGGAATGGTATTGACCGGTCCGCAGGACCCCAAAGCTTATGCCGAGCTGCTCCGCATCACCGGGCTTTCTGCCGCCCGTTTTGAGAGTTTCTACTGGGCCGATCGCCATGCCTACGACGAAGGCAAGCTCACCGGCTTCGCCTTCTGGCAGAAGATCGCCCTCGACGCTGGCCTCGACCTCAGCAAGTCCGGGCTAGAGGAACTTAACCTTTGGGATGCCCGCATGTGGACCACGCAGAACCACGCCATGCTGGCCTGGCAACAGCAGCTCAAGAAGCGTGGCTTTCTCACCGCCATCCTCTCGAACATGGGCGACAATGTGCTCGCGAACATGGAGCGCGAGTTCGACTGGCTCCCGCAATTCGACGCTCTGGTGTGGAGCTATCAGCTTCTCATGGCCAAACCAGACCCCACCATCTATCGGTACGTGCTAAAGCAGCTCGGCACGCTGCCCGAGGAGACGCTCTTTATCGACGACAGAGCGGTGAACATCGATGCCGCAAACGCATTGGGTATGACGGGCCTGTTGTTTACAACCGTGGAGCAACTGTGCGCCGACCTGATCGCCCAAGGCCTCGACGCAGTTCTTCCGCTGCCATCATAAGCGCCAGATCAGCCAGCCAGAACGAAGGACCTTGACCGTGTCGACCTATACAACACATCGAGATTCATAAAGTTTACGTGCAGTCATTCTGAGCAGCTTGACTCGCCCAGGTGCGTTACGTCCAGAGATGAACCCATCCCGGATCATCTTCTCTCTCAACCAGCTCCCGTGCCCCATCCATGCGACTTTTTTCCGTCGCATGGGTGGGATACGACAAAGCCCAACCGGCGCGTTCATCAGGTGCGAAGCGCTTTTCAGCGAGTCAAAAGCTTGCCCGCCGTGGCGGGGACCTGCATTTCTGGTGCCGGTTCTGGTTAGAAGCCAAATGATTCCGCGAAGAACTTCGGAGTCAGGCTCCTACGACGCCATGCCAAGCCCCACCAGGTTGGCCGCCGCAATAATCACCAGCACCCCGGCCCACAGCAGCCGAACCGGTCTACTCGCCACTCCCTTCCACTCTCCCAGCGCCAGGCCCACCAAACCGCCGCACAGAACGTAAATGCTCATATGCAGCATCCAGTTCACATAGAACAAACGCTGCGGAATATTGGCCGCGCCCCACGCGTAAAAAAAGAACTGCAGGTACCACATGATTCCGCCTGTAGCGGCCAGAACAGCGTTCCTGATCAGCGTCGGCCGTGGCTGACCAAGGTCGGCTCGCAGCGACAGCCGTTTCAACGCCGCCAGGCGAATGAAACAATAACTCAGATTGATCACCGCTCCGCCGCCCATGATGATCACATAGCTGGGCAGAGCCGCGTACAGCGAATTCACGCCTATCGCCTTCGCCGCGGCCTCCATCGGCCTGGCTGCATCAATAGCAAACGACATGCCCGACGAGAAAATTCCGCACATCACGGCCAGAAGGAGTCCCAGCTTCACATTGAATTCCTTCACCTCACTGCCCAGTTGCTCTTCTTTTTGGTGACCAGCATACGAAACAATGGCCACGCCAATCAGCGCCACGAAAACACCCGCCATGGTAAGCAATCCGCTCCGGGTGGCAAACAACAGCATGAACTGGCCGTGCAGAAGCGGCGGCACCAATGTGCCAACCACCAGCGTGACTCCAATGGCCACGCCGATGCCAAGAGACATGCCCAGATGCCGCATCGTCAAACCGTAACTCACATTACCCACGCCCCACATGGCGCCGAATAACGCGACCTTCAACAGCAGGTGCGGACTCATGGACCCGTAGAAGCCGGCAAAATCCGGTAGCAGAATCAGGCTCACGCCGATCGGCAGCAAAATCCATGAGAAGAAGCCCGCGATGGCCCATGTGGTTTCCCACGACCAGTTCCGTACCCTCCCAATGGGCGCATAAAACGAAGCGGCCATTGCCGCGCCAAGAATGTGCCACCCGATACCAGCCAGAATCATTACCGGCATTCGTTCTCCATTTCTCCCTGCTGCGGGCAAACCCCACACACCGCCTGCAAGCAGATTCAAAGCCTATCGGTTAATCAATCACTTTGTACAGACGCAAGCGAATCAATCTTGTTGCTCGATCTCTGACCGCTTATTGGTGAACCAGATATGGGTGCCCCAGGTCCCGATTTTGGGACCTGGGAAAGCACCGGACCCAATCGCAACACACGAAATCACACAGTCGCTGACCTAAAGCCCAACCTCAAAGCTATAGCTGCCCGGCGCCAGTTCAAAGCCGCTGCCCCCGTATCGCGTAGCTGCCTTCGCCAGCTTACTCTCGGTAATCGAAACCCCATCAAGCTTGTACTTTGCGGCCTGGTCCGCCGTAAGCGCCAGCCAGCCCGTCGTGTTCGCTGGCATAGTTACGTGCCACTCGGCAGTCTGTCCCTTCACCGTCCAGTCGGAGTGAATCGGCCCATATGCAGAGTCGTAGTCAAATGAAAGTTTTCCCAACCTCGCATCGAACACCGGATGCAGCATGATCGTGTGGAAGCCCGCATCCAGGTGCGTTGTGCCAATCCCCGCCGCATAGCGATAGATCCAGTCAGCCACCGCGCCATACGCGTAATGGTTGTAGGAATTCATGCTCGGGTCACCGCGCATCTGATCGCCATTCCATCGCTCCCACATGGTCGTTGCACCGTGATCCACCATGTAGCCCCACGATGGGTATGTCGTATTCAGCAGCAACTTGAATGCAAGATCAGAGTGTCCGGCCTTGGTCAACTCCTCCAGCAGATAGGGCGTTCCCAGAAATCCCGTTGCCAGCATCCCATGGTTGGCCTCAATTTTATCCACCAGTTTTTTCGCGGCGGCAGCGCGCAGATTGTTAGGCAGCAGATTCATGTGCAGAGCCAGCACGTATCCGGTCTGCGTATCGCCGCCTTTGCTTTTTGCATTCGGGTTGTTGATCACGCCAAAGGGCGACGCAGTGTTGTCGGCTCCGGGCACAAAGCCGTCGTCGTGCACAAACTGCTTCTGGAATGCGGCCCGAATCTTCTCGAAGAGCTCCGCATATTTGTTCTCGTCCTGTGCGCGCCCCGTCGCATGAGCCATCTGCTGCATGAGTGTTACGTCATAGGCCCAGTAGGCAGTCGCAATCAGCGTGAAATCCGTCTTTCCTTCCGGCGAAAGCCAATCCCCGAACGGAGTGCCGGACTCATGGCTCCAAAGCCCATCCGGATTGGCCGCATTGATCGCGTTGAGATACTTCTCCATCGCCGCCCAGTTCTGCTCAATGACGCTTGTGTCACCGGTCTGTAGCCACGACGTCCATGGAATGACGACTCCGGCATCGCTCCACCCAGCGCCCGAACCTGCGAAAGGCCGAACAGTACCCGGCGCGAAGATCCCGTAGTACGGTGTCCCAATCTGCGTGCCGCGCATATCCTGCGCAAACTGTCGTGTAAATGCCGCCAGGTCCATGTTGAAGGAAGCCGCACGCCAGAAGACCTGCGCGTCCGCCATCCAGCCGAGCCGCTCATCCCGCTGCGGACAATCTGTAGGAATTCCAACAAAGTTCGACCGTTGACCCCAGAGAATGTTGCTCCAAAGCTGGTTGATCATCGCGCTTCCGGTTTCGAGCTTCACCGCGAACGGCGCATCAGTATGGATGACGTACGCTGAGAGCGCATCCTTCCCCGGCGTAGTTGGCAGTCCCGTCAGTTCAGCGTAGCGGAAGCCGTGGAACGTGAACTGCGGTGTGAATTCTTCAGCGCCCTTTCCACTCAGGATGAAGTGGTCAGTGGCCTTGGCCGTGCGCAGGTTGTCGGTATAGATCGTTCCGTCGGCGTTCAGAACTTCGGCAAAGCGCAATTGCACATCCGTCCCCGCAGGTCCCTCGACGTTCAGCCGTTCAAGTCCAGAAAAGTTCTGGCCAAAGTCGTAGACCCACACGCCAGGCTTCGGCTCCGTCACAGACTTGGCCTGCAACCGGCGCTCCACACGAATGGGCGCATAGTCCTGCGCCTCAACCTTAATCGGCGCAGGGTGGATGATTGCGACCGGCTTCCAGTTCTTCGCTGCAAATGCTGTCGTGTTCCAACCCGGCTGCGCAAGCCGCGCATCCTGGCTTTCGCCGTCGTAAATTTCAGAATGCAGAATGTTCAATCTGTCCGCCAGCCAGCCTGCGTCCGTTGCCACCCATTCCACACTGCCGTCCGTGTGCTCAATCCGCAGCTGGGCCCGCAGAGCCGTCGGTGTTTCGCCGTAGTTGTTCGGCTGCTGGAACCACTCCAGCGGTGTCGCGTACCACCCTGGCGCAAGCAGCGCACCGATCGCGTTGTTGCCGCTTACAATCTGCGCCGTTACGTCATAGGTCTGGTACTTTACCTGCTGCCGATAATCAGTCCAGCCCGGCGCGAGCACATCGTCGCCGACACGCTTGCCGTTGAGGAAAAGCTCATAGGCCCCCAGCGCAGTAGCGTAGAGCCGTGCCGACTTCACCGGAGCGCTCACCGCAAAAGTGTGCCGCAGCGCCTTCACCGAGTCAGGAATCCACGGATGCCCGAGTGCATCTTCCGTTGAGCCCGTCTCCGGCGCAAACACCACCGCCGGCTTCCAACCCGAGTCGTCAAAGCCCTTCTCTTCCCAGCCCGCCGGGGCATGGACCGCAACCTTCCAATTCGGTGCGCTGGCAAAACTCGCCCAACTGCCGTCCGCGTATTCCACCACCAGCGTTGCAATCATCGGCGGCGCGTCGGCTGTAGCTATTCCATTGGGATTGACCACATAGTGCACCGACTCAATAGCAATGGTGTTAGCTCCCGGACTCAATTTGCCCGTCACATCCGCTCGGACAAATTTCTTCCACGGCATTTGCTGCCAGGGCGGCAGCTTGCCGGCCTCCAGCACCTGCGCCCCGTCAATCCAGGCTGAAACCGAATCCTGCGCAGTGGCGTAGAGCACAGCCCGGCGCACAGGCTTCGCCAGAGTCACTGTCGTCCGATAGGCAAATCGCTGCTCCTTGCTCTTTTCCCCTGCAACGGCCCTCGCGTCCGGGCTCGCGATCCACACAGCTGGAGCGTTCCGTACAGCGGACTCCTCCGGCGTCTCATAACCGATCCAATTCGCACTCCAGCCCGCAGGCATAAGCAGGCCAGTCTCCCACCAACTGATCTCACTCTCCGGATAAGGCTTGCCCTCCGCATCCCAAACCTTCACGCGCCAGAAATAGCGGGTGCTTGCCGCAACTGCCGGTCCGGCATAGTGCACATTCAACGATTGGCTCGACTCAACCCGTCCGCTGTCCCACACATCGGCGTTGCCCTGCTGCAGCAGTTCGGCCCGCGAAGCTACAAGCACCTCATACCCGGTTTGCTTAGCTCCCCGTGCCGGGTCCTTCAATTGCCATGAAAAGTGCGGAGCCGGATCGTCAATTCCCAGTGGCGCCGCCAGGTCGTCAACGCGCAATGCCACCGGCCCTGTAGTCACAGCTTTCGCAGTCAATGGCATAACCGCTCCCAGCAGCAAACTCAATGCAACCCACTGCATCCTTATGCACTTCATTCTTCAGCTCTCTTCTCAAAGAAACGTGTTGATCGCAAGCTCCAGGCTCCGAATCACCGCACTCCGGTTCACCGAATCGGAATCTGCCCCATTCAAATCAAGAGTTTCGCCGCGCTGGTATTGGTTCCCGCACTCAAAGAAACTTCCGCTTGGCGCTCCGGCCTTCGAAAAACTTCCTCAAATGAAATAAGTTACAAGCGGAACAACCTTATTCAAGCCAGGATGCCTTTGTCAATTGCATTCCAACCCGGCAAAATCACCCGCTACGCCTTGAACTGAAAAAGGAGTCACACCCGGTTTTGCCCATTACACTTTCTCCATGGCCTACCGCCTTCTAGCCGCAACCACCAGCAAGGGAAAGCTCCGCGACTTCCGCACCGCCGCCCATGCCTTCAAAATCTTCATCGACCCCCTGCCTGCGGTAGACCTCGTCCCCGCACCCGAAGAAGACGGCGACAGTTTCGCCACCAACGCCGCCATCAAGGCTGTGTATTATTCCCGCTTCGCTCCCAGCCAACTCATCCTCGCCGACGACTCAGGCCTCGAAGTGGACGCACTTGGCGGCGCCCCAGGCGTGCGTTCAGCCCGCTTTGCCGCCGATTCAGGCCTCATCGACTCGCCTGACGCCAACGACAACACCGACGTGTGGAACAATATGGTGCTCCTTCAGCGAATGGCCACCGTTCCCGCTGCTGAGCGCACCGCGCGCTACCGCTGCGTGCTGGTAACAGCCTTCGATGGCGAGATCATGCATACCGCCGAGGGCTCTATTGAAGGCCTGATTCTTGAGGGGCCGCGCGGCACAGGCGGATTCGGATACGATCCGTTGTTTTATCTGCCCGAGCTTGACCGCACGATGGCGGAGATCGATCTTGAAACCAAGCTCATGCACAGCCATCGCGGCCGTGCAATAGCAGCTCTGCTGCCGATGCTTGCCAAGTGACCAGCCACACAGCACCCAGCGTGACCTGATGTTCAAGCCGCCTTGACGGAGGTGATGCGGGACACCAATAATGCTTGCAGCAATAATTCCGATAATTCGTCTCTCAATCTGGAACAAACTCCACCTGCAGCCTTTAGGAGCCGAAACTTCATGGCCACAGCTCAACAACCTGCCGCGCACACCGTTCGCCGCGGCGTCCAGCCGCTCCGCGCCGGCAAAGGCACGTCTTTTATCTGGCGCAAGCTGCACTCGCTGCTTGGCATCATCCCCATCGGCGCCTTCCTGTTGGAGCACCTGTTGTCGAACTTCGAAGCTCTCAAAGGCCCTGCAGCCTACGGGGCGCAGGTCAAGTTCCTCAATAGCTTGCCGCTTGTCAGGGTTCTGGAGTGGGTCTTCATCTTTTTGCCCATCCTCTATCACGCGGCTTACGGCGTCTATATCTGGTTGCGCGGCAAATCGAACGTCGTCTACTATCCCTGGGCAGGGAATTGGATGTACCTTGCCCAGCGCTACACCGGCCTGATCGCCTTCGCCTATATCCTGCAACACGTTATTCGTCAGCGCTTCATGGGCACAATGCTTCCTGAGCATCCCTATGCAGCCTTCGCAAAAGTTCAGCACGAGCTTGCCAATCCCTGGATGGTGGCTGTCTATGCAATCGCCATGATCGCCATCTGCTGGCACTTCGCTTACGGCGTGTGGCTGTTTGCAGCCAAGTGGGGAATTACTCCGGGCGAGACCGCCCGCAAGCGATTCGGCTACGCCTGCGCTGCCTTCGGAGTCATCCTGGCCATAATGGGTCTGGCAAGCATATGGGCCTTCGTCGGGCCCAGTTACCCCAACGCATCGGAGAACGAGCCCGTTTCTTATCTGACTGCGCCCGCCAACTCCGGTGGCGTTTCCATTTGAATTGCTTTCGGCTGCGAGCTTTTAGCTGAGAGCTGAAAGCTGAAGGCTGAAAGCTGCAGTTTTGCTTCCCAGGAAAGGAAGACGAGTTCATGGCAGCACCAAGAATCATTGTGGTTGGCGGAGGCCTCGCGGGACTGGCGGCGGTCATCAAGATCGCCGAGGCCGGCGGCACTGTCGATCTGTTTTCGATCGTCCCGGTCAAGCGTTCGCACTCAGTCTGCGCCCAGGGAGGCATCAACGCCGCCAAGAACTTGAAGGGCGAGGGCGACACCACCGACAAGCACTTCGACGACACGATCT
>OBLW0100002436.1_pt1 | contig 15034 bp, 5 predicted proteins | sample 1520161 | NCBI WGS metagenome assembly OBLW01 (sample SAMEA3539309, study PRJEB22396) | soil metagenome | biome: tundra; feature: field; material: soil | place: USA | collected 2010-05 | depth 0.15 m
AGCTGATGAATTATCCCGGCGTCTATCTCGGCGCCGAGAGCGAGCTGGCCAAGATTGAGGCGGGCAAGGGCAAGAACATCGACGGCCACGCTCCCGGTCTACGGGGGCGCAACCTCAATGCCTACGTGCTGGCCGGGGTCCAGTCCGACCACGAATCCACCGAGCTGGCCGAAGCGCAGGAGAAGCTTCGCCTCGGCATGCACGTGCTCCTGCGCGAAGGCAGCACCGAGCGAAACCTCGCGACGCTGGTCCCGCTGATCAATTCGAACAACGCGATGAATTGCTCCTTTGCGACCGATGACAAGCTGGCCGGCGATCTCGTGTCCGAAGGCCACATCGACCATAGCGTGCGCAAGGCCATCAAGATGGGCCTGCCACCGATGGCCGCCCTGCAGATGGCCACCATCAGCACGGCGCGGCACTACCGCCTGCGCAATTTCGGCGCCATTGCCCCGCGTTACTGGGCGGACTTCATCGTCTTCGACAACCTGAAGAAGCTCGTGGTCCGCCAGACCTACAAGAAGGGCATCCTGGTAGCCGAGGACGGAAAGTACTTGGGCGCGCAGCGCGCGCTGGTACCGCTACCACGCAGCACGATGAACCTCCGCTACAAGGCACCCGAGGATTTCAGAGTCCGACTCAAACGCGGTGCCAAGATGCGGGTGATCGAGATTGTGCCGAACCAGATCGTCACCCGCCAAATCATCGTAACGCCGCGGGCCGAGAACGGTCAGGTGGTGCCCGACGTGGCACGCGACATCCTCAAGCTGGTGGTCGTCGAGCGGCATCATGCCACCGGCAACGTGGGCGTTGGGTTTGTGCGCGGGTTCAAGCTCAAGTCCGGCGCCCTGGGTTCGACGGTGGCCCACGACGCCCATAATGTGGTCGTCGTCGGCGCCAATGACGCCGACATCGCCCGGGCCATTGAGGAGCTGGTGAAAATGCAGGGCGGTCAGGTGGCGGTCAACAATGGCAAAGTACGAGCCGAGCTTGCCCTGCCGATAGCAGGACTTGTCTCCGACCGCCCGCTGAAGGAAGTCATCGAGCGTATAGCGGCATTGAACGCGGCGGCCCGCGCGATGGGCTGTGAACTGGACGCACCGTTCATGACGCTCTCCTTCCTCAGCCTCTCGCCGATTCCGGAGTTGAAGCTAACTGATCAGGGGCTGATCGACGCCGTGCACATGCGGCCCACGAAGCTGTTTGCCTGACCCCCAGCTTTGGTGGCCCCGATAGCTCGCCTCGGCTAATCACATTCAGGCTTATCCGAGAAGTTTGGCTCTGGAAGGCCGTCCTGCGCCCGATTAATCACCCGGGCCGGGACCTGTGCTTTCGCTGCCACCTTCCGGTTGCGCCCTGCCCCCTGAGCAGTCCCTCAACCCCCGCCTGCTTGGGTCAGCGCTTCAACTCCGCCAACTCCCCACGCCCCCACCGTCCGGCTCCGGCATGCTCAGCCAGCGCCCAGCCTGCTGCGAGCGTGCTGCGGGCGTGTGGTGAGCGTGATGTAAGCTTGATGTTACGATGGTTCTTCGAAGGGTCTTCGAAGGAATTCAGGGGTTTTTCGCTCTTTTCCACTAATCCACCGATGCCCTTGGCCCCTTAAACCGTCACCAAGGGTAGAGCTGGCGAAGCACCAGGCCCGTCCGGCACTACGCGCACGCCTCCCCCATGCCGGCCAGGACGGATCAAGAATTCGTGCAGACGGCCTTCCTGCATCTGCCGGGTTTGGCTCCGGAATTCCTTGGGCGTCAGACCGGTTATCTGGCGAAATCGCCGGTTGAAATTCGCCAGATTATTGTAGCCACACCGGAACGCGGCCTGCGTGATGTTCTCCGGGCCGTTCACCAGCCGCGCGCAGACACGCGCCACGCGCAATTCATTCAGGTAACGCTGGAAGGTGCAGCCGACTCGCTGCTTGAACCACCGGCTGAAAACGGCAGCGGACATGTGGGCCTCAGCCGCCGCCGTGCGCTCGGAAACAGGCAAGGCGATATGCTGATCGAGCCAATCCAGGACTGTGTGCAGCCGCGGGTCGGGATCGGATGCCCCCCCGCTCGCGGCCAGGGAGCTTAATCGGCAATGCGGCGTGCTGACCAACTCCTCGCCGAGGCTCAGGAAGTCGATCACCGATCCCACGTCTCCGGCGGGCGTTGCCGCAAGCTCTTCGATGGCCTCGCCGATTTTCCACACTGCTTCCCCAGTAAACCGAACCGCGTGCGCGTTGTCGGCCAGCAACGCCCGCAGCTTCCGCAGCTCCGGCAATTGCCAAAACTGCGTCCCCCAATGCTCCGGCAGGAAGTGAATCACGGTCCATATCGCTTCGCCCCGGTCCGCCGGGGCCGAAGCCCAGGCGTGGGGCACATTCCCTCGCACCAAAACCAGGTCGCCCGCCTCGAACCGCGCCACGCTCTGGCCCACATAACGCATCCCCCGGCCCTGCCGGTTCCACACTAATTCGGTTTCCGGGTGGTAATGCCACAGGAAATGATGGGCCGGCTCCCGGTATTGCGTCGCCACAAAGGCGCGCGTTTTGGCCTCGAGCACCGGCATCAGGCTGGGGCGTTCGCTGAGGACGGCATGTCTGACAGTATGCACTTCTAAACGGCTACGTTTCGGCCTGAACCCAATGCTAAGCCAGTATGCGTTTTTTGCAAGCCAGTAGCAGCAAATCCCCGCCGGTCAGTTAACAATAGAGTCCGCAATCAGCAGACAATAAGAACTGTGTGAAACTCAAAAGCCCCATCGCCATTGCCTTCGCCATCGGGGCGATGCCCAGCAGAAATCGGGACCAGTTCCAAAAGCTAATAGACCCATAAACCAAGAACCAAATCCGAACATGAAAAAGACATACTCCCTGACACGCGAAGTGGCGTTAACACTCCTGCCGGCAGCGCTGCTTTTGGCCTCAACGCTTGGCTCGGCCTTGCACGCCGGCGTCATCCCCGGCGTGACCGTTTCCTCCGCGTCGTCGAAATGGTATAGCGTAACAACAAGCAACCCGGACTACCGCGACCAAACCAATCTGGTCAACGGCACGGGGCTGCGAGGCGACGTCCTGACGACCATTCCCGGCGGCTCGATGTGGCTGGCGACCAACGCCGTCTATCCCCCTCTCACGAGTACGAACCAGCTCCCCGGCGTTGCGTACGTGACGTTTGATCTTGGCTCGGTTACCGAGGTTGATACGATGAAAGTGTGGAACTACAACGAAACCGCCAATCGCCAGCGTGGGGTTAAAGTAGCCGATATTTCGTACAGCACGGATGGCACGACCTTCACTACGAATCTGCCCGCTTACACCTTTAATGTGGCGCCGGGGACTTATTCGGCGTTCCCGCAACTGATTCCGATGGGGGGCGTGCAGGCCCGTTATGTCCAGATCAATGTAAACACGAACTACGGCCTCACGGGCAGTTTTGCAAAGGATCTGCAGGTGGGGTTGGGCAAGGTCCGTTTCATAAATACCAACCTGGCGCCGGCGATTGCGGCCGCGACGCGCAATTATGGGAACAGCCAGGTGACGGTTCAGTTTGGAGAGGCGATGGATTTGACCAGCGCGACGAATTTGGCCAACTACTCGATAACCGGGGGCAGCCCTTCGCCGACGATTCTGAGCGCCACGATGAACCTCTACAGCAATGCGGTAGTGTTGCAGACTACGCCGCTTTCTTCCAGCCAAAGTTACACGCTGGTCGTGTCGGGCGTGTATGATGAGGCCCTGGTAAGCAGCATTCCGGCCAACACGCAGGCGCCGATCCAGTCCGAGGTGGTGCTGTGGCTCAAATCGGACCAGGGTGTAGTGGCGGATTCCTCTGGCAATATTAGTCAATGGTCCGATCAATCTGGCTATGGCAATAATGCCTTACAAGCCACGACCGGCATTCAACCCCAGTTCCTGGGCACCCCTAGCGGGATGCAGGCCGTCCATTTCGACGGTATCTCACAGTATATGCAGGTTCCCAACAGTTCGAGCCTGACGCTCGATGGTGACGTAACCGTGTATGCGGTGTTCAGCGCGGACGGCTTGACGCAGGCCCAGGATCTGATCAGCAAGACCGGCGGCGCAGCCAATGCTTACTCCAACAATATGCCCGCCCCATTTGATTTGCAGATTCCCACAACCGGCAAGCCCAGCTTTGTCTGGGGCAACCAGGGCGTTGGCGGCAGCTATGTGGCGGTAGGCAGCATCGCGTCCGTGGTGACCGCAAACCAATTCTACATCATCACCTGTGTCGTGCGGGGGACCAATATCACGACCTACGTGAACGAGATGATCACCGGCAGTTCGGCACCTTATCTGGGCGGCCCTGCCGATGCGGGTAATCCCATGCGGCTTGGCATCCGTGCCGATGCCCAGGCTGGCGCCCCGAAGCTCATGGGCTACATGGCGGAGGCCATGATCATTAGCGGAACTCTGACCGATTCCGACCGGCTGGCAATAGACAGTTACTTGGGTTCAAAATACGGCATCGCCGTTAACCCGATAACCTTTAGCGAACCGCCGTTGAGCCTGACGCGGACGCAAGGTCAAACCGCTACGTTCTGGGTCAACGCCGTCGCGGCCTTCCCGACGACCATAAGCTATCAGTGGCAAAAGAACGGGACCAACATTCCCGGTGCCACGACAGCGATCTATACGACGCCACCGGTTACGATGGCGGATAATGGAGCCAGCTACAGCGCCCTGCTCTCGGTGGCAGGGTTCACAAACAGCCGGGCCGCCACGCTGACCGTCGTGCAAGCGCCCCCGACCATTCTTTCAGCCTCGCGGAGCCCCAGCAATTCGACGGACATTGTGGTGGTCTATTCGTGGGCGGTGGATCCGCTAACGGCAACCAGTGTAAGCAACTACTCCTTGAACAATGGGGTCACCGTCTCCTCCGTCGTCCCGGGTAGCGCCGCGAACCAGGTCATCGTGACCACCTCAGGGCTGAACACCAACTCCACCTATTGGCTGACCGTCGCCAACGTCAACGACCTGTATGGCACCCCTCTCAGCCCGAAGCCAGGGCTGGTGCTGCCGGCTAATCTGTCGCTCTGGCTGCGACCCGATGCCGGCGTGCTGACCGACGCCTCCGGGTTGGTCAGCGAATGGGATGACCAGGGACCCAATGCAAACAGTGCGAAGCAATATACGGAGCCGCAGATTGCGCTGGTGGCAGGTCAAAGCTATTCCGGGGCGGTTTACCGGCCGGCCTTAAATCCTTCGCCCAGGGTTTACATGAATGGTCTGCCGGTTCTGACGTTCAATGGCAGCAGCAGCTATCTGAATGCGGCGTCAACTCCGAGCCTCGCGCTTGTGACCAACATGTCGATTTACGTTGTGGCCAACGCTTATGACCTGGCGGCGACCAGAGAATTCGTCGGCAAAACCAAGGTCAATCTGCCTGGCCCATACGACTACTATGCCGGGAGCGCATACAACACCCTGTACCGCGGCAATGGCACCAACTCCTACAATTATGTCCGCAGCGTCTCTGCTGCCTCCGCCGGCGTGCCCCATGTTTTTAACGTCGTCATGAGCGGATTAACCGTCAGTCATTTCCTGGACGGCGCCGCCATCGGCGTGGGCAATATGGCCGCGACCACCATTGCCGATCCCGGCTCCGCTTTGGGCATCGGCTCGCGGAACGATTTGGCTGTGTGGATGAAAGGCGAGATCGCGGAAATCCTGATTTTCGGCGCGGCCATTTCCACTCTCGACCGCACTAACATTGACAATTATCTTGCGCAGAAATACTACCCCTTCAGCATCACGCAGCAACCGGTTGATGCGAGCGCCGCCGCAGGAACGACCGCCACCTTTTCCGTGGGGGCGACCGAAGGTTCCGCCCACTTCAGCTATCAATGGCTAAGCAACTCGGTCAGTATCCCCAACGCCACCAATGCCAGCTACACCACGCCCGCACTTGCCTTGACGGACAACGGGGAAACCTACGGTGTCGCGGTGATGGTTCCGGGCTGGAGCACCAATTACAGCAGTTCCGCTGTCTTGGCGGTCCAGGCCAATAACCAGCCGCCCATCGTGTATTCGGCGACAAAACAGACGGGGAATTCAACGACTATTGTCCTGGTCTATTCCTGGATAATGGGCCCCGCCAGCGCGACCAACGTGAGCAACTACACACTCAACAACGGGGTGACGATCACCAAGGCGGCCATGGGCAGCGCTGCCAACCAGGTGATTCTCACCACGTCGGGTCTGACTGCCGGCGCCACTTATTTCCTCTCCGTCCAGAACGTCCAGGATGCCTTCGGCAACACCATCGCTCCGATCACTGTCCAGGTTCTGCCTTCCAACCTGGTGATGTCGTTGCGGGCCGATGCGGGCGTCGTCGCCGATGCCTCCGGCCTGGTGAGCAAATGGAGTGACGTCACGGCCAACGGCAATAATGCCATCCAGGCCAACGGGCCTGTCTATATGCCCACACTGACCGCTGGGGCGATGAACGGGATGCCCGCGCTGACGTTCGATGGCATCGGCAGCTATTTGCAAGCCGCCCCTGCCCCGAGTCTAGTGCTGACGGGCGATCTTTCCTTCTATGTGGTGGTCAACCTGACCGATCTGGGAACCGTCACGCCCAATGTCGCCCGGGAACTCCTAAGCAAAACCCTCGGAAATAAGCCCGCCCCATTCGACTACTATGTCGGCGGCTCGCTTTTAGACGCAACGCTCTATCGCGGTGATGGGAACAACAACGGTCACGTCGTTAGCGTGGCGCCGCCGACGACCGGCGTGCCGCATGTGCTTTCGGTCGGCATGCAAGGCACCAACGTGAGTCATTTTCTCGACGGCACCGCCAACGGCTCGGGCACCATCTCGACGAGCATTGCCGACGCCGGAACGCCACTCGGAATCGGCGCCCGGAACGATCTCGCCCAATTCATGTATGGGGGGATGTCGGAAGTCCTCATTTTCAACGCCGCTCTCTCGCCCGCGGACCGCATCGCGGTGGATAACTATCTGGGCCTAAAATACTTCCCCTTCAGTATTGTCACGCAGCCGGCGAACGTGACGACCCTCGAAGGGTTGACGGCCACCTTCGCCGTGGCCGCCACGCAGGGCAGCACCCACTTCAGCTATCAATGGCTCAGCAACTCGGTCAGTATCCCCAACGCCACCAATGCCAGTTACACGACGCCGGTGCTCACCTTGGCGGACAACGGCTCGACCTATCAGGTGGTCATCTTCGTGCCGCAAGCGACCCAACCGACCTTAATCCCCTATTACAGCGATCCCGCCACGCTGACGGTGCAGGTGGACACCGTGCCTCCCACCGTGCTTGCCGCTGCCGTTCCGGTCTGGACCCGGTCCCAGATCCGGGTGCTCTATTCCAAAGCGGTTTCGCTAGCGACCGCTACGAATGCCAGCAATTACGCGTTGGATAACAGCGCGAGCATAACCGCTGTAGCGCTGGGCGAAACGCCTAACGAGTTCATTCTCAGCACCTCGTCGCTGACCAATGGCATTACTTATTCCCTGACCGTGCAAAACGTGCAGGACCTGTTCAACAACACCATCGTCCCCACCCCGGTGCCAGTGACGGGTGTTTATCCCTTCTCCACCGTCCTCTGGTTAAAGGCCGACACCGGAGTCTTGTTTGATCCGTCGGGATATGTCGATGAGTGGGATGATCAATCGGGCAACTATAACGAGGCGACGCAATATGCCGGGGAGACCTTTATGCCGACGGTGACCACCAACGCATTCAATGGCAACCCGGCCATCCATTTTAACGGCACCAGCAACTATCTAGTGGTCGCCTCCTCGCCGAGCCTGGCGATCACGGGCGATCTCTCGCTCTATGTCGTGGCGAGATTTGTTGATTACAACGCGCAGCGGGAACTGCTGGGCAAAACGGTAACGAACCAGCCTGCCTCGTATGACTATTACGTCTCGACGAACGCCAATTTCTTCACGTTCTACCGTGGAAATGGCGTCAGTGGCGGTGCTGCTTCGGTGAAAGCAGCCGCCCTCCCATCCACTGGGGTGCCGCATGTTTTGAGCGTGGTGATGGGCGGGACCAACGTGACCCATTTTCTGGATGGCCTCACCAACGGCAGCGGGACCCTCCACACCACGATGGCGGACGGAGGCACGCCTCTGGACATTGGCACGAGAGGTGATTTCGTCGGTTTCATGGAGGGTGACATCGCGGAGATCTTCATTTTCAGTGCAGCGCTCTCCACGGCCGACCGGCTGGCCATCGACAACTATCTCGGCGCCAAGTATGGCATCTTAGTGGTTGCGCCGCCGATGCTTTCGGTTGCGCAGGCTGGCAGCAGCGTGGTGCTCTCCTGGCCCACGCCCTCCATGAACTTCGTCCTCGAGTCGGCGCTGGCTTTGCCGGCCTCAAGCTGGGCGGCGGTAACCAACTCGGTGGTTACCGCAAACGGCGTCAACAGCGTCACCGTGAACCCGACTGCGACGCAGCAGTTCTTCCGTCTGCAGAAGCAGTAACGGCGACGTGCCTGGCCAGGCCAGCCGTCACCGTCACGGACACCAATTAGGCACTTGTGCAAGAATAACTCAGCATCCCGGGCGCAACTCAAGCATAATGCCCTGCCCACCGCGTGGGAGCGTGGAGGGTGCGGGCGTGGAGCGCTCACTACGCTCCACGTTCCGCGTTCTTGGGCGATGGTTGGGACCCTGGTTGAGACCATGCTGGACGCCAGCCAAATAATCCATTAGACCTCAGATTATGAAACGACCGAGCCTGAATCGAAACTGTCAGGGAGTTGCACTCTGTGGCGAGAATGCCTTTACCCTGATCGAGCTGCTGGTGGTCATTGCCATCATCGCCATTCTGGCGGCGTTGCTGTTGCCGGCATTGAGCAAAGCCAAGGAAAAGGCGCTTCGGGCTCAATGCACCAGTAACCTTAAACAGTGGGGAGTCGCGCTCGTGATGTACGCCGGAGACAACGCCGAGCGTTTCCCCGATAATACGACGGGTGGCGCCAGGGACCTGTCGTGGATGAATGTGGCCTTCAACACCAACTTCTATCCCACTTACCTATACAAGAACAGCCCGGGCAGCACTACTACCGGCCAACGTTCGCCAAATGATGTCCTCTATTGCCCGACCGAGCAATGGCACCGCATTTACGAGGGCCTGGAAAACGTGGTGAACCTCATTGGCTATGGCTATTTTCCCAGCCGCGCCTCGGCCACCGAATATGATGCTGATGGGCTTGGCCAATGGTTTTATCGGACCAAGCTTAGTGGCCCCTACCGCAATGCACCCACCATGGTCGATATCATCCAGTGGCGAACTCCGGGCGGTTGGACCGATCCCGGTCTCGGCACACCTTATGCCACCTCCGCTCATCGCGGGGTCGGGGACTGCCCGGTGGGGGGCAACTTCCTTTATGAAGATGGCCGCGTGAGTTGGAAGAAGTTTGTGTTGGGCAACAACAACACTATCGCCGTGGGCGCCGATACCGGCACGTACAAGTATTACCTCAAACCCGGCGACCTCAGCCCGGGTCCATGGTGAGGATGCTAAGCCAGTATGCGTTTTTTGCAAGCCAATAGCAGCAAATCCCTGCCAGGTAATTAGAATCAAGATCAATTAGCAATCACGCAACAACCCTGTTTATATCATAAACGCCAAAGGAAGCCAATGAACCTCAAGACCATCATCGCTCTTACGCTCACCACCGGCTCGCTGTTGCTCAGCGCCCGGGCGGATATCACCAACGGACTGGTGTTGTACTTCAACCTGGATGAAGGCACCGGAACCACCATCAACGACTCTTCCGGCCTGGGCAACAACGGCACGATTATCAACGCCGTCGGCAGCGCCCAATGGACCAGCGGTTGGGTGTTGGGCGGGTTGACCGTGAATTCCCCTATACCGGCCAACACCAACTATATCAGTGTTCCTGACGCCGCCAGCCTGAATTTCACAAATCAGAACACATTTACAGTGGCGGCCTGGGTGAAGATCCCCAACACCCAACTCGCCGGTGCCGGGGTCATCGCCAAGGGCACTGGCAATGGCGGCGAACAGTATGTCCTCGATGTGAACGCTCAGCGGTACCGGTTGGTGGTGCGCAATGCAGCCGGCGCGGCAACCACAGCGAGTGTCACAGTAGCCCCGGCCAACAATCTTTGGCAGCATGTCGCGGCAGTCTATGACGGCACGAACACGGTCAGCAAGACCATCCGGCTCTACCTCAATGGAGTGCTAAACACCGCGGTCACGAACAATACCGCCTTTACCTCGCTCAAAGCCAACAGTAACCCGGTGGCGATCGGTTGCCGCCAGGCCTCGACCGCTGGCTACGGCTTGGTGCTGACCAACGCTACCCTGGACGAGGTGCGGCTTTACAATCGCCCGCTCTCGGCCAGTGAGGTTTATGCGCTTTATGCGTGGAACGGCAGACTGCCCATTATCGCCACCCAGCCCCGGAGCATCACCAATTACGTTGGCGACTATGCGCCGTTCAATGTCGCCATAGACAGCAACAACAGCACGCTGCCGGTTAGCTACCAGTGGCAGTTGTACGGAACGAATCTTCCGGGCGCGACGGCGACGACGCTGGTTTTGACCAACGTTCAGTTGGCCAACATTGGCCCATACAGTTGCGTCCTCTCGAACGCCATTGGGATTACCAACAGCGCGGCAGCGTATTTGCAGGTGCAATCGCTTCCCGCCCCCAACATTGCTTCCGACCTGGTGGGCTATTATGAGTTCGACGACGCGCCCGGCTCGACGACGGCCGCGGATTCCTCAGGCAACGGGAACCCGGGGACGCTGGTGGGTTTCCTTGATTATACGGCGTGTTGGGTGAAGGGCCTGACCAATGGCGCCTTGAGTTTCAATGCCGATACGAATGCGCTGACCGTTGATTTGGTTGCGATTCCGGCGGTCGGAACGCCCGCCCCGCCGGTCCTGGACTTTTACAGCAGCCAGGCGCTGACGGTAGGGGCTTGGGTAAAGGCGATGCTGCCGCAAACCAACGGCGGGGCCATTATCGCCAAAGGCAACGGCGGCGGCGGCGAGCAATTCGCCATGGATATGAACGGCACCACCTACCGATTTTACGTCCGCGATACCAATGGCGCCTCCTGGGTCCTCACCACTCCGGTCTCGCCCAACGGCGCGTGGCAGCACCTTGCGGCCACCTTCGACACCACCAATGGCATCATGGATTTCTATGTCAACGGCCAGCTTGTGAATGTGACAGTCGCGCCCACTTCGCTAAACACCAACAGCCATGAGGTGAGCATCGGCAACCGGCAGAGCGCGGCCGCGGCCTATAACCTGCCCTTCACCGGGGCGCTTGATGATGTGCGCTTGTTCAACCGGGCATTGACCTCGGCCGACGTCGCGGCGCTGTACGCCGCTGGGGGCCTGTATCCTCCCTCCTTCGCCATCCAACCCCAGGGCGCCTCGCTCTATGTCGGGCAGGATTACACATTTTCCACTGTGGTCAACGGCACCGCCCCGATCAAGTACCAATGGAAAACCAACGGGGTGAACCTGGCCGGGGCGACCAACCTCACGCTGGTGCTGACGAATGTGCAACTGGCCAGCGCGGGTAGTTACACCCTGTGGGCCACCAACGCGTATGGTTTTTCCAACAGCCAGCCTGCCGTTCTGCAAGTCACCAACTTTTATTTGACGAACATGCTGGCGGCGTGGTGGACGTTCGACGATGGCACTGGGACGACGGCGTTGGACTCCTCGCCCAACGGGAATAATGGCACCCTGAACAATTTCCCCGGAGACAATTCAGGATGGGTGCCCGGCCGCATAGGTTCGGCGCTGAATTTCATCAACACTGCCGCCACGCCGCAGGAACGCGTTGCGATCCCCGACAGCCCAAGCCTGAATTTCGACAGCACACTCCAGTTCACCTTGACAGCCTGGGTGAACGGTTTCCCCACGCAAACCAACGGTGCCGCCATCATTTGCAAGGGGACTGCCTCCGGCGGCGAGCAATACTGCATTGATGCCAATGGCGGAACGGTCAGCGGCGCGTTCCGGTTTTACTGCCGGAACGCTGCGACCACCGCCGTTCAAGTCCAGCTCACGAATGCGCCGACGGGCCAATGGCAGCATCTCGCGGTCGCGTTCGACGGAGTCGCGGGCTTTATACGGATGTATGTGAACGGGCAGTTGGTCGCTACCAACGCCGCCCCAGCCTCCCTCCTGGCCAACGCTCACGAAGTGAGCATCGGCAACCGGCCGAGCACTGCCGACGCTTACCTTTATCCGTTCACTGGCCAGATTGATGATGTGCGCGTCTATACGCGGGCGCTGAGCGCGACCGATGTGCAGGCGCTTTACGCCCAGGCACCGTTACTGCCTGTGGTCTTCTACACGCAGCCGGTTGGCTCGGCTCGCTGGGTGGGCGATGCCTACCTGCTCAGCGCCACGGCCGACGGCACCCCGCCGTTGACCTATCAATGGCAGAAGGGAGGCGCCAACGTTCCGGGCGCCACCACCGCGAGTTTGCTCTTCACCAACCTCCAACTGACCGACGCCGGCAATTACAGCCTCCAGGTCTCCAATGCCGCGGGGCCATCCAACAGCGTGATCGCGACGCTCTCGGTGTCCGCCTTCGATCTCAGCAACACTGTCGCCTATTGGAAGTTCGACGATGGCAGCGGCACGACGGTCGCGGATGCGTCGGGCAATGGGAATCCCGGCACGTTGAATAATTTCCCCGCCGATAATTCAGAGTGGATTACGGGCCGCATCGCTGGCGGTTTGAATTTCAACGCGGACGCTTCCGGGGCCGACTACGTCAATATCCCGGATGCTCCGGCACTCAACTTTGACACCCGGCTCACCTTCTCTCTGGCGGCCTGGGTTCGCGGCCCCGCAGCCGGCCAGGCGAATGGCGCCGGCATTATCTGCAAGGGGACAGGAGCGGGCGGCGAACAATTTGCGCTCGACTCCCATACCGACCTGGTGATTGCGGGCTATCGTCTCTATGTCCACAATGCCGCCGGCGCGACGTTTAATTTGCCTAGCACAGTCGCTCCTAGCGGGCGCTGGCAGCACCTCGTCGCGGTCTATGACAGCTTCCTCGGCACTATGCAGCTCTATGTGAACGGACAATTCGTCGTCTCTGCTGCCGCCTCCACCTCCCTGCTGGCCAGCACGCATGAGGTGAGTATTGGCAACCGCCAGAGCGGCGCCGCCACAGCCTACAACCTTCCGTTTACCGGCCGGATTGACGACGTGCGGCTTTACGATCGGGCGCTCAAGAGCAGCGATGTCCAGCAACTGTATGCCCTGGCCGGCACGCTCGCACCCGTCGTTTACACCCAGCCGCAGAGCGTGACGAATTACGCGCACGGCAGCGCTTCGTTCTCTTTCGACGCCGACGGCACCGGCGCGCTCAGCTATCAGTGGCTCAAGAACGGCGCAAGCATCCCGGGAGCCACGACCGCTGTGCTCGAGTTGGCGGACCTTCAGTTGGCCGATGCCGGGAACTACTCCGTGCGAGTAACCGATGCGAATACTTTTGTCACCAGCTCAAACGCCAGCCTGGCCGTCCTGCCCGTGCCGCCGCCGGACCTTACGACCGAGTTGATCGGCTATTGGGCATTCGATGAGACGAACGGCACCACCGCCTACGACTCCTCCGGCCGGGCTAATGATGCCACCCTGTTCAATTTTCCGCCCGGCGATACTCAATGGGTGCCGGGCGTGATCGGTGGCGCGCTGCACTTCGGCAATGGCGGGGACCCCATCAACTACGGCAACTACGGTGTGGCGACGCTTAATCCGCTTACCCTGGATAACGGCGCCCAGTTTACCTTTAGTTTTTGGGCCAAACTGGACCCTGGCCCGACCGGCGTTAACCCACGGTTCATCACGCCGATTAACGGACAGAACTGGGTGCTTTGGAGCCCGGGCCGAGGTGTAGGCTTTTTTGCGCCCGCCAACAGCACCCAACCGTCCAGCAACGACTGGCATCACTTTGTTGTGCTGTTCAATCGCCCGGCTGGGACTTACAGCCTGTTTGTGGATGGCGCGAGCCAGGTCTCCGATGCCGGTGGCTACGCCCGGAACGATCCAACTTTGCCGGCGCCCGTTCAATGGTACATCGGCCACTCAGAAACCGGCACTTCAGCCACTGACTCTTGGACCGGTCTAATGGACGATGTGCGCGTGTACAACCGGTTGCTGAATTACAACGACATTCAGGCGCTTTACCTTCTCGCAGGTTCGCCAAGTTTGTCCGTAACCAACAATGGCAATTCCGTCACCGTTTCCTGGTCTGTGAGTGCCACTGGGTTCCATCTCCAAAGCGCTGGGGCCTTGACCAGCGTGGTCTGGAGCAACGAGCCAACCGCTCCGGTGCCCTCCCCGGACGGCGCTTCGCAATCCCTGACATTTAGCGACAACGCGACGGCCCGGTTCTATCGCTTACAAAAGCCGTAGGAGCAAACCGCTGCGCCACAGGACAAAAGACGTGCGTGGGCCGAATGCCCGGGCGCTTCGCTTTTAGTCAGGGCTGATCGACGCCGTGCACATGCAGCCCACGATGCTATTTGCCTGACTGTTGAGCCTGCTGCCTGGGTTATTTGTTGCGGCTGATAAAATACAAAATGCACGCCATGATGGCCGAAACCACCACGCCCGCCGCAACCGACCATCGCAAGAACCGCATTTCCTTCGCCCGGCGCGCCCGGCCACCCATGCCGGGCAGCAGGTAAAACCGTTCTCGTTCTTTGTCTCGTTCAAACCAGAGCATCTGGGAAATCTTCATTGCGGCACCTATACTCAGCGTGTCTAAATCATTGCCTGCCAAGGCTTCGCAGCCCGCCCGTTCCTGCCCTGCTGGCCACTAAGCCGGGCAAAACAGAGGCCATAGCGGTTATCCCGGCAGCCTGAAACGCTAGCACAGCACCAATCATGCCCATTTGCCTCGCCCATATCTAGTCTTTTTTCGACCTGTACCCGACCGTCACGGTCAGGGCTCAGCTTAACACTGCTACCGGGAGCTTCTCCCCACACCCATTGAATTAGTTGTAAGATGCTGTTAATCAATTATTTAGCTTGTACAT
>OBLW0100002437.1_pt1 | contig 15030 bp, 6 predicted proteins | sample 1520161 | NCBI WGS metagenome assembly OBLW01 (sample SAMEA3539309, study PRJEB22396) | soil metagenome | biome: tundra; feature: field; material: soil | place: USA | collected 2010-05 | depth 0.15 m
CTCTCCATAGAGGTCCATCTTGAGACAGATCACGCCGAACTCGTAGGCCAGGCTCGCATCGTCAGGCTGTAATTCGCGCGCGTGCGCGAGATATCCGAGGGCTCCTTTGTGGTCGTTTGCGGCTTCTGCAACGCGGGTGAGATCGACCAGTACGGCCGCCGACTTGCTATCGGCGGCAAAGGCGCTCTCAAGCGTGGCCCGGGCCTGCTGCGACTTGCCTTCTGCCTCCATCGCGAGGCCGAGAATGCGAAGACCCGTGGCGGAGAGGGCCTGATGGCCTGCGGCCGAAGCGAAGATCATTTCAATCAGGTCGGCTCGTCGCGCCGTGCGCAGCGCAGGCAGGCACACCATTGCATCCTCTTCGCTGAGGTCTGGGTTTGCTGCCATGGCCGTTGCAGCCTTTGATGCGCCCTCGGGATGGCCAAGGGCAGCTTCATCGGAACAGCGAAGCGCCTCGGAGCCCACCCGTTCGCGAGCCTGCTGACTGAGCGTTTCAAGATAGTCGAGAGAACGCTGATAGCTGTGATCCCAGGCAAAGATGGTAGCCAACTGATATTTCGCCTCATCGTTCGACGGATCCAGTTGCAGAACCTTTTCGCTAAGGCGGCGGGCCTCGGTGCGGCGGGAAAGGTCGTCCGATGCAGACTGCATGTCGATGCGGCTCAGGTTCATGCTGGCGCTGACGAGATGCGGATCATGCTTGATTGCCGCCGAGAAGTCCTGGCGAGCCTTGTCGACATGCCCCTGCTTGACCTCGACGACACCGAGCAGGTTGTCGAGACCGCCATCGGAAGGATACTTCCTGGCCGCCGCGGCAATCATGGCCTGTGCGCTCTCGAAGTTGTCGGCCTCAATTTGCTGCTGAATGGAAAGCATTGTCAGGCGGTAGGCTTCCGCGGCCGTTTGAGAACTCGCAGGCACGGCTGAAAGCAGTAAAGCGAAGAACACCGGAGCGGGACAGCGGGCGCGCCTGAGCCGCCCTCCCCAAGTTGGCCGCGTGTGACTCCGAGATTCCTGTTCCGCTATCACATTCTTGCTCCAATTCGATAAACTAAGCCCCATCATGTTGAGAATCGGCAAGGTGTGTCGCAGGTTGATGGTAACCCTGATGCTCTTCAATTCTCTTGTTATGACAGCGCGAGGGCAAACGGCATCCGACGAGCCCGCGCCGACTTCGTCCGCGGTTAGTTCTCTTGGGCTCACACCGGCACAGGCATCGCTGTTGAAGACCGCCATCGACGCTCGCGACTATATCGCCGCCGAAAAACTGCTGCTGGCCGAGATTGACAGCGATCCCCATTCGCCTCGTGCAGCCCGCCTTCTTGCATTTGCCGGCAGCGTCTATTTTCTCAATCGGGACTACCTCAATGCAGCCGTGGCCTGGAAGAAATCCGAAGCGATTGCGCCACTGGAGCCTTCCCTTCAATTCTCTCTGGCCATGGCCTACATCCGTTTGGCTCATCCGGACTGGGCGCGTAAAGTGCTGGAATCTCTCACCGCGCAGAACCGGAATGAGCCGCTCTTTCCCTACTGGCTTGGCCGCCTTGACTACGACGGGCATGAATACAACCGGGCGATCAGCAACTTTCAGCGCGCCATTGCGCTGGCTCCAGGCATGGCGCGGGCTTACGACAACCTAGGACTCTGCTACTTCTACCAGAATCAGAACGATCTGGCCGTCGAAAATTACCAAAGGGCCATCGAGTTGGATCGCGGATCGGGGCATCCGTCCGCATGGCCGTATCTGAACCTGGCCATCACGCAGCAGTTTCTGAATCAACTCAGTGACGCCGAGAAGAATCTGCGCGAGGCAATCCGCCTGGATCCGAGTTTTGCAAAGGCACATTTTCAACTGGGAACAGTTTTGGAAAGCCTGCAAGAACCAGAGGCTGCCCTGGAGGAACTGAAAGAGGCGGCACGTCTTGATCCCGCCTTCGCCGAGCCGCACATGGCGATGGCACGGGTCTATCACAGACTGGGGCAGGAACCCTCCGCCCGCGAAGAGGTCAAAACCTACCTGCGTCTCCATCCGCCTTCGACTCCCTGACGCGGTCTGCAAATCGGAAATAGAATACTCGGCTCGCCGATCGGAGCACAGGAAAATAGGTTTGTGGCTTCGCCTCCTGGGAAGAAATCGCGTCATCTGGCCTGGATTGCAGGCCAGATGACGCGGCGGTGAAGATCGCTAATGGCAGCGTCCTAGAATTCCAGGCGTCCGGAGAATTGGATGGTACGCGGCGAGCTGGTCGAGCCAGTCCAGGTTCCGAAGTTGCTGTTCGCCACGTCGTTATGGAACGCAACCGAGGGTCCGCCGTAGTTGCCGCCCTGCGATGCGATCAGATAGTGGTTGTTGAAGGCGTTGAAGAAGTTGGCCGCGAACTTGAAGTTGAGCCTCTCGATGATTTTGAAGTCCTTGGCGAGAGAAATATCCCAGTTCTTGTACGACGGACCGTAGACGGAGGTAACGGCGTTGCCGACACCGGTGTAGCCGAAGTTGCTGAAGGGTGAGGCCGTTCCTTGAATGGTCGCGGCGCCCCCTTCCAGGGCGTTCAGATTGAGATAAGGCACTCCGCTTTTCGGGCTATACCCGTTGCGTCCGTGCAACTGGACGGTCTGGCCCGGCAGGATGCCTGGGATGCAACCTTCCCGCAGCGCGCCCGCATCGGTGGAGGTGATGCAGGTGGTCGAGTAGAACGAGAACGGCGTGCCGTAGTCGTAGTGGTACAGCGGGATAACACGCCAATTGCCGATGATGGCATCAGCAACGGCGTTGTCGTTGGCCCACTGCTGACCCTTTCCGAATGGGAGACTGTAGATTGCCGTGATCTGCGCCGTGACAGGAACGTTATCCGGAACGATGGACCACGCCCGTGGCTTCTCGTTGAACGGCGAGAATTGCCCGTTGCTACCCTGGTTACCCGCTCCAGTGACGTTGCCGGACTGCACCGTATCGGATCCATCCGTGTACATCTTCTGAACCGTGATTGTCCCCAGAACGTAGAGTCCATGGGACATGCGACGTTCCACCTTGGCCTGGAATGAGTTGTAGATGGAAGTAGCGTGCTGTTCGTTCTGTCCCTGAAGGGTACCGCAGATCATGGGATAGGGCAGCAGCGCCTGGGCCACTGAGGCAGAGCAGGACTTCATCTGCGAAGCCCAACCAACATAGGGCTGCGAGACGCCGTCCAGCGTAGTCTGGTTGGCTGTGAAGGTGTCTTTCAGGTGATCGCCGAGCGCCTGAACAGTCGGGTTGTTTGGATTGAGAACGTTCAGCGGGCTCAAGGATGAGGGCAGGTGCGTGCCCTTTGTGCCCACATAGGAGACCTGAAGGAAGAACTTGGCCGGCAGTTGCCGCTCCAACGTCATACTCCACATCTGCGAATATGGCCGCTTGTTGCCATCGAGCGGGCGATACTTGGGCGAATTCCCGCCGTTGTCGAACGTAGAGCTGATGGTGCTGGCCGTTGAGCCCGTTTGCGCCGCTGAAATGCCGTTTTGCAGATAGAGGGCCGGCACCTTGAATGAGCCTGCGGTCGTTTCATTAAGCGACACCGTCTTGTTGAAGCCGTCCTGGCTCATGCCTCCATCCCATCCGGGATAGAAAGCCTGGGCGTAGTAAATGCCGTAGCCGGCGCGGACGACGGTTTTCTCGTTGAGGGTGTAGGCAAAGCCAACGCGCGGCGCCCATCCGTTCTTGAAGGGAACTTCCGGATAGGGTGCGCCATAGCTCGCCGATCCCCATTTCGTTCCCGCGTAGGCGAGACGACCGGCGAGGGGCTTGCCCGTTATCAAACTAATGGCGCCGGGGTTCGCTCCATTCGGATCGAAGAACGACAGGTTGTTGTACTTATCGGCAAACGGGGTGATGTAATCCCAGCGAACGCTGAGGTTGGCAATCAGTTTCGGGCTCACGTGCCACTCGTCGCCGAAGTGCGCCGCATAGCCATACTGGCGCGGGTACTCCGCAGCGACATTGTAGTAGCTGGTGGAGGCAGACGAAACAGCGCCCAGGTAGAACGAGGCCATGTCGTCGCCAGTGTCGCCTGTCGCGGTGTTGCCAGTCGTATCCGGCGCAAAGCTGAACGAGCCGCCGCGGTTGGTGCCGTTATGGATGCTGGTGCCTGCCTTCTTCCACTCGAATCCGCCCTTCAGCGTGTGCTTGCCGAAGACCGCAGTGAAAACATCGTTCAGGCCGTAGGTGCCACGGGTTGTCACGTCAGTCGCTGCGTTGGCCGGTCTTGTGGAGCCCAACCCTGTGTAGTTACTGAAAGACATGGCCGGCATGTCCTGGTTGCTGGCCACGCCGGCAACCTTGGGCAGCGTGGACTTGCCGTCAAGCTGGTAGTAACCTTCATTGCGGTTGAGATAACCAAAGCTGAAGTGGTTGGTCATCTTGCTGTTCAACGTATGTTCCCAGTTGAAGCGCTGAATCGGAGCGTTTTCCGGATTGGCGGGGCCGGCGTTGGACAGCGCGACAGGAAGGTCGCTCTGCGTGTTGACGCCCGCATACTGCCACCAGTAGGTGTAGTAGAGGTGATCCATAGCCCCGATGTTGAGGTCGGCGCGTGCGAAGTACACATTTTCGCTGTTGGTCAGCGAGCCCTGTCCGGACTTCGGAACGTAGTAGTTGTTCAGTTCGGCAGTGCTGGTCGGAGTCGGCAACGCCGCCATCCAGGCCTTGGCAATCGAGTCCTGAAACTTGGGGTCGATCACGTTGTGTCCGAGGCCGGAAGCATCTACCTTCTGGCCAGCCAGCGCGCCATACTTGGTTGGATCGTTCGGGTACCATATCTGACTGCCCCAGCCGCTGAAGTTGCCCGTGCGGGCGTTGGCTGAAGCGATGTTCAGATTGGCCGAAACCGCGCCACCGTGATCCTGGAAGCCTTCCCAGTTGAAGTAGAAGTAGCCCTTGAACTTTGAGTTGGGACCGTGGAACCCCGGAACATACCAGGGACCACCGATATAGGCGCCGAAGTCGTTTTCCTTATCGGGGGGACGCTTCGAGTTGCCATATTGGATGGCGTTGAAGAAGTCGTTCCGGATGTATTCGTATCCGCCGCCATGGAACTGCTCACTGCCACCCTTGGTCTGAATGATGAGCTGACCGGAGGTGGTGTTGCCGTACTGGGCGTCGTAGTTGGCGGTAAGGATGTGGACTTCGGAGGTGATGTCGGGGGACATGCCAAAGTCGGTTTGCAGAGCGACCATGCCGCTCTGATTCATGAAGCCTTCCGAAGTTGTCACGCCATCGACGATGGCTTCGTCACCGGTGATGATGCCGCCGTTGATGCGTGCGTTAAAGGCGTTGTTGCCGCCGGCAGAGGTAACGCCCGGCATCATGGTCGCAATGGCAACTGAGGAACGAGGCGCGCCCCCAACCACCAGCGGAAGCGCTTGCAGCGTTTCCGGGCTGACACCACCTTCCAGGGTCTGCGTTTCGAAGTTGATCAGCGAAGTGTCGGCACTGACTTCGACCGTCTGATCCGCCTGGCCGACCGTGAGGTGAACATCCGAATGCCCTCGTTGGGCCACCAACAGCTCAATGCCTTTCTGACTAACAGCCTTGAAGCCCGCGGCCGCAACCGTGAGGTCATATTTTCCGGGGGTAAGGTTACCGAAGCTGTACTCTCCGCCCGAATCTGAAACATAACTGGATTGAAAACCGGTAGCTTCGTTCACCAGCGTGAGCTTCGCGCCTGGAATAACCGCGCCGCTCGGATCTGTCACAGTGCCGCTAAGCGTGGCGTTGATATCCTGCCCGTAGCTTCGGTGGGATGCAGCGAACAAAAACATCCCAAGAAATGCCAGGACAAGGTAACGCGTCGCCATTCTTGCTCTGTTTGCCATACCGTCTCCTTTGAAAATTGGCTCATTACGTTGAAAACAACTCCCGCTCTTGGAAGTCATTGATTACGTTTACATTCGAAGCGAAGAGCCCCACTTCCGCCTTCTGTTCGTTTTTGACTTTCCTAACCTTTCCGAAGATCCGACCAGCCTTTAGATTGAAATCGGCGTACACCAGAGGTTCGGGAAAGACGGATGTTCGACACTAGGCAGTTTTGAGACGATAAGGCGCAAGTATGAAACGGTGTGCTCCCGCTATCCGGTCGATCGGAAGACGGGCTAACGTCATTAGGTTATTCAAAATAAATTAGTTATGTATCCGCTCGAACCTCCAAGTTCGGCTCCGTTAGGTCTATACTTACCCTGTTAGTCCCCGTTTCCCGTTGCGACTCTGAAGGACATCACATGGTCCCTCCCGTTTGGATGGTTCGCTATTGTACAATTTGGTCGCGAATCGAAAGCCTTTGTGGAAGTGTTAAAAGAGTCTTCGCTCCAGATGAAGATCGCAATGCTCGATAGACCGGAATAAGGGCCGGACTCGGGCTGGAGTCAAAGGCAAATGGATATGCACAGCGATACGAGCCCAGTTGGATCCCTTCACGAAAGCAGCCGTCAAGGTGTCACCGATGCGAACAGTTCACCTCGGGAACCTGCCGCTCCGGAACCCCCTCCAGAAGAGACCACCAAAGAACTGAAACTTATCCTTGCCAGTCCGCCATTTCGGCCCAGCAAACGCAGCCAGGAATTTCTCTTCTTTGTGGTGCAACACCGTTTGGAAGGCAACGCGGAGCCGCTTAAGGAACGCACCATTGGGACCGAGATTTTTCACCGTCCAGTTGGATACGATACGGGGTATGACTCGGTGGTTCGCGTATTAGCCGGCGATGTCCGACGCCGGCTTCACCTTTATTCCCAGGCGCGACCGGCCGATTCGCGCGTGCAGATCGACCTGCCGGTTGGTTCTTATACTCCCGAGTTCTCCTGGCTCCCCCTTCCCCCAGATGCAGTTGCGGCGCCCATTTCCGCGGTTGAGCCTAATTGCGGGGTGGAAACCACCGTCGAGGCCGCCTCCGCAACAGCAGCGATCGCAGAACCCATCGCGACGGCTCCCGCCCGTTGGAGGAGACGGGTTTGGCAGATTTCGGTCGGCGCGGCGCTGGCCATTGCTTGTTCACTCCTTGTGTTTTTCCTGCCCAACCGCTCCGTGATCGACCGGTTCTGGAGCCCATTGATCGCAGCCAAGCGTCCAGTTCTGATCTATGTGCCCGAGCTGATTTGTTATCGCCCAACGGACGAGCTTTACAAACGCACCGCCGCTTCGCCGGGCGAATTCGATGCCAATGTGGATCGCTTAACTTTGCCGCCAAATCTAAAGCCGACCGACACGATCCGGTGGAGCGATATGGCTTTGGCTACCGACCAAGGCCCCGGAAAAGGCGACGTGAAGGCCGCAATCCGCCTTACCAAATTCTTGCTCGGCAAACAAGTAGACAACGATGTCCGGATAGGGAACGAGTTCTCCTTCGAGGACATGCGCACTTCGCCAACGGTCGTCATTGGAGCTTTCAGTAACCGCTGGACATTGCAGATGACCTCCGGTCTTCATTTCGCTTTTGCCGAGGAGAACGGTTCGCTTTTTATCAAGGAAAATGGTGGCGCCGGCCGCAAATGGTATGTCGACTATGGCCGTGAGCACGCGGTGATTGAGGATTACGGAATCGTGACACGTCTTGCCAATCCAAGGACAGGGCAATACGCTGTTTTCGTCGCCGGCATCACTTCAAGCGGGTCGGACGCCGCAGCCGATCTCATTACAAGTCCGGATGCGCTGGCTAAGGCTTTTGCGAGTGTTCCGGGCGATTGGAGCAAGAAGAATATTCAGATTCTGGTCAGAGCTTCAGTGACGGACCTGATCAACGGCCCCCCGACAGTTGTTGGTACATTTGTTTGGTAGCGGCGATGCGCGGTCTTGATGGCACCGCTCTCCGCATGACGCGCGGCGCAGAGGCCAATCCTTCAATTCCGAAGCGTGCTTTCTGGTATCCGCCATATCCCCGACCGTGCGGTTCCGCTCTGTTTTGAGGAAGACTGCTTAGGTTGAGCCCATGAGATACGACAGCTATGCCGCATGACCGCAGATCATTTCTCTTCAGTCTCTTCCCATCTCTGATATCTCTGGTCTTTCCGCACTCGCGCAAGCCCCAGGCCGCCGAAATCCGAACCGCCTCAGCGAAGTCCCGCCCCTGGTTCACCGATGTCGCATCACGCTCTTCGTTCGCATGTCGCTCGAACAACGACTTCACTGGGCACAAGTACTTCCCTCAACCCATGTGCGGAGGCGTGGCTGCCACCGACTGCGACAACGACGATGTGGCTTTGCACATGTATTTCACTGGCCTGAGACTCAGAGAAGGGGTAAGTAGATTAGCTCGATTCCTCTGCCGCTTTTCGGGTCTTTGTTGCGCGAGTACTGACGGCTGAGGTCGTTGTCCCAGTGCTCGGTTACACCGAGGCTGGTTACAGGCTTGCCGTTCTGGCGGTATGCCGTTCCTGAGGGTGGGTGGTCCGCCAAAGCCTCTTCCTGCAAATAATCGTCGGCATTCTCGCGGATCATGATTCTCGGGTGATTGTTCCCGTCGAGGTTGTTCCTGGTTTGGGACAGAAGAATATCGAGGCCCACTGAATCGAGTGCTACACCGTCCAGCGAAGCCAGAATGCTGGAGGGCCATTCGGGGTTGGCATAGGGCTCGACCCGGTTGTTGAACGGAGCGTTGGGAAAGTGCAGCGGATAGGACTGATGGCGGCGGGCGCAGTAGAGGCCATCCAGAACATAGAGTATCGTTTTGGCACCCAGGTTTGGCGATGCCGCGAGATCCACGATCGGTGAGTAAGCATGCGGGGTCCCATGTTGGTTGGTGTTGATGGCGTCGTGTAACTCCGGAGTGCCCTTGATGGAACCGAATTGATTCTTGCCGGTCATGGTGATCCCGGTTTGCCCTTCATCTCCACCTTCGTCCGCTGAGTAAGGATAGGAATGAGCCTTGACCAGCGCAAGATTGACCAAATAGGTTGCATCCTTGACTTGCTGAGGAATGAGTCTAGCGTCGAGATAGTTGTTCGCCGAGTAGCTCACACCTTCCACCCACTGCGCCTGCTCCAGTCCGTGTACGCCTCCCAGAACGGGATTCTGTTGCAGAAGCGGGTCGGGCGAATCGTGCTGCACGAAGCGGACCTCATTGAACTCGTTCCAGATCTTCGATAGCAGGCCTGGATAGATATCGCGCTGCGCATCGTACACCACGATATCCTTGGGTGCCACATGGGCATGGTTCACAAGTTGCCGAACCATGGCCAGCGCTACTTGCGGGGATACGTTCGTCACATTTCCCGGTCCGTTCGCGCTGCTGTTGTTAAGGTTCACTTTCACCGCAACGATTTCACCCGCATGGTAGCCGGATTTTTCCAAGCCACGGGCAACGCCGTTGTAGTAAGTGAAGATGGACTTCCAGGCTTGGTCATCGTTGGCCGCTCCGGTGAGTTGACGCAGGGTTGCAGAGAGCATGGCATCGACGCGTGTCTGGTCGGTGCTTGCATCCATCCACCACTGGTCGGTAGTGGACTCGATGTGCCCGGTCCAGTGTGCCGCCTTGGGATCGCGCGCCCATACGACTCGTCCCGGATATACACCGCGGGCTGTCTCCAGCGGTACGTTACGCAGCTTGGGTTGAAAGTCGTAGCGGGTTGCAATCTCCGCCGCGGCGATGGACCTGGAGCGAACCAGCCAAAGAATGCTGGCTACCAACGTTAGCGCGCACAGACCGGCCGCTGCCCAACTAAATTGACGCACCAGTTGGCGCAGATTGACGAATGAAAAGGCGCCCGCTACCGAGCCAAAGAGCCAAAGAACGAAAGCGCTCGCAACGGGAAATGCCGCCCGCTGGCATGGATACGAAGCCCGGCTGGGTTTCGGGATGACGCGCAGTAGAAACCACAGGATGGATATGCACCCGACGATCGTTGTCCCGATCTGCCCGAATTTCTTCTTCCTGTGGGTTCCAGACTGTCGGAGGTTCATCGTTCGCCCTGCCTTTCCAATCATTCTGTCAACGAACTCTAACAACCTCATTCCTTTGTTGATCGTGACTCGAATCACAACTGCTGGAACCGCAACGTTTTGGCGGCTCACGCCTTCCGCGCACGTTCTGGGTTCTCATCTGCCACGGAATCACCGGATGGAGAGGATACTGCAGTTGGAAATACGCTCGCAAAAGTCCAAAATATAGCAACCGGATCGCACTGATAGCTGGAGCGGGCTGCGCTCAGTCTTGCAATGTTAGAATCCGTTCATCATCTGGAGTATTCCATGCGTTCTGCGCCGACCGATTTCCCCGCAATATGGCTCAATTGACTCGTAGATCTGTCCTGTCTGCGTTTGCCGCGACACTTGCGTCGATGATTCCGCGAAGTGCGCTTGCCCGCGGACTCGCTCGCATGTTTGGAACTCCTGGCGAGTTTCGGAGCGTGAGTGCCCCGGATTCGCGCACAGAGAGCGGGCCATCGAAGGCGGATTCGTTCTGGTTCACGGAGGTGGCGGCCCGCTCTCATTTTTCCTACCGATCGAACAACGACTATACAGGCAGGAAGTACTTCCCTCAGCCGATGTGCGGAGGCGTGGCAGCTATCGATTACAACAATGATGGCTACATGGATCTGTTCTTCACGAACGGCGCCAAACTGCCAGAGTTGAAGAAGTCGGGGCCTGAATTCTATAACTGCCTTTTGCGCAACAAGGGAGACGGCACCTTCGAGGATGTGACAGCGAAGGCTGGACTGAACGGCGCAGGGCTGGGCTTTTGCTTCGGCGTGGCCGTCGCCGACTACGACAACGACGGCTTCGACGACATCTTCATTTGCAACGCGAAAGCCAACACTCTCTATCACAACAACGGCGATGGCACCTTCGCCGATGTAACGCTGGGCTCCGGGCTTGACCGAAAGCCGGAGAACGTCCTGAGCGTGGGCGCGGCATGGTTCGACTACGATAACGATGGTCTGCTGGACCTGATCGTGACCAACTACACATCGTGGACTCCGGAGACCGACAAGCATTGCTTCATGGACGCGGAGCACGAGGAGTACTGCAGCCCCACGGTTTACAAGAGCGTGCCGTCGCGGCTCTATCGCAACCTTGGGAACGGCCGTTTTGAAGACGTGACCGAGGCCAGCGGCATCGGCATGGCCCTCGGCAAGGGAATGGGCATCTCGATCGCCGACTTCAACGGGGACGGCCGGATGGACATTTTTGTCGCCAACGACACCGAGCCCAACTTCCTCTTCATCAACCAGGGGAATGGCACCTTCAAAGAGAGTGGACTGGAGTATGGCGTGGCCTACAACTCCCAAGGAGACAGTGTCTCCGGAATGGGGTGCGATGCGCGCGACTTCGACAACGACGGCTGGGTTGACATTGTCTATAACGATTTGTCCGGTCAGGTTTTCGGCCTGCTCCACAACGAAGGCGGAAAATCCTTTTCGGATATCACCTGGAGTTCGAAGTTTGGCGCGCTCACCCGCAGCCAGAGCGGCTGGAGCATTGGCTTTATCGACTACAACAACGACGGCTGCAAGGACATCTACTCGGCCAATGGGGACGTGGACGATCTGAGTAAGACGTCGAAACAGCGCGACGCGATGTTTAAGAATCTGGATGGGAAAACGCTGGAGGATGTCACGGCGAAGATGGGCCCGGATTTCGCTTTCATCGGCTATCAGCGCGGCTCTGCGTTTGTGGATTTGAACAACGACGGCTTCCTCGATCTAGTAGTGACTTCGCTCGGCGAGAAGCCGCGCATTCTGATGAATAACGCGTTGAACGGCAACCACTGGCTGTTGCTCGACCTGCGTGGCACAAAGAGCAATCGCAGCGCCATCGGTGCCACAATCAAGGTGGTCACGGCCTCGGGCCGCGTGCTTTACAATCATATGAATCCGAGTGTTGGCTTCATGTCGTCGAGCGACCGCCGAGCCCACTTTGGCCTCGGCCCGGAGACAAAGATCGATCGCATTGAGATACGCTGGCCAAGTGGTGTCAGGCAGCGCATCGATCATCCCGCAGTGGATCAGATTCTCAAAGTGATCGAGCCAGGCGCCGACGCTCCGCCAACAAAATAAGGTAGCTCAATCCTGCTTTTCCACCACCGTCAGCACCTGATCGGCCTTCACATTCGTCAGTACCTGTCTTACACCCGTGGGCCAGCAGAGTTCGATTCTGTCGATCGCTGCAGCCTTGCCCAGCCCGAAGTAAACGCGCTTGTCACTCGATGAACTGTAGCCCACGGCGGTGGTGGCGTGGTTATACTGCACACCTTCTGCGGTCACAATCTTGACCCTCGTTCCCAGACCATCGCGGTTGTCCTTCGTGCCCACCAGATTGAGAATGATCCAGTGATTCCCGGTGGCCGTGCCGTTCATGAGCAGTTGCGGCTTGTCATTGATGGTGCTCACCACAACATCGATCTTCCCGTCGTTGTTGAAAGAGCCGAACGCTGCCCCGCGGTGAAGTCGCGGCGAAAGAAAGGCAATGCCGGCTGTTGCGCTGACGTCAGTGAAGGTAAGGTTCCCGTTGTTGCGCAGCAGCCCGTCAGGCTGCAGCGCGGGACGATGGAGCACTTCCAACTCGTCATCCAGAATTGCTCCGCCGGCAACAAACAGATCCTTCCATCCGTCGTTATCGAAATCGAACGCGCCCGTGCTCCAGGCCGTCATGCGATGGCTGAATGCCGTCATGCCGGAGACGTCGGTCACATCGTCAAACTGCGTGCCGGTGTTCTTGTAAAGCGGGAAAGTGTCGCCGAACATCGCGGTGTGAAAAATCTCCGGCAGCCCATCGTTGTTCAGGTCCCGGAAGTCCGCTCCCATGCCGGCGACGACGCTGCCATTGGCAGTGTAAGCGACTCCCTGCTCCAGGGCCACGTCCTTGAAGGTGCCATCGCCGTTGTTATGCATCAGAAAATTGGGCGATGTGTCATTGGACACAAAGACGTCAGTAAAGCCGTCATTATCGTAGTCGGCGAACGCCAGTCCCATGCCTTTGCCCACATACCGTCCGATATGCGAAGACAACGAGACATCACTGAATGTTCCGTCGCCGTTATTCTTGTACAGAATATTTGGGGTACCTTTGAAGTTCCCTGGCGCGCAATACGTGCGCGCATTCCCGATGGAGCAGAGCTTGGCGTTGGCGATGTTGTAGTCCAGATAATTGATGACGATCAAATCTAAATGGCCGCTATTCGTGGAGTCGAACCACCCCGCGGCAACCGCCCAAGGCTTGCCGTAACCGGGAATCGTTCCGCTCACGCCTGCTTTGTCGGTCACGTCCGTAAATGTGCCATCGCCATTGTTGTGCAATAGTTGGTTACGGTTCACGCCGGCAATGTACAGATCGACAAATCCATCGTTGTCATAATCCCCAGCAGCGACTCCCATGGAATACCCAACGCCTTTCACTCCCGCCTGCTCGGTCACATCCGTAAAGGTACCATCGCCATTGTTGCGATAAAGGCGGTTCCAGTAGCTCGGGTCGGTCTTCTCAAGCGAAGGAATGGCTGCGCCATTGGTAAAGAAAATGTCCAGCAAGCCGTCGTTGTTGTAGTCAAACACCGCAACCCCGCCCAACATCGTTTCGATAGAGTAGCGCTGGGGGGTAATGCTGTTCTTAAGCTGAAATCGGATACCTGAACGTTCGATCAAATCTTCAAAGGAAATCTGGCTTTGAGGTGCCGCATCCGGTTCCTTGACAGTTTTGCTGGACGATGCGGACTGCGGCCGGCTACCGCCCGAAGGTTGCGAAACCTGTAATGCGAATGCGGATGGGGCGATTAGGAGCGATGCGACGAGCAGGTTGAAGAACAAGAGGATCCCACAACCTTTTTGCAGCGTGCCATTGGTCTCGATCGCGAATGCCGTGAAGAGGCGATTTCTCAGCGAAGCGGATGAACAACGTGCTCCCGATTGAAGATGATTTTCCATTTTCTTATGCGAAGTATAGTCGCTAGCTGCGCTTCAAATCTTCTCTAGTCGACTGAAATATAGATGTTTTGGCAGTTGCTTTGAGATGAAACTACGAAACACGCAAGAACTGTACCTGTTTGAAAGTTAGAAACTCCGGTTTTTGAAGGGGGCGCCGAATCTTTGTCGTCGTGCTGTCTTCCGGCGAAGTCTTCAATATTCCCGTTGACGCTGTCTGCGGGAGCGCTGGTCTTTGCAATAGCTGTCCAGCGCGCTCAACCTCGAAGAAATCCCGGCCCTGAGGATTGGCGCAAGAGCCAACGTCGCGAGACTAAAGAAATTCCCTCTTGAGTACGCTGGACAGTAACGGTCGAATCCCGAAACGGATCCAGGAGTGCATCTCTGCGGGGTTAGGGAAGGCAAGGGAAGGAATCACGATTTTGAAGTTCAAAGGCCACAATTCGTGCACCAAGTTGTGGTGGTAGTATTGGGTCGCGCCCGGATTTGGCGAGTGCCGCGATCATTTGAATTGAATGCGCACTGACTTTCCAGAGTGGATTGTTACCTCGTATGAAAGGCAGAAGCCGCCGGAGGACGGGGAACCAGAGGCGTCCAACTGTGGTCGAACTTCGCTTATTTACCCTCACTAGGCCCCATAAAACCTTCCCTGATTCAACCCGTAAATAATTGCAAACAAAGAAAAGGCGAGACTTGCGCCGAAGTTGGTACGGACTTAGAATCCGATGATTTACTCAAACTAGAAATGGGGCATCAGGGCGAGTGCGCAGAGGGTTCCGACGCTGGGGTTCCCATTTGGAAATGACCGAAAACTATCTGGAAGATTCAAAGGGGGTTATGCGACCGAAGCACGACGATTTAGATTCATAAGTTGTTGATTCTACTTGGCATTGTCAGTTCGGGACAAAGAGGTCGCATGCGCTACCGCATTGTTAGTTAGTCCGGAGATCAGTCGCTCAGATGGCAGGTCCCTACACCGTTCGCCCCACACGCTTCTGGTCACCGTGCAAGCGTATGCGACAATGCCAAATCCCCTTTTTCGGACCACGCGGAATAGTTGCCGAAATCTGCATCCAGCGTCGACCGAAAACTAGGGTCCAACAAGGGTCCAAAACTAGGTGAATTTGAGTGATTTTTGGCACCTTGGCATGAGCTAAA
>OBLW0100002438.1_pt1 | contig 15030 bp, 9 predicted proteins | sample 1520161 | NCBI WGS metagenome assembly OBLW01 (sample SAMEA3539309, study PRJEB22396) | soil metagenome | biome: tundra; feature: field; material: soil | place: USA | collected 2010-05 | depth 0.15 m
GGGCTCTGCTCGGTAACCCACGAGACTGTGTGAGCGGGGCCCCGGCCCGCAAGATGCGGGCACCTACATACCGTCTAACCGGGGCCAGTCCCATCCGTGCGGCAGGCCGAAGTCCCGCCGGGCAAGGCGTCACGGTGACCGGCGATCCAGGAGTAGATGCGCCCAGCCAGCCAGGAGAACCCGGGAGCCACCAGCAGCGCGCCGACGGGTCGCCATAGGTGATTGCCGCAGCGCAGGGCCGCCGCGATGGCGCGGTGGCCGCTCGCCGCCTGACCACCGTGCCCGACCCACTGCACCGCCGCGCGGCACCGGTGCGGGGTCAGGCCCAGCTCAGCGAGGTCCAGTCCCTGCCAAGGCGACACCGACACCGACTGGCCCGCGAGCACCCGACGTGCCAGGAACCGGGCACAGGTCGTGCAGAACCCGCAGTCTCCATCGAAGACCAGCACTGGGCGGGCAGCTTTCGAAGTCACTCAGTTCCCCTTGAACCCTTGCTCACCCTGGCGGCCACGCGTCCACGAGGCGCAGGCGGACGTCCTCGAGCAGCATGGGCAGAGCCTTGGTCTGGCCGATGATCGGCAGGAAGTTCGAGTCGCCGCTCCATCGCGGGACAACGTGCTGGTGCAGGTGGGCGCGCACGCCTGCCCCGGCAACAGCACCTTGGTTGATCCCGATGTTGTAGCCCATGGGCGAAGACGAAGACTCCAGCGCAGCGATGCTCGCTTTGGTCAGAATCCCGAACTCAAGGGTCTCCTCATCGGTCAGGTCGACGTACAGCGATACATGACGGTATGGGCAGATCAGCACGTGACCGGGGTTGTACGGGAAGAGATTCATCACGACATAGCAGCTCTGCCCACGGTGCACGATCAGGCCTTCGGCATCAGCCTTGCCGGTGACGGCACAGAACGGGCAGCCCTCGCCGGCATGATCGGTCGGGCGTTCGCCGTTGATGTAAACCATCCGGTGGGGGGTCCAGAGACGCTGGAAACCGTCGTCGACGAACGTGAACTCCTGTTGCGACTCCAGCGCCGGCCCCTCGCCGTTCTTCTCCTGCGTCATGGTGCCGATCCTACGCATTTGGCGTCAGACCGCAGCGGTAACCATCCAGCGCGCGCCCAGCACCAGTGCGCCCACCGTTGCCACCAGGAAGAACCCGACCCATAGGATCGCCGGCACCCTGGTGAGCCGCGCCAGCTGATCGGCGTCAGAACTCGTGGCTCCTGCGCCGCGTCGCTGTGCCTGGAGCTCTAGAACCGGCCGTGGCGCGGCCAGGAGCAGGAACCACGTCAGGCTGTAGGCGAAGGCTGACTGCAGCTGTGGCTGGAGCCACCAGGACACGGCGAAGACCACGCCCGCGCTGACCAGCAGCGACCAGAGTCCGAACCAGTTACGAACCTGGAGCAACAACAGCCCCAGCAGGATCAGCAATGCCCACAGCAGCCCAACGGCTCGGTGATTGGCCAGCAACGCGGCAGCCGCCAGGCCAAGCATGGCCGGGCCGACGTAGCCCGCCGCAGTCGTCATGATCATGCCCGGCCCTGTGGTCCGCCCGGCCGACACCGTCAGGCCCGAGGTGTCAGAGTGCAGCCGGATCCCGTGCAGTCTGCGCCCTGACATGAGGGCAACGAGGCCGTGAGCCGCTTCGTGCGCAATGGTCACGACGTTGCGGGTGACCGGCCAGGCGCCCGGAGCCCAGACCAGCAACACCGCCAGGACGGAGGTCCACCCGATGACCGACCCGGAGGGAGCCGGCTGGGTGCTCAGGGCGCGATGCCACACCTGACTGACAATGTCCACGGCAGCGCTCAGACCTGGCGGCGGCTTTCGACGGCCTCCATGATCTGCGTGATCGCCTCAGCGATCGGGACGCCGTTCTTCTGCGAACCGTCGCGATAACGGAACGAGACTGCTCCGGCGGACCGGTCGTCCTCGCCGGCGATGAGCATGAAAGGCACCTTGGACTTCTGGGCGGTGCGGATCTTCTTCGGGAACCGGTCGTCAGAAGTGTCGATCTCGACGCGAATCCTCTTTGCCTTCAAACGATCCGCGATGTCGAACAGGTAGTCGTTGTACTCCTGCGCCACCGGGATGCCAACCACCTGGACCGGAGCCAGCCACGGCGGGAAGGCGCCGGCGTAGTGCTCGGTCAGCACGGCGAAGAACCGCTCGACCGAGCCGAACAGCGCGCGGTGGATCATGATCGGACGCTGCCTGGAGCCGTCGTCGGACTGGTACTCGAGCTCGAAACGCTCAGGGGTGTTGAAGTCGACCTGAATCGTCGACATCTGCCAGGTGCGGCCGATCGCGTCGCGGGCCTGAACCGAGATCTTCGGGCCGTAGAACGCGGCGCCACCCAGGTCCGGGACCAGGTCGAGACCGGAGTCGGTCGCCGCCTCCCTGAGCGCCTCGGTGGCCTGGGCCCAGACCTCGTCCGAGCCGACGTACTTGTCTTCGTTTCGGGTGGACAGCTCCAGGAAGAAGTCGTCCAGGCCATAGTCCTTGAGCAGGTCAACGACGAAGGTCAACAAGGTCTTCAGCTCGTCCTGCAGCTGCCCGGCCGTGACGTAGATGTGGGCGTCGTCCTGGGTCATCCCCCGAACCCTGGTCAGGCCGTGCACAACCCCCGACTTCTCGTAGCGGTAGACCGAGCCGAACTCGAACAGCCGCAACGGTAGCTCGCGGTAGGACCGTCCTCGTGCGCGGAAGATCAGGCAGTGGAAGGGACAGTTCATCGGCTTGAGGTAGTAGTCCTGCCCCTGTTTGGTGATCGTGCCGTCCGCATCGCGTTCCTCGTCCAGGTGCATGGGCGGGTACATGCTATCGGCGTACCAGTCGAGGTGACCCGAGGTCTGGAACAGCTTGCCCTTGGTGATGTGAGGGGAGTAGACGAACTCATAACCGGCCTCCTCGTGACGTCGCCGTGAGTAGTCCTCCATCTCCTTGCGGATGACACCGCCCTTGGGGTGGAACACAGCCAGCCCGGAGCCAATCTCTTCAGGGAAGGAGAACAGGTCGAGCTCGGCCCCCAGCTTGCGGTGGTCGCGCTTCTCCGCCTCGGCCAGACCTTCGAGATACGCCTTGAGCTCATCCTTGGTTGGCCAGGCTGTGCCGTACACCCGCTGAAGCTGCGGGTTCTTCTCCGACCCTCGCCAGTAGGCGGCAGCGGTGCGCATCAGCTTGAAGGCGTTGCCCAGGACCTTTGTGGTCGGCACATGGGGTCCGCGGCACAGGTCGCCCCACGCGCGCCCGCCGTCACGTCGGATGTTGTCGTAGATCGTCAGCTCCCCGGCGCCAACCTCGGCGGAGGCGCCTTCGACCGACGACACAGCCTCACCGGCCCCGCCCTTCAGCCCGATCAGCTCGCATTTGTACGGCTCGTCCGCCAGCTCCGCGCGAGCGGCTTCGTCGGTGACCACCCGTCGCTGGAAGGTCTGACCCTCGTTGATGATGCGCTGCATGGCCTTCTCGAGGGCTTTGAGGTCCTCGGGGGTGAACGGGGTCTCAACGTCGAAGTCGTAGTAGAACCCGTCGCGGATCGGCGGGCCGATGCCCAGCTTGGCTTTGGGGTTGATCTGCTGCACGGCCTGGGCGAGCACGTGGGCGGCCGAGTGACGCAGCACGGCGAGGCCATCCTGCGAGTCGAGCCCGACCGGCTCAACAAGATCACCATCGGCAAGAACGTGGACGAGGTCTCGAAGCTCCCCGTTGACCCGTGCCAGCAGGGTGGTCTTGTCCTGGGCGAACAGGTCGGCGGCCGTGGTGCCTGCCGCTACCGTTCGTTCGCTCCCGGCGACGGACACGGTGATGTCGGCAGAGGACAGAGACACTTGTGGGCTCCTGCAAAGTTGATGCGTCATGGCGCCCGGCAGGGCGACGTGGGTCGGTCACCTTTCCGAGGTGTCCGACCCGATGGTATCGGCCTTAGGTCCGAGCGCGGTCGCCGACGTTGGTCACGACCGGGCCCGGGACTGTAGGAGGCTCACCGGAGTCGTCAAGAACCGGTCGGCGATCGGTGCGGAGCAACTCCGGCACTGGCCGTTGCTGAGACTGAGGAGCCTTTGGACCCGCAACCGCCCGTGACGCTGCGTGCAGGCCACGAGAGTGGGTCAGAACAGGCCGGCGTCGAGCCCTGTCACCGCAGGCAAGGTCTTGGGTGGCTCCACCGCCCGGCCCAGCGGCGTGACCTGTTCTACGAAAGATCCACATCAAACTGTCAGTGAGAACCCAGGGTTGTTTGACGTTCCTAGGGTTAAGAGCGCTTCATCGAACCCAGGGAGATCCCGATGACGCAACAGGCTCAGCCGCAGTGGCCACGGCTGGGCGGCTGCCCTTGGCTGAACCTTGCGCCGCTGTGCTGCACGCTGACGCAGTTCCCGGCACACTCCCTGGCTTTCCCACAGGCTCCGACTGAGCCGCGCCCTGCCGAACTGATAGATCGGCAACCTGGGGCCTCGGCATCCGCCCAGCCGCGGACATGCGCTCGGGCAACCACCGAGCATCCGAGCACAAGGGCGCAATGATCAGGGCCGGACCCCCCGTGGCGGCTTCCTCGTGGTGGACGTGAAGGGACTTGAACCCCTGACCTCTCGCGTGTGAGGCGAGCGCTCTAACCAGCTGAGCTACACGTCCGAACTGTGGTGCCTCGCGTACGGGCAGCGGACAGGAAGAATAGCCGCTCCCCTGGTTCCACCGCCAATCGGGCCGGCCCGGTGAGCACTGTCGGCCCACCCGCGTGCTCAGGCTTCAGTGCCGCAGGCCGGGTACCTTCTTGAGCCACTCCTGGACAAGGTCAGGGAAGTAGACCGGGACTCCGCTGATCAGCAGCAGCAACCAGAAGACTGCCGCAACTGTCGCGATGGTGATCAGGAGCACGAGCCCCCTCATCCACCAGGGCTGGCGGATGAGCCACCGTGTCCAGGCCTCGAGCGTGCCTCTGGCCAGTCGCAGCAGCCGCTGGGCCCGTTCGAACTCGGAGGCCCAGACCGCCAGGCCAATGAATACCACCAGCCAGCCGGGGCCTGGGAACGGCACCATGATCAGACCCACCGCGACGATCACCAGTCCGATGACGGCGACGACGAGGCGGTAGATCAGGCGGGAGGGTCGGTTCGAGCGGATCTTGCGGCGCCACCACCAGTCTTCGCCGGCGGCGTCCAGGGTGACTTTGCGGTCTTCACCGTCCCCGGGAGGCCCCCTACTCATGGGTCGAGATGCTCGATGCAGTGGCGGGCGAAGATCTCGGCAGCACGAGCGGTCAGTGGACCCGGCGCTGTGATCGGCCGGTCGTCGACCGCGTGGACGGCCAGCACGTCCTTGGTCGAGGATGTGATGAACACCTCATCTGCCCGATCCAGGATGGGCATCGGCAGCGGCTCAGCCCGAACGGTGAGGCCCTCCTGCCGGCACCATTCGATGACCAGGTCGCGGGTCACTCCTGCCAACGGCCCGGATGCCAGGTCTGGGGTGAGGATCTCCCCGTCGACAATCACGAAGACGTTGGACCCGGTGCACTCGCACAGGTTGCCGGCCGTGTTTGCGAACACCGCCTCCACTCCCCCGCGCCTTTTGGCAAAGGCCAAGGCCACAACGTTCTCGGCGTACGACGTGGTCTTCAGGCCGGTCGTGGCGCCGCGTTCGTTACGGGTCCACGGGACGACGACCAGCTTGGCCGTGTCAGGATTCGGCGCCTGCGGGGCTGCGGTGACGATGTAGGTCAGCGGTGACTCGCCGCGGTCGGATCCGAGTGGACCCGCGCCGGCCGTGACCGAGTAACGCAGTCGCCCGTAGACAATCGGCTCCCCTGCCAGTACGGACGTGATCCCGGCCGCGATGATGCCATGGTCCGCCGGGGGCAGACCGAGTCCGGCCATCGAACGGTCCAGCCGCTTCGCGTGCCGCGTCAGCGCGAACGGCACTCCGTCCAGGACCTTGCAGGTCTCGAAAACACCGTCGCCGACGGTCAGACCGTGGTCTAGCGCGGCGACCGAAGGAGCCGCGGGGTCTACCCGTTCGCCGTTGACCCACACCCTCACCGCGCCGGCCCGCTTGCTCACGTACCCATGGTCCATACCCAGCTCGCTCACTGTCTCGCTCCCTTCAGACTCCCAGCCTTGCAGATGCCCGCTCGATCAGGCGAGTCTGAAAGGACCATGCCATGACCGGTCAGGCAAACCGGGTCAGCCCCTCAGGGCAGCCAGGGCTTACCGGCCAGCGGGGTGACCACCAGCGCGTGGGAGACCCAGGGGGCCTGCAGCACCAGACCGATGAGGGACACGACCACCACCAGGGTCGCCCGTTTGTGCGGGATCGTACCCGGCTGCGGGCTTCCGACCAGCAGTAGTGCCAACGGGAATGCGAGCAACAGGTATCGAAACATCCCGGTGTGCACACCCGCGACGAACAACAAGAAGATGGGGTAGATCGCGAACCAGGTCCGGACCTCGACGCCCCACGTCCGGGTCAGCGGGCTGAGCGCCAGCACCACGAGCAGGACGACCAGCAGGCCAAGTCCGACCACCCCGATCCAGCCGATGTGCTCGTAGGCGTTGGTGAACCAGCCGAACCTGCCGACCGCCACGGCGTTGGAGACGTTCCCGCGACTGGCTCCGGTGAGTTTGACCCCGCTGGTCAGCGCGGACGTGATCGTGGACCACAACGTGACCGAGGTGGCGGACACGACCGCCAGGACTGCCATCCAGACGGCCTCGGTCCGTCGGATCGGATCCTGACCTCGGTTGCGGAAGCGCAGGACGGCGTGGACGATCACGACGACGGCCAGCGGCGGGGTCACCAGCCGGGTCAGCGACAGCAGGACCACGACTGGCACGGCCCATGCATAGTGGCGCCGTGCGACCAGCAGCAGGACTGTGCACACAAGCAGCAACGAGATGCTCTCGGAGTACGCCGCCTGGAACAGCGGCGCCGCCACCGAGCAACAGGTGAACAGGACTGCGGCAGTGGCCACGAACCAGCCGGCCGTACGCTCGATCAGAGCGAACATCACGACCATGGCCGCGGCGCCTGCCGCGAGGTTCACCACTGTGACGCACACGGCGAAGCTCAGACCGGTCATGGCCATCATCGCGCCCACGACGGAGGGGAACAGCGGCGAGAAGGCGTAGGCCCACAGAGCGTCCTTGGCACCGAGGGCCCCGGGCGCAGGCAGGTGGTACCCGAGCGTGGCGATGCGCTCGTACCACTGACCGTCCCAGTTGGTAATCAGACCCAGATAGCCGGGCGAGGCTGGATGCGCCGTGAACTGGTAGATGCCCGGGTGATGGGGTGAGGGAAGGGCTACCTGCTGACGAGCTGCCCAGGTGATGACCACGAAGTCATAGAGCCGGGTCAGGGTGAAGATGGCCACCGGCAGCCAGATCGACAGCGGCACCCTGGCCCGTCCCATGCGCAGCGTCGCCGGCGCAGGGCTCTGCGCTGGTCCCGCTGTCGCCGCCATCGCACTCCCCGTGACCGTCATCTGGTGAACTCACTGCACGTCTCGCGACACTGCGTCCGCTGTGCAGGATGCTATCTGGGTTGGTCAGTCCGTTACGGTGATCCGGGCGCAGGAGCCACCGGCGGCGTCCGGCCCGACCGTGACCAGGGCTTCGCCAGGATCGATCCGCCGGGTCATCGTGCGGTCGTAGTAGGCGAGCTGCTCCGGGGTGATCGTGAAGGTTGCCGTGCCGACCGCACCCGCATCGAGCACGAGGCTGACCCAGTCCGCGAGCTCGACCAGCGGCCGCGTCACATCGGCAACGATGTCGCGCAGGTACAGCTGCACGACCTCGCGCCCTGGGCGTTCTCCCGAGTTGGTGACATCGATGCTTACCTGGATGGAGCCGCCATGCAGCGCCATCTCGGTGGCCGACAGCCGCAGTGGCCCATAGCTGAACGTCGTGTAGGTCAGACCGGATCCAAACGGCAGACGCGGCACCACTAAGGCATCGAGGTAGCGACCCGCCGCCGGATCGCGCGCCGCATCGATGGGCCGGCCGGTGGGGCGGGCCATCGAGCTTGACGGGAGGTGGCCGACGCTGCGCGGAAACGTCATCGGCAGGCGCCCACCGGGTGAACGCTCACCGAAGAGGGTCTCCATCAGCGCCGGCCCTGCCTCGAGGCCCGGGTGCCAGGCGACGAGCACAGCGTCGGCGAAGTCCAGCACCTCGCCCAGGTCCAGAGGCCTGCCAGTGAACACGACCACGACCAGCGGTTTGCCCAGGGCGGCTATCGCGCGCAGGACCTCGAGCTGACCGGCGGGCAGCCCGAGGTCGGCCACAGAGTGGGCCTCCCCCGATCGCGACGGGTGCTCGCCGACGAGGGCGACGGTGATGTCGGCCTGGCGGGCCAGGTGCATCGTCTGGTCGCTGAAGCGCCCGTCGTCGATGACGGCTTCGCCGCGCAGAAGTGTCTGGATGGCCGAGGCAGGGCTGGCGACCTCCTCGCCTCGGCCGTCCAGGGTCCAGGTGCCCAGAAGAGCCTCTCCCTCCTGGGCGAACGGCCCGGTCAGCAGGACGCGGCCCGTATCCGGAGCCAGCGGGAGGGTGCCCTTGTTGGTGAGCAGCACGAATGACGCGGCGGCCGCCTCCCGAGCCAGGAGCCGGGACTGCGGCCAGGGCTGCGGTGCTGAGGTGCTCGCCGCCACGTAGGGATGCTCGAAAAGGCCATGTCTTATCTTGAGGCGGATCACACGCCGTGCGGCGTCATCGACCACGGCTAGCGGCACCTGGCCGGATTCGACCAGCTCAGCCAGGTGTGCCGCGTACGCGCCGGAGACCATGTCGATGTCCACCCCGGCTGCGATCGCCTGGGCAGCGGCATCCCTCAGATCGGTGGCAACGCCCTGGGCGACCAGCTGGCCGACGCCGTCCCAGTCGGCAACGACGACACCATCGAAGCCCCACTCGCCCTTGAGCACATCCCGCAGCAGTCGACGATGGGCATGCATGGGAACGCCATCGACGTCTGTGAAAGCCGCCATGACGGTGGCACAACCCGCCCGAACGGCATCCAGGAACGGCCGCAGATGAACGTTGCGCAGGGTGTTCTCACCGACCTGCACGGTCTCGTAGTCCCGGCCACCCCCGACCAGCCCGTAGCCGACGAAATGCTTTGCGCAGGCCGCCACTGTGCCCGGGCCGCCCAGGACTTCGCCCTGGAAACCGCGCACCATCGCTGCCCCAAGCCGGCCGGCCAGGACCGGAGCCTCGCCGAGCGATTCGGCCACCCGGCCCCATCGGGGTTCCTCGGAGATATCCAGCATCGGGGCGAACGTCCAGGTGACCCCATCTGCGCTCGCCTCGGTTGCGGCGAGCCGGGCCGCACGGCGTACGAGGTCCTCATCCCATGTGGCGGCAAGCCCGAGTGGGATCGGGAAGACGGTCCGATGGCCGTGGATGACGTCCCGTCCGAAAAGCAGCGGGATTCCCAGACGTGACTCCTGGACGGCTATCCGCTGTGCCGCGTTGACCGCGCAGGCACGAACGCCCTCGTCGCGTTCGTTTCCCGCTGTGGCCCCGCTGGCCATCAGACTCGAACCGATCCCACCGCTGGCGATGAGCTCCCGGTCCGAGCCGGGATCCAGATTGTGGATCTGGTGGGTCTGCCCGACCTTTTCGGCCAAGGTCATCTCGGCCAGCAGGGCTTGGACGCGTTCCTCCTGCGGGAGCTCTAGCCGCAACCATGGCCGCGCCATGTTGCCACGCTGGCTCGCCTCCTCGGGACCGGTCGCCACCTCAGAGCACCTGGATCTGAAGGTGGTTGCCGCCGGTGGGTTTCATGGCCGCTCGTACCCGTGCCATGTCGACGGCGACGCCGGCCGGACGGTAGGGGTTCGACAGAGGCGTCATCGCAAGTGTGACGCCGTTCAGCGTCACCGCCACGGGTCCGACCCCGCGAGGGCCAACCCGGAAGGTCAGGTCCAGGGGTGCGCCCTCACAAGGGACTGTCGCGCAGAGCCCGTCCAGGTCGGGAGCCAGCACCGGGTCGATCTCCAGGAGATCGCCGCGCCGGCGTATGCCGAGCAGGCACTCGACGACCAGTCTCAGGAAGAGCCCCGGGCCTGAGGAGTAGACCCGCCAGCCACCTTCCAGCGGTACGGCGCCCGCCATGGCCTCGCCGTAACGTGCGGCAGCCTCGTATCGGTCTGCGAACGCAGCGTCGGAGGAGGAGTAGAAGCACGTCGACTGTCGAGGCGCCGCGTTGGGGACGCGTTCGGTCACCCCGATGGGGTTGGCCAGGGTCAGGGCTCGGAGCAGCTGCACGGCGTCGCCATGGCGGGCCAGGGCCTCGGCATAGCGCAGGTGGGCATGGGTGTACATGATCCCGATCTCGCGACCGAAGAAGGTGCTGGCCTCGGCACGCTTGAAGACCTCCATCGGGCCACCGTGATAGCGGGCAGGGCGGTCAAAGAGGCGAGCCCCGTCGGGGCCGATCAGATGTTCGCCCAGAACCTCGAGGTGCTCCCTTGCCTCACTGCAGGAGAGCAGGTCGCCGGAGATCGCGTGGATGATCTGCAGAAGGCCGTAGCTCAGACCAGTGCGCTGGTCGCAGGGGTGGACGAGGTGTTCGATGGACCCGTCATCGCCGAACAGGCCGTAACCGGCGAGCAAGCCGTCCGGCATGAGCAGGGCATGGACGGCCTCTGCGGTCTCGGCCGCGATCCGCTCGGATCGCTCTGCGCAGTCGATGGCGTCGGCGCGGTCCTGGCCGTCCAGGGCAGAGCTGACGGTTCGCAGCGACCCAGCCAGCGTGCGCAGCGCATGCACCTGAAGGGTCGCCGTCCACGTGGAGGTCAGGCGCGCGGCCAGGAGCGGGTCGGCCGGTTGCAACGAGTCGTTCCAGTCCCCGTGCCCATAGGCAGGCAGCGGGCTGCCAGGCACTGTGCTGGCAGCGATGATGGTCAGTGCCCGCCGGACATGCTCCAGCAGCGGTTCCCCCGAGGTTGCCCCGAGGTCGTCGACGAACGAGATCTGTTGGGTGAACAGGCTGGCATCGCCGGTTACGGCCAGATACTCCCCGAGTGCCAGAACAGGCCAGAAGACGACATCGCCGTGGGCCTGTCTCTGGCCGCCACGGAACTCCCGTGGGTAGAACTCGAAGGCCTGGGGCCAGTCGCCGCGCGCGTTCTGGGCCCCCAGGACCCGCACGATGAGGTCGCGCAACGGCGCTGTCTGTCCCAGGGCGATGAGCAGGCCCACGGGGCCCTGACAGACATCCCGGGTCCCCCAAGCTCCGCCGGTGGACTGTTCCAGTCCGCGCGGTGACAGATAGTGCACGAGGGCGTCGTGCGCGAACCACGGCAGCACCGTGTTGAGCTGCGAAACCTCCGTGTCCAGCAGTGAGCCGGCCGGCAGTCTGAGCTGCACGGCGCCGCGTATCCCGTCCCAGAACGGCAGCGGGTCTGTGCCGGCGACGTCCCGCTCGACCAGGTCCTGCCTGGCCAGGTCAGCGGCCGGGACCAGGTCGGCGGTCAGTGACATGTGTACCGCCATGGTGGGCGCGGTGCGCATGGTGACCCATGGCAGATGGCGGGTGCGCCCGTCCAGGAAAAGGGCTTCGTCGCGGCCGACCCGGTCGACCGATCCACGCTCCCAGGAGAAGCGGAAGGACCCCGCCGGGAATCGGGTCAAGGCCTGGGAGCCCTCCAGGGGTCGCACCGTGACCCCGCCGTCGTCCTGCTTGAGGGCAGGCGGCTCGGGGTCCTGGCCGTCATCCCCATCCAGGGCCACGTTCGCACAGATCAGGAGGCGCACTGGCGGTCCCTGCACCACACGGACCGCCAGGCTCAGCTCATGGGACTGGGCAGGTGCCGCGGACACGACCTCGAGCAGCCCGCCCTCGTGTGAGTACCACCAACGGCAGCAGTCAAGGCTGACGGCCCACGCGCTGGGCTCGTCGAGCAGGGTCCATCCGTGCGAGGCTTCAGGGGACTGGACGAAGACTCGCACACCCTGGGCCTGGCGCAGTCCAAGGTAGCTGCGGCGGGTGGACAGCATCCGGTTCCGACTGACGTGGCCCTGTGTCACCTGTGAGTGGAACGTCCCGGCCATCCAGGATGTGGTCGTCAAGCTGCCCTCGTCGGGTACCAAGGCCGTTCCGGTCCGCATGACGTGGCCGTGTGGGCGCAGGACGGCAGCCTGCTTGGCGCTGGTGACAACGTGACTGCCGTCGCCGGTGAAATAGCTGAGCAGCGTGGGGCCATCCCACTCGGCATGCTCGCGGGCACCCCCGGTGAGCCGCAGCAGCTGCCCGTTCGTCAGCGGCCTGCATCGCAGTACCGGGGCTGAGGAGAACAACGACGACGGCGCGACGTGGGGGGCTCCACCGGCTGGTCGGCTGGCCGGAAGGTAGCCAGTGGTCAGGGGGTAGTTCGCCGGCCGGTCAGGGGTCGGCGGCTGGGCCTGCGGCTGGCTCAGGACCTGATCCACGACGACCGAGTCATCGGCTGACGTGGCGGCTGGATGGTCGGGCTGGTAGGCGCCGAAGAACCCCGTGGTGAACGTCTCACCGCCGGCCAGATCCACCGGTCGAACCTGTAGGAGGGCCATTGTGTGCTCATGCTGAAGGCGGGTGTTGGGCAGGTCCCTGGCGGACAAGGCCGGCGGCTGGGCTCCGGCGCGGTGTGCGCGCCCCACCAGCTGAAGGGCGTCGGTGCCCCAGCCGAGGCCGCCGCTCAGCGCGCCGATGACCGCCCAGGGGGCCGTCGGGCCGGGCATGTTCTGGCGCACGGCGAGGACTATGCCCGCAGATGAGGTGTCCACCGGCGTGAGGTCGAGATACTGGCTGACGTAGTACTCACATGCTCGCAGGGCGTCATAGGGCGCCAACCCAAGATCCTGGGCATAGACCAGGTCGATCTCGGTCGGGGCCGAGCGCAGACTCTTCACCGAGACATGCCAGTACCAGGCGGTCACCGCGTCGGCAAGTGCGAAGGTGACGGTGTACTGCAGGTCACACCAGGTGCCAGTGATGACGGGCCCGGTACTGCTCCAGCTCACCGTGCTGTCACTGCCCGGCCCGGCCAGGGCCACAGCGTCGGTGCCATCTTCGCGTCGAATCCGCAGATACAGGTTGGCCGGACCAGCTTCGAGCTCGTCGGCCGGGTACATCAGCAGGCTACGGTCGTCGACCTCCAGCCGGTGCAGAACGCCGCTGGTGGTGAACTGCGCCTGCATCCCGGACCGGCTGCTGACGCAGCGGGCCACGGACGGTTCGGTCTGGGCCCTCACGGTTCCCACGTGCTCAGTGCTCAGGAGATCACCCCTGCGCCGAACTGCTCGATCCCGATGAGTGGCTTGATCTTGGCCTGGACCTCGCCCATGATGAAGTTGCGCCGGATCAGGTTGTCGCAGAACACGTTCCCTATCGCACCCAGCACCATGGACTGGTCGAGCGAGAGGTAGCGCTTGGCGATGACTCCCGACTTGACCGCGACCGCGTCGTAGAAGCCGCCTTCGCCGTAGGCCTTGAGCTCGCGCTCGATCCTGACGAGGTTGTCGTAGGCCTGGGTGGGTTCGTACGCCATCGCCAGGAACGACGCATGCGGCGTGACGACGCCGTCACCCCACGTGGGGTTGGGGGCGGTTCCCACCCGGAGCTGCCCAAAGCCGGGGTCGAAGACGGTGCCCTCCATGTCGGAGGGGTAGCCGCCTGGGCTCATGCCGATGGCCTCGACGCCCCAGGCGCTGTAGTCGGGGTTGCCGCCGGGGCGGCTGGCCGGTGAGAACCCCCAGTAGCCGTACTTGGCGTCCTCCAGCCCGAACTCGCGCTGGGCGCGCACCGTCAGCGCGTGGTTGATCCCCCAGGACCGTGGCGCCCAGCTGGCTTCTGGCACGAACAGGTCCGGCATCAGGGCCTCGAACATGTCCCCGCCCCAGCTGGGCACGATGTGCATGCCGCGGTAGGTGTAGGCGCCCTCGAAGACGTCGATGCCGTAGTAGGTGCGATGTCCACCGACCGCCTCCTCCTTCAGCCAGTCATAGGCGAGGGTGTTCGGGAACACCCGCTGGGTGGCGAAGTAGTGGGCCGGCGGGATCTGGCCGTGGGCGATGCCGATGTAGCTGGCGATCCGCGGCTCGGTGACGTGGATGTCGTAGTGGCTGGGCGTGTAGAAGACGTCCGGGCCGTTGCCGAGGTAGTTGCCCGCAACGGTGGCCTGTTTCGCCACCGGCGGTTGGACGTCGTAGAAGCCGTCGCGCAGCAGCCCGGCCGCGATGCCCGGACGGGCGTCCTTGTCGTAGTACATCCCGAAGTTCATCTTGCTCAGCAGCGCGTTGGCCAGATGAGCCACAGCTGGCTCGGCGTTGCGCACGACCATGAGCGCAGCGGCGAACCAGCCGTTGTCCACGCTGGACAGGAAGGGGTAGATGGTGCTGCCGTCGGACGGCCATACCGTGATCACGTCCCCGGTGGCCTCGTCGTACCAGTTGTAGAACATCCCGCTGGGAAGGTGGTGCTTCAGCCCCGACATGGTCGTCAAGGTCTGGGTCAGCCGTTTGAGGCACTCCCGCGCGCCGATGATGCCGAGCTCGCGGGCCACCACTGTGCTCCACAGGTAGCCGCCGATGTTCGTCGGCGAGGTGTAGCCGCTGCGTGTCGGGGACGCCAGTGGGCCACTGATGTTGTCGGCGGGCAACCCGGTGGCTGGAACCACCATGGCGACCGTGGAGGCCCACGTGTCGCGTGCCCAACGGTCAATGGTGGCGCGATCAATGCCGCCGCCTTGGCATGACAGCGGAATGGCCGGCGCAGGCACCGTTGGCCCATGAGCCACGGCCGGGGCCGCCTGGGCGCTCGTGGCGCGGGCGGTGGCCAGGGTAACGGCGGCGACGGCCGCGCCCCCCGCCAGGAGCTGGCGGCGGGTGGCGACGAACCGGGTGCGGGTGTCAGCGTTGTCAGTCATGCGATTCCCTTGCTTAGCCATGGTTTGGTTGGTATGGAACTGTCTTCGAATCGGCCCGGGCGAAGGGCGCTTTACGCCAAGGGTGGCGACTCCTGCGCCGCGTACGGGGTGGCTACGGCGTCGAGCAG
>OBLW0100002443.1_pt1 | contig 15020 bp, 13 predicted proteins | sample 1520161 | NCBI WGS metagenome assembly OBLW01 (sample SAMEA3539309, study PRJEB22396) | soil metagenome | biome: tundra; feature: field; material: soil | place: USA | collected 2010-05 | depth 0.15 m
CAGGCTCCGGCTACTCCGGCGGAGGTTGCGAGGAGGAATTTTCTGCGATTCATGCGGCCTCCTGATTATTCGATTGTAGCTTGGTTAGCCATCAGCCGTCAGCCATCAGCCCTCAGGAAAAACAACCCCCTGAGCGCGAGGTTGGTGGCTTTCCTTGAGAGCGTTTCCGCTGTCGGCACGCGGGCGGGGCGCCCGCGCCACACGGGCCACACGGGCAATGTCACCCCAGGTGGTGACAATCCTCACTGATTTCTTTTGAACATCGTATTAGGCTCGTGTTGTTGGCCCTCCCTGGTCCGCTCAATAACACAATCTTTGTGATCTTTATCCTTGCCGCCCTACCCCCAACGGGTTGCGGGAAAGGGTCGCTTAAATCTCTGTGGAGGAAATCATGAGGCGACTGGCAGTAATACTCAGTTTATTGGCGCTGCTGTTACCGGCGGCGGCATGGGCCGATGGCATTCAACTTACTAACTCAAGTGGGATGGTGATCTTCAACACGGTCGGCGGAGTTACAACGATGTCAACCACCGGATCGGAGTTGAAGAGTTACGGCAATGTGCAGGCGTCCAAGGGACACTCGCTGGGCACGGTCAATTTTTCGACGGGCGCTTTTTTGGGCTCCAGCATCTGGAGCTCGGGAAGTTTCTCCAGCACCGGGTCGAGCTTTGACGTAATAGGAGTGGGACTCTGGGCAAAGAAGTTAACGGGACAGGCGAAGAATCCGATCACGCTTTTTAGTGGCGGATTTACTGGTCCGATTAACTGGACGCTGGTCAGCCAGAATCACACGCAATATATTTTTACGCTCTCGGGCGCGATCTCGGGGATGTATTTCAACGGCCGCGGGGTGACGGGAACGACGTCGCAGACAATTTATTTGTACACGGATCAGGAGCCTTACGATCACAAGGGCGGAATCAAGCTGGGGAATTCGCAGTTCGCGGTTCCGGAGCCGGGGACGCTGGGATTGCTGGGGACGGGGTTGATTACGCTGGCGGGGGGGTTGCGGCGGAAGATAATGGCGGGATTGTCATCGTGAATTCCGCCCTAGAACGGGCGCGGTTTCACGAACGAAGCGACGGGGAACCTTAACCACGAAGGGCACGAAGTATCACGAAGGACCCCACTTCATATTTCTTTCGTGGACTTCGTCTCCGTGGTGACTGCGGCCTTCTTGGTTGAGCTACTCCGAAACATGGCTGCGCGCCGTGCGATACTGGGGCTTATGGCGCTGCCGGATTTTACGCCTCGTGTCGGGAACGATCCTAAGTCGGTCGTGATTCATTTGACTACCGGGAAGGGGCTCGATATCGAGTGGAAGGATGGGCACCGGTCTGCCTATACGTTTGCGTTTTTGCGGGATGCTTGTCCCTGTGCGCTTTGCGAGGATGAGCGGACGAAGGCAGGGCGGAAGCCGGGCGAGGCGCCGAAGCTGGCTCCCGGGGCGTTGCCGATGTTCAAGCCGGCGGTGAAGGCGGTTTCGGCGGAGCCGGTGGGGAAATACGGGCTGAGATTTTCGTGGAACGATCAACACGATCTGGGAATTTATTCCTGGTTTTTTCTGCGGGAAGTTTGTCCTTGTGGGGAGTGCGCGGCGGGGCGCAAATCTTAAGAGGCGTTGGGCGCTCAAATCCCACCCTTGCGCACAAAACGCGCAAGGATGGGGCACCCAGTCTTTTCTTATGGACATTCGCGTTCGAGTGGCGGAGGCCGCGGATATTCCCGCCCTGCGGGCGTTGATTGAGGCTTCGGTGCTGGGGCTGCAGACTGCGGATTATTCGGCGGCGCAATTGGAACGGGCGTTGCGGACGGTTTATGGCGTCGACACGCAATTGATTGCGGATGGGACTTATTTTGCGGCGGAGGCGATTGAGGAAACGGGCGCGGTGGTCCTGGTGGGTTGCGGAGGGTGGAGCCGGCGGAAAACTTTGTATGGCGGGGATCAGTTTTCTGGGCGAGAGGATTCGTTGCTGGAGCCGGCGACGGATGCGGCTAAGATTCGGGCATTTTTTGTGCATCCGGAGTGGGCGCGGCGCGGGATTGGCGGAATGATTCTGGAGGCGTGCGAGGCGGCGGCTTGGGCGGCGGGGTTCCGGCGGCTGGAGATGGGAGCGACGTTGACGGGGGTTCCGTTTTATCGGGCGAAGGGGTATGTCGAGTTGGAAGGCGCGGAGGTTCCGTTGGGGGATGGGATGACGCTGCCGATTGTGCGGATGGGGAAGAGCAAGGGGGATTAGATATTTTTGCGAAAGAGCGCGCAAGATTCCGATGGAGGTCCGAGCGCGCAGGGAATTGCGTGCAGCAGCATGGGCGGAGTAGAGGTCCTTCGACTCCGCCTCGTCATCCGCTTCGCGGATGGCGGAACTGCGCTCAGGAGGACAAAATTGAATGGACTGCGGCTATTACGGCGTGGCCACTACGGCGGCTAGATATTGTCTTAGGAGTTTTTCTCCTTCTCCTTCAAATTCCAGGAACATGATGCCGTTGCCGAAGTCGGGATGGCGAGTGACTACTCGTCCTCGGGCGACGATGGGCTGACCGTCGAGTGAGAGCTGGGCTCGAATGCGTCCGCCAACACCGAGGGGAACGGTTAGCTTGATGTAACAGCCGCCGCGGCTGAGGTCGGTGGTTTTGACGCGCAACGGTATTCTGCTGCCCTCTTCGTGAATTTCGATGGGGACGTTGACGGTGTAACGAGGATGAAGGCGGCGTTCGCGGTTGGGTGAAGCGGGAAGGAAAGGTTGGACGTCTGGGGGCATTCGAGTGTCTCCGGGGCGCATTGCCCTTAGGCTCATCATCGGCGGGATGGCGGGGAAGGTCTAGGTTATGGATCACTGCCTTTGGTTACCGTGGGAAGTTACTACTTGCTGCGGGCGCCCAGGTTAGCGCCCCAAAGAGCGGGGCGCGAACCTGGGGCACATTCTTGTCACATTCTTCATAGACTCTTCACTTATGGTTTTATTCCTAGTTCGGAATAGAGTTCTCCGGGTTTGTAGAGGACTCCATCTTTTACTACCAAGGTAGTTTTTCTTATGGCGCTGATGCTGACGGTGGGGTCGCCGTCGATCAGCACCAGGTCGGCGAGTTTGCCGGGAGCGATGGAGCCTAGATCTTTGTCGAGGCTCATGATGCGGGCGGCGTTGAGCGTTGCGTTCTGGATCACCTGAGCGGGCGGGATGCCGGCCTGGGCGTCGAGTTCGAGTTCGCGGTGGAGAGCGAATCCGGCCATGTTGTCGGTGCCGGCTTCAATCTGAATTCCGGCGCGATAGAGCAAACCGGCGAGGTCCATCATCTTGGCGAAGGATTTGCGATAGGTTTCGTCCATGCCGGGGGGCGGAGTCATGCCGGCGGAGAGCAGACCGCGGCGAACCTGCGCCGGGAGGCGGTTGGCGATTGGCTGGAAGCCGATGGGAATTTGTCCGGCGCGGCTGAGGTAGGAATCTTCGAAGACGCTGAGCGTGAGATCGAGCTTGGTGTGGCGATCCTGAAGCAACTTTACGAAGGACTGGACCTGGGGCGAGGTGAGATCGAGCGCGGCTCCGACTTTGGCGGGTTCAACGAGGCGCGCGATGGTGTTGGTGTTCTTGATTTCGGGGAAGAAATTCAGAATTAGAAAATTGACGTGCTGAATTTCGTCGAAGCCGAGCTCGACGCATTGGGAGGCGGTCATGCCGGCGGGAATGTGCCCGCTGACGCGCAGGCCATTTTTGTGAGCTTCGTCGATGATCGCGGGAACGAGAGCGGGCGGAACGGAGCTGTAGATTTTGATTTGCACGTAGCCGAGGCGTTTGTAGTTGTCGACGGCGGCGCGGGCTTCGGCTTCGGTGGAGACGAGGACTTTGGTGGGGCCGTGGAATTCGTCGCGGCCGTCGATGATTCCGGCTAAGACGATGCGGGTACCAATTTCTTTACCGTCGGCGATGCGCTGGCGGCGGGCGAGGAGGGAGTCGGTGTCGTTGGCGAGATCGCGGACGGAGGTGACTCCGGCGGCGAGGTTGAGAAGGCCGTCGTTGTCGCCGACGTGGGCGTGCATGTCCCAGAGGCCGGGGATCAGGGTTTTCCCGGTGGCGTCGATAATTTCGGGCGCTTCGTTTTCGGCGATCGATACGGAGGGTCCGACGCTGACGATGCGATTGCCGGTGATTAGGACTTGCTGGTTGGGGATGACCTTCAGCGACTCCGCGTCGAAAACGTTGGCGTGGTCGAAGAGGATTCCGTGGGGATGGTGGGCGAGCTTGTCGGCCAGGTCGGCGGCGCGGGATTGTTTTACTTTATCTTGCGCGGCCAGCATGGCGGGCGCGGCGGATTCCCAACCTTCGGGAATTGTGGTGGCCCAATTGTCGACCGTAGCGAAGAATTTCTCGCCATCGAGCCAGAAATAGAACGGAGCGAAATCGAGTCCGGTAACGGCGTAGAGGACGACGTTTTTCTTGCGGCCCGCCGCTTCAAGATCGAGGGCGGATATGCGCTGGATGTGGGCTTCGCCTTCGGGAAGCAGAGGGATCTTTCCTCCGTGGGTCAGAGCGGCGTGGGCCAGGAGAGCGATCTCACCTCCATTGAGGGAGACATAGAACGCAGGCGAGGAGATTTTCTTTTCGCCTTGCTCGTCATCGTTTTTCCAGCGGGCGATGCCGTTTTCTAGAGAATAATTTTCGGTAACGGCGGCTTTCATGTAGTCGTTGCCGGTGATGGTTTCGGAGACGGGGATGCCGTCGGGACCGAGCTTCAGGATGCTGGTGGTTTTGGGGCCGCGTCCGCGATCATTGAACTGAAAGAAAATGTGGAGGCCGTCGGGGGCAGTCCACACGGCTTGGTGGCCGGCGAGATTGCCCATCATGAGGAAGGAGTAGCGTTCGGCGGTGGCGGGGATGTCGGCGGGGAGAGCGGGGGCGGCGGAGGGTGGGGTCGGTTGGGAGAAGAGCAGCGCGGAGAGAATGATCGCGAGAATCAATATGATGGCGCTAGAGCGAATGTGTTTTCCGGGGATCGCATTGGTCATCGGTGTTCCTTTCACGGCACAGCTGCATTCTTGCGCGGGCGACAGCTGGTCTTTTGCTGCGCTGGATAGCATAACGAAGTTGGCCCATCGCAGCCGAGTCAATTGGTTGCGATGAACAAGACCATGGCTCGTGAGAGGAGCCAACGTCATGCTGATTATAGGCTGTGATTTTCCTGATACGAGGCTGGTTTTTCTGCGTCTGTATAAACGCGGCCTTTCGGCAAGAATTTTCGGCTGATGCACTAATATCATGCTGGGTCGTTTGCCGAAGGCGATATGGGCATTGTCGCTGGGCCGACTCTTCTTGCTGAGGCGATATGGGACTGACTAATTTGCTGTTTGGACGGCCGCTGGCTTCTTCCGAGGATGAGGGGGAGCGGATTACCCCGACGCAGGGGATTCCGACGTTTGGGTTGGACGCTTTGAGCTCGGCGGCTTACGGGCCGGAGGCGGCGTTGACGATTTTGCTGCCGCTGGGGCTGGTCGGCGTGCATTACATCGTGCCGCTGATGTTCGCGATCATTGCGCTGCTGGCGATTGTGTTTTTCAGTTACCGGCAGACGATTGCGGCATATCCGAATGGCGGGGGATCATACACGGTTGCGCGCGAGAATCTGGGAAACAGAGCGGGGTTGCTGGCGGCTGCGGCTTTGATGATCGATTACCTGCTGAATGTGGCGGTGGGAATTTCGGCGGGGATTGGAGCGCTGGTGTCGGCAGTGCCGCGGTTGCAGCCTCACACTTTGGCGCTCTGTCTGGTGGTGCTGGTTCTATTGACGGTGGTAAATCTTCGGGGAGTGAAGGAGGCGGGGTCGGCGTTTGTTTTTCCTACGTACTTTTTTGTCGGTACGTTGAGCGTCGTGATTGTGGTTGGATTCTATAAGGTGATTGTGTCGGGAGGGCATCCGGCGGCAGTGGTGGCGCTGGCCCAGGTCCACAGCGAGGCGGCGGCGACAGCGCAGATGGTGGGAGCTTGGATTCTGGTGAAGGCGTTCGCTTCGGGATGCACGGCTTTGACGGGCGTGGAGGCGGTCAGCAATGGGGTGCAGGCGTTTCGCAAGCCGGTGGTTCCGGCGGCGCGGGCTACGTTGACGGCGATCATTGCGATTCTGATGGTGCTGCTGGGCGGGATTGCGGTGCTGGTGAAGTATTACGGAATTATGGCGACGGACCCAGGGGCTCCGGGATATCAAAGCGTTCTGTCGCTGCTGACGGCGGCGGTGGCGGGCAAAGGGATTTTTTATAACGTAACTATGTTCTCGGTGCTGCTGGTGCTGTGCCTGTCGGCGAATACTTCATTTGCGGATTTTCCGCGGCTGTGCCGGATGGTGGCTCGGGATAATTATCTGCCGCACTCGTTGACGACGCGCGGAAGGCGGCTGGTGTTCTCGGAGGGGATCTGGGCGCTGGCGATTCTGGCGGCGTTGCTGCTGATTTTGTTTGGCGGCGTTACGGACCGATTGATTCCGCTGTTTGCGGTGGGAGCGTTTTTGGCGTTCACGTTGTCGCAGGCGGGAATGGTCGGACATTGGCGGAAGAATGCGAAGGGCGGGCATGCGGCAGGGGGAATATTCATCAACGCACTTGGAGCTTTGGCTACGGGGCTCACGCTCATGGTGATCGTGGTGGCGAAATTTGCCGAAGGGGCCTGGGTGGTGGTGCTGCTGTTGCCGATGCTGCTGATGTTCATGGGGAGAATACGGCGGCATTATGAAAGGGCGAACGAAGAAGTGGCGCTGAAGGGGAAAAAAGTCAAGTTGCATACGGAGTACATGGGGCCGCCGATTGTGCTGGTTCCGGTGGACCGATGGAATGCGGCGACGGAGAAAGCGCTGCAGTTTGCGCTGTCGCTGTCTCCGGATGTGCAGGCGGTGCATGTGACCTGCGATGCGGATGATGATAAGGCGCCCTGGGACGAGAACCCTCCGGCGGGGGCGCGAGTCCCGAAGTTGGTGACACTGCCATCGCCGTTCCGGCTGGTGGTGCATCCGATCGTGGATTATGTGCTGAAGGTGGAGAGGGAGAATCCGGAGCGGACGGTGGCGGTCGTGATTGCTTCGATGGTGGAGAAGCACTGGTATCACTATTTTCTACATAACCAGCGCGGGCAGATGCTGACGGCGTTGCTGCTGCTCGGCGGAGATGAGCGGATCAATATTATTAATGTGCCTTGGCATTTGAAGGCGTAGGAGCCGTCAGCCATTAGCCGTCAGCCATCAGGTGACCCAGGATAATTATCGTTCTGAATCTCTTACCTGACGGCTGATGGCTGACGGCTATCTTCCACCGGTTACATCCAGGATGGCTCCGGTTACGTAGCTGGCTTCTTCGGATAAGAGCCAGAGGATGGCGTTGGCTATTTCTTCGGGCTGGCCTCCGCGCTGCATGGGGACGCCGGATTTGACGCGGTCGACGCGGTTGGGCTCGCCGCCATCGGCGTGGAGTTCGGTGTAGATGTGGCCGGGGCGGACGGCGTTCACTCTTATCTTCTCTTCCGCAACTTCTTTGGCCAAGCCGAGAGTTAGCGTGTCGATGGCGCCTTTTGAGGCGGCGTAATCGACGTATTCATTGGGGGAGCCGATGCGTGCGGCTCCGGAAGAGACGTTGACGATGGCGCCGCCCTTGCCTCCGTAACGCGTGGACATGCGACGGACGGCTTCGCGGGCGCAGAGGAAAGCTCCGAAAACATTCGTGGAAAATATGCGCTGCAGGCGGGCGGCATCGATCTGGTCGAGGCGGGCTTGACGTTCTACGATGCCGACGTTGTTGACGAGCGCGGTGATGGGGCCCAGTTGACGCGTCGTTTCGTCGAAGAGACGGACTACGTCGGCTTCTTTGCTGACGTCGGCTTGGACGGCGATGGCTGCGCCTCCGTTTTGGCGGATGGCAGCTACTATTTTTTCAGCCGCTTCGCGCTGGCGGAGATAGTTGACGCAGACCTGGAAGCCCCGCGGGGCGGCGAGGCGGGCGGTGGCGGAACCGATGCCGCGGCTCGCGCCGGTCACGATTAGAACTTTCGTGTAGGGGGACATGGTGCGGGGAATTTTAGCAGGTAGAGAAGAGGAAGTTCCTAAAAGCGGTGCTGGGCACGGATTTCAGCGTTTATGCAGAAATGCGTGACCATGGGACGGGCAACCGATACAGTCCAACTTCATACCATGAAAATCCCGCATCGTATGCAGGAATTTCATGGTATGATTTGCATGTGATTATTCGCATGGCTGATATTGTGCTGGTGCGCTCGGGGTTGAGGCGTAGCCGCGTCATTGCCCTGGTGGGGCCGCGGCAGTGTGGCAAGACCACGCTCGCCCGGGAGTTTGTCGCGCCCGATTCGATCAACTACTTCGATCTGGAGGATCCGCGGAGCCTGGCCCGTTTGAATGAGCCGGATCTCGCTCTGCGCCCGCTCCGGAAACTGGTGGTCATCGATGAGATCCAGAGGCGGCCGGATCTGTTTCCGCTGCTGCGGGTCTTGGCCGACCGGAGGCCGCTGCCGGCGCGCTTTTTGATTCTAGGGAGCGCTTCGCCCGATTTGCTGCAGCAATCTTCGGAGTCGCTGGCGGGCCGCATCGAGACGATTCCGCTGGAGGGCTTCCGGCTTGCCGATCTGGGGGCTGCGGCGCAGGGGCGGCACTGGCTGCGCGGCGGGTTTCCTCTGGCTTATACGGCCCGCACGGAGTCGGACTCGATGACCTGGCGGCGGCAGTTTCTGCAAACGTTTTTGGAGCGGGATCTGCCGCAATTGGGCATCAAGATCCCGGCGCTAACCTTGCGGCGATTTTGGAATATGGTCGCGCACTATCATGGCCAAATCTGGAACTCGGCCGAGTTGGCGCGCGCCCTGGCGGTGAACGAGGCGACGGTGCGCCGTTATCTCGACCTGATGGCCGATGTTTTCATGCTCCGGCAGTTGCCGCCGTGGTTCGAGAATATCGGCAAGCGGCAGGTCAAGGCCCCCAAGGTGTATGTCCGGGATTCAGGGCTGCTACACGCTTTGCTGGGCATTGCCAATCAGCGCGACCTTGAGCTTCATCCGAAAGTCGGGGCTTCGTGGGAGGGTTACGCGGTGGAGGAGGTGCTCAAAGCGTTCCGTCCAGATGAGGCTTACTACTGGGCCACGCACAATGGGGCGGAGTTGGACTTACTGTTGTTCAAGAACGGCCGTCGCATTGGCGTGGAGTGCAAACGCGCCGATGCTCCGGTGCTGACGGCATCGATGCGGATCGCGGTGGCGGACCTGAAACTCGACCGGCTTTGCGTTTTGTATCCCGGCGATAAGAGTTACTCGCTGGGGAAGAAGGTGGAGGTGATTCCGCTGGCAAAGTTTGTTGGGGCTAAGTAAGGGGCTTGCGAAAACCTGCAACCACCAAGGTCACGAAGGTTCACGAAGGAAACCATCGAAGAAAAACGGTGACCTCGTGACCGCGGTGGCGGGTTCTATCCGTTAAGCCTCAAACTCCCCTCTGTAGTTTGGATGTGGATGACTTGCGCTTTCCGGCGGCGCGGGCGAGACGCCGGCGCTACACTCGCACTTACCTGTCTTTGAGGGGTATGGTCGGCTGTGTTAGCATCGGGAGTTTCGCAGGGGATGTTGGGCTGGCCTGTTGCCTGTTCTCTTCATTGTTCCGGGTATCCGGATTCCGGGCCTTATCACCCTTCCCGTAAGCCTGCGGAAGGAGACTACCCGTGAAAGTTTACGAAGCCGCTCATCTCCGCAACCTTGCCCTGGTGGGGCATGGACACGCGGGAAAAACTACCCTCGTTTCCGCCATGCTCTATACCTCGGGCGCCGCGCCGCGCCTGGGACGCGTCGATGACGGCTCGGCTACGACCGATTACGACGAAGAAGAGATCGCGCGCAAGATGTCGATCTCGACCGGGCTCGCGTTTGTCGAGTGGGGCAAGCCCGACGCCAGGGTGAAGATCAATCTGCTGGATACTCCCGGCTTCAATATGTTCGTGCATGAGGCCAAGATGGTGCTGCCGGTGGTGGACGCGGCGCTGGTAGTGGTCGACGGCGTGGCTGGGGTTGAGGTGGTGACGCAGCGGGTTTGGAATTACTGCAACGATGTTGAATTGCCGCGCATGATTGTCGTCAATCGCATGGATCGCGAGCGGGCGGATGCTTCGCGCGTACTGGAATCGCTGACCAATGCTTTTGGCCGCGCGGTGACTCCGCTGCAACTGCCGATTGGGAGAGAGAAGAGTCTTAGCGGCATTGTCGATCTGGTCCGCATGAAGGCCTACACCTACGAGATGGGCGGAAACGGTAAGGGAAAGGAAGGGCCGATTCCTGCCGACATGGCCGATGTCGCCAAGGAAGCGCACGAGAAGTTGGTGGAGTTGGTGGCCGAGGGCAAAGATGAGTTGATGGAAGAGTTTTTTGAAACGGGGACGATTCCGGAGGAGCATCTGGTTCCGGCGCTGCATGAGGCGATTCGCGAGGACAAACTTTTCCCGGTGCTGTTTACTTCCGGGCTGGGAAATATTGGCGTGGATGAGTTGATGGATTTTATTGTCGATTACACCCCGGCCGCGAGCGAGCATCACGCGATTACGGAATGGACGGACGACGGCGCGGCGCCCTCGACCCGCAAGGGGACGGATAACGAGCCCGCTTCGGTGTATGTGTTCAAGACCGTGTCGGATGCTTTTGCGGGACGCATTTCTTACTTTAAAGTCTTCTCGGGCGTGCTGAAGAACGACGCCTCAATGCAGAACTACAATCGCAACACTCTGGAGAAATTCGCGCATATTTCTTTGATTCAGGGGAAGCAGATGGTCCCGATTCCGGAGATCCATGCGGGGGATATCGGGGCGGTGGCCAAGCTGCGCGAGACTTTGACCGGAGATACTTTGGGCGACAAGGCGTCGCCGATCCGGTATCCGGCGGTGCAGTTGCCCGAACCGGCGATTACGTTCGCGATCGAGCCGAAGAGCCGCGCGGACGAAGACAAGCTGGGCGTGGGACTGCATAAGTTGATGGAAGAGGATGCGATGCTGCGGTTTTTTCGCGATCCGCAGACCAAGGAATTTTTGATTGCCGGCACGGGGCAGCAGCATATCGAGGTTGTCGTTTCGAAGATGAAGAAGCGGTACCACGCGGAAGTGGTGCTGAAGGCGCCGAAGGTTCCTTACCGCGAGACGATTCGCGGGAAGGCGGATGTGCAGGGGCGGCACAAGAAGCAAACCGGCGGGCATGGGCAGTATGGCGATTGCAAGATCAAAATGGAGCCTTTGCCGCGCGGGGCTGAAGTCGAATTCGAGTTCGTCAACGACATTTTTGGCGGCTCGATTCCGCGCAACTATATTCCCGCCGTCGAAAAGGGAATCAAGGACGCCGCCGCCCGCGGCTACCTGGCCGGATTTCCGGTGGTGAACTTTCGCGTGATCCTCTATGACGGTTCTTACCACGACGTGGATTCGAACGATCTGTCGTTCCAGATGGCGGGGCGCATCGCTTTCCGCAAGGCGATGGAGGCGGCCAAACCCACGCTACTGGAACCGATCATGACAGCCGAGATCACCATTCCCGACGAGTTTGCCGGCACGATTATGGGCGACCTGAACAGCCGCCGCGGACGCATTCAAGGCATGGATAACAAGGCGGGCAACACGATCGTGAAGGCCGAGGTGCCCATGGCGGAGATGCTGACTTATGGCGCCGATCTGACTTCGATGACGCAGGGGCGGGGCAGCTTTTCGATGGAGATGCATCACTACGATACGGTGCCGCAGCAGTTGCAGGACAAGATTATTGAGAAGGCCAAGGCGGAGCGGGGCGAGGTTAAGGAAGAGGAAGAGTAGGGATAAAACCGTGAGTCTGGAACCTTTTGACTTCCTCAAACGACCACTCGCTGTCCAAGACAGCCTGGGACGAGGAAGTGTCGCGACGAGTTGCAGACCTCGAAGCGGGGCAAGGCAGTGACCGTTCCCTCGGAAGAACCGCACCGCCAACTGCTGGCGATCCTGAATCAGTGCTGAGCGCCGGGTCTTGCTATACCTTGAACTGCAAGGTATAGTAATTCCCAATGCCGCCGCATGAGACGAATCCGAATTTTATGAATGGTGTGCCCGAACTTTTGATTCTCAGGTTGCTTGAGGATCAGGAGATGTATGGCTATGAGATTGTTCAGGCGATTCGGGGCCGCAGCGATGCGGTGATTACGGTCGGGGAAGGTGTGGTTTATCCGGTGCTGCATGGGTTGGAACGCGAGGGTGCGCTCCGGTCGCGGCGGCGGCTGGTGGGCGGGCGCAGCCGGATTTATTATTCGGTAACGCGCGCGGGATCGCGGCGGTTGGCGGAGTTGTCGAAGGTTTGGACTAATCTCGCGACGGCGATTCAAAAGATGCTTACGGGAGGGGATCATGCCGAAGTCGTTTCGTGAAATGCGTAAGGATCTGGGCGAGCGGTTGTTGAAGGCCGGAGTGGCGCCGCGACATGTCCGGCGTTATCTTCGGGAGCTTGCGGATCACTTGGCCGATCTGCGGGCGGAAGAGGAACGAGCGGGACGCAATCCGGCGGAAGCTGAGTCGGCAGCGCTGTTGCGGCTCGGCGGGATCGACGATTTGTTCAAGGCGATGGCCGGGCAACGGCAAATGCAATCCTGGAGCGCGCGTGCGCCCTGGGCGATGTTTGGCGTGGCTCCAGTTGTGTTTTTGGCGGGCGCTTATTTTGTGGCGCTCTTTATTTTGTGGTCGGGGTGGAGAATGTTTCTGCCGTGGAGCGAAACTCCTTTTGTCAAAATTTACGGAGCGAGCGTCCTGTATTTTGCCGTGGGCCGGTGGCTTTATTTCACGGCGCCGGTACTGGTGGGATGGGGGATTGGATTGGTTGCGGCGCGGCAGAGATTGAAACTCGGGTGGCCGGCAATGGGGGTTGCCGTGGTGGCATTGCTCGGTGCGGCGGCTCGGGTACACGCGAGCCGGCCCGTGGGCGGAAGCGAACAGGTGAATATGCATTTTGCTTTGGGAAGCAATGTGCCGATTCGCGCACTTGTAATTTTTTCTCTTGCGGCGGTGCCGTACCTTCTTTGGAGAGTGCGAGAGAGGTATTTTTTGGCGGAGTAGATTTTTGGTGTGAAATTCCTTGCCAAGGGCGCGATCGGCGCTCACTCGCGGACAGGAGTGTCCGCGCCGCATGTTCAATTCCACAGGTTCACTTCCGCGCACTTATACGGGCGACGCGGTCGCGGGCATTCTGCAGGGCTTGCTTTACCTGATTAGGAGCGGTGCCGCCGGAAACGTTGTGGAGGGCCAGCACTTCCGCCAGACCCAGGCGGGAGGGAAATCCCGCGTCGAAGCTAGAGTGAATCGATTGCAGGTCAGCAATCGGCAATGATTGTAAATCGCATCCGCGCTCGACTGCTAACTTCACTGCCTTGCCGACCGCTTCGTGGGCCTGGCGCGAGGGGACGCCTTTTTCAACGAGATATGCGGCGGCCGCCCAGGCGTTCATGTGTCCGGAAGCAGCTGCTTCGTTCATTCGGCTCTCATTGAATTCGACGGTCTTCATAAATCCGGTGACCAGCGGCAGCATGGCGATGACTGTGTCGCTGGCGTTGAAGCCGGGCTCCTGCGTCTCCTGGAGATCTTTGTTGTAGGCGAGAGGTAGTCCTTTTACCAGCGTGCGCAGAGTGACGGAGTGTCCCATGACGGTCGCGGATTTGGCGCGGACGAGTTCGAGCAGATCGGGATTTTTTTTCTGGGGCATGGCGCTGCTTCCGGTGGAATAGGGCTCGGGCAATTCCACGAATCCGTAGGCGGAGGTCGAGAACAGGATCATCTCTTCGGCCCAACGGCTCAGGTGGAGCGCCAGCATGGAAAGTGCGTCTACAAATTCGAGGGCGAAATCGCGGTCGCTGGTGGCGTCGATGCTATTGGCGGTGGGGGCTTCGAAGCCTAATTCGGTGGCCATGGCTTCACGATTGAGCGCCAGAGTAGCTCCCGCGACGGCACCGGACCCTAGGGGACAGAGGTTCGTACGCTTGCGGCAATCGGCGAGGCGCGCTGAGTCTCGCAGAAACATCTCTACGTAGGCGAGCAGCCAGTGTGCGAATAAAACAGGCTCGGCGGGCTGCAAGTGTGTGTAGGCGGGAAGGGCGGCGCTGGGCGCGGCTTCGGCGCGGGTGAGGAGAGCGTCGAGCCAATCGGCGATCAGAGTTTGCAGGGTGTCGATGCTGTCGCGCACGAAGAGACGAAGGTCGGTTGCGATCTGTTCGTTGCGGCTGCGTCCGGTGTGCAGCTTGTAACCGGTGGGGCCGAGGATTGCAGCGAGTTGCTTTTCGACGAAGTGGTGCACGTCTTCGGCTTCGGGATCGTCGAGAAATTCGGGCTCGGATTGGGCGCGGCGGACGATCTCGGTTAGAGCTTTTACGATCTCGGAGAGTTCTTCGGAAGATAGAACGCCGGCGTGTTCGAGAGCGTTGGCGTGGGCACGGCTCGCGGCGATTTCGAACGGCAGCAGCCGTTGATCGTACGAAAATGACCGCTGCCATTTTTCGAATTCGGGGTCGAGGGGCTGGCGGAAACGGCCGGACCACATTTTCATCTTGTGCGGCTCCAGAGGGGTGGCTGGGAAAACGCAGATTCGTATCAGGGCATCGCTTTAGCGATGTCATTCCAAATCCAGCGCCTGAAGGCGCGGTGTTTTGATGCTCTGACGCGACGCCTGAAGGCGTCGCCTGATACGAATCTGAGTTCGCCTAATCGAATCTTACTTCGCCTGATACGAATCTTACTTTGACAATTCGTGCAACGGGCTCGCGGCCTGTCCTTCCTGCGTTTGAATGCGGCCTTGCTCAGTCTGGGCGCGGCAGCGGGAAGGCAAGCCCAAAATGCGGATGAAGCCCTCGGCGTCCTTCTGATCGTAGCTCGCGCCCATGGTGAAGGAGGACAGGTCGGTGCGATAGAGCGAGTAATCCGACTTGCGGCTTACGACCGTGACGTTGCCCTTGTAAAGCGACAAGGTGACGGAGCCCGTCAAGTTCTGTTAGATCGGAAGAGCGTCGTGTAGGGA
>OBLW0100002446.1_pt1 | contig 15006 bp, 14 predicted proteins | sample 1520161 | NCBI WGS metagenome assembly OBLW01 (sample SAMEA3539309, study PRJEB22396) | soil metagenome | biome: tundra; feature: field; material: soil | place: USA | collected 2010-05 | depth 0.15 m
CGCCGCTGCGCAGGCTTTCCATATCTTCAAGGTTCCCTCGATGCACCTCGGCCCCGGCGGCGATCAAAGATTGAGCGCCAGCCTCGCTACGAGCGAGGCCGAGTACCTGATGGCCAGCGTTAATTAGTTCCTGAACGGTGGTATACCCGATAAAACCTGTAGCACCCGTAACAAATACCTTCATAAATTGTCCCTCCTGAATTGTTGTGACATGAATAACAGCGCGGACGGCTACTGATCCCCTTGACCTCGACCGATTGCGTCGAGATCCACAAGTACTTCAGCCGGGATCTGAAGCGTCGCGGCCTTCAAATTCTCGCGGAGATGTGCCACGGAAGATGTTCCCGGGATCAATAAGATGTTGGGGGAGCGATGGAGAAGCCAGGCTAACGCAACCTGCATGGGCGTGGCTTCGAGTGATGCCGCAGACGCGTCAAGTGCCGACGACTGTAACGGCGTGAAGCCTCCCAGCGGGAAAAACGGAACGTACGCGATCCCTTGAGCAGCCAGATCATCGATGAAGGCGTCATCGTTCCTGCGGGCCACATTGTAGAAGTTCTGCACGCACACGATCTCGGTGATGGTTTGACCCTCCGAGAGCTGCTTAGGAGTTATGTTGCTTAGTCCGATATGACGAATCAGGCCCTCACGCTTCAACTCGGCAAGCACGGTCAGCGGTTCCTCGATGGATTCCTCGCCGGGTTCCATGATTCCTCCAACCCGAAGATTGACGATATCTAGCGCATCGACACCAAGGTTTCTCAGGTTGTCATGGACGCCGTCGATGAGCTCCTGGCGGGAGAGAGCATGAAGCCAGGACTTGTCTGAACCGCGCCGAGCGCCCAATTTGGTGACGATCACGAGACCATCCGTGTACGGATGGAGAGCCTGCTTGATGATCTGATTGGTCACATGCGGTCCGTAGTAGTCGCTGGTATCAATGTGGTTCACGCCGGACTCCACTGCCTCGCGAAGAACAGCAATGGCGGCATCGACGTCCCGTGGTGGTCCCCAGACGCCGGGTCCGGCGAGCTGCATCGCACCGTATCCCATGCGGTTCAAAGTCATCGATGTACCAGGCAGCGTGAAGCTTCCAGCAAGATCGGTCTGTTCAATCATTCCGTTTCTCCTTGTTACAATCCTTTGATGAAGGATTCTTCAGGTTTGGAGTTCGCATATGCCAGCTGACACCGTCGTTGCATTCGAGCCAAGAAAGACGCCCGTCCAAGCGAGGTCAACGGTCACGGTCGAGGCGATTTCTGAGGCGACTATTCAGGTTTTGCTCCGCCATGGGGCAGAGCGATTGACGACGACACGGGTCGCCCAGCGTGCCGGCGTCTCGGTTGGCACGTTGTATCAGTACTACCCGAATAAGCAGTCGTTGCTTTTTGCGGTGCTGGAAAATCACCTCGATAACGTAATGGCAAGGGTTGAGGCCGCTTGTGAGAGCGCATGCCATAAACCGTTAGCCGAGATGATTCGAGAAATGGTGGAGGCGTTCGTCGACGCCAAGATGAAGCGTGCGGACATCTCGGTGGCGCTCTACCAAGTCTCGGCGGACGTGGGTGGGCCTGCGTTGCTGAAACGAATCAGTCAGCGCTCGCGGAAAGCCGTTGAGGCAATGCTTCAGACAGCGCAAGATATCAAGGCGCCCCCGGACAAATTCGCGATCGATATCATGCTTGCTGCCATGGCAGGCGCGATGCGTTCCTTGCTGGAGGCTGGACCGTCCCCTGCCACGGTCCACAAAGCGCGAGAGCAACTCGTGCTCCTTTGTCAGTCATACATGGCGGCCGCGACAGCTAAACGCGTTTAGAGAACTCACCGTGGTTGTTAGTAACAGCCCTTTTCGCAGACCACGCTTCAGGTGTACACGCAGGCAGTCGCCGAGCAGAAGAGAGCAGCGAATGCGATGGTCGTCGGGCAGTTGTTGTTCGATGGGTTGGCAGCAGTAACGGCGACTGCATAAAGTGAAACAGGGTGCGCCGATACGCACCCTGCTGACTTTGTGAGTCGATTGTGAGTCGGTTTGCTCGACCCGAAACTCGCAACCTGTTGAATCTAATGGTTGCCGGGGGGGGGTGGATTTGAACCACCGACCTTTGGGTTATGAGTGCCACCATCAACAGAATCTAAAGACAATGCGCGGCGCAAAGAGTAACGCATTGTTCTCAAGAAGAGCGGACCATAATCCTGTCTGCCCCTGTGTTGCCCTCTTTCCAAACGCATCGACCGTCTCGACCTGCGTGATCAGGGGAAATGGTAGAGCGCAGCCTTTTCAGGGCTGGCCCGTTCCGTTGTTATCTAGTCAATCCTAAACAAATTAAACGGAACATTGCTCCAGAAATGGTGCAATCTCTTGGACCTAGAACGGGACTAGGTTTAAGAGACTACTTGAGCAGCGTCGGTGTTCGCCCAACATTAACGCTCCTTCAAGTTCAATCAGTACCAAACGCGCATGGGATCCAAATGCCTGAGAGGAGGCCGATGATGCCGAATACCACGACCATTATTCGCAAGGTTCTCGAAGGAAGGATCGAATATAACGACGGGCACTTCGCCGTGATCCAGACCTACGGGATTGACGGAGTCGAGAAGAACATTTTGTTACAAACCATTCAGACTCACTGAGAAGACACCAACGATACGCCCCGAGGAGTTCCGGCGCCGGTTCGCTGTGTCCACCATGGTGAAGATTTGCACGACCACTGAAATCACGAACAAATCGGGTGACACATCGGCCGATGAATCGGGTTCCTCCAACCGAAAGAAGAGAAGGCGAAATCTTAACCGGCTAGTCGAGAAAATGCGATCGTGCCTCAAAAGCAGATACCCCGATGTCAATGACCCTCCAGGGACAGAGCACCCGATGATGGTCAACGAATACGTTCGCATGTTCCTGCGTAAACATGCGCCCCCGCGCCGGCCACTCAAGCCAGCGGAATCGTTACCGACCGCCCAAGTCTTCGACTGGAAAACGCCAATCCCGTCATCGCGCCCATGACCAGCGCGGAGTCGGCGGCCACCGATCTGGCTTACCCAGGACCGATTCCTTCAAACGCCCTATCGAAGCAGCGCCCACCAACTCGGTCCTGTACATCTCCTCATTTCTACTTCGGGGCAGTCTCGATGGGGATCGTTGCAAACTGTGAAGAACAGGTCGAGGAAACGGGTGAGCGATGCCGCAGCCTATGGTGCGGTGTTTGAATAGGAGCAATTGTGTTTACTTCACAGGTACTTGGTTCTTGAACTGTTGCGCGCTTCCCACAAACAACTCCTCGTATTTTCGCTTCCCCGAGGCACCAGATCCTTCCCCGTTGATCTTGCCCCAAATGAGCGCATCCGATCCTGAATCTGAGAGTGGGCGCATACCCTGAGCTGAATAGTAATAGTAGTGATCCCTGGCCCATCCGTACTGCTCAGCGGAAGAAGTTCGGAGCACTCCGTCTGAAGGAATCTTGAGAATGTATTCGCCGCCTTCCATCGCCAAAGTCGGTGCTCCTTGCACCTCAAACTCAATTCGTATCCAGCCGGTGTATCCTTCGGGAATCAGAAACCGCGATGCGGGGCGAGTCGAATTCCTGGCACTCACGCTCAGCCACAACGCAAGGCTAGTCAACAACGCTAGAGTAAGAACGCTAATGACGATCCGCGCAGAGCGGTTTGTAGTCTCCGGAAAAATCCAAGTCCGTTTGGCGGCGGGGGCTTGCCTGAAGCTAACAACTGAGGAATATAGCGTGGCGACTACTAAAAGGGCGACGGCGGCGTAGGGCAATATCATTTGGCTTCAAAAGGTAGGCCTGTCGTTCGGCGCAAAACTCCACTCCTGGGCAAGCCCCCGTCAGGCGCGATTGAGAACACCATCGTGGCCTGTGCCCTCAAGAATTCGGGATGCGTAATCAGCAGTGAACCCGGGAGCACCGAACTCTGCGCGCCGAGTTTTGACCGGATGGAGTTCGCAATCGCCGGACCGTAGAAACACCAAATCGCCAGGCAAGCGATCAGTGCTAGTCTTGCGGCAGCATAAGGCTTGAAAAGACTGACATAAGCGGCAATCAAGAGACCCAACGATCCTAGTAAGGAAACAAGTTCCAAGGGATTCCACGGAGCCCCATAAACCGCAGGGGCCAGCAACGCATAGACATGGAATCCGGTGATCACGCTCGCGACGAAATAGAGGCAAAAGGGCAACATGTCGAAAATGATACAACCCACAAGCCAGCATCGCCATCGCCCGGCCCACACAAAAGCCGAATAGAAACCGGCGGGAGATCCTTCAGACGTTCAATCCTCTCAATGCGGGCTGATTCGTTCCCTGCCCCCAGCAACAGGTTGGTGTTATCCCTTATCGCAATTCTATTGAGTTGGGTCCCAGTAAAGTCCCACCAATAGAAACACAAGAGCGAAAAACAGGCCCAGAACAATCGAAAGGATAATTCCCTGACGTGTGGTGAACGATGATTGCTCCTTCTTCCTTCTCCTCATGAATGCCGCCAACTACGGGTTCCAAGAAATCTGCTATGAGACTCGCACGCTCTCAATCGAGGCTGCGGAGATCGATTCGATCGGCTTCAAAAGTGGACGACTTCTCTCATATTCCACTCGTCTGGTACTGCAGAACAGCGAGTGAAAGTCGATAGTCGTACCCGGCTTGCGCATCACTGATTTGGGCTTGCGTCTGCTGAAGTTGCGCCTGACTCAGTTCTACGATCGAACCTAACCCCAGGTTGTATCGAGACTGAGCAAGGTTCAGCGCAAGGTTGGCCTGGTCGAGAAGCTGTTGCGTCACTGCGAGCCGATCATAAGCGGTCGTTGCATTCAACCAACTGGTGCGGACATCGCGGGAAATGCGATCGCGGAGGTCCCGGAGCCGCTCCTGCACTGCCTGGGCACGAAGCGCGGCTTCCCGTGACCTCGCGGGGTAAAGGAAACCGTTGAAAACCGGAATATTCATGTTCACGCCCACCGCTCCATACCAGCTGGAAATAATGGGATTGCGTACCGGAGTATCACCCACGACTCCAAGTGCGCGGATGTCGGGAAACAATAAGTCTCGTTCGGCCGTCTGAAATTTCTTGGCGGACTCGGACTGGAACTCGAGGGCCAGGATTTCTGGCCTCGCGGAAAACGCTGTGGTGATCAGATCGTCGACGTTTCCCGGAGGCGGAGCATTGGGAGTGGAGTCCTCGATGAGCTGGAAACTCTGCAAGGTGGAGTATCCAAGCACTGCGGAAAGACTAGCCAGAGCCGCGTTTTCGTTGTTCTGTGCATCCAGGAGGAGCAGCTTGGCTTGCGCCAGATTCACGTTGGCAAAGCTGAGGTCTAGTTGGGACTTGAGCTTGCTCCGGAACAAAGCGTCTACCTGGCTTGAAACGGTTTGGCGCTCTTTCACCGTTTGCTGGGCAACGGTCAAGACCGCATGAGCCTGAAGGGAGTTGTAGAAGGCTTGGTCTACCGCCAGCAGGATCTGCTCCTTCGTGGCCTGTGCGTTCTGGTTCTCCGCTTTCGCCGCAAGGGTGGCGCTCGAAACCAGGTTCGTGGTGCGTCCGAAATCGGTGATGAGTTGGGTCACCGCGACTCCTGCAGCAGCGCGCGGGTAGAGGGTCGGATTGTTCAGCGCACCGGCCGTGAGGCGCGTACCGGGATTGGAATCCACCGCCGTCAAGTCAATCGACGCGGTCGGCCACAGATTTGATCGAACCTCACGCGTGACCTGGACTGCCGCTAACGCGGTCAGGCGGGCAACCGAGATCTGAGGGTTATTCTTCAGTGCCAGTGCCTGCGCGTCCTTCAACGACAGCGCGGTGGGCGTGCCAGGGGGATTTTGCGGCACGGTGGCTTGCTGCCCCATAGGCGTTGCACTTGCGCCAGTCGACTGGGACTGGGTCTGTGGCACCGGAGCGGAAGGCAGATTCGATGCACCGCTCGAAGCGAGCGTCACCTGCGCGAAAGCGCAAGCCGGCAGAGCTAGAAAAAGACACACGGATCGCAGGCTGTTCATATTTCGAAATTCCTTTAGCGAACTATGCTCACTTGCTGATGCTTCCAAACTCATGCTTCTAACGCCGGAGGTTGGCTGGGCAAGTCCTTCTCACCGCGCTTGCCGTAAACGAGCAGATATGCCGCCGGCACGATGAAGATGGTCAACAGCACCGAAGAGGTCAAACCGCCAATGATGGCCTTCGCCATGGGCGCATACTGTTCCGCACCAGTCCCGAGTTTGAGTGCCATCGGTATCATGCCGATAATCGTTGCCAGAGAGGTCATCAGGATCGGCCGCAGACGCACGCGGCAGGCGGTAATGACCGCCTCCGCCGGCGCCAGTCCCTGCTTTTCCAGATTGTGTGCAAAATCAACAATCAGAATGCTGTTCGAGTCCGCGATCCCCACCAGCATCAGCACTCCCATCAGCGACATAACGTTCAGCGTGCTTCCAGTTAGCGGCAGAATGATCAGCACTCCCACAAATCCCATGGGAATCGCCAGCATGATAAGGAGCGGATCGATGAACGACTTGAACTGAGCGGTCAGAATCAGAAACAGCAGAAGAAAGGAAATCAGGAACCCGAAGGCAAAGCTCTTGAATGACGCTTCCATGCCTTGCACCATGCCGCGCAGATTTACGCGCACGTTGTCAGGGATGCTTTTCTTGTCCTTCGCGAGGATGTCGCGAATCGCGCCGGTCACGCTTTGCAGGTCTTCTCCCTTGGGAGTCACATAGATATCGATCGCCCGCTGAATCTGATAGTGGTCGACCTCGGTCGGCGTCTGCACTTGTTTCACGCTGACCACATTGTTGAGAACGGTGGTTGGTCGGCCACCTCCAGCACAGGACCAGCCGGGCTGCGCCTTACCCAGCGCCGGATGCCCGTTGGGACCACAGTTCATATCCGCACTCGCATTCGGATCGCGCAGTGGAATCTGTCCGAGGTCCGCCATGTTATGAATCGCCGCCCGCCCCTTCTCGAAATACTGCACCGTCAGGTAATAGTCGTTGCCGGTCTTGCGATCGACCCAGTAATTGGGAGCGATCATGTAGTTCGAATTGAGCGCGGTGATGACGTTGTCCACCACGTCCTTCTGCGTCAGTCCCAACTCGCCGGCATGCACGCGGTCGACGTCCAGGCGCAAGGCGGGATAGTTCATGTCCTGCGGAATGTACACCTGCCCAACACCGTGCACTTTGCGAATCTCCGCCGCGAGGTTCTGGGCAATGCCATTGATCTGCTCCAGATTCGAACTGCTCACCTGCACGTCAATCGGAGCCGGCATCCCCGAATTCAAGATGGCGTCAACCATCGACCCGCTGGAAAAGAATGTGCGAATGTCAGGAAACTGGCTGGCCATCTTCTGCTGCACACGGTCCATGTACTCGAAACTGCTCAGCCGATGTGACTCGTTCAACTGCACCTGCACGGTCGCGGTGTAAGGACCGGAATTGGTTGTGTAGAGCGAAGAAAAGTCCGGCACGACGCCAATATTGGAAACGATCCTCTTCAAATCCTTGCTTCCCATCGTGGTCCGGATCAAGTCTTCTACCTTCGCCACGTACTGGTCCGTCACTTCGATGCGCGTACCGGTGGGAACTTTCAGGTTGATGGTGAACTGCCCGGCATCGGTCTTCGGGAAGAAGGCAAGCCCCAGCAGCGGATAGATGCCCAGACTCGCGATGAAGACGCCACTCAGAATCGCAACCGTAAGCCCGGGACGCTGCAGCGCCTTTCTCACCCAATACTCGTAGTAATCCAGCACCTTGTTGAACATTCGGTTGAAGCGCTCATTGAACTTGTCCATTCTGGAGGGACTTTTCAAGGTAGCGTCATACTCCCTGTTATCGTGCACTTCACCGTGCGGCTTAGCCTTCAAGAAGCGCGAGCAGAACAATGGAATGACCGTCATCGCCACCACATATGAGGCTAGCAGCGAGAGGCAGAACGCCAGCGCTAAAGCAGTAAACAAAAACTTGGCTACGCCATAGAGGAACACCACCGGGAAGAAATCGACCACATCCACCAGCGTGGCCGCCAGCACCGCCAGACTCACTTCCGAGCCGCCAACCTCCGCGGCGATCATGGGCGCGGCTCCCATCTCCAGATGGCGATAGATGTTTTCCAGCGAGATCACCGAATTGTCGATCACCCGCGAAAAGGCCAGGGCCATTCCCGCCAGGATCATCGTATTGATCGTGCCGCCCATCAAGGCCAGCACAACAAATGCAGCAAGCGCCGACAGCGGAATGGACAGCAGCACGGCCGACGTTGCGCGGAAACTGCCCAGGAAAATCAGGATCATCAGGCTGGTAAGAATCAAGCCTAAAGCTCCCTCGTGCAGTACCGTATTCCTCGCTTCTTTCACGTACACAGATTGGTCAAACACGATGCTGGTGACCATCTGCTTGGGAATGTCGTACAGATGTTTAATGAGTTCGCGAACCCCATCCACCACGGCGATCGTGTTTGTATCGCCCCCCTGCTTCATCACGGGAATGTATGCGGACTTTTGGCCGTCGATGCGAACAATGTTGTACTGGATCTGGTGGGAATCTTCCGCCTTCCCAACGTCATTCACCGTCACCCAGGAATGCCCGTTGACCTTAAGCGGGACTTTACCCAACTCGTCCATGTTGTCGACGAGGCTGTTCGAGTAGACGAAATAATCGTACGGCCCAATCTTCACGTCGCCGGCCGGCAGAATCAGGTTCGAGTTATTGACCGCGCCGACCACATCCATCAAGCTGAGCTGGCGCGACGCCAACTTATACGGATCCACGTACACCATGATCTGGCGGTAAATTCCACCGAACACGCCAGGGATCGAAGAACCGGGCACTGTCGTGATCTGATTGCGGATCTGGAACTGGGCATAGTCGTGCAGTTGGGTTTCGTTGAGCCCCTCGCCCTTCACCGTGACCAGCGCCACGGGCAGGCTGGACGCATCGAACTTCAGCACGACCGGCGGAAGCGTTCCCGGCGGCAGACGCTTCAAGTCCGCCAGCGCAAGGTTGGAAAGCTCGGTAACATCGGCGTCGGCGCTCGTCCCCGGCTGGAAATACACTTTGATGATGCTCACGCCCAGAAGCGATCGGGATTCAAAATGATCGACGCCCGCGGCCAGCGTGAAGAAGCGCTCAAGAGGATCGGTGATGTCAGTCTCGACGTCCTCCGGCGGCATGCCGCTGTAAAACGTCGCCACCACCACTTCCGGCAAATTGATCGGCGGGAACAGATCGACCGGCATGCGCGCGATGCTGGTGACACCGATGACCAGCAGCACCAGGCAGATCACGATGATGAAGTACGGATTCCGAATTGAAAACCCTGGCATAGACCTATCCAATCTTCTTGTTTCCGAACTCGTTCACTTGCGGCAAATTCCCTGCTCTACTGCTGCGCATCCCCCTCCTGATACTCAGGTGCCACCACGGTTTGCGGATGAACCTTCTGCCCAGCCTTCAGGCCGCTGCGATCGCTGACTACGACCTGCTCCCCCTCGTTCAACCCAGAAACGATTTCAGCATCGCTGCTGGTCTCGAGTCCGATTTCCACGGGACGTTGTTCCAATATTCCGTCCGCATTCACGACAAGAACGGTCGTCTTATCGCCTCGGTGACTCAGGGCCTGCACCGGAACGCAAGGAATATTGTCTTTCCGGTCGAGGTGAAGTTCGGCCTCGGCATACAGACCCGGCAGCAAAACCCGCTGAGGATTGAGAACGTCGACTTCGGTATGCATGGTCCGTGTATCTGCCTGCACGTCGACGGAGAATCGCGCGACTTTGCCGGGGAACGTCCGGTTGAGCGAGGGAACGCGAACATCCACGGGATCATTCACGCGAATATATCGAACGTAGGCTTCCGGAACCGGTATGACGAGCCGGAAGAGATCGTCCTGGGAGAGCTTGACGATCGGCATCGCCTGCGTGCTCGACCCTGTGCCCGCTTGCACCAGCGTTCCGAGATTCGCATAGCGCTCGGTGACGATCCCGGAAAAAGGCGCCGTGATCCGCGAATAATCAAACAGACTTTGGTCGCGCGTCAGTTTCGCTCTGGCCACCGACAGCTGGCTCTGAGTCGCTTCCACAGCCGCCTGCCCAGCATCAGCCTGAGAGGACGCAGCCATATCCTTGCCCTGCGCATCGTCTACTTCCTGTTGCGCGACAATTCCGGGTTGGCTCTCAAAGACACTATTCAGCCGCGTATATTGCAGGTGAAGCGCCTTGTACTGTGCCTGGTAGCGATCTAGTTCGTGCTGCGCCCGGGTCACTTGGTTCGCGGCATTCCTGATTTCCGCTTGATCTTCCTGAAGCTGCGCCTCCAACTCCGGAATCTCGAGAACTGCCATTACCTGACCAGCCTTCACGTGCGTGCCATAGTCAACGAGGAGCTTTTTGACGAAACCGGATTCCTTCGCGTACACGTCGATCTCCTGGAAGGGCACCAGTTCGGAAGACAGGGTGATTTGCCGCCCGAGCGATTTGTTCACGACCTTCGTTACTCCGACGGTGATGATCGGGCCTCCTGCTTGAACCCGTCCGTTTCCACTCCCTGAACAGGACGACGCGGCGAGAGCCATCGTGACCACAACTGTCGCGAGCGAGTAGGAGAGCAGCGTATTCGATCTGCGTGCTCGCATCTTGCGGGATCCATTGCAACTTTGAGTCATCATGTTTACCTTGACCAGCATTCCCTGGCGGTTGCCTAACTCAGCGTCTTCATAACCTCACGCAGCTTTGGCACTGAGAAATTCTTTGATCGACAAAAGTCAATGATCCTTTGCTCCGCCTGTTGCAATCGGTCCGCAATGGCGGGAACGTTGGCAGCAATCTCGGCCGGAACCGTCAGGACACCGTGGCGGTCTCCGTGCAGCAAGTCACCAGGTCGCACTTCCATTCCACCTACGCTGATGGTGGTTCCGATCTCGAAGATGTGGGCGTAGGCGTGGGAGACCGCTACACTTCCAGCGAACAATTGAATCCCCATCTTACGCACGGATGGCAATTCGCGTACCGCGCCGTTCGTCACGTAGCCGATGCACCCCAAACCCTTCAGAATTGCGGCGTGCATGTCCCCGACAAACGCTCCCCGGCCCGGTGGGTCGTCCAAGTCCTCGAGTACGAGAATGCGGGGTGCAGGAACGGCGAGAATCGTGTTCCAGAAATCCGCGCGGTCACGAAAGGTTCCCCCGCCAATCGGCGGCTCGCCGCCGCGAAGGCGGGCCGTGGCCGCATAGCCTACCATCGGAGGGGCGTCCTCAAACATGCACCGAACGCTGGCATCGGCGAAGCCCGTGTTCCGCAGCCTGACGTTAAACGATTCGATCGCGTTTGCGATCATGCACGTGTCGAACTTGCGAAGGGCATCAAGCTCTTCTTCGGTCAACAAAGGTGCGACGGTCATGCCCATATCCTTTCGGACGCGGTCTTTACTTTTTCAGAGGCCGAATACTTTGCCGCACTCCCAAATGGCGACCTGTTGGTGTGCAGGTTTGAAAGGAGGATTGGCAAGCCGCTGCGCTGGAATCGAAAGTTCTGATTCGGACCTGCTCCGCCGGCGGCATAGGCCGAAAAGCGGCAACAGCCCCTCAACAAATCTCGTGAGCGAGGACGCGATGCGAGCTGCGAAGGTACCTACGAGAAGGATTCGGAAGATGGAGGGGGACGATTGTAGAGGCTTTCTTCAAATCGAAGGCCCGGCATCGGGGGGCCGGCAGGTGCAATTCGGGGATAACTCCTGGGAGACTGCAAAAGGCTGACGCATATCACTGGAGGCATCCAGTCGGCTGCGTCCTTGGCGAGACGCTGCCGTTTCGCCTCAGGCGATGGGTGGACCTGGAAGGCTTTTGCAGTGGTGGACGAAGCGACACCCGAAGAGGAGTAGCGCGTCGCCACGCTCAGGGCTAATGAGAAGACCGCAACCAAGACCACCACAGCACGCCAATTCTTGCGCCGTTGATCTTCGGGATGGCTCAGAGGTTGCATATCACAAGCGCTTCAAGACCGTTATTTCTCGTACCATATAAAACTAAACCGTCGCAAGCAAGAGGATAGACATGACGACAGTAATCACAGCGGAACACTGGTCTTAGAGTACCATGCGTAAACGTTGGTTGTACGATTCTGCAGGAATTTACCGGATTCTCGGCCATGCGAATCGGCCTGCATTTTCGAGTTGGCGTTATTGTTTCTAGCCTTCGGGCTCCATTCACCCGCCCAGGAAGTCCCTGCTGTGAAGATCGCCGGCAAGATCGCGCTTGTTTCAGTGACCCTCAACGGCATCATTTTCAGTATTCTCGTTGACCCGGAAGGTGAACAATCGAGTATCGATACAAAAGGCGGTTATCAATGGGGGATTAGCATCCCAAGGCACCGAGCGGATTCAAAAGAACTTTCGCGACCTAGTGGTCGACGTTACTGAAATTAGGTAAGCATTTATATTGGGTCTCTGAGTTTCAATCATGTAAGAGATGGCCGAGATAGATCTCTGTGGCGAGTACCGGGAACCGACGCGGCAGGCTACGCTTGGCTCAAGATGTCGCTACCCGATTCCAGCAAGTGCTTGTCTGACTGTGCTCACCCACAGAGTTGGATTATCTGCCGGTAAATTGTAGTCTGCCCCGATCACATCCCTGTCTTGCCGACGGAGAGACGCCACTATGGGAACTCCCGGCAGGATCTCGCGGAAATGTGCCGCAAGGTTAGATCGTTCTTCCCAAGGCGCTCCGTGCCCGATTAGGACAACGCCCACTGATTCACGCGAGAGATCGAGATTTCGGGCAGCACGCGAACCGAGAGCAGAGATTACTGGATGTCCAAGTGATTGGAGGATCTCATCACGGATAGACAACAGGCTCTCGCGAAATTCAACCTGCACTATCGTTGTCATGGTTCTCCGGAGTGTCGGCCTTCGGAACAATCTTGCGCCGAGACTCGGCGCAACCTTGGCTCCTTCAGGTGGGAACACCCAGTTTTGGCAGCAGCCATTGCGTCAAGATTATGTAGGCGACAAGGAATGCCACTCCCCAAACCCAATCGGGCATGTTCACTTTCTCCTATCTGCCAACTCCAAGTTTACGCAGGAAAGTCATCATCGGGCACCAGTTCGTGAATCCAGACTGAAACAGATTCAAACCAACAAAAGCCGTGAAGAGGTACCAGTACGGGCTCACGTAGTGTCCAAGTGCCAGAGACAACAGAATAAAGATGCCAGTGATCAAACGAAGTGTTCGTTCTACAGTCATACCGGTCCTCCCTCAGTCCTACGCAATTTCGCATTGCGGTGTTTTACACTCAGCGACATTTTCTGGCGCATGCGGATACGTGGGTGGAAGCGAGTCTCCCCTCTGAGAGAGGTAGTAAAGAACCGGTACTGCCATTCGCGACAGAACGGTGGACGCGACTTTCCCCGCCATCAATGACAGAGCCAAACCCTGAAAAATGGGATCGAACAGGATCACACTCGCTCCCACCACCATGGCCGCTGCGGTCAGCAGCATTGGGCGGAAGCGCACCGCACCCGCATCGTCCTCCAGCGCCATTCCTTGTGAGCGCCGCAATTCAATGAAGTCGACAAGAATGATGGAATTGCGGACGATGATGCCCGCCCCAGCGATGAAGCCGATCATCGACGGTGCCGGCGCCCGAAGTTGCGTGGAAGACACGGCGACCACCGCGCTGCTTGCTTTGTCCGATGAGCCTGAGGCCCTATGGCCCTATCGATTAGATCTGCTGCCGAGCAGCCTGCAGCAGCCCATGGATAGCAGGTTCGAGCGCGGTACACGCGGCTCCCCACAATACGGCCGAAGGACCCAGTGTTCCCAATGCCAGTCGGACGATCGGGAACTCGCTACCTCCAAGCAAGGTCTCCAGTTCGTGCAACAAAACCGGGTGGTTACCCACTTCTCCACCGAGCAAAATGAGGCTTGGATTGAGAATGAGGGCCAAGTCCAGGATCACGTCCGCCAGAATGGCTGCGCGTTGTTTCAGAATCCGCTTTGCTTTCCCATTGCCCGCAGCCGCCAGGTCCCAAACGTCCGCGGCGTGACCTACTCGTGAGCGAATTCTCGACGATTGACCTCTGCCGCGCCAACTCTTCAGGATGCCTGACGCTGAAAGGGTTTTTTCGAGCTCGCCATATGTATGAATCGCGGGACGCGCTCTCGAAATAGCAGGTACCCGCAAGTATCCAATCTCGCCGGCTGACCACTGGGAGCCACGATGAATGCGGCCGTCCAAAAAAATTCCGGCCCCGACGCCCTCGCCAATCGTGACAAAAACAAAGTCCCTCTTCCCCTGCGCCGCTCCACGATAGAACTCGCCCTCGGCCGCCAGGTTGGTGTCGTTATCAATGACTACCCGGCACTTAAACTCGCGTGTCAGCATTGCCCCCAGGGGCACGTCGTTCCAATTCTGCAATGCGCTCAGAGCGACCACCGTTCCTTCCTCTACATTCACAATCGCAGGGACACCCACAGTCAACCCCGCCAGTTGGGTTGCCATCAGCTTCTTGTTGCGGAGCAATTTCCGCACCTCGTTGCTGATTTGCTCGCAGATCCGGGCAGGTGTTGACTGCGATCTCGCAATACGGGTCTCCGAGCGGGCCAACTCCCTTCCGTTCAGGTCGGCCAACAAAAACCGGAGCGTGTCACGCGTAATCTCCACTCCCGCAACAGAGCTATGCTCTGCCTTGAATCGCAGAATGTCAGGAGGCCTGCCGCCAGTGGAGTTTCCCTCCCCGACGGCTTCGACCAATCCCGTAGAAATGAGGGTCGCGACTACATTCGTCACAGAAGGCGCGCTCAAGCCTGAAGCCCGCACCAAGTCCGCTTTCGAGCACGGGCCCTTGTCCCGCAATAGCCGCAACAGGACTTGAGCATTGGTTTGCCGGATCAGGGGAGGCCGACCGAGCACCACCGGGTTTTTCACCATAGGAAGATCACCGGAACTGTATCTCCAGGCGCTTTCAGACATTCTAATGATTATTAACTATGTTTGGCATACAATACTGGCGAC
>OBLW0100002449.1_pt1 | contig 14998 bp, 16 predicted proteins | sample 1520161 | NCBI WGS metagenome assembly OBLW01 (sample SAMEA3539309, study PRJEB22396) | soil metagenome | biome: tundra; feature: field; material: soil | place: USA | collected 2010-05 | depth 0.15 m
GAGTAGGAGAGCCGCTCGGGCCCGGTGGGCCAGTACGTATTTCCGGCGTGCAGAGCGGGTGAAACAGCAATCTGTGCGGCAACAGCGGCGACGTCGCGCGCGTCGATCATGCCGACACGGCCGTCGCCCGCTGAGGAGCCGAAGCTGCTCGTCCTGGCGATTGCGGGAGCCAGCATCAGGAAGTTCTGCATGTAGGCGTTGTTTCTCAGGAGCGTGTAGCCCAGCCCGGAGGCGATCAGCCCGATCTCTATCTCGGTCTGGGCGCGCCGCCGGGCTATGGGCGAGTCCGCTGAGGCATTGCTGGTGATCTTCACGACGTGTCCGACGCCCGCGCGGACGGCGCTGCCGACAACGTTCAGTTCCTGCACGGGTATCGCCGGACTAACGAGCACCACGGCCGAGACGCCTCGCATCGCTGCGTCGATGGTCGCCGGAACCCCCAGATCACCCTCGGCGACTTCTGCTCCTGCCTGCGCCAGGACGGTCGCCTTCTCCGCGTCGCGGACCAGTACCCGCACCGGCTCTTCTTGCTGAGCAAGCAGGCGTGCTGCCTCTGAGCCCACCTTGCCGGCAGTGGTGATGAGGATCATGGTGATGTCTCCTTTGGCCGAGATGGAGGTGCCTGAAGCCTCGCGGGCGAGCGAATCTTGCCGGATCTGGCATCCGTCAAATCTTAGAGTTTGCTCTGATCTTAGAGTTTACTACATCTATTTTCCGCCGAGATCAGCGCAGGTCGCGACGGCTACGGGTGCGCGCCTGCGTGTTGAGGAACTCGAGGATCCGCTGCCAGGCGTCCCACGGCCGACGGGTCAGGATCGCCATCAGTTGCGAGGGCATTGCAGGTTCATCCTGAGATAGATAGCCGACTCTATTTCTAGAGTGAAATCTAAACTTAGAGCATCCCTGCTAGACTGTTGAGATGCCCAGCACCGGACTGCGCGAGCTCAAGAAGGCGCGCACCCGCCGGCTCATCGCCGACACCGCAGCCCGCCTGTTCGCCGAGCACGGTTATGAACATGTCGCCGTCAGTGACGTGGCGCGCGAGGCCGAGGTCGCCGAGCAAACGGTCTACAACTACTTCCGGACCAAGGAGCAGCTGGTCACCGATCGCGAGCAGCAGGTCCAGGATCGGCTGTGTGACCTGATCCGCTCCCGGCCGCCCGCCGTTACCCCGGCGGCTGCCATCCGCGACTTCGTCCTTGAGTCCGTCGCCGGGATTCGCCGCATCCCGCCGGAGCTCTGGCGTGGCGAGCTCGGCTACCTGGCGGCCATCAGCCCGGCCGTCCACCGGCTGGCGCTGGAGTTGATCGACCGCCAGGCCACCGCCCTCGCCAGCGCCATCAGCGACACCACCGCGGTCCCGCCGGAGGTCGCCACGCTGCACGGGATCGCGATCGCCGGCGTGTTCCAGATCATCATCAGCGAGGCCGGCCAGCGCACCCGCGAGGGCCAGAGCCAGGCGAAGATCGCTGACGAGCTGTACCCGATCGTTGAAAACATCCTCGACGAGCTCGACCGCTGGCTCAGCGTTTCACGACCGCCAGCACTGCGGTAACCGGGCAACGGTCGCTGCTGCCATCAGCTGCGCTGCTCAGCGGTTGCAATGAGGAACACCGGTACTGACACGTGGCCCCGGTCGACGCTTGCCTGATTGAGCGCGCCGGCCGGCTCGCGAGATGCCGGTTGCCTGCGGCCCGGCCGACACCGCTCGGGACTAGGCGAGGCCGACCTGCTGCGCCTGCAAAGCGGAGTCCCAGAAGGCGAAGATCTCGGTGACCTGGTCGCCGTCCCACTTGACGGTCTGGCCGAACTCGAGGTCGAATGCTTTTCCTGTCGGGGCGATCACGTTGCCGTCGGGCAGGATCATCTCCCCGGTGAAGGTCCCTGTGGTGCGGCTGATCACGGTGATCCAGTCGCCGCTTCCGAACTGGATTGGGTAGGGGGCGTTGTCGACGTGGACATCGGGGAAGATGTGAAAGAACTGCGCCATCGCTGCGGCGTGCGCTGCCCGTCCGCGGATCGGCTCTGCATTCCCCGGGATGTGCGCGATCATGTCGGGGTGATGGACCGCGTTCATCGCTGCGACGTCGCGGGAGTTGAAGGCATCATCGCCCTTCTTCATGAGCGCGAGCAGGTGCGGTCCGGTCGGTGTTGCTGGTTGTGATGGGCATGATTGCTCCTTTTCCTGGTCGGTGATGGGTCGGTTCACGGCCGGGTTGGCCGTGGCGGTGCGTGCAACATTTCAGTGTTTGCGGCTGTCGCGTGCCGCGTTCGGGACGGCGTCGTGCGCCGCGCCTACGACGTCGGTGAGGGGCGTGGCAGGGCGTCCCAGCAGCTGAGCTAGGTCCTGGCTGCTGGTCTCGAGGTCGCCGCGGGCGATGGAGGCATCGAGGGCGGCCACGAAGTGAGCAGTCGCCTCATCAAGGCCGGTTCGCTGTAGCCAGGAGGCGTACTCCCCGGCCGGCAGGTCACGGTAGGTCACCTTCGCGCCGGTGACCTCGGTGATGATCCGCGCGAGCTCGGGCAGGTCGAAGGCCGGGCCGCCGAGCTCGTACGTCCGGCTCCCTCCCTCGTCTTCAAGCAGTGCCGCAGCAGCGGCGGCAGCGTAGTCCCGCCGCGGAGCCGCCGAGATTCTGCCGTTGCCGGCCGCGCCGACGATCTCGCCAGCTTCGAGGTACTCGCCAATCTGGCCGGTGTAGCCCTCCGTGTAATAGCCGTTGCGCAGCACGGTGAACGGCACGCCCGCCTCCCCCAAGACACGCTCGCTGTCCCGGTGCTCGCCGGCCAGCGGGCTGGTCGAGTCGCCGGCGTTGAGCATGCTCGTGTACACGACCCGGGAAGTCCCCGCTGTTTTCGCGGCCCGGATGACGTTGGCGTGGTGGGCGGCCCGCTGACCTGCCACGCTGCTCGAAACCAGCAACAGCCGCTCCGCGTCGGCCAGTGCCGCGCCCAGGGTCTCCGGACGGGAGTAGTCCGCCTCACGCACCTGCACCCCGCGACCGGCGAGGTCGGCAGCCTTGCCCCGGGTGCGCACGACGGCGACCACATCCGATGCGGGCGCGCCACGGGCCAGCAGCTCCTGAACCGCGAGACGCCCAAGATGGCCTGAAGCTCCGGTGACAGCGTAGGTCGGCATAGTCATCCTTTGTGAAGCAATTGGGTTACGGAGAGCAGCAGCCGCGTTGCGACCGGCCGCGTCCGCCGCACCTGACGGGGCACCATTTCTGAGGTAGATTGAGCGCACTCTAATTTTATTGGTTACTCCAATCATAATACATCGGCATCGTGACGAAGCCGGGTTGCGTGAGGCAAGAAGGCGCCCACGGGCCGGGTCATCGCCGCAATGCGGCGCTGGACGGGTTGACCTAGCCGCCTGTGCGCTCTGGTATTGGGTTGGTCGAGCTGTGCTGTCCGGGCAAGTTGGCTGCGCGCGAGCGCAGGGATGACTTGAGCTGAGCCGTGGATACCTCGTTTGCGGGAGATGGTCCGGCGCTGATCAGGCAGCGGAGCCGGCTGACGTATGCGTACCGGCCCATGAGTGGCGGTTTCCTAGTGCAGCGGAGGCGTGGTCTGCGGTATCAGCGCGGCGAACACCTCCGTGAGGCTCGTAAAGGCCGAGCAGGCTGACGGCTGAGGCGGCGTCATTCTCGGTTATGCCGGCCAGCTGACCGCTATCTGGCAGATCGGCTCCGGTGCCGGTTGACAGTCATCTATCAAAGTGATATCTCTTTGATAGATGCGGCCCGGCCGCGGTCACAAGTTACTGGAGGCAGCCCGATGCAGGCATCAACCGAGAACATCACTTCTTCGCGACCCATGATCGTCACGACGACCGAGAACATCCCGGGCACCCGGGTGGTGAAGACGATCGGCCAGGTATTTGGCCTCACCGTCCGGTCGCGGAGCCTCGGCGGCAACATCGCCGCCGGCCTTAAGAGCCTTGTCGGCGGCGAGATCGGGTCATACGTCAAGCTCAACGAGGATGCCCGGCGCCAGGCGCTCGACCGCATGGTGCAGAACGCCGCCGCCATGGGGGCCAACGCCGTGACCATGATGCGCTTCGACTCCACCGAGATGGGCCGGACCATGACCGAGATCGTGGCCTACGGCACCGCCCGGATCGTCGAGACGGTTACCGACGCCCCCGACTCCGTCAGCGCGCAGGGCTGAGGGGCAGTCATGCACCCGGTGGAATGGGTGATCCTCGCGGTCGTCGTCCTCGGAATCGTTATTGCCATCTTCGGCTGGGACCGGTACCGCGGGAGCCGGAAGAGCGCCGGCACCGGCAGCGGCTCCGAGCCCACGAGCGAGGTGTTCATTGACCCAGCTACTGGTCAGCGGACGCGTGTGTGGTACGACCCGGCGACCGGCGATCGGGAGTACCGCGCCGAGTGACCCGCGGCCGGTCTCCATCCGTAGACGACGACGCCGACAGCGATGCCCACTCAGCGACGCCGACCTGGAGGACAAAGCAGCCCTCTATAAGGGACTGAACCTGCGGCTGACGTACCAGCACGCGACGAGGAGCGTAAGGGCCGAAGCCCAACATGGACCAGACGGAACCCGGCCGACTTGCAAATAACGCGCAGACCACGCCATGAGATCTGCATAGAGATCGGAAACGTCAGCGCCCATCCAGTCCGGCTCACTGTTTTCGGCATTTCGAACGTTGGACAGCTGCCGCTGCCGAACGCGTCACCGCTGCCCACAAACCGGACCCTCATGACAGCATCCTGACCCATCCGCTCCAGAGCCGTAGATTGCCAGCGCCAAAAGCGGCAATTGAGGACATTGGCCGTTCAGCGCCGCCGAGGGCGCCGTCCGTCGGGCGCTGGCGCCTCTTTGCCCTTGGTCCGCCGTCGGCGGAGGCTTAAACGGCGCCGCGGCAGCCACCTAGCATCAGTCCGGGCTGGGAGATGATCTGACTATGGCTGAACTGACTGCCGCAGAGGTCTTGGCCCTCTCGGCCCTCATGCGGGGCCGCCCGATGACGAGTGCCGAACTGGCCCATTCTGTGTCGGACATGGGCATGCACCTTGACCTGGACGATGCCGCCGCTACGATCCGGAGCCTAACTGAGGAGGGTATGGCCGAGCGGACCCCTGCGGCCAGCCTGGGCAAATACCGGATCACGGTACAAGGCCGGGCCTGGGTCGCCTCCCGCACCGCGTCCGAAGGGAGCGAAAGGCGAGGCAAGACGAGGTGATTGGGCTTCCTCCGTTTTGACGGAGGAAGCCCAGACTCCTCGCCTAGGGTGATCGCACCGGTCATGCGGAGGAGCGCGATGGACATCCGAGAGCTGGACCGACGTGCGATGGGCGTCACGGCGGAGCTCATCGCTTGCATCACGCCGGCCGAGTTGGACAGCCCGACGCCGTGCGGACAGTGGCTGCTGCATGATCTGCTTGCGCACATCGTCGGGCAGTATTACGGGTTCGCGTTGGCAGCCTCGGGCCAGCCGGCCGACCTCGATGCGTTTCGCCCGCGCCCGGTGGGCGAGGGCTTGGCCAGCACCTATGCTGCGGCGGCTGCCCTGGTCACCAGAGCGTTCGCCGAGGACCGTGTGCTGGACCGTGCGTTCTACCTGCCTGAGATCCGCGACGGGCGCCCGTACCCGGCGCCGATGGCGATCGGGTTCCACTTCGTGGATGAGGTGGTGCACGCCTGGGACCTGGCCAAGTCGATCGGCGCGTCAGTCGAGTTCGATGATGAGGTGCTGGAAACGGCCCTGTCGATCTCGGCCCGGGTGCCTAACGACCCGGCCACCAGGGGCGACGGGTTCGCGTTCGCGCTGGGGGTCGGCTCAGACCCGGACGCGCCGACATTGGACCGGATCGTCACATTGCTCGGCAGACGCCCGGACTGGACACCGGCCCACTAGCCGCCATCCACGCCCGGTAGAAGACCTCGAGAGGACCCGCGATCGCACGGCACGTGGCCGTCCGCCACCAGGTCCTGGAGACCGGACCTATTTCGTTGCGCATGGTGTGGGCCTGTGGAGGTCAGCGCTGGGGCCAGCTGTACAGGGCTGCGCGAGCGAAGGTCAGGCCGTCTCTGGTCAGGTGCCGAGGTCCGTTGCCGGTGAGGGCACCGAGCCGCCGCAGCACGGTCATGGTGCTCCATGACGCGTGGCCCGCGGCCCGCTCAGTGAGTTCGGTGCCGTCGCAGCTGGCCCAGCCGATCGCTCTGAGCAGGCGTGCGACGATCACGTCTGGATCAGCGGCTGCCTGGGCGGCCAGCACGGCCAGCAGGATGAGCCCGGCCTGGTTTTCGCACCGGTCCGGTGACTTGGGTGGCATCCTTTCGGCCAGGTGCCACCACAGGGCAACCGGATGGGTGCGCAGTGCGCGTGCCCGCGAGGTGAGCAGGAGCATCCCGTGGCGTTTGCGCAGCAGGCCCATGCTGGTTGCCGATTCGCGCAGGTCCAGGACCGGCAGCGTCTGGTTCTCCCGGTTCCCCTTGCCTATCCACTCATTGCCGAGGCCGAGATCGGTAACGGCCGCTTCCACGTGAACCGGGGGAAGGTAGCCCGCGCCAGTCAGTTTGATCCCGTCGTCGCCAACCCGGTCCAGCAGCCAGGTGTATGGGCGCACCATCCGCGTGGCGGTCCCGGCGTCGACCAGCACCGGCTGGTCGACGCGGGCGTCGCTGATCAACTGCCGCAATTCTTTCTTGCCGGCCGAGGTCCGGACATCATCGATGAGATCGTCTAGGGGCCCGGGGAAGTCGCGTTTCTGTCCTGCACCGCCGTCGGCTGGGTCATCCTGGTCCAGCCAGGTGAGGCCCGCGAGCGTCTCGTTGATCTCGCCGATGTCAAAAGGGGTTGGCCGCCTGGCTTCCATGTCGGCTGACTTCCCGTAGACGTCGCTGAACTCGGCCACTGCGTCGGCATGAGCGGGGTGGCCCCGGTCAATGGCCGCAGAGATCAGTTCGTAGGCATAGACGCCACCGCAGTCCTCGGCGGGGCTGTCACGGCGGCCCGCCACGCACACCGCTCTCGGCCCGCGGTGCCGCAGGGGCAGGACCGCTTCGAGCTTGATGATGTGCTGCCAGTCGTCACCGAAGTCATAGTCGTAGAAGAGCTTGTCGCCGGCATCCACCAGGACCTCGTCGAGCCGTACCTCTTCCTCGGGGATCCCGTTGTCGTGTTCTTCCACCTGGAAGGGGCACAGGTAGTGCTCGGTCTCCGGACTGTGATGCGCTGGCCCGGAACTGAACTCGTGCAGGTGACTGTCGGTCCAGCCGAAAGCTACCTGGATGATCTCGTGGACCTGGTCCAGGAACAGGTCCGAGGCTAGTTCCAGCCGTCGCCACAGCGGCGGCCTGGTCGCCCGCAGGTCGATCCGCAGACGGTAGGTGACGACGTCGGCGCGACGCGGCCGCCGCCGTGATGGTGGCGGCGCCTGCTCCCACGGATCAGCAAGAGGCGCCTGGGTGGCGAGCAGACGCTGGAGCACGTTCTGCATCTCGTCCATCGCCGCCGCGAGCTGCTCCGGCCCGGCCGCCGGGCCTTCCGGCGCCTCATGAGAACCCTTCTCGTCGACCATGGGGACACGCTACCGACAGCACGGGCCCGCATGCCGGGTCGGCAGCGCCTCGTTGTCAGGCTACGGGTGCCAATCGGACTGTGTTCCGCGTCGTCCGTCGGCAGTTGAGGCGCGAATGCGGATAGATCATGCCGGGCCAGCTACGAGCAGCTGGCCGTCGGCGATGACAAGCAGGTCCCACCTCTTTTCCGGCCGGTAGTACCCCGGGAGCGAAAGCGCAGTGCGCGCACGGATGTCTGAGCGGGCCAGGCCGGCGTCGACGAGAACGTCGGTGAGCAAGGTCTCCAGGGCGCCCATCTGGGTTCCGCCGGTGACCGCGCCGCGAGTCCCAGCATCGATCTTCCCAGCCTCGACCTGCTTCTGTTGCTGGCGGTCCCGCGCGTCCCGGAACGCTTGCACTGCCTCCTGGAACCGCGCGCCGAGGTCTGTTAACACGACGACACCTCGGCGAGATCGGTGATGCCGTACGCCTCACCGGCTGCATCGGTGGCGGCGTCAGCGTCCCGGGTGCGGAATGCTTGCCGGAGCCGCTCGCACAGCGCCTCGGGCAGGGTGTCCGGTTGGGGGAGCCGGATGCGCCGCAGGTACTGAGCCTGGAAACGCAGGGTCCCGCCTCGCATCTTGACGCAGTACGCCTCTACGAATAGCTGCGCCACCCGGGAGAGCAGCAGGCCGCCCAGGACCTCCAGGTCCCAGACGTCTGAGGTCAGATAATAGAGGTTATGAACGAAGCTGACGCGGCTGCAGCGACGGCCACGGCGTGGTCCCGCGGAACCATCGGTCCACCGTGGTCGCCGCGAATCCCGGGATCGCATCCAGGCGGCCACGGGCCAGCCCTGTTACCCTTTCTGCCAGGCTCCCGCCATCGGCCAGCGGGCCAGCCTCAGGGCCCGCGCTCGCTACGGTTACCTTCTCCTGCGGTCCCCTGCGGACCACGATCACCGCGGGGTACGCGGCCACCACGTTCTCGAACGCGGGCGCGTCATGCATCTCGATGACCGCTTCAACCCCGAACGCGCTGGTGATCATGCGCCGCAGTTCAGCGCCGTAGGCCGACCGCATCCAGCGATCCGCGCAGATGAGTCCCAGTACCCCGCCGTCTTTCAGCTGGCGCAGGCCGGCCTCGATGAACCCGACGTAAATGTCGCAACGGCCGACCATCGCTGGGTACAGGCGCCGGTATGCCGACAATGCCTTGGCAGGAAGGTCGTCGTACCGGATATACGGCGGATTCCCGACGACGAGATCCGCCCGCCGGTCGTGCGGGGACTTCAGCAGGTAGTCGCCGACGCTCACCCAGCCCTCGGCCAGCTGCCGGGCCTCCAAGGCGCCCGCACCCTGCTCGCGGAGTTCCCGCACCACGAGTTCCATAGCGTGCGCCGCTGGATCAGCATCGAGTTCATAAGCTCGGATCGACTCCCGGGCATCTGAGAGCTTCCGGCCATGGACCGCCAGGGACGCCAGCAGCCGCCGGACCATCGGCACGAGGAACGCGCCCTCGCCCGCTGACGGCTCCACCGCGTATTGCGCCGTCAGGTCCTCATCAGCCCGGTACCCAGCAAGATCCAGGATGAGGCCCGCGACCCATGGCCTGGTGTAAACAACACCCCTGGGCTCCTTTGCGCCCGCGAGATGCGGCAGTGCGTCGGCAAGCCCGGCCATCCCGCCGGGTGCATCATCAGTAATGCCCAGGTCGAGATGCGTCTGAAAAGTCGTCCTGCCACCTCGCGACCGTTGACACAGGCAGAAACCAAAGTGTAAGTAGTGACCATCGTGATCAGCACGGACCGATGATACGAGAAGCGTCCGACACCTAGAGGGACTTGTGTCTTTCCACCGCTGCCCAGTCGCCCCCGCTTCCCGCACATGGAGATTCGCCCCCCTGTAGCCGCTTCTAGGCCTTGGGGCGGCGGCGGTGCGCTCACGCGCGTGCCGCAGCGACTCGACCTGGCGAAGAGTCCGGCGAGGGCCCAAAGCGTTGCTGTCGAGCGCTTCTGGCACCCCCAAGGGTGCCCCGTACACAAGCTCAGGGCTCGTGGTTCTGGACGATCACCAGGGCTATCAGAGCCCAAGGCCAGCGTCGAGTACTCCTTCGCGAGGAGCGCCTGAGCCTCCGGAGGAAGCACCAGCGGGGAAGGGCGCGCCGACTTGCGTGTCGTATGGATCGACGGGAGCACCTCCAAGCTGTTGCTTGCCAAGGGCTCGAAGGAGAAGAAGACCCTGGTCAGCAGTTCGGCTGGCGCGTCGTCACGCCCAGCAGGGCGGCTCTAGCGCAGTTGCGGATGCTGTGCTTCGAACTGGCGTGTCAGGGGATCAAGACCAGCTGATAAGTAGTGTTGCCGCCGTCCGGTGTCGTCAGCGAGATCTCACCCAGGTGGCTCGCGCCCTCAGGTGATACCACGGCGACCGTACAGACCGTGTTGCCGGGAACCCCCGACGCGCGAACGCCACGTTCGCCCGCGAAGAGGTCGGGTGTGAGCTAGAGCGGCTGGCGCGGGTTCATGATGTCGGTCGCCATCCGGTAAGGGCTCATGGGAGGAACGGGCGCACCGGACCGGCGGGAGCCGCACCGGTGTGCTGTGGGATGGCGGATGGTCAGGGACGCGGCCACTGACTGGGGCGGGGCCAGGGGCTCCCACTATCCGGCAGTGGTGTGACGAGGTCGTGGTCGAAAGCGAAGATCACGGCGGCGGCGCGGTCGCGCAACTGCAACTTGGTAAATAGGTGGTTGATGTGCGTTTTGACCGTTCCCTCACCGACGAACAGCTCGGCGGCGATCTCGGCGTTCGTCTTGCCTTGCCCGATGAGCGCCAGCACCTCACGTTCGCGGCCGGTCAGGGCATCGAGATCGGCGTCCCGCCCGGCCCGCGGCGGCGTGGCTGACCGGTAGGTGGCCAGTACCCGGCCGGTGACGGCCGGGTCGAGCCAGGCACCGCCGTCGGCGACCACGCGCACCGCACGGTGCAGATCCTCGGCGGCCACGCCCTTGAGGAGGAAGCCGGATGCGCCGGCCCGCAGCACGCCGACCAGCGCCTCGTCGTCGTCGAACGTGGTGAGGGCCAGCACGGGCGGGCTGCCGTCGCGGCGGCGCAACTCGCGGGTCGCACGCACGCCGTCGACCAGTGGCATCCGCACGTCCATCAGCACCACGTCGGGCGTGAGAAAATCGACCGCCGCGATCACCTCGCTGCCGTCGGCGCATTCGCCGACGACGTCGAAGCCGAACTGGGTACGCAGGATGCCGCGCAGGCCGGTCCGCACCAGCGCCTGATCGTCGACCAGCAGCACCCGGATCATGTCGCGCCCTCCCGCCCCCGGCTGGCGGCGAGGGGGAGCGTGGCCCGCACTAGCCAGCCCCGGCCGCCCGGCCCTGCTTCGCAGCTCCCGCCCAGCAGTTCAGCGCGCTCACGCATGATGAGCACGCCCAGCCCGGTGCCGGTTCCCGGCTCGGCCGCGCTGTCGACGGCCAACTCCACCGTATCCGCGGCGACGCTCAGGCGCGCCGCCGTCGGCGAACCGGGTGCGTGCTTGATCGCGTTCGTCAGGGCCTCCTGCAGGATGCGGTAGACGGCCAGACCGGTGGTGGCGGGCAGCCGGCCGGGGTCGCCGTCGACGGTGAGGGTGACGTCGGCGCCCGCGGACCGGAACCGCTCCACCAGCGCAGGCAGGCCGTCCACTCCCGGCAGCGGTACGGTGCGGCCCGTGTCGTCGTGCTGGTGCAGCATGCCCACTACCAGGCGCACCTCGGCCAGGCTCTCCCGGCCCAGCCGCTCGGCCTCGGCCAGCGCACGCGCGGCGTCGGCCGGGTCGTGCTCGACGGCCAGCCGCGCGCTGGTGATGTGCAGCAGGGAAACCGTCAGGGTGTGCGCCATGACGTCGTGCAATTCGCGGGCGATGCGGCTGCGTTCCTCCGCCGTCGCCCGCTCCGCCAGTCCAGCCCGGGCCGCCCGCAGCTGCGAGACCAGGTCGATCTCGTGGCGGATCAGCAGGGCAGCGAGGACGGAGAGTGTCACGCCCGCCATCCACGCGCCCCAGCCCGGATCAGGCTCAAACCACAGCCATTCGACCCCGAACAGGGCCAGCGCGGCGGCCCAGTACACCAGGCCGTCGCGGCGGCCCCCGATCAACCCGCACCACGCGCCGAGCAGGCACGCCGCGAACCAGCCGACGTTGCTGGACATGCCGTGCCCGAGGACGGCGATCCCGCCGGTGGCTACCGCCGCATACACCAGCAGCGGCCGCCGCTGCCAGGCGAGCAACGCTCCCGCGGCCACGGCCACCACCGCCGCGGCCGCCGCGGCGGCCGCGCTGGGGTTCATCCGTCCGAGTCCGATGGCGACGAACACGGTGAACACGGCGAGGGCCACCCAGCTCGCCCATCCCGGCGGGAACTCGGCGGGACGGGTCGAGCCCGCATTGCCGGTCATGTCTCGGATGCTACGACCGGCCCATCGCCGTTGGCCGTCCCCGGGGTCACTCGGCCGCGTCACAAGGCTGTTCGGCGGACGGCGACAATCGTGACCGCCACCGCCAGCGTTGCTACTGCCACGAGCGACCGGTGGCCGAACCCAGGCCCAGCCATGGCCCACGCACGGCACTGGTCAGCAACGTCAGCGGCAGCGGTCCGGCGAAGTGAACCTCAGCTCGGCTCGGACGAGCCGTCGCGACGCAGTCCAGCCATCACAGCGCCGCCTGGTGACCGGCCGTTCTCCACCCTGGGTGAGAGGGCCGGTTCTACCGACGGGCTGATGCGCGGGTGATCTCGCGTCGTGACGATAGAGGACATGAGTGAACTTGATCACCCCGGCCCGGTTGAGGTCGGCCATGCGGGCACGTTCGCGTTGGATGTTCGTGGCCTGGTGAAGTCTTACTCGGGCATGCAGGCTGTCCGGGGCGTCGACCTGGCGGTCCGCGTAGGCGAGGTGTTCGCGCTGCTCGGCCCGAACGGGGCGGGCAAGACCACCACGGTCGAGATTCTCGAGGGCTACCGGACCCGTGACCACGGCGAGGTCAGTGTCCTTGGCGTGGATCCCGGCCGCCAGCGGGCCAGGCTGAAGAGCCGCATCGGGATCGTGCTGCAGTCCACCGGCATCGACCGGTATCTCACCGTGCGTGAGACGATCGCCATGTACGCCACCTTCTACCCTCGTCCGCGGCCGGTGGATGAGGTGATCCACCTGGTCGGCCTCGAAGAGAAGCGCAATGTCCGGGTGCTTAAGCTCTCCGGGGGGCAGCAGCGGCGGCTGGACGTGGCGATTGCCCTGGTCGGCAACCCGGAACTGCTGTTCCTCGACGAGCCGACCACCGGCTTCGACCCCTCGGCCCGGCACGAGGCGTGGGAAGTGATCAAGAACCTGGCGACGCTCGGCATGACGGTGCTGCTCACCACGCACTACATGGATGAGGCGCAGTTCCTCGCTGACCGGGTCGCGGTGATCGCGGCTGGCCGGATCGTGGCCGAGGGCACGCCTGCCACGCTAGGCGGACGTCAGCTGGCCAAGGCGCGGATCCGGTACCGCCCCTCAGATGGCGTGACTCCCCCGCACGGTCTGTTCGCCCCCCCGGGACCGGATGGCTACACCGAGATCACACCCGATGACGTGGTCCAGGCACTGCACCAGCTCACCGGGTGGGCCATCGATCACGGGGCCAGCCTCGAAGGGCTGCAGGTGACAAGACCGTCGCTGGAGGACATCTATCTCTCGCTCACCGGCCCGCCATCCGGCGGCGGCGGCAGCCAGGCTGCCCTGGCCGGGAAGCGGAAAGGACGCGCGGCATGAACGCGGCGGCGCTGACTCTCTCCCAGCTGCGTTACGTGAATAAGGCCTACTGGCGCAGTCCGGCCTCGGCGTTCTTCGCCCTGGTGTACCCGCTCATGTTCCTGGTGATCTTCACATCGATATTCCGTAACTCCGATGTCCAGTTCGGCGCGAGGCGGGTGAACGAGGCCACGTTTTACGTGCCTGCCATGGTGGCTCTGGCGGTGATCACGGTCTGCTTCAACAACATCGCGGTCGCGGTCACGTTCCAGCGGGATTCCGGGGTGCTCAAGCGCATCAACGGGACTCCGCTGCCCAGCGCATCGTTCTTTGGCGCCCGGATACTGCACGCGGTGCTTGTGTCGGTACTGCTGGTGATAATCACGGCCGGGTTCGGGCGCGCTTTCTACCACGCTGACATTCCCACCGGGGCCACCTTGCTGCGGATGCTGGTCATGCTCGCCGTCGCCGCGGCCGCGTTCTGCGCGCTCGGGTTCGCGATCTCGGCGGTCATCCCGAATGCCGACGCCTCGCTGCCGATCGTCAACGCCGTCATTCTGCCGCTGCTGTTCCTGTCCGGGGTCTTCATCCCGCTCGGGAACAACCCGCCGGCCTGGATGCTTTCGGTCGGCCGGATCTTCCCGGTCAGGCATTTCCTCGCTGGCATGCAGGCCGGGTTCCTCGGCTCCCCGTTCAACTGGACCGACGTCCTGGTAGTAGCCGCCTGGGGGCTTGCCGGGCTCCTCTTCGCGATCCGCTTCTTCCGCTGGGAACCCCGAACAGGCTGACACCTGAGGACACACGTTTCCCGCCCGTCACAAACCTGCGTCACGCGGGCCCGGCTTGCAGCGGCCCGGGCAACGGCCGAGGATGCACTTTGCCTTCTCGGCACGACAAGTTCGCGGGAGCTGTTGCCAGGCGACACCGGGACTAGCGCCCGGTCAGGCGTGTGTCAAGGGTGGTGGGAGAGCGTGCTGGGGCTCACTGCGACGGCCGGTCACCAGGGCCAGTGCCGCGATCAGCGGGGTCACGACACTCCACCACGTCGCGATGGCGAAGGGCAGCGCACCATGGCGAGAAAGTCGAGCGCGAGACGATGGTTTCGCCGGGCGATGGTTAGCACCGCGCAGATGGCGGGCCCTCCGAGGATCCCGAGGACGCAGGCCGCGCTGAAAGCGTCGACGCCGAGAAAGATGTTCCAGGCACCAAGCGTCATGGTGAGACCGGCGAGCCAGCGCCGTTCGTCGATGGCACGGTGCACTTGGCGGGGCAGCAACGCCCGGCCCCCCCGGGACGTTCATAGCATCACCTCTGCCGGAGAGGGCGCGGACAGCTCCCTGCGGTCGTGACCACGCATATTGGTATATCCGAGCGCCACCGACAGTCCCAGCGCCCTGCAAGTCACCAGCGCATAGTCGTTATGCGCTGAATGCGCGATGTTGATGCCTGACTGGTGCTCACCCTGCGTGGCGGCGGTGGTAAGGAGAAGGTCTACGGTTCGATTCCGTAGGGGGGCTCCAGCTCACATAGTTTTTTCGAACGTGTAACCGGGTACTTTACCCTCTGAAAAGTGCCACTCGAGTGGCACTCACGACGCTGCTGAGGCTGGCCTAGCACTCTGAATCCACCGTCGCCCAGCAAAACGCACGGGTTGTTATTCGTCGCGCTCGATGATGTCGGGTACCGCGCACA
>OBLW0100002450.1_pt1 | contig 14996 bp, 12 predicted proteins | sample 1520161 | NCBI WGS metagenome assembly OBLW01 (sample SAMEA3539309, study PRJEB22396) | soil metagenome | biome: tundra; feature: field; material: soil | place: USA | collected 2010-05 | depth 0.15 m
CCCGCGTATACAGGTTTTGCAGACCTGCGCGTTAGCCACTTCGCCACCGATGCTTTTGGAAACAGTTGACTGTGATCAGTTTTCAGTGATCAGTCGAAACGGAACGCCGCTAACGACGACTTGAAAAAAATCACTTGTCCTCGACCTCGGGAATTGAAAAACCCACTGCGCCGTTCGCGCCGTGGGTCATGTGAGTCTCAGATTCCTGAAGCTGAATCTAGCCCAGAGCACACGCCTGCGCGAAGGTGTTGCGACAGCAGCATCGACACATACGGAGCGTGAACAAACGGGCCATAAAAATCCTATGCCAGCCGATTTTCACAAGTATCGACTAAGCGGGTACTCGTAGACTAGAGCGAGATTGGAGGCGTGTCAAGCGATGCATGAGCTGCAGTACTTCGTCGTCGATGTGTTCACCGAGGTTGCGCTGGCGGGCAACCCGCTGGCAGTGGTGATGGATTCGGTTGGACTGACAACGGAGCAAATGCAGGCCATCGCGCGCGAGTTCAACCTGTCTGAAACCACGTTTGTGGAGCGCAGGCCGGGGGCGATAGAGAAGGCGGAGGGGGTTCGGGTGCGGATCTTCACGACCCAGGAAGAACTTCCGTTTGCCGGGCATCCCACGCTGGGCACAGCGAGCGTGCTGAAGCTGAGCGCACCTGAAACCGCTCAAGAGAATCTTGTCATCCTGCAGCTGAATGTTGGTCCGATCCCCGTGCAGTTCGAGGCGGAGGGTCTGTTTGGTGAGATGACGCAGCGCGACCCGGAGTTTGGCGCCGAGCTGGATGCAGCCGAAGTTGCGCGGCTCATCGGGCTGGATAGTGACGACTTGGACTCGGCGCTGCCGCCGCAGATCGTCTCCACTGGAAATGCTTTCGCCGTTGTGCCCCTGCGTTCGGCAGATTCGCTGGCGCGGCTGAACGTGAAGCAGCAGGAAGCGGCAATATGGCTGCGAGAAGGCGGGGCGCGCTGGTTCTACGTGCTTGGGCCTGCACCGGCGCATGGGGGCGACGGCATGACCGCATACCGCGCGCGCATGCAATTCAACGGTGGCGAAGATCCCGCGACCGGATCAGCGGCGGGCTGTGCGATTGCCTACCTGGTGGCCCGCCGTGCGGTTCCTTCCGGCGTGCGTGTCACGCTGCGGCAGGGCGTTGAGATGGGGCGTCCGAGCGGTCTTACGGTGAGCGCGAGACTGAATTTGTCGAAGGTGACGGATGTGCGCGTTGCAGGCAGCACTGTTCTCGTTGCAAAGGGACAGCTTTTCCTGCGGTAATACACACTCTTTCAACAGACTTTCATCATCGCAAGTGGCACAGTGTGTTTACGCTACCGGATTTCCACTTGTTTCATGCGGGTTTTCAGGTCGGGTTTCGCTTGTCATTCTCTCTTTTCATCGGCCAAATGTGCTCGTAGTCTTGCCAAGCATTGAACCAATTCAACCGGCATCTCGCCGGTTTCGCCGATCGCATCAGACGCAGTCTGATCGCAAGCGATGACTCTCCAATCTGAGTTGATTCCCAGAGCGCTCGGTCAGCGCAGAGCCCGCGAGGGCCGCGCACATCGAGACCGTTCGGAAGGGTCAATCGGGGGAAAGTGTCAGTGGTCGGCGGCCCAGGTGAGACATTGCGCCTGCTTGCCACGATGGCAGGCAGCAGGATAGGTACGCCTGCCGGGCGGCCAACCACATTTTTGATGAAGGAGCAAAATTCGAAACCATGCGCCCCAAGAAAGTCATTCTCTGCGTAGACGACAACGAACAAGACCTTTCGGTACTCAAGTTCATGCTGGCAACGAACGGCTACCGCGTACTATCGGCCTCGAACGGCCAGGAGGCAGTCGGCATCTTTGCCGACAATCTTGTCGACCTGGTATTGGCTGACTTTGCCATGCCACAGATGGATGGAAACCAGCTTGTGAGCCGGCTGAAGCAGATCGCCGCCCATGTACCTATGATCCTGCTGGGCGATCCGCAGAAGATGAACGGCCTGATGCATGGGGCTGACGCCTTGCTGACCAAGAAGACCTGCTCGCCGCAGGAGCTGCTGGAGCGCATCAAGGTGATGAGCGCCCGCAAGCGCGGACCGCGCAAGGGCATGCCGCGGATGAACCCAGCGGCGGAACTGGCGGTGGCATCGTGAGGGCAGTGATCAGGGGTCAGTGATCGGGGGGGCAATTGCCAGTTGTCAGATGAGACTAGTCAGGGGTCTGGGCTCATGGATCAAGAGGGCAAGGCGGGAAGCACAAGGGCAAACTCTCGTTCCTCTTTTAGTGACTTTCTGCATGCGGACCTCAATGCAGACCTGCGAGCCTCTTGACGACTCGATATGCAGATATGCATACTCCCCATCTAGGCCGGCTGGTGTATGGTTCCTCATGCCAGCGGAAGCAGGCTTTTATGGATCTCGTTCTTGTACGTCTCCTTTTTGTTGCCCTGTTGTCCGGTGTTTGCTATTTCCTCCATCCTTTCGGCTTGTCGGGCCCAATCGGCGCGCTGGCCGGCGCGGCGGCTGCCGGAGCCGTCATTGTATTTGAACTGAGAGTACGAGCGCTCACACTGCGACGCTTGATTGGCGCGGTGGCGGGCAGCGTGCTGGGCATCTTTGGCGCGGCGCTGTTCTGCCTGGTGCTGCGCTCCGCTCCCCTGGCCGCAGGCACCTCGGCCGTGCTGCAGATTTTTGTGCTGCTGCTGATGACGTATGTCGGCCTTCTGGTGGGCGCCACCAAGGGCGACATGCTGAACCCGGCGGCGCTGGGCCCGCTTTTCAGCGGAGAGCGTCCCACACGCCGCAGCGCAAAAGTGCTCGATACAAGTGTGATCATCGACGGTCGCATCGCCGATATTGCCGAAGCCGGCTTTATCGACGGCATGATGGTGGTGCCCGAATTCGTGCTCCGCGAGCTGCAGATCGTAGCCGACTCGACCGACGGCTCGAAGCGCCAGCGGGGACGGCGCGGCCTGGATATGCTGCAGCGCATGCAGTCCAACGCCAACATCCAGGTGCAGATTGTGCCGGATGATTTCCCCTCCATTCGCGAGGTGGATTTGAAGCTTTTGGAACTCGCCAAGAAATGGGAAGCCAAGGTGGTGACCAACGACTTCAACCTGAACAAGGTGGCCCACCTGCACCACGTGGAAGTGCTGAACATCAACGACCTTGCCAACGCGCTCAAGCCAGTGGTGCTGCCGGGCGAGAGGATGACGGTTCTAATCCTGAAGGAAGGCAAGGAGTACAACCAGGGCGTGGGATATCTTGACGACGGGACCATGGTAGTGGTGGATCATGCGCGCAAAGTGATTGGCCGCTCGGTGGAGATTTCCGTGACCAGCGTGCTGCAGACCGCGAGCGGCAAAATGATTTTTGGCAAGATGGAGGACAATGGGCGAAGTGGCGAGTTGTCGCGGCCGGGGCCGGTGGAGATGGCCCAGTAGGCGTTACGCAGAGTGGCCGAGAAAGGGTCGCCGTACTTCTCTCGGACTCCAATTCAAGAAGAGCGATCGAGTACAGTGGCTTCAGCCCACCGTCGAAACTAAGAAATTGAAGTCGCAAAGCCGGGAGACTTCTTCCTTTGCGGAAGAGGTTCCCGGTTTCTTGTTTGGGACGGGTGCGGAAGTTAGAACCAGGGCGCGCTGAGAATGTCGCGTACTTATTTTTCACTTTACTTATTTAGCTGGCTGACCATAGCGCAAGCAATTAAGTGGGGTTACTTTACCTTAGTGAAGAGCGGAATCGAAGCTATCAGTCTCAACTAGTTGATTCATAGCGGGTACAACTGAGGTCCTACTCTTCGCATCCCATTTGCAGCGCATAGATCGAGCACGCCGCGCGATGCGATAGGAGCACCAAGGAGACGAGTAAATGAAAATTATGAATTCGCAGCGCCAGGTTCTGCCTGGCGCGGCAGTACTTCTGGTATGTGGCCTGGCTATCGCAGGCTGTAACAACCAACCCTCTCATCCCGATGAGAAATCCGCAGTTACGAACTCGCTGAAGAACAATAATCTAGCCGCTGTGGATGTATCTCAAGACCGGGATAAAGGGGTAATTACGCTGACAGGGAACGTAGCTTCCGATGACATGAAGACCCAGGCGGAGACGATTGCGAAGCAGGCCGCGCCCGACTATACGATCGCCGATGAGATTGGCGTACGTCCCGCTGGTCAGAGCGAGGCAGGCTCAGTTGCCTCCGACCGCGACAGCGCCATTGAAGATAATTTCAAAGCCTCGTTGAAAGAGCACAGGGCTTTGAATGACCAGAGTATCCATTGTTCGGCAAAGAATGGCACGCTGGTTCTGAAAGGCACAGTCAAGACCGAAGCGCAAAAGCGGGAAGCCGAAGCGCTGGCAAAGCACGTTCCGAATGTACAGCAGGTTGTGAATGAAATCGAAATCAAGTCCAGCAAGCATTCCACCTCCAATTCCTAAGCAGGGACCGCATGGCGGCCTTTGTGGTCGCCATGCCTCGCTCTGTTGCACCTGATCTTCGTTCTGCCCCTTCCCAACGCATTTCATACTCTCTGCGATTCGTGCCACTGCGCGTGCCGCGCTTTCTGTCCGCAAGTGAACAGCGAATCGCGAAAACGGGCGGACGGCGAGGTGGCACGGATCGCAATCTCCAACCGATTTCCAGGTAAATCAAGCACTTGGCCGACTCTCCGCGTCCGATAATTTGGCAGGTGAAATGCTCTAATTTCAGTAGTAACACCCCTGTGCGGAGGCTCTGCAATGGCGTATTTCGAACGGGTTCGCGATGTGATCTCCGGGCCATTGAGCTCGGGAATTATCCAGCAGCGCTCGGCTGCCGGGTGGCAAATGGTGTCGATTGAGTGGCGGCGCGAGCTGCCCGATACAGAAGCTCCAACCGAAGGCGGATTCAGCGAAGACATTCCCTACGGGCTGCGCATCTCCGACGACTGCAAACGGCTGGAGGTAGAACCGACGGAACACCAGGCGCTCGTGCTGATGATGGAATTGCTGGTTCAGGACTTCTCCTACTCCAGTATCGTGAGCGATCTGAACGAGAAGGGGTTCCGGACACGGGACGGGCGGCCCTGGAGCCGCGTGGCGGTGTTCAACATGATGCCGCGCCTGATTGAAGTGGGCCCGCGCATGTTCTCAAGCGAGGAATGGGAGAAACGAAGGCTGAAGGTCGCGCGACGTCAAGCGCCTGAGTAGGGCGATCACTCTCAGCAAGCTACTTCAGGATCGGACCGAGCGAGGCGGGGTTGTCGCCCAGGGTGGGGTCGACGCGGAAGTCCCAAACCGACTGATTGATGTCGGAGGGGGACAGGATCTCAACCAATGCGTACTCGCCGATGGTGAGGGACTTGTCCGGCGTGATTTTGAGCCAGTGTTTGCCAGGGAGAACTTCAGCTTTGGTGGGGATGACGTCTTCGCTCTGGGTGATTGACCCGTTCGGGCTCACATGGATGGCGCCGACGATGCGGAGAGCGCGTCGCTCATCCACATGAACGATGGCGAAGCCCGAAGAGGGCGAATGAGCCCCATGCTTGCGGTTGGCGGCTTCCTTGCCGCCGCTGGTTTGCACCGTCATGGCATGCGTGGTTACGGGCTCGGCGTCGCTGGGTGAGTCGAGAGAAAGAAAGATGGCCGGGTCTTCGACATGGATGTGCACTTTGGCGTGCTCGCCATCGAGATCAATTTCGGCCTTTTCGCCAGCCATCGGATTCAGCACGGCAAGGCCATGACGGGATTTTCCGTGCAAGCCGAGCTCCGCCGGCACCAGTTCGACCAGCTCGGGAGCTCCCTGGAATGTGTCGAGCACAAAGACGCCGTCCTGATCGGGCAATTCGAGCCCTTTCGCCACTTCAGGCATGCGGGATTTTTGCTGCTCGCGCTCGGTGGCCTCTTCCTTGTCCAGGTCCTCGGCTTCCTTCATGGCAGGCGAGGCATCGTCGGGCTGGGCGGCGTGGTCATTTTCCCATTTGTGGGTAGCATCCCAATCAATCAAATCTGCGGGTAACTCTTCCCAGTCGCCACGTTCCTGCGAAAGGTAGCGGACCCGGTCACCGACGATCTGATAGTCGCGCACCATCTGATACGTGCCATCTTTCAGGATCAGGCGGTGGTTGGTTCCCGTTCCGGGCGTGCCTGGCTTGAGAGGAATGGGCTTGTGTTCCTGCGCAGCGGCTGCCACAGGGATTAGCAGGAGGGTCGCAAGACCCACTATCAGCAGGCGCCGCATGTAAGTTGGATCCACCATTGCCCCTCAAGTTTAGACGGATGGGTCACCCAGCGGTTGGAGGATTTTTGGCGGAAATGCAACCTAAGTCATAACCTTCCAGCTTCCGCCGCATCCAAAGGGTGTGTATTCTTGAGAAGAGGACTTCTCTTTGTTTCCCGGATTCCAGACACGTTACCGCAGCGATCGTGCGAGGCCGGGTGCCTACGCGGTATTGCTGATGGTGTGTCTGGCGCTGCTGGCCATTCTGACGGTGGCCCAGGTGGCGCACGTTCACGCGAACGCCAGCGATGCCGATCATTGCCCGCTGTGTATTGTGCTGCATGCGGCAGTGCCGGTTGTGGCGAGCGTCGCCGCGATCATCCTGGTTGAAGTGGAAGTTGCCGCGCCTGTCATCGAGCCACGAGCGGTGACACGGTATTGGCACCCGCAGCTCTTCACCCGCCCTCCTCCCGCCGGCTGCTAGACATCCTTCCGACGCCATTCTGGTCTTCATGTTTTTAACTTTCTTCGCCTAATGCAGGCGAAGAAGTGGCGTATCCGCAATGGATGAGGCTCGATTCGGATCGATGTCCAGATTGCATTTGAAGATGCCGTGGAGCTGTCGCGGCAATCCCCTTCTTGCATTTCAGCCATGATTCGGAGGCACTCCATGCCGTTCAAATTCGGCACGATTCTTTCCATTCTTGCAGCATTCGCCTTGTTTTTCGCGGTGCTGAGCGCGTCCGCGCAAAGCGGCAACGCGGGCGCCGTGCGCGGGACGGTCACCGACCCTTCCGGGGCAGTGATTCCCGATACAACGGTTCACCTGACCAATACGATGAGCGGCCTTGACCGGACCACGACAACTGACGCCACCGGGCATTTTGTGTTCTCCAATGTTCCGTTCAATCCTTACCGGATTTCTGTTTCCGCGCCAGGGTTCGCGCCACTAAGCAAACAAATTGAGATTCGTTCGGTAGTTGGAGAAGACCTGAAGCTGACGCTGCAGATTTCCAGTGCGAATCAGACTGTTACTGTCGAAGCCAGCGGGGACCTAGTAGAGGACGACCCAACCTTTCATACTGACGTGGACCGAGATGCCTTTACCAAGGTGCCGCTGGAGAGCCAGTCTTCGACGCTAAGCTCCCTGATCACTCTGACCACTCCCGGTGTGTCGGCTGACTCGAATGGGCTTTTCCATGGGCTGGGCGATCATGCCTCCAACTCGTTCTCGGTGGATGGACAGGCGATCACAGACCAGCAGAGCAAGGTTTTCTCGAACCAGCTTCCGGCGAACTCGATCCAATCCATCGAAGTGATCTCGGGAGCGCCGCCGGCCGAATATGGTGACAAGACAAGCCTAGTGATTGTCGCGACCACGCGATCCGGGCAGGACGTCACCAAGCCGACCGGCAACGTCAATGCTTCATATGGAGCATTCGGGTCAGCGACAGCCGGGTTCGACCTGTCGTATGGAGGAAAGAACTGGGGTAATTTTGTTGAAGCTGACGGACTGAACAGCGGACGCTTTCTCGATCCCCCGGAGTTCACGGTATTTCACGACAAGGGGAACGAAGAGAATATCTTCGACCGCGTGGACTATAGCTTCACGCAGGCCGATTCAGTGCATACGGATTTCAACTATTCTCGTTCGTGGTTCCAGACGCCCAATGCGTTCCAAAACCTGAACGTGCAAAATGTTGTGAATGGCACCAGCGCCAACCCCACCTTCACGAATGTTGGCGACACAGACCAGCGCTCGAAGATTGATACCTTCAATATTTCGCCGACCTATACGCGGGTGGTGAGCGATCACTCGGTGCTCAACCTGGGCGCGTTTGTGCGAAAGGACTTGTATAACTACTACCCGAGCGGTAATCCGCTGGCCGACCTGGGGCCGGTTAATTTGCAAACGTCGTCCATCTCGCAGAATCGCACGCTGACCAATGCAGGCATTCACTCTGACTTCACTTATGCGCGCGGAATCAACAACATCAAGGCGGGTGTGCTCTATGAGCAGACTTTCCTGCGTGAGCACGATAACCTTGGCGTGGTGGATCCCAGTTATGCCCTAAGTGCCCCATGCATGGACGTCAATGGCAATCCGTTGCCGGGTTATTCCGATCCGTCGGCTTGCGATGGCGTGGTGGCGCTCGAGAATCCTAACTACCTTTCAGTCCTGGCGCCCTACGATCTTACGCGTGGCGGAAGTTATTACAATTTCTTCGGGCATGCCGATGTAAAGGAACTTGCGCTCTACCTCGAAGACCAGATCAAGGCAGGGAACTGGAACTTCAACCTGGGTTTGCGCGAGGACCTTTATAACGGGTTGACGGCTGCTAACCAGACGGAGCCCCGTCTCGGCATTGCCTACAACATCAAACCAACGACTACGGTACTGAGCGTCTCCTATGCGCGCACGCTGGAGACGCCATTTAACGAAAACCTGGTGCTTTCAAGCACGGGATGCTCGAATGCCGTGCTTGCGCCGCTTCTCAACTGCACTACGGGTGTATCGGGCACGCTTGATCCAGGCTTCCGCAATGAGTTTCACGCCAGCCTGCAACAGGCCCTCGGAAAGAATGTGGTGGTGAGCGGCGAATACATCTGGAAGTACACCCACAACGCTTTTGACTTCAGCATTCTGGGGAACACCCCAATCACCTTCCCCATCGACTGGCATAACTCGAAGATCCCCGGCTATGCATTGCATGTTGAAGTTCCTCAATTCCACAACTTCAGTGCATACTCTGTTATGTCTTCAGTGGCTGCCCGCTTCTTCCCGCCGCAGGTGGCGGGCGCCGGTGCCACCGTGGGCCAAACAGGCCTTCCATTCCGCATTGATCACGACGAGAAGTTCAACCAGACAACGCATCTTCAATACACTCTCTCCCACGTCGGCATGCTCAGCGGCCTGTGGGGCGGATTCAACTGGCGCTATGACTCGGGCCTTGTGGCGGGCAACGCGCCCTGCTACGGCACGACTGACCCCAACAGCCCTTGCGGTGCCACCTCCACGACCCTCAACGGACAACCGGCCATCGCGATGGTCGATGCGACCGGCATCCCGCTGACCGCCGACGAGGAATTTCAGGCTGGCTTCATGTGCAATGGCCAGCGCGCCACGCCAACGAACCCACTCCCCGCCGTTTGCCCGGCTTCGGAATTCACGTCGAGCCTGATCAGCATTCCGGCTCCCAACACCGGCGACAACGACAAGAACCCCCAGCGTATTGCGCCGCGCAATTTGTTTGACGCCACGGTGGGCAAGAGCAACATCTTCCACGCCGATCGCTACAAGGTGGATCTTGATTTGACGGCGATCAATGTAACCAACAAATACGCGCTGTACAACTTCCTGTCGACGTTCAGCGGAACGCACTATGTGACTCCGCGGGCGCTGACTGGGAAGATCACGTTCAATTTCTAGAGGAGCGTCTTCCGGAGCCGTCGGGCGACTACAGCTTCACAGTTTTACAGTCTCACAGTCATGCTTTTGGATGCGAGGGACTCATATTCCTTAAATACATCAACTTAGCTCTTGGAGAAGGGCATATTTGATGCGTTTTGCCTGGCTTTTAGGCGCATTTTGATGACATTTGCTCGCATTTGCCTCAGGAGAATGCGTAGCGAAGAGGTCATGGTGAATCAGCTTCAAGTCCTGGAGTTGAGAAGGCCCAATTGGTTCCTTTCCCCGGGAGCCTTCAGTGTAGCGGGATGGGGGGAAATTATGTGCAATGGGCTATGGCGGATTTGGCTTTAAATTTCAGAGTCTTAGGTGGGGCGATGATGAAGGAGCGATTGACAGCGCGTGAGGTTCCTCAGTGTAGCGGCAGATCCCCGCGCGGCGGGGCAGGCTTTCGACTTTGCGCCGCGGCGACCCTCGCTCACGGTGCAGAGCTAGCATTTCGGGTGAGGGTTCTTGAACACAACTTCGATTGGCATCCAGTCTGAGAGGCGCTTCGTGTTGACTTCAGCATCTCCGGCCTGGGGGGAGAGCGACGACCGGGCAAGCGCCACGGACATCTTTATTTTCCCCTTCATGCAGTAAGCCCCGATGATTCTCGACAGTCCCTTATCTGCGGAATCCATATAGTCGGCGGGAAGGGCGCCCTCTGCGCCATGGATATCGACCGGGGCCATGATCATCTGGTCCATAATCGGCCCCTGTTTCGTAGCTCCCGAAGTGTCGAATCGCACTACGAGGCTGGCTCTCGTCTCGAGCGCGTCAGGATTCGCCGTGTACTTGATGCCCGGAATGGTGATGCCCGCCGGGTTCGGCTTGGCTGCCTGCGTGTCAACTGCAATACGGTAGGGAGCCCCCTTCCATTTGGGCGTAGCAGGAATGTTGGAAGCCTTGTCCCCCTGGTTTCCACAGCCCGCCAAGAACGCCAATCCGCAGATTGCCAGTATGATGCTCTTTCTCAAGTCATCCTCCTCGTTGTTCTGAAACGCCGCGCCAGAATACCACTCTTGTGTCTCAATGGAATGTGAGCGCGAGAAGTTGTGGATCTGCGGCCGGGACGAGGGGGATTTCGCTCGGATCTTGGTTCGAAGACGGCAACGGCTTTAGATTGTTACGGGCATACATCGCCTGGGCGTCACTTCTCGCTGTCGAGCATGCGCATCTGGTGTTCGTCGTAGCGGGTTCCGGCGACGGCGTCGGGCGGGACGGCCGCTTCGATCTGGGCCAGGTCGTCGGGCGTGAGCTTTACCTCAAGGGCACCCAGCGTTTCATGAATCTGGCTGCGGGTACGGGCTCCCATGACGGGCACGATGGAGGCGCTTTGGGCGAGCACCCAGGCCACGGCCAACCGGGCGGTCGTGATGCCCTTGGCGTCGGCGATTTCCTTGAGCCGGGCCACGAGTTGCTGGTTGCGGACGAGGTTGTCTCCGCTGAAGCGCGGGAGGCGGATGCGGAAGTCGTTGGAAGCGGCGGGTTGCGAGGCAGAAAGCAGGCCGCGGGAGAGCACACCGTAAGCCGTGACGCCGATGCCGAGTTCATCGAGAACGGGGAAGATCTTTGCCTCGGGGCCTCGACTGACAAGGGAGTACTCGATCTGGAGATCGGTGATGGGATGGATGGCAACGGCGCGGCGGATGGTTTCCGGACCCACTTCGGAGAGGCCGATGTAGCGGACGTAGCCGGCCTGGATCATCTCCGCGATGGCCCCGACGGTGTCTTCTATGGGCACGTTGGGATCGAGGCGCGCGGGGCGGTAGATGTCGATGTAGTCGAGGCCGAGACGCTTGAGGGAGTAGGCCAAGGCGGTTTTGACAGCCGCCGGACGGGCATCGTAGCCGAGCCAGGCGCCGTCGGGGCCGCGCTGGGCGCCGAATTTAACGGAGACCAGCACCTGCTCCCGGACAAAGCGCAGGGCGCGGCCGATGAGGATCTCGTTGTGGCCCATGCCGTAGAAGTCGCCGGTATCGAGCAGGTTGATGCCGGCATCGATGGCTGAGTGGATGGTGGCGATGCTCTCGCCGTCGTCCGTGGCGCCGTACATTCCGCTCATGCCCATGCAGCCGAGGGCAATGGGGAAAACCTCAGGGCCATCGAGGCCTAGTTTGCGCCGCTCCGTGGTGGTGGTTGTGGTCATGGCTCGCTCCCTTCAATGCAGCATCGTAGGCCCGGCGGGAGCGGAGGGCAAGTGGGGGTGCGGGTGGGCTTAAAAGCTCTGGATCCAGGGTAGTTTCCTGAGGTGAATGTGCGGCTGCGGAGCCAGGGCTAATCGGCTGAGGGAATTGGGGTTATGTGACGGGATTTCCACCGCTGCCGGTGCATTCCTCACATTTCCACTTTATTTGGGTGCGGTTGTCTGCCATACTTGACTGTGCCCACCAGGTACGTCCAACCACAACAATTCAATAGCGAGGTTGCATCGATGTCGGCAAAGTATGTCTTTGTGACGGGCGGAGTCGTGTCCAGTTTAGGCAAAGGTTTAGCGGCGGCATCGATCGGCTGCCTGCTTGAGAGCCGCGGCCTGCGCGTGAACCTGATGAAGTTCGATCCATATCTGAACGTCGATCCGGGAACCATGTCGCCCTTTCAGCATGGCGAGGTGTTTGTGACCGACGACGGGGCGGAGACGGATCTGGACCTGGGCCACTACGAGCGCTTCACGCATGCGCCACTGTCGCGCGATAACAATTTGACCACCGGGCGCATCTACGAGCAGATCATTTTGAAAGAGCGGCGTGGCGACTACCTGGGAAAGACGGTGCAGGTGATCCCGCACGTGACGAACGAGATCAAGAACGCGATGCGCAAGGTTTCGGCGAACGGCGCGGACGTGACGATTGTGGAGATTGGCGGCACGGTGGGCGATATCGAGTCGCTGCCGTTTCTTGAGGCGATCCGGCAAATGCGGCAGGAACTGGGACGCGAGAATACAGTGTTCGTTCATCTGACGCTGGTGCCGTATATCGCCGCCGCGCAAGAACTGAAGACCAAGCCGACGCAGCACTCGGTGAAGGAACTGCTTTCGATCGGGATTCAGGCGGACATTCTGCTTTGCCGCTCGGACCGTACGTTGAGCCGGGAGATGAAGCAGAAGATCGCCCTGTTTTGCAACGTGGAAGAGCGCGCCGTGATCGGTGCCAAGACGGTGCCCACCATTTATGAGGTACCGCTGGGATTCGCGCAGGAGGGCGTGGATACGCTCATCCTGAAATATCTGCACAAAGAGGCACCGGAAGCCGACCTGAGCAAATGGAAGGACCTGGTGGACCGGTGCTATCACCCCAAAGATGAAGTCTCCATCGCGATCGTGGGCAAGTATGTGGAGTACGAGGATAGTTATAAGTCGTTGAAGGAAGCTCTAACTCACGGAGCGGTGGCGAAGAGCCTGAAGCTTAACATTACCTGGATAGAAGCTGAGGGGCTGGAATCGAAGACTCCGGATGACATCAGTTATGAGTCGCAGTTAGAAGGATTCGACGGCATTCTTGTACCCGGGGGGTTTGGCAAGCGCGGCATCGAGGGCATGTTGAACGCGATACGCTATGCGCGCGAAAAGCAGGTGCCTTATTTCGGGATCTGCCTGGGGATGCAGACGGCGTGCATCGAGTTTGCGCGCAATGTGTGCGGGCTGCGGGATGCGAATTCAAGCGAGTTTGACCCGGCGACGCAGCATCGCGTGATTTACAAACTGCGCGAGTTGCTGGGAGTGGAAGAGATGGGCGGCACGATGCGGCTGGGCGCGTGGACCTGCATTCTGCAGGAGGGAACGCTGGCTCACCAGATTTATGACGCATCGGAGATCAGCGAGCGGCACCGGCATCGCTACGAGTTCAATCGCGAGTATGAGGCGCTGCTCACCGGGGGCGGATTGCAGATCAGCGGCACCACCCCGGATGCGACGTATGTGGAAATTATCGAGTTGCCGGGGCATCCTTATTTTCTCGGATGCCAGTTCCATCCGGAGTTCAAGTCGAGGCCACTGGAGCCTCATCCGCTGTTCCGGGAGTTTATTGCGGCGAGTTACCGGAACCGGCTGGCAAGAAAAGTTCCGGAAGAGACGACGGCCGCGCTTCGTTCCTAGTTCCTCTCAATGAAAATTCGCGCCAGGTTTGACAGACATTTCGTCTGTGCGCGGGTCGTGGTCTCTCCGGCCTCGTTTGGCCAGGTTTTGGAGCGCATCGGCGCAAAATGTAGTTGCCCTTTGACGCGAGAGCCCGAATAGGTAAATTGGGATTCGAGAGGCTATTGACAAAGGAATTTTGCCGGGCCTATGGTGACAGGGTTTTTATAGATGGAGGACTTGTCATCATGGCCCAGTTTGAATTACAACCCGCAGAATCGGAAATTCAACGGTTGGCAGAGCAATGCTGGGAGAATGCCAGCGAGAGAGAACACGAGCTGGAAAGGGCTGCGTTCGAGGCCGGGGCCGCCATCCGCAAAGGCGAATACTCGCTGGCCAATCTCGAACCCATCGTGCGCTGGAAATCGGAGCGCGTGGTGCATTTCCTGATCGGGAACAGCGAAGCGAGTATCAGAAAGGCGTTGCAAGTCGCGGCTTCTCCTGAGACTTCAACCCGGAAAGCGGTGGAGGCGCTATCGGAGCTGCGCGGCGTGGACCTGCCGATTGCCTCAGCGATTCTTGCCGCGATAGCGCCGGAACGCTACAACGTGCTGGATTTTCGGGCGCTGGAAGCATTGGGACATGCGCGGCACGATGTGGAGTTCTATGCCGAATACGTGGCGTTTTGCAGAAGGCTGGCCGAGCGTGGGCTCGTGAAGCCGCAGAACGACCTGCCTGGAGCGACGCCATTGCACGCCTTGGAACGGGCACTTTGGGAGTGGTCAAGGAGCCGCGCAGAGCACCAGGTTATGGCGTAGAACGCTTTGGGCCGGAGGCGATAAGCCGGTTGCCCCGGGTCGCTGGCGATGGCGGCGCTTCGTGTGATGGGGCGCGAATGCCGTAGAATCGCTCCCGTGAGTTCATCCTTCGAAATCGGGCCTGTGCTTGTGGGCACGGGGCGGCTTTTTCTGATTGCGGGGCCGTGCGTGATCGAGTCGGAGGGGCACGTGCGCCGGATGGCCGAGGCGATTCAGCGGATCGCGAGCGACCTGGGTGTTCCCTACATATTCAAAGCCAGCTATGACAAGGCCAACCGCACCAGCGTGAAGAGCTTTCGCGGGCCGGGACTCGTAGAAGGCACGCGCATCCTGGGCCGGCTGGCGAAGGATACCGGGCTGCCGGTGCTGACCGACGTGCATGAGCCGGGGCATTGCGAGGTGGCCGCCGAAGCTGTGGACGTGCTGCAGATTCCAGCGTTTCTTTGCCGGCAGACCGATCTGCTGGTGG